>Ga0209460_1000193_pt1 | contig 79168 bp, 69 predicted proteins | sample EBPBio132013_DNA_FD_185868 | JGI IMG/M metagenome (GOLD analysis project Ga0209460, IMG submission 185868) | Wastewater treatment Type I Accumulibacter community from EBPR Bioreactor in Madison, WI, USA - Reactor 2_5/13/2013_ DNA (SPAdes)... | ecosystem: Engineered > Bioreactor > EBPR >... | reverse complement strand
ATCTCATCCGCCTTTCCCCGGTCAAGCGCAAGGGTGGCCTCAAGACTCAGCGCCTGATCGCCGCCACGTCCGATTCCTTCCGGGCTGAACTCCTGGGTCTTGTATAGGATTCATGCGATTGCCCTGGTCCTCACGCCTGGCGTCGGGCAAATAGCACCTGTTTCCTTCCTGCTTCATCCAGCTGCCGAGCAACCGGCCGAGTTCGGCGATCTGGCGGCTGACGTGCTCGTACTGCCCCTCATTGAGCAACGGTGGTGACTCCGCTTGGTCGTCTTTCCGATGCATCGCCGTGTCAAGAGCCGCAAGGTGGTTCAGGCCACGCGCCGGCTGGGCGAGCGTTATCGGGAATGGCAAGAAGGCTTGATCAGCTTTGCCGAGTTTGACGCCAGCGTGCAGGGCTGGATCAACCACGTTCGTTTCGCCGACACCTGACGATTGCGCGAACATGTACTGCGACCCTTCGTGTTCTGAAATTCGCGACCGCCGCTGCGCGGCGGTCGGCAGCGAACGGCAGTCAAGCAATGGGGGCAGACGACACCAAGCGAAACCCGATGAGGTAGTCGCGGTAGTCAGGCAGGTACCAGTAGCGCTGCGAGCCGCGCGCGAGGTCCGGGAGGGAGAGCCACGCACCACCGCGCAGCACGCGACTGTCGCCGCTGGTATCGGCTGCGATCTGATCCGGGCGCTTATACTTGTTGACGCACCATTCCCAGACGTTGCCGGCCAGATCGAGAACCCCTTCAGTCGACGCTTCGTGCAGATAGACACCGACCGCTATCGTCTGCCCCAGAGACCAATCCCCGGCTTTAGCTCCTTTTTCGTCGGTATTGGCGTAACCCGTTTGATAATCCTCACCCCAGGGATACTCGCGACCATCGTGTCCGCGTGCCGCACGCTCCCATTCTTCCTCGGTCGGCAGCCGGACTTCGTAGCCCAGCTTCGCGCTCAGCCAGCGGCTGAAAGCCACTGCCTCGTACCAGTCGACGTTCGTTCGCGGCCGGTTGGCCTGGCGCCAATGCGATCTTTCCGGCTCCGGTCGCACGAGAGCTGCCCACCAGCGCTCATCCCAATACCCACCGGCATTCATGAAGGTCTGGTACTGAAAATTGGTGACCGGATAGCGCGCCATGTGGAACGTCCGCAGCGAGCGCCGCCCACGGTCCTGGTAGACGAACTCGCCGCCGGGGATTTCGACCCAGTCGATGTCGGGCAGGAGGATCGTCCGCTGCTGCGCTTGTGCAGCCGCTTCTGCAGTCGTCTTCGGGCCCATTCCTGGATCAGGCTCCGTGGCGCTGTTCACAGCGGTCGCCCCGCAATCAGCGGCGCATGATCCGAGCAGCGCGACGATGCCACTCCGTCGGGAACGGCCATCGCGAGGCCCTCAAAACCACGCCCAGCAATACGAAGCCACTTACGCATGATCACCTCCAGCTGTTCTGAACAGACCGGCCCTATTCTCGCCTGGACGGCGACCCAACGGCAATCAAGCCTTCGCCAGCAGGCAATCGGCATCGCTCTCCGCCTGCGAGTGGTTGGCATAGGTCGGCCAATCAGGAGAATACGCGTCGGCCTGATCTCCCCACGTGTTCCAGCCGGCACGTGAGCCGCGGGCGAACATTTCCAGATAGGGGCCGGGCGAGCACGACTCGATCAGATCGTAAGCCTCGTCGGGCTTGCGCGAATGCTCCCGCTTCCGGGTCTTGAGGATATTGACCTGACTGCGACCCGGAGCCAACGTACGGGCGTTCTTGCCTCGGACGCCGAAAAGGATCAGTTCGGTGGTGTTGCGGAAGTAGAAGCCGACGCCGCGCCCATCCGGGCCACCGTCCTTGCGGATCTTGTGCCAGACGATGTTGCTCTTGTACGCGAAGCCCCAGGCGGCCAGGACCCGAAGGCCCTCGGGAAGGAGCGCGTTCGGCACCCAAAGGTAGAGGTGGGCCGTGTCGCCGACGACGCTGGCCACCGGCAGCGCCAGAATATCGTCCAGCGTCATCGTCGCGTAGCGGTTCAGCCGCTTGTGTTCCGGCGCCATCTTGCCGGTGCGGTTCTGGAACTGCCACGGCGGATCGGCGAGGACGGTGTGAAAGCGGCGATCACCGACGCGGTGGAGCAGGTCGCTAGCCGCCTCTGGAAAATGTTTCGTCATCTCGTTCAATCGGTCAGGAGCCCTGCTGCCAGCATACCCTGTTGGCAGACGCTGGGGGGTAGCATCCGCCTTGTCCACCGTGGCACGAGCCTGAACAGCGCTCGTGTTCCCGGCGAGGTATGAGCCCGAAGGGAAGGAATTTGCCGCGAGTACCTTCTCTTCTCGCCCATGCGTCATTGCGAGGAGGCGCAGCCGACGTGGCAATCCCGAGTGTTGGCTCTGCGCGTCGTCGATGCGGCGGAATAGTAGCGAGAGGATGGAACTGGATTGCCGCGTCGGCTTCGCCTCCTCGCAATGACGGGGTGCGGGCGATGGTGCCGTATGCAAAGAGTGGCGACGAGGGCAGCGCTGCTGAGCAGAGAAGGCTCGGCATGAGCGAAGGTGGCAAAGCGTACGCCTTGTCGCACTACCGCCGGCTTCAGCAATCGCTTCTACCTCACTCGCTCCAGGGATTGATGACTTCCAGCCCGAGGTCTGCATAGTCGCGCACGTTGCGAGTGACGAGGCGAAGACGATGCTGCGCCGCCGTCGCTCCGATCAGACTGTCAATTGCCGGGATTGGGCGACCCGCTGCCGCCATCAGGCGTCCCCAGCAATCCGCGACATGGCTATCGACTGGCAGGATGCGGCCGCTGAAAAAGGTCGGTAGTTCCTCCTCAAGCCAGTCGAGCAGCGCGCTCCGCCGATCCGATGCGGCAAGGCCTTCTACACCTTTGCGCAATTCACCGAACGTCAACACGCTCAGGAACAGGGTGGCGGCGGGACGGCGCGCGCACCATTCGACAACGCCGACGTTCGGTCGCTTGCGGCGCAATTCCGAGAGAACGTTGGTATCGAGCAGGTAGCTCATAGCACCAGCGGCCGCGTCACACTCCGATCACGCTCGAAGTCGAGCTCTTCGAGACCGTACAGCGGCGACTGGCGCATGAAATCGACGAGCGATTGTCCGCTGCCCGACAGGCGCTCGAAGGTTTCCCGCGAAACGACGACCGCCACCGACTTGCCATGCACCGTAATGTCTTGCGGCCCTTCGCTTTCGGCCAGCTTGACCACTTCCGAAAGGCGCGCTTTTGCCTCCTGCATTTGCCATGTGTGCATGATGAACCTCGCCGTTCTGACTAGACAGACCATATTTTAGCCTGAAACGAGCTGCGCGCAGATCTATATTACCCGGGACTCAGAGCGCGATCCTGGACGCTTTCCCCTGCGCGCTCACGGCAGCGCGACAAGCGCCGCGATTGCCTCGATGGCCTCCTCCACCCAGCCAAACCCGATCCTCTCCTGCTCCAGTCGCAGATTCCGGCCCAAGCGGTTGTCGCGCAGGTCATCGTAGAGCGCGCGCTCTTCCTCATTCAGCCGCGGCAGGTCGCGCAGGGTCTGCTTGTCTTCCTCGCCCCACTGCGATTTAAAAGCGAGCAGCGTCGCGCGGTCCATGAGGAAGGAATCGACATGCGCGAAGTGCGCGCGCAGCTGGTCGAGGATGGCGAAGCCGTGCGTGTCGATGTCGCCCCAGTAGTGGATGCGGCAGCGCGCGAGCCATTGCGCCTGCGCCAGCATCTCGAAACCGTAGCCGGCGCCGAAGACGATCAGGCTGTCGCGCACTGGCGGGAAGGCGAGGAAGTTGATTTCGTTCTCGGTGATGAAGACGCGCGCGACGCCGGGGTCGAGGCGGGCGAAGCGCTCGGCGTCGAGGCTGATGTCGTCGCCGAAGGTGGTTGGCAGGCGCGAGTGTGCCGGGTCGAGAATGCGCAAGCGAATACGCACCGGCTTGTCGCGGAAACCGTAACGGCGGGCGAAGCCGCTCACGCCCGTGGCCGAGGTATCGATCGCTGCCGGCGGCAGGACGAGATCGAGCCACTCGGCGAGAACGCCGCGATGCGCTTCGATGAACTTGCTGTGCACGCCGGGAATGTCCACCTGCCGCAGATAGACGCCGGGCCTGGGCGCGTTCGGCGACCGCTCCGCGACCCAGGCGACAATGGCCAGCAGCCGGCTCCATTCGCCGGCCAGTTCGAGCGCGCGCAGCGGCCGTTTGCTCAACCACGCCAGCAGCTGCGGCTGGCGCTGCCGGGTCAGTTCGAGCAGGGCATTGAAACGCGCGACGTCGCGACGCTTGCCGAGCAGCGCCAGCGCGTCGTCGAGGCTGTCGATCCACGCCTCGTGCGGGACGGCGTTGGCGCCGAAGACGCGATGGCGGAATTCGCGCATCTCGATACGGCAGTTTGGCATGGCGCGCAGCTCGGCGACCCAGGCGCGCACGGCGTCGAAGCGCTCGGCCATCTCGGCCGAGGTCGGGCCCTTGAGGACCAGCCGCCTGGGAAACGGTGACTCGCCGCTGACCAAGCTGGCGAGCACCTCGCCGCGATCCCACAGTTTCTGCACCTGCGCGCGCAGCCCGGCCGGCCGCGTCCAGCTCATCCGACCGCCCGCGCCTTCTCGGCACGGTACTCCTCGATCGACAGGTTGCGCAGTTTCGACGTGCGGCCTTCCTCGTTATGTACGAAGCCGACGCTGGCGACGAAAGGCTCGATGATGTGGATTTTCTGCAGCGGGGTGACGATCAGCAGTTGCAGGTTGAGCTGCGCGAAGAGGCGCAGGCCGTATTGGGCGGATTCGTCGGAGCCGCGCCCGAAAGCTTCATCGATGACCACGAAGCGGAAGCTGCGCGAGCGCACGGCGCCCCATTCGAGGCCGAACTGGTAGGCCAGGCTGGCGGCGAGGATGGTGTAGGCGAGCTTCTCCTTCTGGCCGCCCGACTTGCCGCCCGAGTCCGAGTAGTGCTCGTGCTCGCTGTCGTCCTCGCGCCAGCGCTCGCTGGCGGCGAAGACGAACCAGGTGCGGACGTCGGTGACCTTGGCGCTCCAGCGGCGGTCCTGTTCCGAGAGGCCCTCGCGACCGCGCAGGCGCTCGATGATGTGCTTGACCTGCAGGAACTTGGCTTCCGAGTACTGGGCGTCGTCCGAGCCGGTGATGCTGCCTTCGGTGCACGCGCGCAGCTCGCTCTGGAAGTCGCGGATGTCGGCGTCGGGCGTGGCCTGCGCTTCGAGCGCGATGTAGCGGCCGGTGTTGTAGTCGATCTGCGTCAGCGAGCCGTTGATGCGTGCGATGCGCTCCCTGATCGTTTCGCGCCACATCGCCAGTTGCGCGTTGAAGTTGGCGACCTCGCGGATGGTGTTCTCGTTGAGCAGCTCCTTGAAGCGCAGTTCGAAGCGCGGCAGGTCGTCGGCCTGCAGCTTGTCGAGCATGGTCCGGTATTCGCCGACGGCGTCGATGGCGACGTCGACTTCCTGGGTGTCGAGCGGAAAGGCGCTGCAGTAGGCGCGCATGGCGTCGATGATCTTGTCGCGCAGCCGCTTCAGCTTGCCGTCCTCGTTTTCAATGCGGCTCTGAAGCCAGGTGCGCATGTCGTGCTCGCGGTTTTCGCAGGACTCGACGCTCAGCTGGTGCTCGCCGAGGGCTTCGCTGCGTATCGCGTCAAGGCGCTCGAACCAGGCACTCTGCTGCGGGTCACCGACCAGCAGCAGAGTGTCGCTGCGCAAGGCCTCGGCAGCTTCGCGTTTGGCCTGCGTGGCGCCCAGCTCGCGCGTCTTGGCGGCCAGCGCGGCCTCGCTTTCGGTCAGCTCGCCCTGCAGCCGCTGCAGGCGTGCACTCAGGTCCTGCAGGACGTCCGAGGTCGTTTCCAGCAGCCGCTTCTCGTCCTGCAGGCGCGCCACCTCGGTGGCCGACGATTGCCAGTCGAGTTCGCTGAAGTCGCCGTACTCGCCGAGTTTCGAGAGCGCGCTCAGGCGCTCCTTGAGCGCGTTCTGTTCGCCCATGATTCGGCTGATGCGGCTGCCGAGCTCGGCGAGCCGCGTTTCGAGTTGCCGGGCCTTGGCTTCGAGGGCGCTGATCTTGGCGGCGTTGCTCCAGCCGAGGACGTAGCGACTGCGATCGTCGAGACGGTGGCGGTCGTCCTTCTCGTGGCGCTCGCCGGGGGCCTTGATCTGGCCGGCGCGGGTGATCGCCTTGGTCTCGCGGCGAAACTGCTCGTGGGTGGCGCAACAGGCGACATCGAAGCGCTGCGCCAGCTCGCGTTCTAGCCAGTCGTAGTACGGCGAGTCGGGCTTGACCGCCAGCTTGCGCACCAGCGAGTCGCGATGCAGGCTGGGCAGGTCGCCGGGCGTGGTCTTGATCCTGGTCTTGCGCACGCGAAAATAGACCAGCCGCCCGCGCAGCTGCGTGCGGTCGACCCACTCGGCGACGGGCGCGTAGTCGTCGTCGGGAATCAGCAGCGACAGGCCGAAGTTGTGCAGCAGGCGTTCGCCGGCCCCCTCCCAGTCACGCTCGTCGTCGCGCACCTGCAGCAGTTCGCCGGCAAAAGGCATCGTCTCTTCCGCGAAGCCAAGCGCCTGGCAGAGCGCGCTGCGCATCGCCACCTGCGCGACCGGGACGTTGCTGCGCCGGGCCTTGAGGCTGTTGATCTCGGCCGCCAGCTCGTCGTACTCCTGCTTACCCTGGCGCATGCTGACGCTCAACTCGGTGAGGTCGTTCTGCAGGCTGGCGTCGCGCTCGCGCGCGGCTTCGGCCAGGGCCGCGAAGCGCTGGCATTGAGCGAGAAAACCGGCTTCGTCGGGCGCGGCCTGCTCGCCAATCGCGCCGACCAGTTCGCCATAGCGCTGCGCCTTGCGCGCCCGCGCCTGCCGCTCCAGCTCCAGCCGATGGATGTCGGCGGCCAGGCGCTCGAGCCGATCGCCGCCGTTCTCGGCAATGCTGCGCTTCAGTTCGCCCTCCTCGGCGCGCTGCGCCAGGCGTTGCTCGTCGATGCGCCTGAGCTGCGCGTCCTGCCGCCGCCAGTCTTCGGCAAGACCGGCGAGCCGCTTGTCGAGCAGCCCGAGCTTGAGACCGGCGAAGTACGCCTTGAGCGCCTCGCGACACGCGCGCAGGTCGTCGATCTGTGCCGCGAGCAGCGCATGGCGCTCGCCGTCGGCGACCAGCGGCGAAAGCAGCGTCACCTGTCGCTTGGCCTTGAGGACGGCCTCGTGTGCGCGGTTGAGGTCGTCGAAGTGGCCGATCAGGGCGGTGATTCGTGGCGCGACGTCGAAGGGCTCGAGCATGTGGCTGCGCACGAAGTCGGTCAGGTTGCCGACCGATTTCATCGATACCGTCTGATGGAAGAGGTCCAGCGCCTGTTCGTTGTCGATGCCGAAACGGCGCCGGAACCAGGCGCCGTAGGGCGGAAAGCTGTCGAACACTTCGGCCAGCGGCCGCCGCAAGCGCTTCCTCAGCGCGGCGATGTCCGTTCCGAAGTGGGCGAAATCGCCGGCGATCGACAGCTCGCGTTCGGCGGCGACGAAGAAGCGCGCCGGCTGCCCCTGCGCATCCCTGATCCAGAACACCTGCGCCAGGGTCACCGTCTGGTCGTAACCGGCGTTGTAAAAAACGCCGAGGATCACCGAGTAGTTGTTGTGGTCGCGCAATGCCACCGGCCGCGCCGTGCCGCTGACCTCGTTGCGCTCCGACTTGTAGTGCCCGAGGACGTAGGAGCGCAGGGTCCGCTCGTGGCTGTCGGCGCCGGCAGCCTTGTTGTAGGCGATGCGCTGTGCCGGCACCAGCAAGGTGGTCACCGCATCGACCAGCGTCGACTTGCCCGACCCGATGTCGCCGGTGAGCAGCGAGTTCTGGCCGCCCGGGTTGAGCGTCCACACGCGAGCGTCGAAAGTGCCCCAGTTGAAGACTTCCAGGCGCTGCAGGCGAAAACCGGAAAGGGTGTCGTCGGCGACGAAATCGAGCCCCAGGCTCTGCGGGTTATTCATCGGGGGCAGCCTTGCTCTGCGCTCTCTTCGTGCTCGTCATGCTCTTCGTGCCCTTTCCCGCTTCACCGCCCTCGCCCGCCAGCAACGAGCGGTACGCCGCAAGGCGCTGGTCGAATTCGGCCAGCCACTGGGCATCGACGAAGGACTTGAGGATTCGCCGCACCTCGAAGGTCGCCGTCTGGCCGCTTTGCACTTTCAGGCGGCGCACGAAGCCGAGGTCGACGACCTTGCCGAGATAGAAGTCGATCTGGTCGATCAGGCGCGCTTCGTTGCTGCCTTCGTGCAGAAAGACGCGCAGCAGCTCGACGACCTCGTCGCGCGCCAGCACCAGCCGCGTATCGCCGCCGCCGGCGTCGAACTCGGCCAGCTTCTTGCGCAGCAGCGCCAGCAACAGGCTGACCGGAAACGACAATGGACGCCGCGCGACCAGGCGCGGCAGTCGCGGCCCCTCGCCCTCCTCGGGCTGCGGGCGCGAACGCAGGAAGGCATAGCCCTCGGCCTCGTCGAGCACCAGTTCGAGGTCGAGCACGGCAACGTAGTCGCGCACCCGCGCCTGCAGATTGAGCAGCACGTTCCACAGCGCCGCGTCGATCTCCTGGTAGAGCACGCCCTTGAGCAGGGGGATGACCAGGGCCGAGAGGTCGGGGCTCTCGGACGCCGATGTCGCTGTGGTCGACCCGTCGAAGTCGAGCTGTTCTGCCGGGTCCTGTCCTGCCACCATCCTCACCTCACAAATATGACGCGCGACAGCCGCGCCTGCTTGACGTATTCCTTGCCATCCGGCCCGGCGCCGCGCCAGACGATCAGCTCGTTGACGTCTTCGTCGATCACGCTCTTGAAGCTGTCGCCGGCGAGCTGCAGGTAGGCGACCAGCTCGGCGAGGCCGTGTTCGAGCGGACGCGTTTCGCACAATTCGCGCAGGGTGACCTGCGTGCGCTCCTGCAGCGCCTGGCGGATGTGCCGGGCGAGCTGCGCGCGATCGACGACCACCTGCGAGAACAGCACCGCGGCGTCGACGTCTTCGTCGCCCGATTCGAGCGCCAGATCGGCGATCGACGGCTTGATCGGCGGCGTGTACAGCGGCCGCTCCATGGGCAGTTCGATGGCCGCGGCGGTATCGGCGATGCTCATCACCTCGTTGCCCGGCGGCGGTGTCTCGCGAACGGCGAGCGCCTTGGCTTCGATGCCGTGCAGGATGTCCATGATGCGGCGATTCTCCAGCCAGGCCTGGTCGTCGAGAAAGCGGCGCAACTGCTGCGAGAGCTGGGCGACCGTGCGCTGCGTGTGCTCGCCGGCTTCGAGCCAGTCGTAGTGTACCCGCCGCGTGCGCGCGTCGGGGCGCAGTTCGGCGACTGCCGGCAGCGTCAGCACGCGCTCGAGCAGAGCGGAAAGCTCGTCCTGGCGGCTGCTCGACATCAGGAAATCCCAGAAGGCGCGGAAGCTGCGCCCCTGGTCGGAGTCGGAAATGGCGTCGCGCTCGCCCATGATTTCTTCGAGCAGGGCGCCCTTGGCGCCTTCCCAGAGGGCAATGCGCTCGCGTACGCGGCGGTCGAGGCCGCGGAAATTGTGTTCGACCTCGCGAAAATCGGTCAGCAGCTCGCGGGCCATGGCGACGAACTGCTGGAAGCGGTCGCGCAGCGCGCTGTCGTCGAGCAGCGGCATGTCACCCGACAGCACGCGCTCGATTTCGGCGTCGATGTCGTCGCGGCGGCGCTGCAGTTCGGCGATACGCGTCTGCGGGTCGGTCTCGCTGCCTTCGCTCATCTGCTTGAGGAGCTCGAAGAGCGTCAGCAGGCGCGACTCGGTACCGACGAAGCTGCGCGCGGCGAGCGTAGCGAGCCAGGCGATGGCCTTCTCGGTCGCCGGCGTGAGGTCGAAGTGCGGCTCGTCCGAACCCTGCGCGTAGAACTTGCGCAGCCAGCCCTTGTCGTTCGCTGCCCAGTCGTTGAGGTAGTCGAGCGCCGCTTTCGGGAACAGCTCGGCGCCGAAGCGATCACGCAGCGCGAAGAGCTCGTCTTCGAGCGCTTCGGCGAGGTCCGCCTGTACCATCACACGCACGTTCGGCGCGATGAACACGCGCTGTAGAAAGCTCGCCACCAGCGGCGCGTGGTCCGAACGCAGAAGCCGCCACGCCGGGTGGTTCTGGCGCAGCAGGTCGAGGGTGGCGTAGTCGAGGGTCAAGAGGGAAAAGGTGGGATGAGAAGCCGAGGCGGCTTGGTGAGCATTGCCGCTGGAAGAAAGTACGGGTGCCGGAGAAGACTAGGCCGGCGACAGGTACATCATTATCCGCCCCGCACGTCCCAGAGGCTTCAGCGTTTCACGCAGCGCCTCGAACCGGGCCAGTTCCTCGGCGGTGAAGCACTGCTCGCGTCCCTTGATCATGAACGAATCGGGCGAACGCAGCGGAATGTCGCGGCGGTACTGCTCGCTTCCCAGCAGTTCGAGAATCGAAGGGTCCGGGACGATGCTGCGGCACACCAGGCCGGCGTCGGCGGCAACCATTTTCAGACTGCGCAGCGAGTGCAGATAGAAGTGTCGCGGGGCATCGAGGTCAACCCAGTCGGTGCCGTAGTGCTCCCAGGCATACGACTCGACGACCGGCAGCGAAACCATCATCATGCCGTCGGCGCGCAGCAGCTTGGCCGCGGCAGCCAGCGTTCCGCGCTGATCGGCGACATGCTCGAGCGAGTGCTGGAAGGTGATCAGCCGGAAGAACCCCGGTTTGTCGACGTCGCCGACGTCGGTGTTGAAGATGGTCACGCCATCGCGGACGATCTTTTCGGCAACGAAGGGATCCGCGCCATACAGGCAGGTGAAACCCATGGCGCGCAGGCTGAACAGGAAGTCGCCGCTGCCGCAGCCGACGTCGAGCACCGGATCGTCGAACGAACGCAGCCCCGCGTCGCGCGTCAAGGGCATGAGCTGCACCGGATAGGCGTCGGGGCGCAGGCGCCTGACCAGCGCGGAAACAACGGTATTCAGGAGACCGGCGTCGAGGAACAGCAGTTGATCGACCAGGCGGCGGACGCCGGTGTGCTGGGCGGGCACCTGCTGGTGCGACTCCATCGAATAGTAGTCGGCAGGGTAGTAGCGGGACATGTCCGGCGGGATTTCCGCGATCTGCAGACAGCCGCATTGCGCGCAGAGAAAGTAGTCGAAGGACTCGCGCAAGCCGATGAGCATCTCGCGTACGCGGTAAGGGGTCAGGCGATCGGTCTCGCCGCAAATCCGACACTGCATGGTTGCTCCCTCGTGCCAGCGACGTCCCCGCAAACCGTGCTCACCCCTGCCGGCAAAACCGCCGATGGTGAGCAGACAGCGGGCGGAAGAACGTCCCAGACCCTGATTTTGAAAGGGTTAGCTTAACCCGGATCGTGCCTGTCGTGGGCGAGCTGTCGTAGGCGAGCCGACGACGGCGGCCGTCGGCCATCCTTTCCTGGCCGCGCGGCGCTGGCGATCGTCGCGCGGCGCAAGCTTTTCGTCGCCATTGTCGTCGACGCGATGACCGGGATCCGCCAACTCCACGCAGACGTCGCCGTCCGGCGGGAAGCGCGGGCACGACGCGGCTCGTGTCGTGTTGCACGCAGTATGGAACGTATGCCTCCCAGCCACCACAGGGGTCGCGCGCGGCTGTCGGGCTGGCTGAAAGCCTCGTCGGGAAGGCGGCAACCCGTCAGCCCGCTCGTCATTGCGAGGAGGCGCAGGGCGCCCCGGCATGGACCCTGCGGATGTTAGCCACGAGAGCGTTTCCGCCCTGCTTTCAGCAGTCGCCAAGAGTCGCATCAAGAATGCAGCAACAGACTCGCCATCCTGGCGCGGCAGCTCGTACCACTTACCGTCATAGCGCATCAGATCGAAGGGAATCACCGGTTCGATGCCGGCGGGCGGCGCCGGCCTGGAACTCGCCTACGCGCTTTCCGAGCGCTGGGAAGTGGCTGGCGGCGGCTCATACCGCTCGTATCGCTTCCGCCTCAAGGACGACGGACCGGTGCCCGGCGGGGTTGGCGAAAACCGCTTCATTCCGCTCTTCGCGCGGCTCTCCTACAGCTTCGATAAAGCCACGCGCGCCGACTTCTATGCTGCGGGATTCGTCAACGGCAAGCTTACGGTCAGCAACTCCGCTGGCCACGACGTCTACAGCGACGAGTACCACAGCGCACCGGCGATCGGGCTCTCCGTCTCCCACAGCTTCTGAGCTTTCGGCAAGCGAGCCGAACATGGCGCGCTTGCGCAAAGTCCACATGTGGACTACCATCCCCATGAACTCTTCATGTGGAGATGGCCATGGGCAACGCCGCGCGAGTCCTGTCACCCGCCAATCCGGGAACCAGGAAAATGTCCACGGCGGGCTTGCGGGCTTTTTTCAACATCGCCCGCGACTGGCAGCTGGACGTCGACCAGCAATTGGTGCTGCTCGGTGCGCCGGGCCGGTCGACCTTCTTCAAGTGGAAAGCGGCGCCGGCCGAAGCGCGCCTTGGCAGGGATACGCTGGAGCGGCTTTCCTACCTGCTCGGCATCTACAAGGCGCTGCAGATTTTGCTGCCCGAACAGTCGGCGGCCGACGCCTGGGTGCGCAAGCCGAATCAGGCACCGCTCTTCGGCGGCCGCAGCGCGCTCGAACGGATGCTCGGCGGCAACGTGGGCGACCTCTTCGCGGTGCGCCAGTATCTCGACGCCATGCGCGGGACCTGGGCTTGACCGGGTCTGCCTATGCGACCGTTCGCCTGAACTGGAACCCCGCGTACAGGGTGATTCCAACGCGCTATCCGGCGATCAGCGTTTTCGACCGGATCGCCTCGGCCGACGACTTCGACGCTCTCTACGCACTCGAAGCATTGACCAACGACCGTGTGCGTGACGAACTTGGCCAGATCGAGCTGGTGCCGCGGACGGAGCGGCGCTTCGGTCCGGGCAGCGGCCCGATCATGGCCGCTTTCACGCACCTCAATCCGCTCGGGAGCCGCTTCAGCGACGGCAGCTATGGCGTCTTCTACTGCGCTCGCGATGCCGATACGGCGATCGCAGAAACCGTCCATCACTCGGCGCGCTTCCTGGCGGCGACCGCCGAACCGGCGATGCAGCTGCAGATGCGCCTGTACACGGTCAAGGCGGCCGGCCAGGTGATCGACCTGCGCAAGCCGGGCATCGACGCGGCGGCCGTGTTCGACCGCAGCGACTACAGCCATTCGCAGGCGCTCGCCCGGCGCCTGCGCGGCGTCGGCGCGACCGGGGCGGTTTATCCGTCGGTGCGGCGAGCGAAAGGACAGTGCCTGGCGGCATTCACGCCAAGACTGCTGAACAACTGCGCCCACGCCGCGTATCTGCAGTATTCGTGGAACGGCCACGAAATCGACGCCGTCTTCGAGTTTTAGCGGCGCGCGTCGTCAACCGAACGGCCGCACGCCAAACAGCCAGCCGTGCGCCCAGAACGCGAACACCGCCCAGGCCACCGCGCCCACCGCCACCGTCGCAACCGTGCCGCTCAGGGTCCCCGCCGGATAGACGCTGTTCGCCGCGCGGTCGCGCTGCCTTGACGAGCGGAAATCGAGCACCGCCCAGAGCAGCAGGCTGCCGAAAAGGACCAGGTCGGCCAGCGTGTGATTGGCCAGCAGGTGCGCCAGCGCCCAGACCTTCACGGCGAGCACCATCGGATGGTGGACGCGCGCCTTGATGCCGTTCCGCGGCACGTAGGCGGCGGCCAGCAGGATGAACGACGGCAGCATCAGGAGCGCCGCGAGGTGGCGCGTCCAGAGCATCGGCGTCCACAGCAGCACGGGATCGAGCCGCGCCTGTCCGTAACCCCAGACCAGCAGCCCGAAGCCAAGCAGGGAGAGCAGCGAGTAGGCGCCCTTCCAGGCGTTCGCGCCGATGCGCGTACGCACCTGGCTGCGCCAGCCGTCGGCAAAAATACGCAGCGAATGGACGCCGATGAAAATCACGAGGCCGAGGATCAGAGTGGTCATGGTTTGAGATAGGACAAGGAGTGGTGGTGAAGGTAACAGGCCCAGGGTCGTCGGTGCAAGCGCCACGCCGTGGCCCCTGCTCCCGGGCCGCGAACGGCCCGCGGCTCAGCGCGCGAAAACGGGCCGGGCCCGGATTTCAATGCACGGTGCACACCATGCATGGAAGAAACGGCGCCTATTTTTCTCTAAATATCAATAGTTTACGGCTTTTTTTCGGGTCGTTTACAAAGGCCAAAAACCGCCTTTTCGGCCTATAAGAGTCAATATGTTACACGTGGATTCCCAACGCACAAATGGCATATATGCCCTTTGGGATTGCGGTCACTGACGCCGAGGGCGGGCTGGAAATCTTCGCGACGATGGCTTTACACGCCGCGCGATCCGGGCGTATTCTTCTCGTGTCGCTGCACATCAGCGATGCGGGTTTGGCGACCCGGATTCAGAGGCGGACGGCCGCCTAGATGCGGTTTTTTTACGTCCGTCGCATGGCATCGCCTATGGGCGGGCCGTGTGGGGAGACCTTCGGGTCTGCCGGCCCTCTGACCGGTTCGCCAACCCCGCACGGTTCCGCCCACCCGTTTGGCGACGGGAAAGCGGAAAAACAAACCGCTCTCAGAGGATCATTGCCATGACCACCACCGATTTGGTGCCGGTATTCGTCGGCGCTCTCGCAGGACAAGCCACTCCACTCTGTAACGCCCGCGACCTGCACGCCGCCCTCGGCGTCGGCCGCGACTTCGCCACCTGGATCAAGCAGCGCATCGCTGAGTATGGATTTGCGGAAGGCGAGGACTTTTCCCCGATTCGGGGGAAAAGTCGCGGAGGCCGACCTGCTGCCGACTACCACCTGACCATCGACATGGCCAAAGAGCTGGCGATGGTCGAGAACAACGACACCGGCCGCCGCATCCGTCGCTACTTCATCGCCCTCGAAAAGAGACAGGCCGCCGCGCTTGCCATCCCCGCTACCCCGTCGATGAACCTGCGCCGCTGGCTGATCTCCTTCGATCACCTCGGCCGCGAACATGCCACGCCCATCGGCATGGACGAGTCCATCGTCAAGTGGGACGAGCTGCCGGCGCTGATCCGGGATCCGGGATTCATGATCGAGGGAAGGCTGCTGGCCGAGATAGTCCACGCTTGCGCCGATCGGATGTCAAGGAAGCTCGCTGGTGGAGCGAACCAGGTATCGGCTTGACCATCGCGCCCGCCACAGCTACGGCATGGGCGGGCGTCAGAAAAGCTTGACGCGCCACCTCGGCGAACAATCGATTACTGAGGTGGTCTAGACGGCGTCGCCTACGGAGTTCTCGGTCCAATCAAATGCACAATTCGCAAATACCACCACAGATCTTTGGCCTGGGCGGTGGCGTTGGGATGGGGAGGGGAAGGTCTTTTTTTCCCATTTTCAGGATCCTCTGAGGTTTCAGGAGAAATTCAACTTGCTGTTTAAGTCGCGTTGCGTCTTGACCCGGAGCCTATGCGTTTTCAGGATGTCATTCTTCTGCCGTTGTATCAACTCTCCGAACTCTTTTCGCAAAAGCCCATACTCACGGGTGAATGTATCGATATCAAACAAAGGATCGATCTCCATTCTATGCCGAAACGTCTCGATCTTTATTCGTATTGTGACGAAGGAACGCTTTAAGTCTTCCCAGTCCTTGACCTTGCCGGGAACAGCAAGAGCTGCGTGGATTATGGAAATTACTGATGCAATTCCGGCGAACGCAGCCCACAGGAACTTGAAGTTGGGGTCTTGCCACAAGGTCCAACCCGACATTGCCGAGCCAGTTGCAGTAAGCGCTACGACAACCTTGGTTACTTCGTCGGTGAGCATCCATCGGTCGACTAGTCGATCAGCCAGCTCTTCGAAAAAGTACGCCTGGTAGTAAGTCTCAAACACCTTGTGCCAGATAACGTCGCGCGGATCATGGGTCATTGCAGCAGTCCTATAACAGAATGCCTTCTGAACAGCCTCTATCTGCAGTGCCGAAAGCGGCGATTATCAGTGGATCTTTCGTCGTCCCAAGAGCTTCTATTGGAACGTCTTCAGAACCCGCCTCGAGAAAACACCCTTGCCATTCTCCTTGCCTTCGCCTCTGCAAAAACCTAGTCATAGGACTTTCACCTACGAAGTGGCGCGCCATGCCCGGCGCACACGTCTGTATTAACCGGCTGGCGCGGTCGTCTTATCGCGCCAGTCCGTGTTTAATGATAGGCAGGTGCGCAGGCGCCGACTATGACTAGCCTCTTGCTTCCCTTCCTGGCTCATCCTCTGTTACTCGAAAGCGCCAATAGAAGCCTACTTTTACCCACACAACGGTAGTTTGGGTTAGCTTCTGGAAGGCGTCAAGTACCTTTCGACCAACAACCAAGTTTCCCTCGCTATTTTCTCGGAGTAAAGTCTCAGCGTTTTCTTTGACCAAGAAGTCAACGACATCGTCTTGGTAAATGCAACCGCTATTTTCTATTTCGGAAAGCATCCAGCGCGCAACGGTCTTGGCCTCCATTACTTTTGTTCTTGCGTCACTGGTTTGAGTGATTCTTCTGGGAAACTTCCTGATTCCAGTTTTTTTCCAGCGAACCACTGGCACCGAAAACGGACGGTGCTAACGTCGTCACCAATGTCGTTAATTTTTTGAACGGTCATTTCTGGACCGCCCGACTTAAGTTGAACGATGTCACCGACTTGAAAACAAGACTGCTTCCTCATTACATTATCCTTTGCGATTGATTATTAATGCTATTTATTAGACTGTTCGTCGATGGAGCGGTTTTTGATTTTTTCCACAAGGCTATCAACCGTCGGAGAGTTATGAGCCTGCCACAGAGTCCGAATCAGCCAACCCAATGAAAGAAGACCGGCTATGAAGAAGATTGCCTCCCAAGTTGGCGCTTTGAAGAATACATCCTTGAAGGTCGACGTCGAAAACACTATAACTATGGCGACCAAGATACCGAGGGGCGCAATCCAAGCTTTACGCTGCTCCGCCGCCGCAATATGCTGATTGAGCACGAGGCGTAGCTTGTCTTCGGTAATCTGAATGATTTCTTGGTCAAGATTGCTATGAACCACCTTGATGGGTGCATTAACTTGGTTGAAGAAGTGACCGTTAGTTGCCATGGCTCGCTTCCCAGAAAAAGGAAAAATCAAGGCGCTTAAAGCGCTCCACAGCGTATCCGGTCAACATAAAAGACACCGTTCGGCCGTTAGTTTGTCCCAGCTCAAAGGGTTGCGCAATGGCCGATGGAAGTGCGCTGTTCCAATTGTTAAACGTCAGAACAGCGTGATCATCCTTCGCGGTGAGAACAAAGCCAGGGTTCTTTATCTCCGGGTTATCCACAAAGAGAACATGCAACCGCACGTCCCAAGTACCAGCCGTGAATTCGATCCATGCGTCTTCGCCTGCAGGCACTAGCAATGTGGCGCTCGCAATTTGCTCGCGCTTACCGACGGTTATCTTCAATGGCCGCTCCCAAGTGATCCAACGAATAGCGTTAGTCTACCGCCATAACGCCCCCCCCGCCATAAGAGCTGGTCGGCACCTCGGCAGCTAGGGCGATAGCATACACCCGGATCGCTTCGATGGCGTTGGGTGAAGTTCTTCGCCGTCGGGTTCTGGCCCCAAGCGCTGGGGCGTCGGTGTGTAGGTCTAGTGGTGGCTTTTGACTCCTATGTGCGGCTCTCGGCGCCGAGGCCCCCTTTCGGTAACCCGTATTCTGCCAAGCAGCGCGAGCGAACCACCTAGTATGCTGGATGCCCCTCCACCCAGGAAGCGGTTGCACACGGTTGTCGTGGCCCTAACCACGGACCGGAATGGCTCCATGGCCGCGCGGTCACCGCTAGCAGAATGAACTCAGGCGACAGCTGTCTTAATATGTACCGCTACTCTACCAGCCGTTGTGCCATCGCCATTAAGAAGTTATCTGTCAAACTTGGGTACTAAATCTCCCGTATCCAAGCGTGGTCGCGCGTCGAGCAGATAATAGTCTGTGAGGAATTCGCCTTTATTCTGCGCGTGCAGCCTTGTCTTAAGCATGTAGAAACACCCCGGGGCGAGTGCAACTTCGACGCGTTCTTTGTAGTGCGCACCTACATCCAGCGTGTATCCATTATTGTAGTTTGGCACATCGGCAACCTTGTATTTCTCTAGAATGTCGATTGGACCTATTATATCGGTGCCTCTGTCCCATTCAATCAGGCCAAATTCTGGAATATCAACACGCCTGATGGAGAGCTGTAAGCCGTCATCACCAGGAATAAATGGTACCGCTCCAACATTCTTAATCTCGACTTGCAAACAAACCAATACACGATCTGGGCTGATTGTGCAAATTGACGCCGTATTTACTAGGTCGACATTCCAGACGTGCTGTCTTTTTGAAATATAATGGTGCCACGTCCATACACCGCCCGCCACGATTGCGAAACTTGTCAACACGCTTTGAACAAGCTCCGCGTAGTTCTTCAAGCAGTTTACATCTATCATTGTATTATCGTCTTGGTTGATCGCCCAATGGTGTATACCATATTGTCTATCGACAAGAAATCCCAAGCACGATGGTGCCCCCCGCTTGCTGAAAGGTCAACCGCACCCTTCAATGCACCTTCGGCACCATCTCCCGCAACCGCTGCCACACCTCCTCGATGATCACCATCGAAGCGTCGTCCGGATGGATCGACGGATCGCCTTCACCGATGGCACGCATCAGCGTGTCGTTCCCCTTCCACAGCCCGATATTGTTCCGAATCCACGTCCCGCGACCGAGGTGTAGTCCGATCAGCTCCGACTGCGCCATGTCAGTAATTCTAGCCCTCTCCTCGTCCGATAGCGCGGCTATTACCACGCCAACCGCTTCGTCGATCGTCTCCGGGACCTGCTTCTCAGGCATCAGCGCTCTCCCTTTCGCCAGTCCCACGGCGGCACCGGGTGACGATCGGCCCACAGTCCGACGCGCTTCTCCCTCGCCTCCTGTTCCGCGAATTCATACCGCCCGGCGTCCTCTGACGATTGGTCCTTCGCGTATTTCCGGTACCACCAGGCGAGGCCAAGCGTCAGCTGTGTGAGGCCCGCGTCGAGCGTCTTCGGACACAGTGTTGCGCGGCAACTCGGCGCCGCGACCATGACCTTGCCGATGATGCGGCGGTAGCGGTCGCGCTTGTTCCACTGGACGTCGACCTCTTTCCCGAACACGAGGGCCGACATGGATTGCTTCGAGCGCTGGCCGAAGGGCTGGGCTTTCTCTGGGCAGTCGACGCCGGCGATCCGAATCTTGTGCTGCTCGCGGTCGGCGTCGAGGACGGTGATGGTGTCGCCGTCGGCGATGGAGACGACGGTGCCGGTGAGGGTGGCGGCTTGGGTGGGGAGGATGAAAAGAAGCAGCAGGCAGCTCAGAAGAGTCGCGAGGCGTCTCGTCGCGCGGAAGTCCTGCAAGTCTCTGATCGAGTAGCGCACGAGGTCAGCTTGCTTCACGCTTCGCAAGCCAGTCGATCAATCCCTCATTGAAAGACCCAGCATCGACCGAGTAGTGTGCTCGACGATGGCAGTTTGGACAGAGCGCGATCACATGAGCGGGATGATCGGGACCACCGTCTGAGAGCCTTACGACGTGATGGACTTCGAGGAAGGGCCCTGCTTTCGCCTTGAAGGGGGCATCGGCTTTGCATGCCTCGCAGGTGCCCTGGGCACGTTCAAGAGCGTAGCGTCGAATCGCGACTGCCCGGGAAGCCACATTCGTGAGCCTCTCCTTGACAGTAGCTCCAGCCGGCACACGTTCCAGGGCGAGGCGGCGAAGATCGGCGAGAGACAGCTTTTTCTTTCGGAGAGACGCAGCGGCTTGACCGGCTTTCGTCGGCGCGTCGCCTTCGCCGACCACCACCGGCGGCACCAAACCCAGCTGAAAGATCAGCGCATTCCGAAGCTCGTCATTTCTGTCCGCACGCTGTTCCACATGATGGCCCAAGTACTCGAACTCGCCGACGTAGCGCACGCGGTCCTTCGGCGTGTACTCGAAGAGCAACAATTGCTTCCCGGCGTCGCGATGGCCTGCAATCGCGGCGTTGCCGCGAACCATCTGCATGTCGTCAACCTGGCCCTCACCCGTGTACCAGAAGGTGCCGTCCGGCCGAAACGAGTCCTCATAGCCATAGGCGCTACCTGATTCAGCGGTGAACAGGAAGATGAACGGGGCAGCCTTGGGCGTGGAAATGCCACCCCGACCTTGCCCGCCGAAACGCTCGTGGATGTCGCTCCGCCGGCGGTAGACCTGGCCAACGATGAATGGGTGCTCGGAAGCCGCTCCCTCCGTGGAAAGGCTATCCGGCATTTCCATTGACTTCTTCGTTGACGGTCGAGCTGGCATCGCTGGCGTTACCTGGAGGCGTTTCTGCACGCAGCTTTGCTATCTCCGCCTCAAGCTTCTCAATTTGCAGCTGAGCCAGCTTGTCGTCGCGGAGTTGAATTTTCTTATACCAATACAATGCGCCGATCAAGCTGAGAGCAATCCCGGCTCCTAGTGCTGCACTGACCACTGTGTTTCCAAAATTCCCATTCTTTGTTGTTACGTCCCGGAGCTGCCTGGTCATTTCGAGCAACTCATCCTCAGCTTTGCTCCGCTGTGCTTTTTCCTCAAGCGAAATGATTGCTTGCGAGTACTCCACTTTCCGCTCGAGTGTTGCTGTGTACATGGATACAAACGAGAAGATCGAGACAATGATCAGCGCAAGGCCAAACAGGCACGTGAACTTGTAGATGTTGTCGGTGGCAATGGGAAAGGAAGGAGTCATTTTTTTGTGGAGCTATCCGTGAGGATGGCCGGCCCTAACACGCCCGCCAAGAAGTTCGGTTTTCAATTCGTGCCCATCACCGAGACTGCATGAAATAATTCGCATATTCAATCACCTGGAATGGGCTTATCGAGAGGGCAGATCACCCCTGTAGCAAGCCTTGAACATTGATTTGCATACCGGCGCTAACTAATTCCTGTGCGAGCTTCGGCTTCCAACCGCCCTGCTCATCCATCTCAATGAAGAGTACGCCATGGAAGTCAGACGGGACCTCGACTCCTGGACGGAACAGACCACAAACTCTGCTACGCCCAAGCTTGCCTGTGAAGTATCCCAACTCAAGTATCACGTTCTGCCGGGCGCGCCCACTCAGCTTCTCGGGCGTACGGGAACTTGCCCCAACGTCATCAGGTGTGAGCAAGACTACCGCGAACCCAACGTCTGAGTACGATTCAAACTTCTCGATAACGGTCTGGCCTTGATTTGCCTTCTCGTGGAGGAGGACAGCCTCAAGGTGCAGCTTCTCCAGGAACCTGGCAGCGGATTGCTTGGCATAGTCATCATGGCCGTGAACGACGAAAACCTTGGTCTTGGAAACTTGTCGCGGAACGTTGTTCGTGCTCAGTTGGCCGGTCTTGCTTTCTGCGGACAAAGCCTCTTCGGCTAACAGCACGTGCCCCTCAAGGTGGCTGACCTGACGGTCACGATAGATCTTCCAGCTTACGCCGCTGCTGGTACGCCCTAACGCTGACAACTCATCGGCCACGTCATTCTTCCCGAGAGACCTTAGCAGCCCATCAATTCGCCTAAGCCAGACGTCATACGATTCGTGCTCTTCCAAATTCCATCCATGCTCTACGAAGTCCGCCAGTCGCTTTAGAACGTTGTTGTTTTCCATTTGACTCTTTCAGCATACGGCCCAACAGCGAGCGATGAGCTGCTGACCAGAAAGCGACCGGCTCTACCGCTGAGGGTTCGCGGCAGATAGACCGTGTTGGAGCAAACCGCCGCGATGGCGGTCGGTGTGGGGATTGTACGGCCGGCCCGCCCGAGGTCAATCGTCTTGCATGAAGTCGCCGAGCGATTCGACGCCCGCCTATGGGCGAGGAAAGCACTTCGGTGTGATCGGTTGGCGACTCTCGACCGAAGATGGGAGAGGCCCACCGTCTGGCGACCTCTCCCGGTGACTACCTTAGCCCCTCACAAGGAAGGCCCAAGCCGTGTAGCCGTAAGCATGGGCGTCGAGCATCCGGGTGGAGTTCTTCACACGACGATAGCGCGTAAAGATCCACCGAAAACCCGGCGGCGCTGGCCGCAATTTCAAGGACTTCTGCACATGACACACCTCCAATCCGGATGGTGGATGCCCCTTGCTTTTCCTGAGCCATGCGTTATGCTGCTAGTTCTCACGCTAGAAGCTTGACTGCATAGCAGGATAGCTGCGTAACCAACCATCCACTGGTTACGGGGAGGAAGGCTTGGGCAATTGCTCAGGCCTTTTTCTTTATTTCGTTCCACCTAATCTCCGCTGCTTGATACGAAACACCGCACGTCCCGGCGACGTCGTCGACGCTGCCACACGCCTGTAGTGCCTCGACCGGCATGAGCAGCTCGGCGGCGAACCGGTCGGCCTGCCACTCACTATCCTCATAGATCTTGTGACCGTTCGGCCCATTTGATCGTGCCATCGAGACGTTTCCATGCAGCATCAGGTGTCCGAATTCATGGGACGCTGTGAATCGATCACGCCCCTTCCCATCCACTGCGCCGTCGTAGACATCTTCGCGGAGCTTGATGAGCGCCTTGTTCGGATAGGTCAATCCGTGGTTAGCGCCCATCTCTTCGCGTGAGCACACTTCCAGAACATAGCCGTCGATCAACTGTGGCAGAGCAAACTCAAGGACCTCGATGATCGGGAAATCCGAACGGTGGTCAAGCCCGAGGTGTCGCCGGAACAACGCTGTGAATTCGCGTATCCGCACCTTGCTCAAGGGCGGAACTCGATAGCCAGGCTTCCTCATTGTCTCTCCTTCAAGACATCAAACATCTTTTCCCGCTGACTCTGATCCAGTTCGCCAATGCGGCGCGCAAATGCAGCAACCAACTCACGGGACTGATCTTCAAGCCCGTCCATCTTGATACGTGCTTCAGCTTGCGACGCGTCAGCGGCCCTTCTCAGTTCGCCCTGTTGCCCCGCATCGAGGCGGAAGTACCCGCACACTTGTTCAACCAAAGCGGCAGGCACTGCCTTGTTGCCAGTTTCCACCGCCGACAAGAACGAGGAACTAATCCCCATCGACTCGGCCATTTCCTTGAGCCGCAGCCCACGATCTATTCGCAACTTCCTCACCAATTTTCCGAATGGCGTCAACATTTTGATTCCTCCACGACACCTTTACCTTCACCTGACAAATTCTCACTTGACCTGACCCCACCTCGACCGCCGCGGCCAGACTCTCCGAGCCGCTCTCTTAGCGATCGCAAGGCGGATTGTACACCAATCACAGGATTAAATAAACCGCTACCGGTTAATTTTTTACAGCAACTGGATTGACTGCGTGAAAGCCTGAGCTGGCCGTGGATAGCCGACGGGCCACAGGGCGCAGGGATGTCAAGCTCTCATATTCCTTTCCAGGATTCACGCCGGAGAAACGTCGTACCCGCGCAGGTCCCTTCGCTGAAAAGCAAACCGGCATGACTCGGCCAGCCGACGCACAACCGCCCGAGGCGACCGCTTTGGGATAGGATCGCTACCCTCTCCCCACCTCATGCGCCGCCAGGCAGTGCCCCTCAAGCTTGCCGATTCTGCGCTCGTGGTCGGCATGTCGGTCCGCGCTTCTGTTGCCCATGATTTGCAGCTCCGTGTGCATTTTCTCGTTCAGCGCGCTCTGGCCGTCTGTGAGCCGCTTGATGTCTCCGCGGATATCCCTGAGCGTGTCGACCGCCAGCCAGCCGAGCGCGGACACGACACACCCGAGAGCCATCAAGAAGAACGGCATCATGCCGTTGGTGATCCATGCGCCGCCCATGTCAGTCCTTTCGTTCCCGTGATCAGGTTGTTACCTGCGTCTGCTGCGCCGAGTAGGCAAGCGCTCCTGCGCCCCACTTGTCTCGCGCGGCCAGCCGCAGGTAGTAGGTCGTGGCCGTGGTGAGCCCGGTAATGGTTGTTGTCAGATCCGTGCCGGTATAGACGAGCGTGCTCGGCCCCGGCGTGAATCCGTCCGTCGTGTCGAGCCATACCTGGTAGTCCTGGAAGTCGGTATCGGCGACGGCCGCCCAGGAGATTGTCACGCTGCTGGTCGTCGCTCCAGTGCTGATGCCGGTCGGCGCGGCCGGAACCGTGTTGCTGATGTTGATCTGCGAAAATCCGGAGGTCTGCCCGTTGGCTACCGTCGCCACCTTGACCGTGAAGTCGCGCCATGGTCCGCCGTCGGCGATGGCGTTCTCCAGGGTGTAGGAAGCTTGCGTAGCCGTCGTGTTGATCGTGCGCTGCAGGGCCGCCTGCGACCAGATTTCGACCGTGTACGACGATGCGCCAACACCCACCGCCCACTGCGCGACGAATAGCGTGCCCGTGAATGGCGACTGCAGCGCCAGATCAGCCGGCCCCGACGGCGCCGCGCCCTGGATGCTGTAGCTGTAGGCCGCCGCCTCGGACAGACTCTGCGCCGCCTCGCCGCGAACGTTGAAGCTGGTCAGCTTGAGCGATATCGACTTCCCGATCGCGGTCGCCGGCAGGACGTACTTGAAAACCGCCTGATCAAGCCTGGCAAATGCCGCGCCCGCCGAGTGCGCGCCCGCAGGCGATCCATACAGACCGCGCCGCAGGTAGGACAGGCTGTAGCGCCGGTACGACGCGAGGGTAGCCGTCTTGTAGGCAAACAGTTCTCCGCCGACGTAGCAGAGCGTGACGTCGTTGTTGACGTCATCGTCGCTGCCGGAGAGCAGCTGTCCGTCTGTGGTGAGGTCGACGGTCGCCGTGTTGGAGATATCCGGCTGCGCAGACGGCGCCGCCAGCACCGCTTGCAGCGCGCCGTATCGGGCCGGGCCGTAAAGCGTGCCGACCTGAGAGTATGACGTCCCGTCGTAGCTCACCCAGACATGGCAGCCTCCCCACTCCGACGACGACCCAGAGACGGCCAACCAGATCTGATTCGACCCTCCGGTCAGATCAAGGGGCGGCTCGAAGATCAGCGGCGCGAGCACGCTTCCCGGAGCGCCGTTGCTGCCGCCGCCAAAACCGGACGAGACCTGAGAGCTGTATCTGGCCGCGCTAAGCACGCCCTGGGGCATGTCCTCGGCAAGTATCGCGAGCTCACCGTCTTCGTCTTCCTCAATTTCTGTGATTCGGACTGGCAGACGATCGATGCCCAAAGCGATATCCGTGATGGTCACGATATCCATCCGCTCGAGGCGAGCGTAGCGCCAGCCCAGGCGGAACTTGTAGGTATTGCGAATGTACAGCCGTCGCTGCAAGCGCATTTGCGCCGACAGCTGGGCCGCCGACTGCTCAGTGAACAGGTGCAGGCGCTGCGGATCTTCCTGGCGCAGCCCATGCGCCTCGATGTGGCCGAGGTCTTGGGCCGTTACCGGTTGCACGTTGTACTGATTCGCGCGGTTGACGAATTCGACCGTCGTTGCGTTGTAGGCGTCGGCCGTCGCCTTGCGGGTGATGATCACCGGATCCTCGTCGCCGGACACCAGGAAATCATCGTCGCTCAGGTCGTAGGCCGGCGTGGTGTTCGGCGTATAGGTCACGCCGTTGCCGGTGACGGCCGAGTCGCCGTAGGGGATGATCTTCAGGAGCCCTTCTGACCAGACGAATTCACAGCCGACGGCTGATACCAGCTCCATGAGGTATTCGCGCGCCTCCCGCTGCTCGATGTAGGCGGGAGAGACGAACAGGCTGTTGGCGGTGCACCAGTTCGCAAAACCGCTAAGGTCTGCGATCTTGGCGGCCGGGAATCCGGCGCCATAGCGTTCGGCGCTCAGGAAGTCGACCACGACATCGCGGGGATTGGCGTCCCGGATGCTGATCGAAAACGGCCGAAAGCCCGTCACCTCAAAGCTGTGGTTCTCCATGTTCGCACTGCCGCCGAGATCGTAGGACCCGCTGGCGACGTAGGCCAGGCCGGAATAGCCAAGAGCCTCTCCCGGGTGGTAGGTCGTCAGATAGCCCCATGGCGACTGTCCGATCGCCCCACTGAACAGCGACAGGCCGAGCTGCGAGAGCGCGGTGATGGTGGACGGATAATTGATGTACTGGTAGTCGATGAACAGCCCGAAGATCGTTCCGTGGCCCGCATAGAACGTGTACGTTCCACCGCTGCGACTGTACTCGGTCAGCGATGTTGGCGCGCCTGGAGAAACATCGGTCATTGGCACTTCGTAGCCGAGGCCGGCGATGTTCGCGTTCACGCCGAGGTCCGCGGAGTAGGTTGCCGAGTTCGGTACCGTCACTTCGTACGGTGGCGAGTCCGGAATGTATGGGTTCGCGTCCAAAACCGTGACGGTCTCCGCCGACGGGATGATCGGCGAATAGATCGCGTCTCCCCGCCAGACGGTGCCGACATCGGCAATCGGCCCCTCGCACAGGCCGAATGCCACAGCGACCTGATAGGTAAACGTGGTGTTCTCGGTCTTCTGCTTGCCGCCGCCTTTGCCGCCGCTGGTGGTGGTCTCCGTGTGCGGAATAGCGATGAAATCGCCGTACCAGATCATGTTGGTGGTGATGCGCGTCTTGCCGAACACCAGCGGGACGCCGATGCCGGAAACGGACGTTTGCACGCGCATCGCTCCGATAGCCGGCTCGGAGGTGCTAATCGTCTTGGGTCGGAAGAATAGACCGCTCACTCGCGAACCCTCCAGAATCCAGCCAGCCGGCCCGCGAGCGCGCCTTGTGTGGCGTTGGCCAGCACAACCCCTTCCGAGTGATAGGCATGGATGATCATTGGCCAGTCGACAACGATGCCCGCATGGCTGATCGCACGGCCGAACTGATAGAGTGCGATGTCCCCCGGCAGAGGTTCGGCGACCCGGTAGGCGTAGTCCTCTACCCATCCGAGGTAGCGCTGCTCGGTTCGGTGCAGATGCCAGTCCGGCGGGTACGGCGTCGGGTCGATGTACGGCACACGACCAGCCGCGTGGTAGACCTCGCACAGGATCATGGCGCAATCCACGCCAACGCCCTTGATGCGCCCCTGGTGATGGTATGGCGTGCGCAACCAGGACCGCGCCTCTTGCACGATTCGTTCCGCGCTCATCACAGCGCCTTTTCCGGGATCGGGATGTGGGGATGGCCGCGGAATCGCGCGAGATTGCCGAACTTAGCGGCGCACGTCGCCGCGGTACGATCACAGCCGGCGACGGCGGAGAAAGAGTCGCCGATCTGCGGTTCCCTCGGCAGCGGCTCAATCAACTGGAACTGGCGCACGGAAAGCCCGGCATGTGCCTTCACGGTTCGTGAAATCAGATTGTTCGTGCCGCCGAAAAACGTCACAACTCCCTGAGCGAAGAAACCATCAGGAACACCACTACCGCCGCCTTGAAACCATGACCGCGTGCCGTTGACCGCTTCGACGGTACCGGAGATCGTGAAAGCGGCCTTGATGGCCCCGCACGCCGAGTCGTACACGGTATTCGCGCATGCCGGCTGGTAAATGTTGCGCGGCATCTTGATGTTCAGCAGCTCGAGATCGCTATTGATTGCCATGAGAACGGCCGTTCGCGAGCACTGGATCTCGGCCACACGCCCCGAGAACAAAACCAGCGTCCCGACCGGCGCCGCGTCCCAGGAAGACAGAAAGGCGCGCTCCAGCCGGACCGTAGCGCCGTCCAGCACACCGTTTCGGGCAGCGTCAATGAACGTCTCGCCATTGATGAAGTCGATCAGCGGCATGAGGTTCGTGGGATCCGCAAAGATCGTCATATCGAGCGTGTCGACCTCAAGACCCTTGGTCGTGCGCAGCCGACCGCGCTGCATAAGCAGGCGCCCACCCCCAGCTATTACCGACCCGCCGGAATTGGTGTATCGCCCCCCTGGCGAAAAGACGTGCCCGTCGGACACGATATCCACATCGGCCGACGTGATGCGGATCACGTAGGTCGACTTCAACGTGATGGTCACGAGGTCGGCCATCAGGAACTGATTCGACCCCGCAAGCAGGGCGATCAGGCCGGCGGAGGCAGTCTTCATGCTGCCGCCCCTTTGTCGGTGACGAATTCAACCTTGCGCGCCTGCCACAAGTCGCGCAGGAACTGCTCGAACTCGGATTGGTCGTTCGCGAATCGGCAGCGAAAGTAGAACTGGCCGGTCCATGTGAGCGCCGCGGCGGCTGGTGGCGCCGCCGAGAACGTCACGAGCCCGGTGCTGCTTATCGTGTAACCGCCGCCCTGAGGCACTCCGCCGACGTAGATCGACGGCGACCCGTTGACGCCGAATATCGGCTCCGTCGCGCCGCCGTAGGTCCGTTTGAGTTGGAAAGCGGTTGTCGAGCCATTGCCGGTGCCGAACGCTTGCGCCGTTACCGCGTTGTCGCTCGGGTCGCTGTAGAGAAACGAATCGAACGACCCCTGGCGCGCATTGAAGAAACCTACCAGCGCCTGTAGCTCCGCGAACCCGTTCGCCCCGCGCAGCACCTCATACGACAGGGTGAAGTGCCAAATCGGATACGAGAAAAAGGCCGCGCGCAGCTCCCGGCCGTTGGCGCTCCGCTGGACCTTTGTCGACCATTCGGGTGTCTTGACGATTCCCCACTTGAGGCCGGGAAGCGCTGGAAAGACTTCATTCGACATGATCTGCTAGCCCTGATTGAAGTTGCGCATTTGCTCGCGCATTACCTTGGCCAGAGTGCGGCCGTTGTTACGCAGAAGCCGCTCCATGCCCTGTGCGTCGGTGGTGTGGATGTGAACCGCCATCGCCCCGCCATCACCGCCCATGCTGCGAATGGTGTCGGCGTGCTCCTCGGGTAGCACCATTTCCCGCGCGTGCAGCTGCGTCATCGGATTGACGCCGGCCGGGATGTCGTAGCCACCGGCTGCCGACTTCAGCCCGCCCATTACCATGGCCATCGTTGCCGCAAAAGCTGCGGCCGCCATGCCAGGGCCAACAATCGGGATGCTGGCCACAGACGACGCCGCACCACCGGCGGCCTCGGCCGCCTCCGCGGGGACTACCACGGCAGCCTCTGCCGCCTTCGACGTCGCCTTGGTCGCGCTCGACGCAGCCGCTGCCGCCGCCGTTTCGACGAAGCCCATTTTTTCCAGAATCGAGCGCATCACGCTGCCCTTCTGGGTTTCCATGGTCTTGGCCAACTCCATCGCCGCCCACTTGACGCCCATCTTGACGGTCATCGAGATGAATTCGGCGAGTATCGAGTCGAGAATACCGCCGATCGCCTTTTGCATCGTCGTCGTGCCGGCGATCATGCCGTTGACGCTCTTCTCGAACGCCGACGACACCGGGTCAAGCAACTGCTGCCATGAACGAACGTTCTCGATCGCCATGTCGTTGCTGATCTTGGTCACCTTCAGCGCGTGCTCGCGGTGCATCTCCTCCATGGTGTCGAGGAGCCGTTGCAGCGCTACCGGGTCCATGTTTGGATCCGAACTCATGGCCGCAATGCGCGCCGCCTGCGCCTCTGTCTGGATGAGAAAGCGCCGGTCCTCGTATTGCCGCTGCAACTCCAGCATCTCGGCTTGATTGATGTTGCCGATCTGCAGCTCACGCTGAGCCAGCAGTTCTTCCATCTGCAAGCCGTCCCGCCCAACCTTCTCGCGTGCGTTGATGGCCTCCGAGTCGAGCGCGCGCTGATCCGCGGCGCGCTTCTTCATGATCTGCAGCTCAAGGTCAGCGATCTTCTTGGTGATCGCGATGCGTTCCTTGCCGGAAACGTCCTGCGTGCGCAGAATGTCGGACCAGTACGCGACCTCCTGCTGCTTTGAGAATTCCCGCAGGTTGTGCGTTGTCTGGTAGTAGACCTTCGCCTCGGACAGCGCCGATTCCCAGGCGGGCATTCTCGAATGCGCCGCACCTTTCTTGGCGTCCTTTTCCTTTACGAAATCCTTGCCTTCTTCTGGCCCCTTCTCGACGTCGGCGTGTTGGCCAAAAATCTGGCCTATGCGCTTGGCGGTTTCCTCGCTGGACGTGACCATTTCGCCCATGGCCGCCGACCATGCGCCAGAAATCACGCCGCCGATTCCGCCGATTGCCGCCGCGGCCCCGGCGAAGTCGCCGGCGACGGCTCGCCCGACAGCCTCGGCGACGGCGCGGATTGGCTCGGCGACCGAAACAACCATCGCATTGATGGTTTCCCAGACGACGACAACGCCGTTTTTCAGCGCCCAGAACGCTGATACGAGGCCTCCAACAGCGCCCTTCGCAACGGTGATTGCCGTCGGCATGGCCGACGCCAGCCACTCGCCAAGCTTCGCCATGACCGGAATCAGCTCATTTCCGATGGTATTACGCATGGCGATCATGCCCATGCCCACCTTGTCCATCGCGGAGTCGTAGATCGTCCAGGCGTCGATCGCATCGCCGCTCACCTGGCCGCCAAGACTTCGGATGTAGGCTTCGTCCTCGGCGAACGCCTCGGCATTGGCCAGCAACAGTTTCGAGTTGCCGGCGACCGCGCCGCCGAAAATCTCCTGCGCCGCCGCGTTTCTGGAGGTGCCTTCCTTGTAGCTGTTGACGGTCTCGATCGCCGACTTCATCAGCGTGTTCATGTCGATCAGATGGCCGTTTGCGTCGCGCGTTGTCAGGCCAACCTTGTTGAGTTTTTCCTCATTCTCAACCAACCGCCGCGTCAGCCCGTTGGCTGCTGACTGCACTTCAGCAGTGGTTGATCCGAGTTCGTGCGCGACTTCCACCCATATCCCGGCCTGCGTGGCGGTGATGTTCATCGCGCGCCCGAGCGTAATTGCCGCCTCGGTATAGTCCGCCGTCTCTTTGGCCAGCAGCGCGAATGTGCCAGCGCCGGCAACGACTGCCGTCATACCGATCAACGAGTTCTTGACGCCGTCGACGGATTTCGCCGTCTTCTCCATCTGGTCGTTGATTCCCGAGTGCATCTTTTCCGCCGACGCCTTGCTCTCAGTAGACGCGCGCTCCATGGCCTCGCGCATGCGCCGAGAGTTGTCCTCAACGGTCTTGGCCGCGCTTTCCATGCCCGCCTTGAGCTGGCCGTCCTTCGCTTCAATCGCTACCTGGATCTTTTCGTCTTCAGTCATTGCTCAGTTTCCGGTGGGCAATCCGTGCGCGCGGAGGATTTCGTCAAACTCAACTTCGGAAACCCGCGCTACCGGGATGAACTCGGCAGCGTCTTCGATTGCCGGATGGGACTGTCCGGCGCCGGACGGCCGCGACTTGACGCCGACGAACGCCGCGACGGATAGGTGAACGGGAGGGTGATCTGCCCAATACTCGGAAAGTGCGCGCAGCCGGGGAAGGTCGATGCTCTCGGCGATGTAATCCCACGTCCATCCCGTACAGGCGATGATGTGGGCGTACAGGCCGGGCCAGTCTAGTCCGCCCCCGGCGGCGCCTCCCCCTGGCTTTCAAGCTCCTTGCGCTTGAGGCCGGAGATGTCCATCACGGCTTCGAACACCTCCGCCATGTTGCCGACGTCGATCATTTCGGCAACCTTCTCACGTGTGATGTCCGGGTAGTTTCGCTTCAGCGCCGCGTGCGCCGCGTCGATTACCGTGGCCACCTGCTTCGCGCTGCGCACGTCGCCGGTGAAATTGCTGATGCTGTCCTGCAGCTGTTCGAGCGTACCCAGGGCCATCGGCGGGATGATGAGCATATCGCCGCCGAAATCGACGGCGATGCCCTTGTGCTTGACGGTTGGCATGCGGCTTACTCCTGAACGTAGATGTCGCCGAGCGTCGTCCCGCTGGCGTCGGCCTGCGCGGTGAAGTCGATCTCCGGTACGCTGAAGTCGTCCTGCTTGGTCGAGAACAGCATCAGCTTGGTCGACACGACAGACGCCAGGACGACCAGGGTCTTCTTGCCCTGGAAGGTCGTCTGCATGCGGGCGCCAAACGTTGGCGCGTAGCCCATCGGCAGATTCGTCAGGGCGATGCGCTTCGCGGCGGCGAGCGTGTAGCTGTAGCGGTAGTTGATGTAGACCACGTTGCCGGTATCAGCCGCGGCGAAGGTGTAGACGCCCGCCGCAACGGAATACTGGCCAGTCGCTGGGGCGCTCGCAACGCGTGTCAGCGGGACCGCGTTGGAGTTCAGAACGCCAAGGTCTTCAACCCAAGTACCGGAAGCAGGCGGCGTCGGCGTAATCGTGTAGGGCGTGCTCGGAATCGCGGTACCGACGGCATCGGTGCTGATGGCCATCATCGTTCCGGCGGTCACGCCATTGCCGAAGAAAAGCGAATTCAGCGCGGCGCCGTGGATCTGCGCCCCCTTTATCTTGCCGGTGCTCTTGACCTTGCCACGACCGACCGCAATCGCGAACTGGTTCTGCCCGTGCAGTTCCTTCAGGTCGCCGGAGAACTCGATCGACATCTCCTGCATGGCGCCAACCTTGATCGGCGTCGGGTTGCTGATGGTGTTGCCCTGGGCGTCCAGGAGGGGCACGCCGTAAAAATCGCCTGCACCGAAGATCAGTTGCATGGTGGTTCTCCTTGAAAAGCGGAAACCCGGACAGCTGCCGGGTATGAATCGTCTTTGGTAATGCTTACGAAACCAGAATGCGGATCGGGACGATCGCTACCGTCTGGTCGCCGAGCGTTCCCTCATCCGTCTCGACGCTGCCCTCGATCCAGCAGTGGGCGACCAGGCCTTCGAGGGTTTGCGCGTTCATGGTCGCGTTGTCCGGGGCAATGGCGCTGGTGATGGCGTCGAGCAGCGGGTTCAGCACCGACGATGGCGATGTCGACTTATCAGGCGCTCGCGCGTAGAGGTAGGCGTCGAAGTCCAGCGTCCAGAGCGTTGGCAGGCCCTGGCGTGGCGCAGCGCTTTCTGTCTTGTGCGAGAGGAACAGCGCCGGCTGCTCCGCCGCCGGCGTGTCGCTCCAGTGTTTCAGGCGCCGGCTCGCGGTAACGAAGCCGCTGCCGCCGCCGTCGACACCATTCACAGGCCGGGCGAGGAGGTCGTCTGGGAAGACGGCAGTACACCGCAAGAAGCCGAACGCATCGCCGTCAGCCTGCACGCAAAGTACTGTCAGCAGGTCGCGCCAAAACAGACCTATCGCGCCGTTGAGGTGTTGTGCGAAGACCTCGAGATAACCGACCTCGGAATCGCGCTGACCGGCACGACAGACCGTGTCCGAGAAACGGAAGACGGCCTGGCTATCTGCGACATCAAGACCGGCAAGACCGCTGTCGGCTCCGATGGGCTGGTCAAGACGGCGGGACACGCCTTTCAGATGGGCGTCTATGAGCTTCTCGCCGAGCACGCATCCGGTGAGCGAATCAGCGGGCCTGCCCAAATCATCGGGCTCAACACCGCCAAGACCCCAGCCTCGCAGCGCATCGGGACCGGCCAGATTCACGGCGCCCGGCAAGTGCTGCTCGGCGACGACGAAACGCCGGGGATTCTCGAACTGGCATCGAAGCTTGTGCATTCTGGCAGCTTCTACGGCAACCCAAAAAGCATGATGTGCCATGAGAAATACTGTGCAGCCTTTGCCACGTGCAGGTACAGAAAATGACCTGCCAAGACAAGGACGGATACCTTCGGGGCCCCCTTTTCAAGCTGGTCCACGTAGCAGTTGCTGAGCGCGCACTTGGCAAGCGGCTTCCCGCCGGCGCAGTAGTTCATCACGTCGACGGGAATCGCAAAAACAATGCTCCCGAGAACCTTCTGGTCTGCCCTGACGCCAGCTACCACCGCCTGATTCACGCCAGAGCAACGGCGCTGAATGATGGTGGAAACGCAGCTTGGCGCAAATGCATCTACTGCCATCAGTACGACGCGCCAGACAACATGAGCTTCGTTAAGCGCCGACGCTGGCACTACCACAAGCCCTGCGCCGCGGCCTATCAACGAAACCGCAAGAAGCAACCTAACCAAGGAGAGTTTACATGAACGCACCGACAACCATCGCCACGCTGCGCGAAAGCCAAATGGCGACAAGAGAGCAACAACTGCCAGCAGTAAAAGCCGGCTTCTTCGATCTGCAGGCGTTCGAGCTGATGCAGCGCGTATCCAAGGCGTTTGCAAGCTCCGACCTCGTGCCAAAGCAGTATCTCGGGAATCTGCCCAACTGCATGATCGCCATGGACATGGCGCAACGCATCGGCGCGAACCCGCTGATGGTCATGCAAAACCTCTACATCGTGCATGGCACGCCCGGCTGGTCGAGCAAGTTCCTGATCGCGACGGTAAATGTCTGCGGCCGCTACAGTTCGCTTCGGTACGAGTGGCGCGGCAAAGCCGGTGATGCGGAATACGGCTGCCGCGCTTGGGCAATCGAGCGCGACACCGGTGAGCGCCTTGACGGGATCTGGGTGACGTGGGCGATGGTCCGCGCCGAGGGGTGGGACGCCAAGAACGGCAGCAAGTGGAAAACGATGCCGGACCAGATGTTCGTCTACCGCGCGGCCGCATTCTGGCAGCGCGCTTATGCGCCCGAACTTGGCATGGGCCTGCAGACCACAGAGGAAATCAACGACACTTTTGACGCCCGCCGCGACAGCGATGGGCAATTCTCCGTCGACCTTGAGTCGCTGCGCGCAGCCGAAGAGGGCGCGAGCATCGATCAGTCGACCGGCGAAATCAAGGGCGCCTCACACACAGAAGAGAAGCAGCCGCAGAAGGTTCCGCAGCAGATGCCGAAGGCCGAGCCAGCCGCGCAAAGCGACTGGACCGAGGAGGACGAGGCGCGCGCCCGCGCCGCAGAGATTGCCGAGCAGCAGCAGGAACAGCGAAGGCAAGCGCCGCCGGCCCGGCCGCGCCGCGAGCGTGAACGTGGCTCGATGGGGATCGAGTAGCGATCAACTCAGCGACAGGTAGCGGGTTGAACTCCTGAAGCAGCGCGCCTGCCGCCCGCATCGACAAAGTTAAGGAGAAAGCAATGAACTCACCAGAAATGAAAGCCGTGCTCGGCATGACCGCCGACACGGTAGGCAAGGATCTTCTGAGCGCCTTGGTCACCGAACTGCGGCTGCTGCCGGAACCCTGGGCGAAGACGCCCAAGAGCAAGCAGAACGACATCATCGACCGGCTGCGCGACCGCGTTGCGGCCAACGTCAAGATGGCCGTCCATCTGATTTCCGCAAGCGGGCGCACGACGGTAACGGGCGAGCTCGAGCAGATCACGATCAAGGGCGGCGCCAAGGCGGTCATCAACGTCAGCCGCGCGGCCGAATCGCTGCATGACTTCTACGATGCGCAGGGGACGGACGTGCTCATCGTGGTGTCGGGTCAGGCCAGTCACACGGCGGGAATGGACGAAATCCAGGGCGAGGAAGACCAGCGCGCCTTAGACCTCGGCCACGAGTACCACGACAACGACGGCGGAGGAATGGATCGCTACCACGACGACGGCACCATCGAAGGCGAAGTGCTTGGCCTGCCGGCGCCGGATAAAGATGCACCCAGCCAGAAGGAGCTTGACGACGCACACATTGCCGGCGTTGAAGCCGGGAAGTCTGGCAAGCCGAAGACCGACTGCCCGAACGTCCGCGCCGAGCTTGTCAAGGCTTGGATGCGGGGCTGGATGTTCGGGAACGAACAGCACAAAGGTGAGGACAAGTCATGAAAATCACCGCCATCCAAGCCAAGAACGTCATCGGCGCCCGCGACGTCGACGTGAATCTCTCGCGCCCGGTCACGCTGTTCTGTGGCGCGAACCACTCGGGCAAATCGAGCCTTTCCGAAGCTGTACGCATGGCGCTGATCGGTGAGCCCTCGCGCGTCAGCCTCAAAAAGAACTACCAGCAGCTCGTTACCGAAGGCGCCGACGTTGGGTATGCGGTCGTCGAGTACGACCGCGGGCAGTCGGCGATTACCCTGCCCAACGGGGCCCACGAGCACACCGGCAGCCGCCGCCCGTCCGAACTGCTGCCGTTCGTCCTCGACGCGCAGCGATTCGCTCGCCTTGATGCCAACGAGCGCCGGCAGTTCCTGTTCTCGCTGACCGGCTTGTCGATCACCGGACACGAAGTGACGAAGCGCATGATCGAGCGCGGGTGCGACGCTGCCAAGGTCGAAATCATCGCCCCGCATCTGCGCGCTGGAAGCGACGCTGCGCACAAGGAGGCACAGACCAAGGCCCGCGAGGCCAAAGCCGCATGGCGCGCAATCACCGGCGAGACCTATGGCGCCGTGAAGGCCGCAACGTGGAAGGCGCCGAAGCAAGAACGGGCAGACGACAAGCTGGCTCCCACCATGGAAGCGCTTGTGCGGATCGAGGCGCAGATCGAAACCAACACAGGCACCCTCGGCGACATGAATGGCCGCGCCAAGCGCGCCGCAGAGCAAGCCGGAAAGCTGGCAGAACTGCGCGCCAAGGCCGGCGGATACGCGCGCATCGCCGACAAGATCAAGCGTGATGAGGCAGAGCTGAAGCAATGGGAGGCGAAGGTCGCAGCAGCCGGCAAAGCGGCCGGGCAGAGAATGCCAGACGAGCCGACCTACACCTGCCCGAGCTGCTCAGTTGTTCTCCGGCACGACCACGTCGACGGCGCCTTGGTCGAATACACATCCCCGCCGCCGGTCGATCACGACGCCGCCGGCAGGCTTCGCGAGTACCAGGACGCCGCCGACCTGATGCGCCGGTGCGTGGCCAACGGAAAGCGCGACCTCGCCGCCGCGGACGCAGCAGCACAAGCCCTCGCGGAGATCGAAGACGCCGGTCTTGCCGAAGCGCCGGACGCGGAGGAAATCGAGGCGCTAAAAGCCGACACGGACGAACTCAGGCGGCAGCGCTCGGAACTGCAAAAGATACTCCGTGAGCTTGAGGGCGCAGAGCGCGACGCGCAGCAGGCCGACCAGCGAACCGCGGGTGCAGCGACGCACCATGCCGACGTGCAGCAATGGGAAACGATCGCCGCCGCCCTGGCGCCGGACGGGATCCCGGGCCAGATGCTCGGCGAGGCGCTTGGTCCGGTGAATGGCCGGCTGGTCGATACCGCCTTCTCGACTGGCTGGATGAACGTCGCCATCACGTCGGATATGGAAATCACCGCAGACGGCCGCCAGTACGCCCTGCTCTCGGAGTCCGAGCGGTGGCGGGTCGACGCCATGATCGCCGAGACGATCGCGCACCTGTCCGGCGAGAAGCTGCTCGTTCTCGACCGCGTCGACGTGCTCGACATCGAGGGTCGCGAGGACTTGCTGTTCTGGCTAGACGATCTGGCCAGCAGCGGCGACGTTGACACGTGCATTCTGTTCGCCACGCTGAAGTCTCTGCCGGCCAAGCTGCCGGACAGCATCCAGCCGATATGGATCGAGAACGGGTGCGCGGTTCCTGGACGGGTGAAAGAAGCAGCATGAGCGCGAAACTGATCCCAGCGGCCACCTGGGCTGCCGCCAGGATGGACCCGCCGCCATCCGGCCAGATGCTGCGCAGATGGTGCCGTGCTGGCAAGATACCCGGCGCAGTTCGCATGGGGCGAGAATGGCGGGTGCCGGCGGACGCGGAGTACTGCGCCAAGCCTGAGCCGGAGAATGCGAAACTATTGGAGCTGATCTATGGCCGCGGGAATCAGGCAGCGTAACCGCCGCACTTGGCCGCGCGGTCTCGAAGAGCCGCGGCCAGGCTATTACGTATGGGCGCCGCCAGCTGACGTGCGCGGGCTTGTGCCAAACCTGCCGGCTTCCGGTCGGATCAGTATCGGTCGAGTGACACTGGACGTCGCCATCGCCCAGGTCATCGAAGCTTACATGTCGCTGGCGGGCAGGATTACCGAGCGCCGACTGGTCCATGCGATCCACGACGCACCTGACACCCTTGACGACTGGTGCCTGCAATACCTCGACCAGATCGCATCCCGCGACATCACGGCCGAAACGATCGCCACATCGCGACGCCGGCTGCGACCGGTCAGAGAAGCGCTCGGGCATCTGCAAGTGCAAGCCGTGACAACGCGCCATGTCTCGACCTACCTGGCCACCATCGCCAGCACGCCACGCACCCAGCAGGCAACCAGATCGCTGCTGAACGACCTGTTCCGCGAAGCGATGGCAGCCGGTTGGTGCGCCACCAACCCGGTTGAGCCAACGCGAGCTCCAAGAGTCGCGACGCAGCGCGGCAGGCTGTCGCTTGAGGCGTTCAAAGCGATTCACGCTTGGTCGCTGACGAATCAGCCGGCATGGGCAACGAGGGCGATGGAACTGGCGATCGTCACCGCCCAGCGCCGCGGCGACATCGCCGCGATGACCTTCGGCGCGGTCAAAGATGGCCGCTTGCTCGTGGCGCAGCAGAAGTCCGGTGGGAGCACCAAAGTTTCCATACCGCTGTCGCTGCGCCTCAACGAGATCGGATGGACGGTCGGCGACGTTATAGGCCGATGCCGCGACGCCGCGGTCAGCCGTTACCTGGTGCACCACTCGTCGGCAGTCGGCCGCGCAAAGTCGGGCGACAAAATCAGGGACATGACCCTCGGGCAGGCGTTCGCCGAAGCGCGCGACGCAGCGGCCGTGTCGGTTGCAGGGAAGACGCCGCCCACGTTTCACGAAATTCGAAGCCTGTCGCTACGGCTCTACGATGAGCAAGGCGTCAACACGCAAGCACTCGCCGGCCACAAGAGCGCGGACATGACGAGCGTCTACCGCGACGTTCGCGGGGACGAATGGATCATGGTTGAAGCGAAATGATGGCCACCATTCCACACGAATCCCACACGAATCCCACACGCTGACTTCTAATCCATTGTTTTTGATATTCTTTTTTTCAATGCACGGTACACACCATGCACGGATCGAACGACCTCACGACGTGCTGCACGGCGAGCGGGACGCTTTCATCCTCACCCACCGGCAGGCCGACCAGCGCCTGTTCGAGCGCGCCGGGAACGCCGCCCGCGTCGCGCGGCGAGAAGTTCCAGGTGGTCGGGGCAATGATCTGGTAGCGGGCGATCCTGCCGCGTTCGATGTGCAGCCAGTGACCGAGGGCGCCGCGCGCGGCTTCGACGAGGCCGACGGCGCTGGCCTGATCGGGGAGCTGCCACTGATGGCAGAACGGCTCGCCGGGGGTCAGCGCGCGTACCCAGCCTTCCATCGCCGGGACGACGAGGGCGATTTCGAACAGGCGGGCGACGACTCGCGCCAGGACGCTGCCGCCGTTGGCGGCGACCAGCGCGCGCAGCAGTGGGTGGCCATCGACCATCTGCCGGGCCAGCGCACCGGTTTCGGCGACGCGCGAACCGTAGCGCGGCGCCTTGCACCAGGTATAGGCGTCCGGCTGGTCGGCAAACTCGGCGATCAGCGGGCGTGTCTCGCCCTCACGCGGGTGCACTGGCTGCTCGCCGAACAGCCAGGCGTGGGCGACGTCTTCGCTGATCAGGGCTTCGTCGAAGGCCAGCACGCCGTCGCGCCAGACGCCGCGGGCGAAGAGGTGCTCGCGATGGTCGTCCTGGCGGCCTGCTCCCCCTTGTTGCGCGTAGGCGCCGTAGCTGAGAAAGGTGTCGCTCGCCCGTCCGATGCGCTCCAGGCCGAGATCGGCGGCGATGTCGAGGAAGCGCGGGAAGTCGCCTGCCCTCCCCTGCGCCCAGGCGGAGAGCTGGTCGGCACTGTGCAGCGCGCCGACGTTCTCGAGGGTATCGCCGAAAACGCGGCTGCTCAGGAACGCCCGGAACTCGCGCAGCACGGTCAGCAGGCGGACTTTCTCGGTGGCGGTGATCGCGCGCGTCGTTCCGCCCGGCTGCAGCGCCAGGCTATGCGGCCACTTGCCAGCCAGGTAGCCCATCAGGCGCAGCCAGTCGGCACGTGCCGGCAGCACCTCGCGCAGGGCTTCGCCGACGTCGGCCTGGAAACGCCTTTCGGCGAGCGCGTGCCAGGCGCGACCGCGATACGCGACGCGCGCGAAGTCGGGCATGAAGAAGAGGTAGAAGTGGGTCAGGTGGTCGGCCAGGTTTTCGCAGGCGAGAATCAGCTTGCTCGCCAGACGGCCGTTGGCCGGCATCGGCAGACCCGTCGCGTCGGCGAGCGCGGCGGCGGCGGCCGCCGATTGCGACAGCGAGCAGATGCCGCAGATGCGCGGCACGATGACCAGGGCGTCGAGCGGGTGCTTGGCGATCAGAATCTGCTCGAAGCCACGGTACAGCGACGAGCAGACCTGCGCCGATTCGACGCGGCCGTCGGCAATGTCGAGGGTCACTTCGAGGTCGCCCTCGACGCGATTGAACGGGCCGATGGTCAGGCGCCGGCTCACTTCGGACCGCCCTTTCTCGTTCCCGGCAGGATGACCGGGTGATCGGAGCGCGAATTCTCGCGTACCCGCCGCGGCGTCGCCGACTTGGACAGGGCGGCGAGCGCGACGAACCAGGCCTTGGGCATGTCGATCGGCAAACCGGTCGGGATGCCGGCGACCTTGGCGGTTTCCATGAACGGATGGCCGGGTTCCTCGAAACCGGGTTCGGTACACGAGATGCAGGCAAAGCCGCCACGGACGCACGAACCGACGCCGTTCCACGGCCGCAGGTTGCAGTCGGCGCTCGCCTGGGTGCCCTTGCAGCCCATGTTCTCCATCAGGCAGCCAAGATCGGAGAGCTTCTCGGCGCTGGCCTTGAATTCGTAGTACTCGTTGCGCGGGCAGCCGTGGTGCACCAGTTGCTCGGTATAGGAACGCGGCCGCTGCCAGGCGTCGAGGTCGCTCTCCGCGAAGGCGCCGAGCGCCAGGGCCAGGGCTAGCAGCGTGTCGACGACCCAGCCCGGATGCACCGGACAACCGGCGACGTTGATCACCGGCAGGCCGGCAGCGGCACGAAAATCCGGGCCGAGCAGGCCGCCTGCCTGGTCGCCGTCGAACTGCAGGCCACAGGCGTCGGTGAGGTTTTCGCCGGAAGAGATGATGCCGCCGAAAGCGCTGCAGCTGCCGATGGCGATCACCTGGCGCGCGCGCGCCGCCAGTTCGCGCACCCAGTCGATCACCGGCCGGCCGCTGCCGGAAAGGATATGAAAGCGGCCGCTGCCGTTCGGCCCGCGCAGCAGCGCGCCTTCGACGCAGAGGATGTCGAAGGGCAGTGCGCCACTGGCCGCCGCGTGCAGGAGATCGAGCGCATCCTTGCCGCTGGCTTCCGACAGGGCGGGATGGAGAAGCAGGTCGACACCGGCATCGGCAAGCTGCGCCAGCACGCCGGCGCGGTTCTCGGCGCCGAGCAGCGACTGTGTGCAGCCGCCGCAACCCGCGGCCTGCAGCCAGAGCACTTTCATCCGCGTTCGAGTCCGTAGCGCAGCAGCTTGTGACGCAGGCCGACGCGCGACAGACCGAGTTCGCTGGCCGCGCGCGACTTGTTCCAGCGATGGCGGATCAGCGTCTCCCTGAGCACCCGCGCTTCGAGCGCTTCGAGGCGCTCCTTGAGCCCGCCATCGACGGCGATCAGATCGAGCAGATCGTCGGGCTGCTGATCGAACGCCGGCGTGCGCAGGATGCGTGGCGCGAGCAGTTCGGCGCCGACGCGCGGCGTTTCGCAGAGCGCCAGCATGCGCAGGATTTCGTTCTGCAACTCGCGCACGTTGCCCGGCCAGGGGTAGGCGGCGAGGCAGGCGAGCGCCTCGGTGGTGAAACCCTCGACGCTCTTGCCGAGCGCCTTCTGGCTGGCGTCGAGCAGGCAAGCGGCGAGCAGAGGAATGTCCATCGCCCGCTCGCGCAGCGCGGGCACGTGCAGCGGCACGGTCGCCAGGCGGTAGTAGAGGTCCTCGCGGAAGCTGCCGGCGCGCACGTCGGCCTCGATGTCGTGGTGGGTGGCGGCGACGACGCGCACGTCGACCGAATGCGGGCGGGTGGCGCCGAGCGGCCGGAACTCGCCTTCCTGCAGGACGCGCAGCAGCTTGACCTGGAACGCCGGGCTGGTGTCGCCGATTTCGTCGAGGAAGAGCGTGCCACCGTCGGCCTGCTGGAAGCGGCCGCTGCGGTCCTCGTAGGCGCCGGTGAACGCGCCGCGCTTGTAGCCGAAGAGCTCGGCCTCGAGCAACTGGTCGGGCAGCGCGCCGCAGTTCTCGGTGACGAAAGCCTTGTCGGCACGCCGGCTGCAGTAATGGATGGCGCGGGCGAGCATCTCCTTGCCCGTCCCCGATTCACCGCTGATCAGCACCGAAAGGTCGAACGGAGCGATCTTCTCGATCAGCGCGCAGACGCCGTTGAGCGGGCTGTCGGGCGTGCGGATCAGCGCGTCGAGGCCGAATTCGCGTCTGGCGCGCTCGCTCTTCGCCTCGACACGGCGCGCCAGCACCGGCTCGGCGGTGCGCAGATCGACCGACAGGCGCTGGCTCTGCTGCTGCAGGCGATGGACGTTGGCCGCCGTCTGCAGGGTCAGCAACAGCTGCTCGGGATGCCAGGGCTTCATCAGGTACTGGTAGATGCCGGCCTCGTTGACCCCGGCGATGATGTCCTCGGCGTCGGTGTAGCCGGACAGGATGATGCGCAGGGTATCCGGCCACTGGCTGCGCACTCCCTTGAGAAACTCGACGCCGCTCATCTGCGGCATGCGCTGATCGCAGACGACGATCTGTATCCACTCGCTTTCCATGATCCGCTGCGCCTGCTCGGCGCTCGCCGCGGTGAACACCTCGAAGTCGTCTTCGAGTGTCCGCCGCAAGGCTTCCTGCGAGCGCACTTCGTCGTCGACGACGAGCACCGTCGGCAGCTTGGGCCGCGGCGTGCTGCTCATCGCGGCACGCTCCAGCCGAGATCGCGATGAATCGCCAGGTGCCGCGGCGTCCATGACGCCGGCGTCTTGTGCACGAAATGGTAGCGGGCGACGTGGTAACTCGGATCGAAGCCGTAGAAGTTGCGCTGCAGCTCGGCGAGTTCCGCGGCGCGATAGCTGGCCAGCGGCCGCAGCGCTTCGTCGCCCTGGCGCTGCACGCGCTTGGCGTGCAGGCGCTCGGCAAGATCGGGAGCGGCCGCCAGTTCGGCGGCACGGCGCGCGACGTCGACGCGGAAGGCATCTGGGTCGCCGGCCAGGCAGGCGTCAACGAAACCGGCCGTCACGCCGACGGCAGCACTCATCGGCAGGCGGTTGCGCATGATCGCCTGCGCGCCTTCGACGCCGACCCGTGCCGGCAGCAGGTAGGTCCAGTACTCCGAACCGTAGAGGTTGCCCATGTTGCGGTAGTGTGGATTGAGCAGCACGCCGGCACGCGCCCAGAGCAGGTCGGCGGCACGCGCCAGGAAGCAGCCGCCGGCGCCGCAGTTGCCCTGCAGCGCGGCGATGCTCAGCTGCCGTTCATTGCCAATGATCGCTGCGGCGAGGTCGTCGATGGCGTTGATGTTGGCCAACGACTCGTCGGCCGGCGATTCGGCGGCTTCTATGCTGTGCAGGTGGATGCCGTTCGACCAGTAGTCGCGGCCCCCCATCAGGACGATGACGCTGGTCGGCTGCTGCTGCGCCCACTGCCACGCCGCCAGCAGGCGCTGGCACTGACGGGTGCTCATCGCGCCGTTGTAGAAATCGAAGTGCAGGAAACCGACCGGCCCGGCTTCCTCGTAGCGGATGTCCTGCCAGCTCCTGCCGGCAGCGGCGAAGTTGTTGGCGGCGCCGGCCAGTGGCGCTTCCGGGACGCCCGCCAGCTGCGCGGCAAAGACCTGCGTTGCCGGCAGTTTGAAGGCCTTGGCGTTGGCGTTCGCTCCCTCCTCGCGACGCACATGCCCGATCCACAGCGCGCCGTCCACCGTCGCGCGCAGGATCGCGCTTTCCCGCCAGGCGATCACCTCTCCCGGCGCACCGCCGCACAGCGTGTCTTCCGGCCAGGCGTCGAAGAGGCGACACGGCTCGCCGAACAGGCGATCGGCGACGCCCGGAAAACCATCGGCGGCGTTGAGCCGGGCGAGGATCGTCGCACTGTCGTCGCGCCGCCAGTCGATGGCCCGATCGGACTGGCGCAGCGGGGGCCGTGCCCGGCCGCGCACGCCGGTGTCGGCAGCGGCAACAGCGAGCGGCGTCGGCACGAAGCCTCCGGCGGAAAAGCGCTCGACCGCGCGCAGCACGGCGCAGGTCGCGGCCTCGGTCACCTCGTGGCGGTAGAGGCTGGACTTCCTGGCCACGCGCATCGGGAAGCCGTCGCTGGCCCAGATCGGGCCGCCGTCGAGTTCGCCGGTCGCCTGCAGGACGGTGACGCCCCAGCTCTGTTCGCCCTCCTGGATCGCCCAGTCGAGCGCCGACGGGCCGCGGTCGCCGACGATCCCCGGATGGACGATCAGGCAGGTGTGCTGGCGCCAGATCGACGCCGGGATCGCCCGCCGCAGATACGGCGCGACGATCAGCTCGGGCCGGAACAGGGCAACGGCTTCCTCGCCAACCGAATCGGCGATATCGAACTCGACCGACAGCTGGTGGCCGCGCGCGCCGAGTTCGCTGTACAGGCGCTGGCTGAGGCTGTTGAAGGCGTGGCAAAGGATCAGGATACGCATCCTCGCCCCGCTCAGCAGATGCGCGGCAACTGCTCGCCGGTCAGCCAGTCGACGATGCGCCGCCCACCGAAGGTGGTGGTCATCTGCACGAAATGGTGCTCGTCGGCATGGACGCTGCCGATCAGCGCCGCGCGCCGGGCGAGCGGATGTGCGCGCATCGCGGCGAGCAGTCGAGCGGCGTCTTCGGGCGCGACGATCGCCAGCAACTTGCCTTCGTTGGCCACGTAGAGCGGATCGAGGCCGAGAAACTCGCACGCGGCGGCGACCTCGGTCTGCACCGGCAGGGCGCTTTCCTGGAGCATCATGCCGACGCCGGACTGACGGGCGATTTCGTTCAGCGTCGTCGCCACGCCACCGCGAGTCGGGTCGCGCAGCGTGCGGATCGCCGCACCACTGGCGCGCATGGCGGCGATCAGGCCGTGCAGCGCGGCGGTGTCGGAAACGATCGACGCGGAAAAGCCCAGGCTCTCGCGCTGCGCCATGATCGCCATGCCGTGCTCGCCGATACTGCCGGAGACGATGACCTGGTCGCCGGGTCGGGCGCGGTCGCCCGAGAAGTCGTCACCGTCGGCAACGACACCGACGCCGGTGGTGGTGATGTACACGCCGTCGCCGGCACCTCGCTGAACGACCTTGGTGTCGCCGGTGACCACCGGCACCCCGGCGGCGCTGGCGGCGCGCGCCATCGACTCGACGATGCGCGCCAGGTCGGCAAGCGGCAGGCCCTCTTCGAGGATGAAGCCGGCGGCAAGATAGAGCGGCGTGGCGCCGAGAACGGCGACGTCGTTGATCGTGCCGTTGATCGACAGGCAACCGATGTCGCCGCCGGGGAAGAAGAGCGGCGAAACGACGTGCCCGTCGGTGGACATCACCAGCCGACCAGGCGGCATCGGCATCACCGCGCCGTCGTTGCCCTGCCCGAGAAAGCGGTTGCCGAGATGCCTGGCAAAGAGCTCCTCGATCAGCTGCGCCATCGCCCGGCCGCCACTGCCATGGGTCATGTCGACGCTCCCGTGGCGCAGGTCGAGCGGCCGCACGTAACCCTTGCGTACGCCGTTCATCGCGCCACCGCGCGCTGGTCGGCGGTGCTGGCCGTGCTCGCCGTACTCGTCGTACGCACCGCCGCAACGTCGGCAAAGCGGCCAAACGAGTAGTGTGCGGCGCAGGCGCCTTCGGACGACACCATGCACGAGCCGACCGGGTTTTCCGGGGTGCACACGCTGGCGAAGATGCGACAGTCCTGCGGCCGCTTGACGCCGCGCAGGACGGCGCCGCATTCGCACGCCGGGTGGTCGGCGACGGTGTGGTAGCCGACGCCGAAACGGCGCTCGGCGTCGAAGTCGGCGAACTCCTTGCGAATGCGCAGCGCGCTGTAGGGCAGCTCACCGAGTCCGCGCCAGGCAAACGAGCGACGCAGCTCGAAAACGTCGGCGACCAGCTGCTGCGCCTTGCGGTTGCCGTCGCGGCTGACGGCGCGCGAGAACTCGTTCTCGACCAGCGCCTGTCCGGCGTTGACCTGCTTGATCAGCATCAGGATCGCCTGCATCACGTCGAGCGGCTCGAAGCCGGCGATGACCACCGGTTTGCGATACTCCTCGGCGAAGAATTCGTAGGGGCGCGTGCCGATGATCGTCGACACGTGCGCCGGGCCGATGAAGCCGTCGAGCGGCAGCGTTCCCCAGCGGCGGACTTCCGGCGATTCGAGAATGCTGGCCATCGCCGACGGCGTCAGCACGTGGCAGCAGAGAACCGAGAAATTGCTCAGGCCGAACGCCTGTGCCTGTTTGATGAGCAGTGCCGTCGGCGGCGTCGTGGTCTCGAAACCGATGGCCAGGAAGACCACCTGCCGCTCGGGGTGTCGCTGCGCCAGCGCCAGCGCGTCGGCCGGCGAATAGATCATGCGAATCTCGCCGCACGCGGGCGCAGCCCCGGCCGTTGTCGTCGTTTCCTTGTCCCTGCCCAGCTTCGCTTTGGCCTTGATCAGCGACAGGCCAGCGGAAGCCGGCACGCGCATCGGGTCGCCGTAGCTGCACAGGGTGACGCCGGCGTCGAGGGCAAGGCGAATCGCCATGTCGATGCGCCCGATCGGCAGCACGCAGACCGGACAGCCGGGGCCGTGGATCAGACGCACCGCAGGCGGCAGCAGATCGCTGACCCCGTAGCGTGCGATGGCGTGCGTGTGCCCGCCGCAGAACTCCATGAACGAGTAGTCGCGATCTGCGTGCGCCGCCTGCCTGATCGCGGCGGCCAGGCCGCGCGCCAGCTGACCGTCGCGAAACTCGTCGATGAACCTCATTGGCCAGCGCTTTTCCCGTCACAGCGCCGTTTGTCCGACAACCCCATGCGCAACCCCCTCCTCACCCGCCGGCCGGCCACCTCAGGCGACCCCCCGTGTCGCCTCCTGAAGCGCAGCCGCACCCAGTTCGGCAAACAGCGCCAGGGTCTTTTCGGCTCCTTCGGGATCGAGCCGCGTCAGCGCGTAGCCGACGTGCACGATGACGTAATCGCCGACGGCGACGTCTTCGACCAGCGCCAGCGAGATTTCCTTGCCCACGCCGGCGACGTCGATCAGCGCCTGGTCGGCGCCCCGTAATTCGACGATCCGACACGGCAAGGCCAGACACATCGCGCCGCTCCCCTAGCGACCCACCAGGTGCTGCAGGGCGACCCACGCCTGACCGACGCTCAGCCCGCCGTCGTTGGGCGGCACCTGGCGCGCCTCGATCAGACGCATCCCCTGCGCACTCAGTCGAGTCCGCAAGCCGCTGACCAGCACCTGGTTGAGGAAGCAGCCGCCGCTGCCGACCACCGCCTCTTCATCCGGCACCAGCGTGCGCAGCCAGTCGGCGAGCGCGGCGATCAGCGTCGCATGAAACAGCGCCGCACCGCGCTCGGGGTTCTTTTCATCGGCCAGCACCGCCAGCAGCGGCAGCAGATCGAGCCGGCCCTGGGAAATCTTCCAGCCCAGGTCCAGGGGCAGGACGTCGCCGTAGCGCTGCGCCATGCCCTCGAGCAGCATCGCCGCCTGGCCTTCGTAGGCCATCACTGCCTTGATCCCGAGCAGACCGGCGGCGGCGTCGAAGATCCGCCCCATGCTCGACGTCGGCGGACAGTTGACATTGCCGGCGAGCATCTGCGCGACGGCCGGTGCCGCCTGCTGCGCCGCGTAGCGCTCGACGATCTCCTTGTTGCGCCCGAGTCGATGCAGCACCGCTGCCGCCATCCGCCAGGGTTCGCTGGCCGCGCGGTCGCCGCCGGGAAGCGCCAGCGGCGCCAGCGAGCCGAGGCGCCTGAAGCTGTCGCCATCGACGCGCAGCAGTTCCCCCCCCCCAGGCCGCGCCATCGCTGCCGACGCCGACACCGTCCAGCGACAGGGCCAGCGCCTTGCCCTGCATGCCGTGTTCAGCGAGAACCGCCGCGGCGTGCGCATGATGGTGTTGTACGCCGAGCAGGGGCAGTCGCCGCTGCTCGGCGAATTCAGCGGCGAAGCGGGTCGAGTGAAAATCCGGGTGCAGGTCGTGCGCGACGATGGCCGGTTCGACGCCGAGCAGTTTCACCATCTGGGCGACGTTCTCCTCGAGGAAATCGCAGACAGCGGCGTTGTCGAGGTCGCCAACATGCTGCGACACGAAAGCCTCGTCGCCGCGCGTGACGCAGATCGTGTTCTTGAACCAGCCGCCGACGGCGAGCACCGAAGGGCCCGAGATCGGCAACTTGATCGCCCGCGGCGTATAGCCACGCGCCCGCCGGATAAACTGCAGGCCACCGCTGGTGATGCGTGCGACGCTATCGTCGCAGCGGGTGACGATGTCGCGGTCGTGGGTCAGAAAGGCGTCGGCAATGCCGTAGAGGCGCAGCAGGGCTTCATTGTTGCCGACCACCAGCGGCTCGCCGCCGGGGTTGGCGCTGGTCATCACCAGCGCCAGATCCTGCGCCCTTTCGAGCCATCCCAGGCCCGGCGGACGATTCGCCGCTTCGTGAAAGAGCAGGAACTGCAGCGGCGTGTAAGGCAGCATCACCCCCAGCCAGCTCAGCCCGGGCGCCACGCCGGGCAAGGCGGCGTCGCAGTTGCCGCGCTTCTTGATCAGGATCGCCGGCCGCGTCGGCAGGGTCAGCAGTCCCGGCTCGCCGATCCCCATCTGCACGAACATCGCCGCCGAGGCGGCATTGGCGAGCATGACCACGAAGGGCTTCTCGTCGCGCTGCTTGCGCTCGCGCAGGAGCGCGACGGCGACGGCATTGCGGGCGTCGCAGGCCAGATGAAAGCCCCCCAGCCCCTTGATTGCGACGATCTTCCCGGCGCGCAGCAGGGCCAGGGTCGCGGCCAGCGGGTCGCCAGGCAGGGGCTGCCCCTCGGCATCGACGAGGCGCAACTGCGGGCCACATTTGGGACAGCAGTTGGCCTCGGCGTGAAAACGACGATCCTCGGGCTTGCGATATTCGTGCTGACACTTCGGGCACATGACGAAGGGCTTGAGGCTGGTGCGCACGCGGTCGTAGGGCAGGCCACGGCTGATCGTGTAGCGCGGCCCGCAATTGGTACAGTTGGAAAAAGCGTAGCGCCAGCGCCGATTGCTGGGTTCGAAGGTCTCGGCCAGGCAGTCGCGGCAGACCGCCGTATCGTGCCCGATCATCGTCCCCACCCGACCACTGCGGCTGTCGATGATCACGAACTCGCGGCCATCGTGCGCTGCCGGCGCCGCAGCACGGGCGACCACGCCACTGACGCGAGCCAGCGGCGGTGCTTCCTGCTCGAGTCGGTCGATGAGACTCTTGACCTGCTCGGCCGCCCCGCAGACCTCGATTTCGACGCCACGCGAGTCGTTGCGAACCCAGCCGCCGAGCCCCAGTTCGCGGGCCAGGCGCCAGACGAAGGGGCGAAAACCAACGCCCTGAACGACGCCGCTGACGCGGATGTTCTGGCAAACCACGCTCTCCGCCATGTCAGCCTCCCGAAGCCGCAGAGAGCTGCGTTTCAAGCTCGACGATGCGCCGCCGCAGCGTCGCCATCGCCCCTTCTTTCTTCTCTTGTCGCGCCTTGCAACCAGCGCTCAGCCAGGCCAGCCACTGCTCGACACCCTCACCCGTGGTCGCCGAGACCTCGATCACCTGCAGCGCCGGATTGATCTGCCTGGCGTAAGCGATCGCCCGCTCGCTGTCGAAGGCGACGTAGGGCAGCAGGTCGACCTTGTTGACCAGCATCAGCGACGCGGCGGCGAACATGGCGGAATACTTCAGCGGCTTGTCGTCGCCCTCGGTCACCGAAAGGATCACCACCTTGTGCGCCTCGCCAAGGTCGAAGGCCGCCGGACAAACGAGATTGCCGACGTTTTCGATCAGCAGCAGCGAATCGTCGGCCGGCGCCAGCTCGTCGACCGCGTGGCCGACCATGTGCGCGTCCAGATGACAGCCCTTGCCGGTGTTGATCTGCACTGCCGGCGCGCCGCTGGCGCGGATGCGTTCGGCGTCGTGGCTGGTTTGCTGGTCGCCCTCGATGACGGCGATGGAAAGTCTCCCGTTCAACGCCGCAATCGTGCGGCAGAGCAGGCTGGTCTTTCCCGAACCGGGACTGGAAACGAGATTGACGGCGAAGATGCCATGGTCCTCGAAACGACGCCGGTTCTGGGCCGCGTAGGCGTTGTTCTTGGCCAGAATGTCGCGTTCGATGCGCAGCCTCCGCGATGGCGTCCCGGCGTCTGCCGCGGCCGCTTCGCCGGCGTGGTGGTGCGCATGGTGATGCGCGTGCCCGGCAGCCGATCGCTGCGCGTTCCGGCCGCCGTCTGCAGCAAGCGCAACGTAGCTCATGCGGCGATGAGCCGGGCCGGCGCCCTCGTCGATCGATCGTGGCGGCGCATGGCCGCGCGCGAACTGCTGATTGTCTTCCTGCCCGGAGACTGCCTTACCGGCAACCCGAGTCTCCCCGGCACCGCAACCGCAAGTGGTACACATCTACTGTCTCCTTGTTCATTATTATTCGACCTCCAGCTCCTTGACCCGCATCTCGGTTCCGCCGGTTGCTTGAACCGGATAACCTCCGCAGGCTGGGCAGGGGTCGTAACGGGCAGCAAGCCGCACCGTCTGATTGCAATTAAAACATAAACCTTCGCCAGCCACTTCAATCACCTTCAGAACAGCGCCATCGGCCAGCGTGCCGCTCATCACGGCGTCGAAACAGAAGCGCATGGCTTCCGGCTCGACGGCAGCGAGTTCGCCGATTTCCAGGAACACGGTCCTCACCCGCTCGAAGCGCTGCTCACGCGCCGCGTCCTCGACAAGCTGCAGCACGCCCATGGCCAGCGACATCTCATGCATCGTCGACGGTCACCGCGAAGGCGGCGCAGGGGTCGAGCGACAAGGCCAGGCGGCGAGCCGCCAGCGCCGCTTCGGCACGCGTTCGGGCCGGGCGACCGGCCATTTCGCGGACAAAGGCGCCCTGCGGGTGAAAATTCCATTCGGTCGGCGCGACGATGGCGTAACGCGCCACCCGGTCGCCGTCGAGTTCGACGCGGTGCAACAGGGTGCCGCGGGCCGTTTCGACCCGTGCCAGCCCGCAACGTTCGGCAACCGCCGCCGCATCGAGACAGGTCGACCACTGTTCGGGCTCGGCCAATCCCCGCGCAAGCCCGCGCAGATCGGCATAGCGGGCCTGCAGCCGTGCCTGCAGCCGCTGCCCGTCAGCGAGCAGCGCCGACACCGCGGGATCGTCGGCGTGTCGCGCGAGCGCTCCCGTCTCGGCCGGCTGGCCGGCGAAAGTGGGTCGTTCGGAAAAATGATCGCCGTGGAAATGCGACTCCCACTCGGCTGCCGACAGGCGCGGCAGCAAGGCCACCGGGGCGGAGCGCAGACGATCGTCGAAGCACGGCGGCGCTTCTGCGTCCAGCCAGGCAAGCAGCCGGGCGCCGAAGGCCGCCGCGCCTAGGCCATCAGCGACGCCCAGCAAGCGCTTGCGCCAGAGCAGGAATTCACCCTGCCGCGACGGCTCTCCGCGCAACTGCGGCCAGTCGAGCAACAGCCGCCACAGGTGTTCGCCGATGGCTTCCAGGGTCACGGCCAGTGTCTGCGCCGGCGTCGCAGAGATGTCGGAGCGCTGACCACGCGCGGCCAGCAGCGACAGACGCGCCGCCGAATCCTGAGCATGGCGACAAAGGCCGAACAGGCGGGGAACGAATTCAAGGACGCGGGCAAACGGCAGTCCGCGCAGCGCACGCGCGGCCATCGGTCGCGTCGAAGCAACCCCGGCGGCAACGATTTGCCGGCCATCCCACGTGAGCTCCAGCTGCAGAACGCCCTGTTCCACCGTCACGCTCCCGGAAAGTGTCTTCAGACGATAGCAAAAGCCTTTGAATCGATTTTGATTTCGGTCAATCCGCGGCTAAACTGCCGCCTTCACAATACGGCCTCGCCGGCCCTTGCCTCTTTCCCGGGATTTCCCTCTGCATGCTTGAAGCTTCGAATCTGGAATGCGTACGCGGTGAGCGCAGCCTCTTCGCCGACGTCAGCTTTCGGCTTGATGGCGGCGAGATGCTTTACCTGCAGGGAACCAATGGCTCGGGCAAGACCAGCCTGCTGCGCATGCTCTGTGCCCTGACCCCGGCCCTCAGTGGCGAGATTCGCTGGCGGGGCACCCCGATCGGCAAGCTCGGCGAGGAGTTTCGCAGCCAGCTGTGCTACCTCGGGCACCAGAACGCCATCAAGGAAGAACTGACGCCGCTGGAAAACCTGCTCTCTGCGGCCCGACTGGCGCAGGCAGCGCTCGACGAGGACGCGGCGCTCGACGCGCTGGCCCTGGTCGGGCTTCGCGGGCGCGAGGATCTCGCCTGCCGCTACCTTTCGCAGGGTCAGAAGCGGCGCGCGGCGCTGGCCCGCCTGGTCAACGAGAAACGTCCGCTCTGGGTTCTCGACGAGCCCTACGTGGCGCTCGACCCGGCTGCCGTCGAACTGGTCGCCGGACTGATCGGCGCCCATTTGCAGGCCGGCGGGCTGGCGGTGCTGACCACTCACCAGACGGTCGCCGTGCGGGCGGGTGCCGTACGCGGATTGTGGCTTGGCGATGGCGATGCCACGCAGCGGTCGCGGTAGTTAGCAAGATGCTAATATTGCTCCGCGCCGTGATCGGCCGCGACCTGCGCCTGGCCATGCGCCGACAGGCCGACATCGTCGCAGCAGCGTTCTTTTTCATCATCGTGGTCAGCCTTTTCCCGCTCGGCGTCGGACCCGAACCCGACCAGTTGCGGCGCATGGCGCCCGGGGTCTTGTGGGTCGCCGCGTTGCTGGCGACGATGCTTTCGCTGCCGCGGCTGTTTGCCGACGACCATCGCGACGGGACGCTCGAACAACTGGCGCTGGCGCCGCAGCCGTTGGCCTTGATCGTGCTCGGCAAGGTCATTGCCCACTGGCTGGTTGCCGGACTGCCGCTGGTCGTGCTCGCACCGGTCCTCGGCATCCAGTTCGACCTGAGCCAGGACGCGCTGGCGGTGCTCACCGTTTCGCTGCTCATCGGCACGCCCGCGCTGTCCGGGATCGGCGCCATCGGTGCGGCGCTGACCTTGGGCGTGCGCGGTGGTGGTGTGCTACTGTCACTGCTGGTCCTGCCGCTGTACATTCCGGTGCTGATTTTCGGTGCCGGCGCGGTCGATGCGACGGTCAGCGGACTGGGACCGCAAGCCCATTTGTCGCTGCTTGGCGCACTCGCGCTGGGCGGCGTGTTTTTTGCGCCGTGGCCAACTGCCGCGGCCCTCAGAGTTGCGCTGGAATAAATGACTGACAGAGTAATCAACTGGTTCAAGTACGCCAGTCCGCAGACTTTCTACCCGCTCGCCGGCAAGCTGATTCCGTGGTTCTGGGCACTCGCTGCGCTGTTCGGTATCGCCGGGCTGGTGATCGGCTTCCTGATCGCGCCGACCGACGCGCAGCAGGGCGAAGGCTATCGGATCATCTTCCTGCATGTACCGGCGTCGTGGATGTCGATGTTCCTCTACCTGGTCATGGCTTTCTGGGCCGGCATCGGGCTGGCTTTCAACATCCGCCTGTCGGGAATGATGGCCTCGGCGCTGGCGCCGACCGGCGCGCTTTTCGCCTTCCTGTCGCTATGGACCGGCGCCCTGTGGGGCAAACCGATGTGGGGCACCTGGTGGGTGTGGGACGCGCGCCTGACTTCGGAACTGATCCTGCTCTTCCTGTACATCGGCTTCATCGCCCTGCAGGCGGCGATCGACGATCCGCGCCGCGCCGACAAGGCAGGCGCGATCCTGGCGCTGGTCGGAGTGGTGAACATTCCGATCATCTATTTTTCCGTCAAGTGGTGGAACACCCTGCATCAGGGCGCCTCGGTGAGTCTGACCAAGGCCCCGAGCATGGCCGCCATGATGCTCTGGGGAATGCTGCTCTGCGCGCTGGGCTGCTGGATGTACAGCATCGCCGTCGGGCTGATGCGCGTGCGGGCGATCATGCTCGAACGCGAACGACACACCGACTGGGTGCGCGAGTTGCTCGCCGGCAAGGAGTAGGACTATGCACTGGAACAGTTTTGCCGAGTTCCTGGCCATGGGCAACCACGGCCTCTACGTCTGGGGCTCGGTGGTAGTGATGGCCGTGCTGATGCTTGCGGAACCGATGCTGCTGATGCGCGGTCGGAAGACCCTGGTGGCGCGCCTCAAACGCCAGCTGCGCGCCGAGCAAGCGGAAACTCTGGCCAATCGCTCGGCAAGCAGGCAATCGCGTCGCAACACCCCACAGGAGTAAAGCTTGAAACCTCGTCACAAGCGTATTGCCTTGATCGCCGGCGGCCTGGCCATTCTCGGCATCGCCGCCATGCTGGTGCTCAATGCCTTCCAGAGCAATCTGGTGTTCTTCTTTTCGCCGACCCAGGTCGCCGCCGGCGAAGCACCGACCGGCAAGAGCTTCCGCATCGGCGGCATGGTCAAGGAAGGCTCCCTGGAGCGTCAGGCCGACGGCATCACCATGCGTTTCGTGGTCACCGACACCGACAAGGAAATGACGGTTGCCTACCAGGGAATCCTCCCCGATCTTTTCCGCGAAGGGAAAGGCGTCGTCGCGCAGGGCAAGCTCGGCGACGGAGGCGTGTTCACCGCTTCCGAAGTGCTCGCCAAGCACGACGAGAACTACATGCCGCCGGAAGCGGCCAAGGCCGTCGGTGACGCCCACGAGCGGGCGGCGGCCAACAAGGCGGCGGCGGAAGCCGCCAGCCAGACCAGCAAGCAATAGCATGTACACACGCAACATTCGGACGATAGGCCCATGATCCCTGAACTCGGCAACTTCGCACTGATCGTCGCGCTTTGCGTGGCCCTGGCGCAAGGCACGCTGCCGCTGATCGGCGCGCACACCGGCCGGCAGCAATGGATAGCCCTGGCGCGGCCGGCAGCGGTCGCGCAGGCGCTGCTCCTGGCGATCGCCTTCGGCTGCCTGACCACGGCCTTCGTGCAGAACGACTTCTCGGTGGTCTATGTCGCCCAGCATTCGAACACCCTGCTCCCCATGCAGTACCGCGTCGCCGCGGTCTGGGGCGGGCACGAAGGCTCGCTGCTGCTGTGGGTGATGATGCTCGTGCTGTGGGCACTGGCCGTTGCCATGCGCTCGCAGCAACTTCCCGATCACATGGTCGCGCGCGTGCTCGGCGTGCTCGGCCTGGTGACCGCCGGCTTCCTGCTCTTCATCCTGCTCACCTCGAACCCCTTCGACCGCCTGCTGCCGGGCGCCGAAGAAGGACGCGACCTCAACCCGCTATTGCAGGACCCGGGCCTGATCATTCATCCACCGATGCTGTACATGGGCTACGTCGGCTTCTCGGTGGCCTTCGCCTTCGCCATCGCCGCACTGCTCTCGGGCCAGCTCGACGCCGCCTGGGCACGCTGGTCGCGGCCGTGGACCACGGCGGCATGGATTTTCCTGACCCTGGGCATCGCGCTCGGTTCGTGGTGGGCCTACTACGAACTCGGCTGGGGAGGCTGGTGGTTCTGGGATCCGGTCGAGAACGCCTCGTTCATGCCCTGGTTGGTCGGCACGGCGCTGCTGCACTCGCTGGCGGTGACCGAAAAACGCGGCAGCTTCAAGAACTGGACGGTGCTGCTGGCGATCTCGGCTTTTTCGCTCTCGCTGCTCGGCACCTTTCTCGTCCGCTCCGGCGTCCTGACGTCGGTCCATGCCTTCGCCACCGACCCGGGGCGCGGTGTCTTCATTCTCGCTTTCCTGGTCGTGGTCATCGGCGGCTCGCTGGCACTGTTTGCCTGGCGGGCGCCGAAGGTCGGTCTCGGCGGTCGCTTCGGCCTGCTCTCGCGCGAATCGCTGCTGCTCACCAACAACGTGCTGCTCGTCGTCGCCTGTGCTTCGGTGCTCCTCGGTACGCTCTATCCGCTGCTCATCGACGCTCTCGGCGCCGGCAAGCTGTCGGTCGGCCCTCCCTACTTCGACGCCGTTTTCGTGCCGCTGATGTTGCCGGCGGCGTTCCTGATGGGGGTCGCGCCTTTTGCGCGCTGGAAGCACGCCAGCGTCGGCGAACTCACGCACACCCTGCGCTGGGCTTTTCTGGCCGCGGCCGTGGTCGGCGTCGCCGCGCCCTTCCTGCACGGCGAGTGGAAGCCGCTGGTGGCACTGAGCCTCCTGCTCGCCACGTGGATCGTTTTCAGCGCCCTGCTCAGCATTGTCGAACGGGTCCAGTCGACGCGCGCCGGGCAATCCTTCCTGAGCACTGCCAGCAAGCAGCCGCGCAGTTTTTTCGGCATGCATCTGGCGCACATCGGGATCTCGGTGTTCATCGTCGGGGTGACCATGGTCAGCGCCTATCAGGAAGAGAAAGACGTCAAGATGGAAATCGGCGACACGGTCAGCGTCGGCGGCTACAGCTTCGTGTTCAACGGCGTGCACGAGAAAAAGGGGCCGAACTATCGCGCGCTGGTCGGCGACATCGACCTGCGCAAGAACGACCGCGTGCTGCGGAAGATTTTCCCGGAGAAACGCTTCTACGTCGCCTCATCGATGCCGATGACCGAAGCGGCGATCGATAGCGGCTTCCTGCGCGACGTCTACGTCTCGCTCGGCGAGCCGATCGACAAGGCCAGACCGGAAGCGGCGTGGGCCGTTCGCGTTTACTACAAGCCCTTCGTCGACTGGATATGGGGTGGCTGTGTGCTGATGGCCATCGGAGGGCTGCTGGCGATGAGCGACCGCCGCTATCGGATCAAGGCGCGTGCGACAGCAGCCAGTTCGGCGACGGTCGCCACGACGCTGGCGCAAAACGCCTGAGGACACGTCATGAACCGATTTCTCTGGCCGCTTATCGGCTTCGTCGTTCTCGTCGTCCTGCTCGGCGTCGGGCTGACGCTCAACCCGCGCGACGTCCCTTCGCCGCTGGTCGGCAAACCGGCACCAGCCTTCTCGCTGCCGCGCCTGCACGCACCGGACGAGCAGTTCTCGCCCAGGGACATGCTCGGCAAGGTCTGGCTACTGAACGTCTGGGCGTCGTGGTGCGTCTCGTGCCGGCAGGAGCATCCCCTGCTCGTCGAACTGGCCAAGCGCCATAGCGCGCCGCTGGTCGGGCTGAACTACAAGGAAGTTCGCGGAGACGGCGCGATCGACATGGACAAAGTGCCTGCGGACCAGGAAAAGGGCATGGTCATCGAGCGCGCCGGCGCCTGGCTCAGCCAACACGGCGACCCCTACACGCTTTCGGCCCTCGACATCGACGGCCGTGTCGGCATCGACTACGGCGTCTATGGCGTGCCCGAAACCTACATCATCGACAAGGCCGGCATCATCCGCATGAAGCACACCGGGCCGATCACGCCCGACGCCCTGTCGAGCACGATTCTGCCACTGATCACCGAGCTCTCGAAATGAGGCCACTGATGAGGATGGTGCTGCTGCTGGTGCTGCTCGGCGGCAGCGGTAGCACTCTGCATGCTGGCGAAGCGCAGCCTCTCGCCGAGAACCCGGCGACCGAGAAACGCCTGCTCGCGATTTCCGCGGAGCTGCGTTGTCTGGTCTGCCAGAACGAATCGCTGGCCGGATCACATGCCGAACTGGCCAACGACCTGCGCCGCGAGATCCGCACGCTGATCGAAGACGGCAGGAGCGACGACGAGATCATGGAATTCATGGTCAGCCGCTACGGCGATTTCGTCCGCTACCGACCGCCATTGAAAGGAACGACGCTCGTGCTGTGGTTTGGCCCGGGCCTGCTCTTCATCCTTGGCCTCGCCGGACTGCTGCGTTACCTGCGCCGCCGTGACAAGGCCATCACCGACGCGCCACTGAGCGCCGAAGAGCACCGCCGGGCCGAGGCGCTGCTGCACGACAACGACTCCCGTCAAGGACGTTCATGACCAGCTTCATTCTCCTCGCGGCGCTGCTTGTCGTCGCCGTTGCCGCCATTCTGTTGCCACCGCTGCTGCGCGCGCCAAGATCGTCCGGAGGAGCTGACCAGCGTGAAGCGACTCTGGCCATTTTCCGCGACCAACTCGCGGAACTCGAGCGTGAGTGCGCCAACGGCTCGCTCGCCGAAGCCGATTTCGAGCAGGCACAGAGCGAGTTGCAGCGTCGCCTGCTCGACGACATTCAACCGCCTACAAGCGGCCAGAGTGACGCACGCCCCGGACGCAAGACGGCTCTGGCTCTGCTCGTCGTCCTGCCGCTCGCGGCGGCAGGTGGCTACGCCCTGCTCGGCAACCAGGCAGCCCTCGACCCGCTGCAGCGCCAGGCGAGGGTCACGCCGCAACAGATCGAGGGCATGGTCGCCGGGCTGGTCGCAAAACTCAGGGAGAACCCCGACGACAGCAAGGGATGGCTGATGCTGGCGCGTTCCTACAAGGTCCTGGAACGTTTCCCCGAGGCCGCCGACGCCTACAGCCGGGCCGGTGCACTGGTCGACCAGAATCCGGAACTGCTCGCCGATTATGCCGAGGTCCTCAGCCGCGCCCAGGGCGGTGACCTGCAGGGCAAACCAACCGAGCTCGTCGAACGGGCGCTGAAGATCGACCCCAACGAACCGCAGGCCCTGCTGCTGGCGGGCGCCGCCGCCAGCGACCGACGGCAGTTCGCCCTTGCCGCCGACTACTGGGCACGCTTGCTCGCGCAAGTCGAGCCCGGCTCGGAAGAAGCCAGGGCGCTCGCCACGGCGGTCGAACGAGCGCGCGAGCTCGCCGCGCAGACGGCGTCCGGCAAGCCAGCCGGCCAGACCGCCGTTGCCGGCGGCAGCGCCGTCAGCGGCGAAGTGACGTTGAGCGGCGAGATCGCCGGCCAGGCCGCTCCGGACGACGTCCTGTTCGTCTTTGCCCGCCCCGACGAAGGTCCGCGCATGCCGCTCGCCGCGACGCGGGCAAGAGTCGGCGACCTGCCGCTGCGCTTCCGCTTCGACGACTCGATGGCGCTTCCCGGGGGCAAGAAACTCTCCGATTTCAAGACCGTCAGCATCGAGGCGCGGATCGCCAAGGCGGGCAAGGCACAGAGCTCGAGCGGCGACCTCTACGGCACGCTCAGCGGCGTCAAACCCGGCAGCCAGGGTCTGCGCCTGCTCATCGACCAGGTGCAACCCTGAGCCTTCAAGCTGTCGCCAGAAGCCCGGCTGGAGGCCCGCCGGAGGCGCGATTTCCCGGTTTGTTAACCTAGATCAAACCGTCGGTGCGCCCTCCTCCGCTAGACTCTCGGCAGCCTCGGCGCTGGCCAGAAGGCGTTTCGCTGCAAAGTCCAAGGGGAGGGAAGTATCGTGTCAGACAACGGCTCAGGATTCTGGGCAAAACTCAAACGTCCTAGCGTCAAGTACTCGCTACTGACGCTGCTATCGGTCGGCTTCGCCTCCGGCGTTTTCTTCTGGGGGGGTTTCAACACCGCCATGGAAGCGACCAACACTCTCGAGTTCTGCATCGGCTGTCACGAGATGAAGGACAACGTCTACCAGGAGTACAAGACGACCATTCACTACAGCAACCGGACCGGTGTGCGCGCCTACTGTTCCGACTGCCACGTGCCCAAGGACTGGACGCACAAGATGATGCGCAAGATCCAGGCGAGCCAGGAGCTCTACGGCAAAGTCATGGGAACCATCGACACCAAGGAGAAATTCGAGGCCAAACGCCTGGAATTGGCGACCCATGAATGGGAACGCATGAAGGCCAGCGACTCACGCGAGTGCCGCAACTGCCACTCGTTTACGGCCATGGACATCGAAAAACAGAAGAAACGTGCTTCCAAGATGCACACGATCGGTCAGGAAGAGAACAAGACCTGCATCGATTGCCACAAGGGCATCGCACACCACAAGCCGAAGAACATGCCGGAAGAGAAAGACGAGGATGACGACGGGGGGAACTCTTTCTAGTCCTCGCAACAGAGTCGACAGACATCCGACATAAACTGCGGACTGGGCGGGCGACGGACACTTGCCCGCCTTTGCCCGCCGCCAACCGTATCAATCCTGAATGGAGTGTGAAATGAAAAAAACGACCGTTTCCCTGGCCCTTTTCGGTGCTTTGCTGGCCGTCGGATCACAGCTGGCACAAGCCGCCGCGCCTGACTGGAGCAAGGTTCCCAGCCGTACCGTTCAGGTATTCCACGCCGGCGTGACGCCGGTCGAATGGGTGATGAAGAAGTCGGACCACAGCGGTCGCACCGGCATCAACAAGGGCGAAAGCTGCGTCGGCTGCCATGAGGAAAAGGGCGGCCTCAACTTCGACATGAAGCGCCTGGCAAGCAAGGAGCTCGAACCCAAGGGTGCACCGAAAACGATGAGCTTCCCGGTCACCATCCAGTCTGCGTACGACAAGGAGAACGCCTATATCCGCGTCAGCTTCAAGGCCCCGGCCGGCGCGTTCGACCCGGTCGACAAGGAGAATGAAGTCAAGGTGGCGATGATGTTCGCCAACGCCGAGGTTCCCAAGGGCGACCAGGTCGGCTGCTGGGCCACCTGCCACGGCGACGCACGGACGATGCCGGGTGCCGACGACAAGAAAACCAAGTACACCAAGAGCGGTGCCTACGAGCTGATGCAGTGGAAAAGTGCCGCGGGCGCCAAAGCCGTCGATGGCTCGGTGACCGACAAGCGCAACATGGAAGGCGGCACCGCCAACGTACAGGTTACCGGCGGCAAGTCGGGCGACACCTACACGGTGACGTTCACCCGCAAGCTGTCGGGGGCTCTCGCCGAAGGCAAGGCCGTACCTTTCGGAGTCGCCGTCCACGCCGACCATGCCACCGGTCGTTTCCATCACGTGTCGATGGGCTACACCATGGGCTTCGGTGTCGATGGCGACGTGAAGTCGGTCAAGCAGTAAGCGATCCCCAGAGTGGTACGAAAAGCAGGGCTGCGGCCCTGCTTTTTTTGGCCTCGAAGCAGGCAGGACGGGCGCTCGATCAGAGCAGTTGATTGACCAGGTGATCGGCACGCGTACGCGCCAGGCGCTTGAGCAGGCGCTGGACCGGCGCCGGGTAGCTGTCGACAGCGTCGAGTGCGTGATGGTGCTGCAGCCGCTGCGCGTGCGCCAGCACACGCTCGAGCTCAATCCGGTGCTGCTCGCGCAGGCCGTGCTGCGGGTCGTGAATCAGCAGTGCGTTCTCGAGGTCAAGACGCCACGCCCGCGGATTGATGTTGCTCCCGGTGAGCAGCGCGTAATCGTCGTCGACCAGTATCCCCTTCAGGTGAAAGCTGTGCTGCTCGTGCCGCCAGAGGTAGAGGTCGAGTAGGCCCCGGTCCACGGCGTCCTGGTGCGCCTTGCAGAAGCGGCGAAGATTGGCCTCGTAGAGGTACGGCAGGGCGCCAATCGTCGAGAACGGTTCGCCGGGCGGTATGTAGTAGTCGTTGGCCGTCTTGTCGCCGACGACGATGGTCACCTGGCAGCGCTGCCTGATCTTCTCGTCAATCGCCCGGCGGACCGGGCGCGGAAGATTGAAATACGGCGTAAACAGCAACAGGCGTCGCTCGGCGCGCTCGATCAACTGCTGCACCAGGGCGTTCACCGCGTTGCCACGCGCGCCCAGGCCCAGCAGCGGCGTGACGCCAACCTGGCCGTCCCCGATCGACGCGGAAGCGGGGGCGCCAGCGGAAGCAACGAGGTAGCTGCTCGTCGCCAGGGTCCTCCGCAAGCCGGCAATCGCGCCGCGTAACGACGAGGTCTTTGCTCGCTGCGCGGTATCCAGCGCGCACACGGCGGGATCCGGCTGCAGCACGTCGACCATCAGTCCGGCAAGGCTGTCGGCGAGTTGGCGACTGTGGATCAGATGGTAGCGATCGAGCCGATAACGCTGCCGGCGATGCAGGTAGATATCGTTGATGCTGGCGCCGCTGTAGAGAACGGTATCGTCAAAGACGAAACCCTTCAGGTGCATTACGCCCAAGAGTTCACGCTTCTGCACCGGCACGCCGTAAATCGGCACACCCGGCCCGAGACGCGCCGCCATTTCCGCGTACAGGGCGGCATTGCCTGCACTCTTCGCGCGGCCGATCAGACCACGTTGCGCGCGGTGCCAATCGACGAAGATCGCGATCTGCAGCGTCGGTCGTTCGGCCTTGGCGGCGTACAAGGCGGCAAGAACCTCGCCACCGGCGTCATCATCCTGGAGATAGAGCGCGCACATCAGAATCCGCTCGCGGGCTGCGGCGATCAACGCCAGTAGCGTCTCGCGGAACTCATCCGGGCCAGACAGGGTCACGATGCGCTGCGTCGGCACGGGAATGCACGGCAAGGCGTCGAGCGCGCATTCAGGCCTGGGCCGACGGCCGCGCAGCCGTTGCACTGCCGCAAGGAAGGTGGCGGTCCTGGAACGAGGTTCGAGATTCTTCTTCACCGCGCGAAATTATACGCTCAGGCCAGGCCGCACCGATCGGCCGCGACATGCGAGGCCCTCCCGTGTTCGCCGGAGGAGGGTCGGGACTATCAAGTTTTCCCGTGCGCCGGCCGTTAATGTCGAATATCGAGCGCCATTGACCTGCCCCATGCCGAACCAGGCGCTCGCCGAGAAACGGAGAAGACACCATGCCCGGCGCATCGATCAACTGGTCGACGAGCGCGACCTGCGCCTGCACGGCAGCGGTCTCGGGCAGCTGCGGCTGCACGCTGGCGAAAGCGCCGGTGTCGATCTTGCCGTAGAGCGCTGCCGGCACCACCACCTGCACGCGCAGCGGATCGACCTTGGCCACCCGGAACAGCGGCTTTTCTTCGACCCGCTCGCCGACCGAGAGATAGCGCTCGGCGACGACGCCGTCGAAGGGGCTACGGATGCTGCGCTGCGCGAGTTGGGCCTCGGCCAGGCCACGCTCGCGTTGCGCCACCCGTTTCTGTTCGCGGGCCTGCACCAGCCGCTGCTCGGCCACCTCGTATTCGGTGCGGACTTGATCGAGCGCCTGCTCCGAAATGAATTTCTTCTCGAGCAGGCCTTGGGTACGCTCCAGTTTCTGGCGCGCGAAGGCGACGTTGGAACGTGCCGCCTGCTCGTCGGCCTCGGCCCTGGCGCGACTGCTGGCAACGCCGACGGCGGCGCGCTCGACCTCTCCGCGCAGCAAGGCCAGCACCTGCCCCTTGCTCACCCGGTCGCCGCGTTCGACCTGGATCGCCTCGATCACCCCGATCACCGGCGAGCCCACCTCGGCGACCTGCTCGGGCTCGATCAGGCACCCCAGCGGCTGGGCCGCGAGCGCCGCACCGCTACCGACGGCGGCGACGGCAAGCGAGATCGCCAGGCCGCCGAGCACACGGGGTAGAACAACGCCAACCTCGATCTTCATTGTTTTCATCTCCTGTTCCATCACCACGCGATCACCGGCCGAGGCCGGTCCACCCCCAAAACGTCAATCCCAGCCACTCGCTCAGCCGATGCGTCGCGATCCAGCCCAGGCGCCGCGTTCCGGAGTCGATCTTGGCGACCCCCTGCAAACCCGGGTGCAGTCCGGCGGGCGGCTTGTCGAAGGACGCTTCGACTTCGAAGACGTTGCGCCCTTCGCGGGTCTGCGCCACCGGCGTGATGCGGCTGACGATGAACTCAAGGCGCTCGCCCGGCAGCGCCGAGAGCGCTAGCTGGCCGCGCTGAGCGAGGGCGACCGCTCCGATATCGCGCTCGTCCACGTCGATGACCAGCCGGAAAGCCGCGCGCGGAGCGAGCGTCAACAGCACCTCGCCGCGCTGCACCGGCGCGCCGAGCGATTGCGAAAGGTCACCCTTGACGACCAGGCCGTCGATCGGTGCGGCAAGCTGGGTACGCGCGAGCTGCTCGCGTGCCAGTTCGAGTTGGGCGGCGGTTTCGCTGGCGCGCGCTTGCGCCAGCGCATACTGGGTGCGATCGCCACGGGCCAGGGCGCCGGCGGCGCTGTTCTGGTGCTGATTGAGCTCGGCCTCCCACTTGCGGTTCTCCAGCTGGAGGTCTTGCTGCGCGAGTTCGACGAGCAGCTGTCCGGCCTTGACCGTGTCGCCCGGGCGCACGTGGGCGGCGTGCAGGTAGCCGTCAGTGGGGGCGACGACGACGCGCTCGACTTCGCCTTCGAGACGTGCCGGCGCGCCAATGCGGTAGTCGTAGGGCATCAGCGCGAGAAGGACGGCGGCGGCAAGTGCGGCGAACCACGCCAGACGCCGACTGCGCTGGCTTCGCCCGCCCCACCAGGCGTGCAGGTGGTCGGCGGCGCGCGCCGACCAGGGGTGCTCGGCGCGTTGCTTGAGGGCAAGCAGCGGGGCCAGCCGGCTGGCGAGATCTTCGATGACACCCAGCTCGTCGACGGCGACCGGGCGCTCACGCTCGAAACACAGGCTACCGATGGCTTCGCCGGCACCGATCAGCGGCACGCTGAGCACGCTGCCCGGGCCTTGAGCGGCGAGCGTGGCGTGCGCCCGGACGAGGCGTGGCGGGACCTCGGCGGCGAGCGGGTAGGCGATCGCTACGCCCTGGTCGATGCCTTCCTGCATGGCAGCGGCCAGCGCCTGGCTGAGACCCTGGCGGCGACCGAACTCGGCGCCATGCGACAGGGCAGTGAGCTTCAGACCAGTGCGCTGGATCAATCCGAGGCTGACGCGGTCGAAGCCGAGGCTGCTGGCAAGCTCGCTGCACAGCGCGCTGGCGGCCTGATCGAGAGACTGCCTTCCGAGCAGCGGCAGCTGCAGTTGCAGCAAGCGGTTTCCGGCGCTCGGAGTGGCCACGCCAGCGGCCTCCTGCAAGGCCACAAGCAAGGCCACGGCCGCCTTTTCGACTTCGCCGAGCAGTACCTGATCGGTTTCTGCCGGCCCGGGCTGGACGGCGACAGCAAGGACGCCGAGTGCGCTCTGAGCGTGCACCAGCGGCAGGGCAACGATGCGCCCGGGTTCGCCACCGGCGCCGCCGCCGACCGGTGGCGTAAGTACGAGCGCTTGAGCGCGTCGGGTAACCACCCGCGCCGCCGCCAGCAACGAAACACTGGCTGCATCGCCGACCGGCCAACACGCAGCTTCCTGCTGCGCCCCACCGGTAGCCAGCAGAACGAGCGCCGATTGGACGCGCGGGTCACTCTCGCAGTAGCCGTGCAGCCAGCGTTGCGCCGGGTTGGATTGGGTTGTGGTTTCGCTCATTCTGGTGGCATCTGCCACTACACCATGGATCGCAAGAAAGGGCCTTCGCCCGCGAATCCGCGGCGCTGAAGACCATCAGGCCGGGGAGCCATCAGTCTATAGCGGCACAAAGTACCCGCTTCTTTAGAGTGGAGTTCGTTGCGTGGTGACTTCGGTCTGGCTGGCGAATGTTGCCGAATCGGGCTCGCTCGGGAAAACCCTGGCCGCGGCCCCGGCGGCGGGCCAGGACCTCAGGCGCCAGCTGCGGAAGCAGGCTCCAGGAGCGGTAGCTGATCGACGAGCAGCAGCGCAGCGAAGTCCCTGGCGGATAGTGGCCGGCTGTAGAGGTAGCCCTGACACTCGTCGCAACCGAGATGGCGCAGGAACGCAAGCTCCGGGGTTCTTTCGACGCCTTCGGCAACCACACGCAAGTGTAGACTGTGGGCCATGGCGATGATCGCGGTGACAATCGCCGCGTTGTCCTTGTCGCCATCGACGTTGGCGATCAGGGAACGATCGATCTTCATCTCGTCGATCGGGAAGCGCTTGAGGTAGCTCAACGACGAATAGCCGGTGCCGAAGTCATCAACGGACAGCGCTACACCGCCACTCTTGATCTCGTCGAGTGTGCTGATGTTCTCCTGCGCGTTGTCCATGATCGCGCTCTCGGTGATCTCCACGCAGAGATGGCGGGCGTCCAGCTGAGCGCCCGCTAGCGCGTCGCGTATTCCCTGCACCAAGCCGCGCTGCCGGAACTGATGGCTGGAAACGTTGATCGAAACCCGCGGCAGTTTGCGTCCGGCGGCCTGCCAGATCTGCAGCTGCCGGCAAGCGGTATTCAGCACCCATGTGCCAAGCGGCATGATCAGCCCGGTGTCCTCGGCCAGCGGAATGAAGCTGGCCGGACCGACGATACCGTGCTGCGGGTGGCGCCAGCGCAGCAAGGCTTCGGCGCCGACCATTTGATTGGTCTTCAGGTCCACCTTGGGCTGGTAGAAAAGCGCCAGCTCATCGCGCTCGATGGCCCGGCGCAGATCGGTCTCGAGACTCAGCCGCTCGCGCGAGCGGGCGTTCAACTGGCGCGAGAAGAAGCGATAGCTGCCGCGGCGATCCACTTTCGCGTGCCGCATGGCGACCCCCGCAGCCTTCAACACGGTATCGCGCGCGGTGCCGTCCGCCGGAAAAAGAGCGACGCCGATGCAGCAGGTGACAAAAAGCTCCTGCCGACCGATCGACAAGGGTATCGCGACGACGTCGAGAATTCGCTGCGCGACGGCGCCCGCGACGTCGCTTTTCACGACGCCGGGAAGCAACACCGTGAATTCGTCGCCCCCCATCCGCGAAAGCAAGGGTTGCAGGCCTTCAGCCGTCGTGCGCGCAACGATGTCGCTGTCGCGCAGCGATTCATCGAGGCGCTGTGCGATCGCGCGCAAGACCCGGTCGCCGACCCCCGGCCCAAGCGCTTCGTTGATGTGCTTGAAACGGTCCAGGCCGATCTGCAACACGGCACCCGCAGTACCATAGCGCCGCGAAAATCGGATCGTCCAATCCAGGCGATCGAGGAAGCGCTCGCGATTCGACAGGCCGGTCAGCACGTCGTAGTACGCGAGTTGATCCTGGTAGGCCTTGGCGGCCAGCGTATTGCGCAAGCGCAACACCAGTTCGCTCGGGTCGACCGGCTTGGCAAGAAAGTCGGTTGCGCCCAGCTTCAAGGCCTCGAGTTTGGTCGCAGCATCGGCCGCTGCGGTGAGCATGATCACCGGAATACGCTTGAGGGTGGGGTCGGCCTGCATCCGCGAAAGGATTTCGAAGCCATTTACCTCCGGCATGTGGAGGTCGAGCAGCAACACATCGGGCCGCTCGTTATGCAGCAGGTCGAAAGCTTCTGGAGATTGGGTGGTCGAGACGAAATTCTGGTAGCCGACATCCTCGAGAAAAGCCTGCAGCATCTCGATGCTGATGTCCTCGTCGTCAACGAGCATGATCTTGGCTGCCTTGCTCGACGCGCCACCGTCATTGGCATCAGGCAGCGCCAGCTCCGCATCTGGCAGACCACTCAGTACCACGCTCTCGCTGGCGGCAGCTTCCCAATCCACCTGCTGTGCCAAGTCCTTCGGAAGCTTGTTCATTTACGACCATCCTGGTTCAGATGTAGGCGCGCCCACCGCGGCGATGGCGACACTTGACGCGCTTCGGCGACAGCGACCAGCATACCATTAACCCTGTACGCGTTGCGGCCAGAGAGAGGAGCAGGAACTTCGCGCCCGCGCGCAGCGCCGGTTGCTCGATCGTCATCTCCCGCCCCTGCACTCATCGCAGCACCGCCTCGGGCGAACGTTCGTCGGGTATCTCCATGCGCCGTACGAGAGCGCGCAGGTGCTCGACAACCGGGACGGCCCGCTCGAAATCGCCACTCTTGGCATGCTGCTCAAGCAGCGTCGCCGGTTCGGTGAACACATCGTAACCGACCGTACCGCCCGCGCCTTTCAGCCAGTGCGCGAAACGCGCCAGTTCAGCGCCGTCACGCTCGCCCCAGGCCTGCTCCATGATCGCCATTTGCTCGCCGATGCGCTGGCTGAACTTGATGACCGTCGAGCGAAAACGCGCATGCGTCGCGTAACGCGAAACCACGGGAAGGCCTTCGTCGTCGTGCCCGGCGGTGGCCTCCGGCACACGGCTTGCCGAAGCTGCCAGTGGCTGAACGCCGAGGACGCCGGCCGTCGTTTCAACCAGCCGATCGATATCGATGGGTTTCGTCAGGTAAGCCGAACAACCGGCAGCCAGAACCTCGCGCTCGAAACCCTTCATGGCGTTGGCGGTCAGCGCAACGATCGGCACCAGCAAACCGGCAGCGCGCAGTTTTCGGGTTGCTTCGAAACCGTCCATCACCGGCATCTGCATGTCCATCAGGATGACGTCGAAGCGCTGCGCGAGCGCCTTGTCGACGGCCATGGCGCCATTCTCCGCCTCGGCGATGAGCAGTCCATGCTCCTGCAGCACCAGCCTGACGAGTTCGCGGTTCTCCGGCCCATCGTCAACCACCAGCACATTGGCCGCCGGGAAAGCCCAGCGCACGTCAACCGTACTGGCGGCGAGTGGCTCGAGCCGTGGTATCTCGGCGGGCGACAGCAGCGCTACCCCGGCCAGAGAACCGGTTTCCAGAGTGACGGCGAAAATGCTGCCCTCTCCCGGCGCACTACGGACGACAATGTCGCCGCCGAGCGCACGCGCGAAGCGGCGGCTGATGGCCAGCCCGAGACCCGTGCCGCCGAAGCGCCGGTTGATCGTTTCGTCGGCCTGAATGAAGGCTTCGAAAAGCCGGTCGACCTGCGCGGGCGCAATACCGATGCCGCTGTCGATCACCTCGATGACCAGCTGCGGCGCTGGTCCCTGTTGATCAAGCCTGATCAACACGCGCACGCCACCGCGTTCGGTGAACTTGATCGCGTTGCCGACCAGGTTGGTGACGATCTGCCGCAAGCGTGCCGGATCGCTGTGAATGCGTGCCGGAATCGGCCCGCCCGCCGCGACGGTCAGCGACAGATTCTTCTCCCTTGCCTTGACCGCCAGCACATGCACGACTTCCTCACAGATGGCGTACGGCGCGCAGGCGATGCGTTCGACGTCGACGCGACCGGCCTCGATCTTCGACAGGTCGAGGATGTCGTTGATCAGCCCGAGCAGGAACTGGCCGCTGCTGTGTATGGTATTCAGGTGGCTGCGCTCTTCCTCGGCGTTCTTGACGTAGCCGCGCTTGAGCAGGTCGGTAAAGCCGAGGATGGCGTTCATCGGCGTGCGGATTTCGTGACTCATGTTGGCCAGGAAGTCGCTCTTCGCGCGGTTGGCCGCCTCCGCCTGCGCCTGCGCCTGGCGCAGCTCGATTTCATTCTGCTGCAACTGGGTGACGTCGTCGAGACTGACCAGCACGCCGCCGGGTTTGCCGTTGCTGCCGAGCACCGGCGAACAATTGGCCATGAAGGTGCGGACTTTCGCCGAGGCATCGCTGATGCGCAGCAGGACGTTGCGCTGCACGGACGCGTCGCGCAACGAGGTCACCCACGGCAGGCTAGCCTCGGCCAAGACGGCACCTCCGGCACCGAGCCAGGGCAGGCTTGACGCCTGGCGCCCGACCAGCGCTTCCGGCGATTTACCGAGCATGGTCGAGAAGGCGTGGTTGGCAAGGACGATCTGCTGCTTGCGATCGATCACCAGCAGTCCCTCGGCGAGGGTATCGAGCGCCTCGCGAACGCGCGCCGGCACGGCACGCGACGGGTCCAGATAGCGCAGGACCTTCGACAGATACAGGTAGAAGGCGGTAAAGCCCGAAATCGCGAGGAAGCCGATGAGCAGCAACAAGGGGCTCTCGATCACCCCGCGCAGGCCCGGCGCAGCGAGCGGGCGATAGCTCAGCTCAAGTTGCCCCCAACGCTTGCTGTCGGCCCGGATCGGAACCTTGAGCTGGCTGTCGGTCGAGAGCTCGCTGTCCGGCAGGGTCCACGATCGGGCATGATCTCCGACGCTCATCACCAGCGTCCCATCGTCGCGCCGCAGGCCTCCCGACAACATCTCCGGGTTGCGCGTGACCATCAGCCCAAGCATGCTCTCGATCTGATCCGGCTGGTCAATGGCGATCAAGGTCATGGTGCTGGCGGCAATGCTCTCGGCCAGGGCGACGCGGCCATCACGCAGGGCACCGACCCGATCCGGGATAAGTCCCAGTACCGCGGCGACGAGCAGGATACTGGCGACCAGCGCCGCGAGTCCGAAAGAGACGTGGGTCTTGGTATTCAGAAAGCGCATCTTAGCTCCCAGGTGCCAGCGGGCTGGCAGCGTTGCCGGATGGCGCGGATTCGTCGGGCGCGACGGGATCGGCAACCGCAAACGAACCTTCGCCACCCTCGCCATCGCCATCGCCATCGCCAACCAGCGATTCAAGCGAATCGTCGTCTTCATCGTCGTCATAGCCGTCGCCACCCACCCCACCCTGCTGCCGGGCAAGCACCGGGAAGGGGTCGAGTACACGCCACGCGGGCATCGACGAGAGCATGGCAGTGACCAGCACGCCGCCGCGAATCAGCCAGGCCACGTAGCCGACCGACAGCCCGGAACTGACCGCCACTGCCGAGTTCAGCGCATATTTCTCGAAGGACACCCCTTCTTTGACGCTCTCGCGCAAGTCGTCGAGGTCGCGAGCGAAGGCTTCGGCCTTGCCGGCAGCGCCTGAACCCGCCTGGGCGAGCCCGGACAGGCCGAGTGACGAGCTGGCGGGATGGGCACTGAAATCGACGAACTGAGGAAATTCTGCACTCATCCAGTCGGGTACGACGGCCATCCGATAGTTGGCCGCGAGCGCCGAGTGGCGCGTACTGTCGACGACGACGGCAGTTGCCGAGGCGTCCGTTGCCGGCCCGGACGAACGGTTGCTCGCCAGACCCGTCGGCAGGGAATAGCCAACCGTCAGGATCTGGTCGAGGGTAAGCGTGCTGGCAGGCGCAGCGCCGCCGTCAACGCTGCCCGCCGACGCTTCGGGCCCGGCCGCCTGGGCGGACGGCGCAGCGACGGCCGACGCCGGCACCTGATAGTCGCCGCGGACTCCGGCCGTACTCCCCTCGCCGGCGCCGGCGATGCTGCTGCTGATCGGCGTGCGCCGGGCGCTGATCGTCTGCGTCCCGCTAACCGGCGGTGCTTCACCGTCGTCGACGGTGGCGGCAAGCGTCAGGTCGCCGCTGTAACTCGCATTCGGAACAAGGCGGACGCCTGCCAGGAGGCCATTGACGTCGGCGATCGGCCCGCTGGCGTACCAGGTACCGGTCGCCGCGTCGTAGCTCGCGCGCAGGCTTCCGGATTCGCTGCTGCTCAAGCTCCCGGCCGCCGGGTCAGACAGGGTGAGCGTCACCGACACGCGGCTGCTATCCACGTCGCTGACCACCATGCCGCCCAGATCGAGCGCGTTGTTCGGCAGGTAAGTATGCGACCTGGTCAAGCCGATCACCCGCGGCGAGTCGGCAACCGGCGCAAGCGCGAGACGAACCGTCACCGGCGCGCTGACCGCATTCTGCGCGTCGATGGCCTGATAGGCGAACGCGGTAACGCCATTCCAGTCGGCCGCCGGCCGAAAATGCAGGGTCAGCGCGTTAGCGGTGGCGAGGTAGGGCACGCCAGTCAGGGCAGGCACGCTGGCCGCGGCGTCCAGATACAGGTTGCCGCCAGGCACCGGCAGCGACAGCAGGCGGAAGCTGGCGATAAGCCCATCGACATCGGCAGCGCTGAGCGCAATCACCAGCGGCTGGTCTTCGCTGCCGTTGGCGTTCACCGCGAACGCGGTCGGTACGTCGTTGCTGCCGACGATCACGATGCTGATCGACAGGCTGGTGCCGTCGATACTGCTGACGACGAAGCTGTCGGCCAGGAGCTGCCCGCCGGCCAGCGCCTGCACTGCCGCCTGTTCGTTGTCCAGCGTATAGGTCCAGTCGCCAGCCGCACTTAGCGAGAAGACACCGTGGCCATTCGCCGAACCCCCGCTGGCGGCCACAAAGGCCGCCTCGCCGACATCGGCGTCGCTGATCGACAGCCGGCCGCCAGTGACGAGGACGCCGTCCTCGCTCACCGTACCGCTGGTGACGCCGGAAATCAGCGCCACATCGTTGATGTTGGCCACCGCCGCGGTCTGAGCGCTGCTCAGCGGACCTTCCGGCGTACCCTGGGCATCGAGGTAACTGACCTGCACGCTGATCCGGGTGCCCACGTCGGCGTCGCCCAGGGTGTAGCTCGAAGCACTGGCACCGGTGATCTCAACGCCGTCGCGCAGCCAGCGATAGCTGAAGCTGCCGAGGCCGTCGGCGTCGCTGATCGCGGAAACGTCGACGGTCAGCGTCTGGTCTTCGGTCGGCGTGCCGGTGATGCCCGGTATCCCGGCCGGGGGGTCATTGACCGCCGTGACGTCGATGGTCAGCGTGTTCGGCGTCGGGTCGAGGTCGACGCCGCCATTGGCCGTGCCACCGTCGTCCTGCACCTGGAAGGTGAACGAGGCGTAGCCTGTTCCGTTGGCGTCGGCCGCCGGGGTGAACTTGAGCTTGCCGGCGATCAGGTCGGCGACGGCAATGCTCTGCCCGGAGCTCACCGCCGCGCCGTTATTGGTGAGCGTGCCGGCGACGGGCAGGCTGCTGATGCGCACCGCGTTGAAGTTATTGGCCGGGCTGTCGTTGGCGTCGCTGAAACCGAAGTCGGCGACGCTGAAGGTGTAGGCGGTGTCCTCGAGCGTGGTGACGGTCCTGTCGGTCCCGGCCGGCGCGTCGTTGACCGAGGTGACGCTGATGCCGGCGCTGGCGGTCGTCGTCGAGAAGGCGCTGCTGCCGCCGTTGCTGCTCGTGTCGGCGGTGGCCCCGGCCGTGCCGCTGCTCTGGTCCCAGGCGCGGAAGGTGAGGCCGCCGGCCACGCTTCCGTTCCAGTTGGCGTCGGGAACGAAGCGCACCGAGGTGCTGGCATTCGCCGCCAGCAAGCGCGCGGCGCCAACACTCGGCGCGCTCGGCGTGCCAAAGTCGATCCACGACCCGCCGCCGTTGGTCGTGTACTGCCAGCGCCCGTGGCTGTCGTCGACCGCGATGACGGCGATGCCGGAGAACGCGCCGCTGTCCACATCGCTGACCCGGCCGGCGATCAGCGCCGACACCAGCGTGCCGTCGTTGCTCGCCGGGTCTTCGCCGATCGCGTTGAGGTCGTTCGAACCGGTGAGCACAGGGGCGTCGTTCACCGCGCTGACATTGACGGTCAGCGTGTTCGGCGTCGGGTCGAGGTCGACGCCGCCATTGGCCGTGCCGCCGTCGTCCTGCACCTGGAAGGTGAACGAGGCGTAGCCTGTCCCGTTGGCGTCGGCCGCCGGGGTGAACTTCAGCTTGCCGGCGATCAGGTCGGCGACGGCAATGCTCTGCCCGATGCCCACCGCCCCGACATCGTTGCTCAGCGTGCCGGCGACGGGCAGGCTGCCGATGCGCAGCGCGGTGAAGTTATGGGCCGGGCTGTCGTTGCTATCGCTGAAACCGAAGTCGGCGGCGCTGAAGGTGTAGGCCGTATCCTCGAGCGTGGTGACCGTCCTGTCGGTGCCGGCCGGGGGGTCATTGACTACCGTGACGTCGATGGTCAGCGTCCGCGGCGTCGGGTCGAGGTCGACACCGCCATTGTCGGTGCCGCCGGAGTCGCGCACCTGGAAGCTGAACGAGGCGTAGCCACTGCCGTTGGCGTTGGCCGCCGGGGTGAACTTCAGCTTGCCGTTGCTGATGTCGGCGACGACGATCGTCTGCCCGGAACTCACCGCCACGCCGTCGTTGCTCAAGGTGCCGGCGACGGGCAGGCTGCTGATGCGCAGCGCGGCGAGGACGTTGGCCGGGCTGTCGTTGGCGTCGCTGAAACCGAAGTCGGCGACGCTGAAGGTGTAGGCGGTGTCCTCGAGCGTGGTGACGGTCCTGTCGGTCCCGGCCGGCGCGTCGTTGACCGAGGTGACGCTGATGCCGGCGCTGGCGGTCGTCGTCGAGAAGGCGCTGCTGCCGCCGTTGCTGCTCGTGTCGGCGGTGGCCCCGGCCGTGCCGCTGCTCTGGTCCCAGGCGCGGAAGGTGAGGCCGCCGGCCACGCTTCCGTTCCAGTTGGCGTCGGGAACGAAGCGCACCGAGGTGCTGGCATTCGCCGCCAGCAAGCGCGCGGCGCCAACACTCGGCGCGCTCGGCGTGCCAAAGTCGATCCACGACCCGCCGCCGTTGGTCGTGTACTGCCAGCGCCCGTGGCTGTCGTCGACCGCGATGACGGCGATGCCGGAGAACGCGCCGCTGTCCACATCGCTGACCCGGCCGGCGATCAGCGCCGACACCAGCGTGCCGTCGTTGCTCGCCGGGTCTTCGCCGATCGCGTTGAGGTCGTTCGAACCGGTGAGCACAGGGGCGTCGTTCACCGCGCTGACATTGACGGTCAGCGTGTTCGGCGTCGGGTCGAGGTCGACGCCGCCATTGGCCGTGCCGCCGTCGTCCTGCACCTGGAAGGTGAACGAGGCGTAGCCTGTCCCGTTGGCGTCGGCCGCCGGGGTGAACTTCAGCTTGCCGGCGATCAGGTCGGCGACGGCAATGCTCTGCCCGATGCCCACCGCCCCGACATCGTTGCTCAGCGTGCCGGCGACGGGCAGGCTGCCGATGCGCAGCGCGGTGAAGTTATGGGCCGGGCTGTCGTTGCTATCGCTGAAACCGAAGTCGGCGGCGCTGAAGGTGTAGGCCGTATCCTCGAGCGTGGTGACCGTCCTGTCGGTGCCGGCCGGGGCATGGTTGACGACCGATGACGGACTCGTCGGCGCCACGTCGAGGTAGCTGCCGGCGATGCGCACTTCGTCGAGTGCGGCGTTGTTGCCGCCGAGGATGGTACCGCCGGCAAGGCCAATGCGCGTGAAGGTGCCGAGGTCGAAGTCGCTCTTGGTGACGCTGTACACCGACGCCGCGGCATTGCTTCCCGGAGTCGGATTGACGTACAGCGTCATGCTGTCGGCGCCAGCGGCGAAGTCGATTCTTACCGTCAGCAGATAGGTCTGTCCGGCCTGCGGCGTGATTCCGGCGACCGTCACAGTACCGGTGCCGCCGGCCTTCTCGAGGATGAACTGGCTGCCTTTGTAGCCGGCAAAGGCGGGCGTGCCCACCCCGCTGCCGAATTCCAGCCCGATGTAGTCGGTGGGATTTGTCGCCCCCGGCCTGACCAGGAAACTCAACCAGGCGGTCGTCCCGTTGCTGGCGATATTGCTGGCCAGGTCGCGCGTCTGCGTGACGAAGAACTGGAAGGCCGACAGCGATAACTCGGCGCTTCCGCCGCTGACCGGCATGGCGACGACCGGGTCCTGGAGCCCGGTCGCGGCGATGGTGGTCTTGCTTCCGACGCTGCTCCAGCCCGCCGCCCAGCCGCTGCCGCCGTTGGCGCCGTTGAAACTGCCCGGCGCGTAGGCGAACGGCTCGTACGCGATGAGCGTGTATTCGTAGGCGCCGATGTCGGTCTGGCCAAGACGGACTGCACCGCGCGGATCGGTCGACGGCGCCGCCGTGGCGTTGCCGGCATTGATCGCCGGGCTGCCGGTGAGCAGGGCGTGGGTCTTCACCGTCCCGCCGTTGTACTGCAGCGGGCCCAACAGCGGATCGGTGTTGATCTTATCACCCGTACCGGCGAGCCCGGCGGTGTTGGCGGTGTCGATGTTGTAGCCGAGCGAGGTCAGACTGCCGTTCGAGTTGCCACCGACGTTGTTGGCCAGGATGCTATTTTTCAGCGTGGCGCCGCCCGAGCCCTGCTTGTGGATCCCCCCGGCGCCGCCCGCCGAGCTGTTGTTGGCGATCGTTGAGTTGGTGACCGTGATCACGGTATTCGTGTAGATACCGCCGCCTTTTAGGGTGGCCGCGTTGCCGCTCACCGTGACGTTGGTCAGCGAAACGCTGCCGCCGTCGTTGTAGATGCCCCCGCCGTCCTTGCTCGTGCTGTTGCTGCTGATCGTGACCCGATCGAGCACCACGACGCCGCCGTCGTTGTACAGGCCCCCACCCCACAACGACGCCGCGTTGTTGCTGATCGTGGTGTCCGTGGCGTTGAGCGTCCCGCTGTTGTACAGCCCCGCGGCGTCCTTGGTGGTCGTGTTTTCGGTGACCACGACGCGGAACAGGTTCAGCGTTGCGCCAGCCTGCACCCGCACACCGGCGCCGACACTGCTGGTGAGCGAGCCGCCGCGAATCGTGACGTCGCTCAACGTTGCCGTGACGCCGGCCTGGATATCGAACACGCGATCGAGCGCGTTGCCGTCGATGACCGTCGATCCGCTGCCCGCGCCGGTGATCGTCACGTTGCCGCGCAGGTCGAGGTCACCGCTGGCATTGAGATCCTCGCCGGTACCCGGAAGGTTCAGCGTGTAGGTGCCGGGCAGCAACTGCACGGTGTCTGCACCGGGGTTGGCGTTGGCCTGGGTGATCGCCCAGCGCAAGGAGCCGACGGCGCCGTCGGCCTTGGTCGGGTCGGCGTTGTAGGTGGCGAGCAGCCCGGCCCAATGGTTTTGCGCCCAGGACGGCAGGGCCACGCGGGCTTCTATCGACCCGGTCTGGTACTCCAGCGTCCAGTTGCCGCCGAGCACGGCGGCGCCGGTCAGATCGGTACTGGCCGCCACGTCGGCGCCGGTCAGCGCCGCCAACTCCTGCACCAGGTCTTGCCCGACGGCGCTTTGCGCGAAGTCGCAGCCGTAGAGCAGCAGATCGGCGTCGTCGGTCAGCGCGGCGCCCCAGCCGGCCACCTGATCGGCACGCGCCAGCAGCGTCTGCGCGTCGAGGGTCGTGCTTCCCAGTCGGAGCTGCCCGTCGCTGCCGTGTGACAACAGGTGAACGGCCGTTACGGCCTCGCGCTGAGCGAGCGTGTCGCTGATCACCGCGATGCCGTCAGCACCTGCTTCGATACGCACGATTTCGATCACCCGGCCGGCGTCTCGCTCGGCCGACAGGCCGGCTAGCAGCGACTCGGCGTTCGCCACCGACATATCGACGAAGGTAATTTCGCGTGCGCCTAGCTCTGACTCCCCGGCCGCCTGCGGCGCACGGGGCAGCGCCGAAGCATCCGCCTGAATGGCGCCGGAGGCTGCTGCCACAGCGGACGCTTCGAGTTGGCGCACCTCGGCCTCACCGTCCCGATGATGCGCATCGAGCAGCCCGGCAGCGACGTCTGCGGAATACAGGATGCGCGGCTCCAGCTCCTCGAGGAGCGGGCGCTGGCGTGCGGGCGGGCGGCGACGCAGGAACATGCGAGTGGGCGCTCTGCTTGGCGGTCAGTACGCGCGCGACGGCCTGGCTGGCGCGACGCCGGCGTGGTTCGCTTCCAGCGGCAGGTTCGCCGGCCGGATCGACTTCGGCGGCGCTGGCGGGGAGATCCGGGCGGCCGGGGCGGCGGCTTGTGTGCCGCCCGACGACGGCAGGGCCAAAGCGAAGTCGGCGAGGCAGCGCAACCCGGCGGGCAAGCTCAGCTCCGGGTTGGGCAAGACCAGCTGGACACGAAAGGTATTGCTCGGCGCGTCGATCAGCTGGTCAACCAAGATAACCTCGGCGCTCAGCGCGGCGACCTCGGGCAGCTGCGGCTGTACGCTGGCCAAAGTGCCCGGCTTGATCTTGCCGTACAGCGCCGCCGGCACGACCACCTGCACTTTCAGCGGATCGACCTTGGCCACCCGAAAGAGCGGTTTCTCCTCGACCCGCTCGCCGACCGACAGGTAGCGCTCGGCGACGACGCCGTCAAAGGGGCTGCGGATGCTGCGTTGCGCGAGTTGCGCCGTGGCCAGGCCGAGCTCGCGCTGCGCCACGCGCTTCTGCTCCCCCGCCTGCACCAGCTTCTGCTCGGCCACCTCGTATTCGGTGCGTACCTGATCGAGCGCCTGCTGGGAAATGAACTTCCTGCTCAACAGATCCTCGCTGCGCGCCAGCTTCTGGCGCGCGAAGCCGACGTTGGCGCGCGCCGCCCGCTCGTCGGCGGCGGCCTGGGCGCGGCTGCTGGCGACACCGACGGCGGCGCGCTCGACGTCGCCGCGCAACAGGGCCAGGACCTGCCCCTGGCGCACCCGGTCACCGCGTTCGACGCGAATCTCCTCGATCACGCCGATCACCGGCGAGCCGACCTCGGCCACCCGCTCGGGCTCGATCAGGCAACCCATGGGCTGCGCGGCGGCCAGCGATCCGCTGACGCCGACCAGGAACAACATCCCCCAGTTGCGTGTTCTGCTCATGACTTCTTCTCCCTTGACGGATTTCATTCGAGCGGGCCGCCGAACGACAGGCGGCGGTCCATGCTCTGGTCGTGTTGCAGCAGGCGCTTGCGTTCGAGCACGTGGCGACGCTCGATACGCCGCTGCACCAGCGCGGCGAGCGCGTGCACCACCCGGCTTGGCAGCGCTGCGGCATGGGCGGCAAGCAGGCGACGCGTGCCGCCTCCCAGTGCGGTCACGAACAGCGACGCATCGGCCGTCAACCAGGTTTCGACACTTCCCGGATCGCCCTGGCGCGCGCAGCGCCCCGCCAGCTGGCGATCGATGCGCCGGGCGGCGTTGAACTGACAACAGATGACGTGCAGGCCGCCGAGCTCGCTGACCCCTTTGCCGAGGGTGATATCGACCCCGCGACCGGCCATGTTGGTGGCCACGGTGATCGCTCCGCGCTCGCCCGCGCGGGCGACGATTTTGGCTTCGGCGAGGTCGTTGCGCGCGTTGAGAAGGGCGTGTGCGACGCCGCGCTGCTCCAGCAGCTGCGACAGCGCCTCGGAATCGGCGACCGAGTCGGTGCCGATCAACACCGGCCGGCCGCTGTGCTGGAACTCGACGACGCGGCAGGCAATGGCTTCCTGCAGCAGCTGGCGATTCGCAAACAGCCGGCTGGGGAGAACCGTGCGCCGATTCGGGCGGCGCAAAGGCACGCACGACACCGCCAGGTCGTAGTGCGCGCGCAGTTCGCCGGCGGATTCGCTGAGCGTGCCGCTCAAGCCGGCAAGGCGCAGATAACGCGGGAAGAAGCGCTGATAGGTGATTTGCGCGGCGGTGACCTGAGCAGCGGTGGGCAGGCATTGTTCCTTGAGTTCGATCAGCTGATGCAAGCCGCGCGACCAGGCGCGGCCAGCCGCGACTCGCCCGGTGGTGTCGTCGATGATCAGCACCTTGCCGTCACGGACCAGGTAATGGCGGTCGCGACGGTAGATATGCAGCGCTGCCAGCGCGCTGCGAATGCTCTCTTCGCGATGCAGGCGGTTGCGCCAGACCGACGCCAGCGGCCGTACCAGCGCATCGACCCGCTCTTGCCCCGACAGCGTGAGCCGCGCAGTGCGCGCTGCCGGGTCCAGTCGGAAGTGCGGGCTGTCGACGGCGCTGCCGAGCTGGCGCGCGATCTCTAGCGACTGCTTGAGGTAGTCGGTCTCCTGTTCGTTGCCGACCGCTTGCGCGAGAATGAACGGCACCCGCGCCTCGTCGATCAGGATGCTGTCGGCCTCATCGACGATGGCCATGCACAGGCCGCGCAGCAGCGGTGGCGAGCTTCCTTCGCCGCTCAGCTGGTCGACCCGCCGACGCAGCGGGTCGCGTGTCCGGCCAAGCCCGTCACGGAGGTAGTCGAATACGAGTTCCCGAGCCGTACAGCAGGTGATGTCGCAGGCGTAGGCCGCGCGGCGTTCGCCGGCCTGCTGTCCCTGGATCACCGCGCCGACCGCCAGACCGAGCGCGGCGTAGACCGGTCGCAGCAGGTCTGCGTCACGGGCGACCAGGTAATCATTGGCGGTGACCACGTGCACCGCGGTAGATGTCAAGACAGTTGTCGCCTGAGTTCATGCTGCCAATGGCATACTCTTGCTAGTAGTGGTGACCGCGGCCACGACGCCATCCCGTTCCGGGTTGAGCGTCACGGCAGCGATGGGTGACCA
>Ga0209460_1000192_pt1 | contig 79178 bp, 81 predicted proteins | sample EBPBio132013_DNA_FD_185868 | JGI IMG/M metagenome (GOLD analysis project Ga0209460, IMG submission 185868) | Wastewater treatment Type I Accumulibacter community from EBPR Bioreactor in Madison, WI, USA - Reactor 2_5/13/2013_ DNA (SPAdes)... | ecosystem: Engineered > Bioreactor > EBPR >... | reverse complement strand
CGCAACAGTGTTTGATCTGGTCAGCGGCGGGCGGCCAGCCGTTGGGGCGGTCCCACCGCCGGTGAATTGCGTGCCGACCCCACTCACCCGGGCGGAGGGCGGCTGTCGACTCTCCTCGTCATCGCCATCGCCGCCACCGGTCTCCACTTTGCCTAAGGCTAAGTCTCGAGCCATGGAAATGCTGACGCGTGACGCCCTGGACCGGGCCCGCTCCGTTGTCCTGCGGTCTGCGCGGCGCTTGGAGCGGGCCCGCTTTGCGCACCTGGTCGACGGCGGCTCACTCGAGGACGTCGCCGGTGAGCTGACCGCCTTCCAGGTCGAGGGTGGCGGCTTTGGGCGGGCGCTGGAGTCGGATGCTCGCACGCCCGCCGCGAGCGTCCTGGCCACCCTCACCACCCTCGACATCCTGCGGATGCATGGTGCGCCGGGCGATCATCCGCTCTCCGCGGGCGCCTGTGCCTGGCTGGTCCAACACGCGCAGACCAATGCCGCCGATCAGGTCGTATGGCCGTTCCTCCCCCCGCAGGCCCAGGCCGCCCCGCATGCTCCCTGGTGGGATCAGAGCGAGCCCGGCCAGTTGGCCGAGACCTTCAACGGCTTCCTCGCCAACCCCGGCCTCGCGATCACGGCGCATCTGTGGAGGTATGCCGCTGCCGCGCCGCAGCAGGCGGCTGACGCCGGCGCCGATGCCGACTTGCTGGCGCGCCTCGGCACCCAGGCCCGCGCGATTGCCGGCGCCGGCTTTGCTGCCGAAGAAGTCAATGCGCACGACGCGGCCGCCCACCTGGTGGGGGAGCCGGCCGTGCCAGACGCGGTTCGAGGTGAGCTGCTGGCATACCTCACCGAAGTCCTGCCCCAGCGGATCATGCGCACCGAGGCCGACTTCACGACATATGGCATCCATCCGCTGTGGGTGGCGCCGAGCCCGACGCACCCACTGGCCAGGGTCGTTGCCCCGCAGGTGGAGATCGCTATCGATCACGTCATCCGCACCCAGCAGGCCGATGGCTCGTGGAAGCCCTTCTGGGACTGGGGTGGCTGGTTCCCGCAGGAGTGGGAGGTGGCCTCTCGCGAGTGGCAGGGCTCCTTGGTAGTGCGCAATATTGCGGCCCTGAAGGCGTGGGGTCGCGTGGGCAAGCCGGACGCGGATTCGGCCGCTTCACCCTAGGGGGTGAGATAGTCCAGCAGGAGAGTCCGCAGGCGATTGAAAATCGCATAATCACAGGTCAACACTTGCAGGCGTGAGCGATCCACGGCTTACGCTCGCCGAATGGTTCAACCAGCAAGCTCCCCCATCACGGTGGCAATCATCAATGATTACGAGATCGTCGTTCGCGGTTTGGCGCAGATGCTCGCGGACTATCCCGGCCGAGTCGAGGTGGTCGAGTGCAATGTGCGCACCGACGTCGAACGGCGGGTCGATGTCGCCCTTTATGACACCTTTGCCCCCGCCCGGGGCGAGGAGGCAGAACTCGCCGATGTCATCGCTAGCCCGGCGGTTGGCAAGGTCATCGTCTACTCCTGGGGCGGGCAGCCCGATCGCGTCGAGAACGCCTTCCTCCTTGGAGCCGATGGGTTCGTGTCCAAGGCGACCGGGGCCCTCGCGGTCGTGGAAGCCATCGAGCGCGTCCACGGCGGGGAGCAGGTGCGTCAGGATCACCCCGATGCGGACGCTCGTGCGGCCGGTGATCGGGAGGCCAGCGGGCCCAGCACGCGCAAGCGCGGCTGGCCAGGTCAGGCCGAGGGACTGACCGAGCGCGAGGCCGAGATCATCGCGCTGATCACGCGCGGCCTGTCGAACAAGGACATCGCGGCTCGGTGTTTCCTGTCGATCAACTCCGTGAAGTCGTATATCCGCTCGGCTTATCGACGGATGGGCGTGACCTCACGCAGCCAGGCCGTTCTCTGGGGTGTGCGCCACGGTATGGCGATGGACCCGCCGAGCCGAACCACTGACGCCTGAAAAACCGGCATGCTAGTGGTGCGGGCGTTCCGCCCGGTGACCACGCGAGCAAGGGGAGATGTCATGACGGAATCGGCGAAGAACAAGGGCCGTGAGTTTGTCGACCAGATCGAGGTGGCGGGCGATCAACTGGTCGGCACCGTCAAGAAGCTGGTCGCGGACGGCAAGACGCGCAAGATCGTCGTGCGCGGTGAGGACGGCCACGAGATGCTCAGCATCCCGATGAACTTCGGGGTCGCCGGCGCGGGGGTTCTGGCTCTTGCTTCGCCGGTCCTCGCCGCGATCGGCGCCATCGCCGCCCTCGCGGCCAAGGTGCAACTCGATGTCGTGCGCGACGACGATGCCAGCGGTGAGGACACCCCCCAAGACTCCGTCTGAGCCAGCGCGGGGCGCGAACAAGCCTCACGCGCAGAGCGCTTGACGAAGAGGCCGGGTTCCGGTACTACTATCCCCAAGTAAACCCAACGTAATCCAATGATTTGGGTAGGGGACACATGGGACGGACCGTGATCGCCGGTGTCGACGCCGGCACCACCTCGGTCAAGGCGCTGCTGATGACCCCCGAGGGTGTGGAACTCGTCGTCGGGCGCGCGCCGACCGCTTGGACGTCGGTCCCGACCGGCGCCGAAACCACCGCAGGCACGATCACCGGCGCCGCTCGGGCGGCGCTGGCCGACGCACTGACGCAGCTGCCGGATGCTCAGGTCGCCGCCATCGGCGTCGCCAGCATGGCCGAGTCGGGAGTCCTGACGGATGCCGGCGACCGGCCGCTTGCCGACATCATCGCGTGGCATGACACCCGGGACGGCGTGGAACTGTCGGAACTGATCGACGACCTCGGCGGTGAGGAGTTCTCGCGCCGTACCGGCCTGCCCCTGTGGACCCAGTGGGCGGTGACCAAGCATCGGTGGCTGCGAACCCACCACCCGGAAACGCGCGCCGCCGTGCGCCGCTACAACATCGCCGAATGGATCGTTCGCGATCTCGGCGGTGCGGCGGTCAGCGAGGCCTCCTTGTCCTCGCGCACCGGCTGGCTGGATCTGCACACGGGCCAGCCGTATGCCGAGTCGCTCGCCTGGTCCGGCGCGCCGGCGAGCCTGCTCGGGGAGATCGTCGAGGCGGGCACCCCTGCTGGCCGAGTCAGCGCCAACGGCCCCCTCTCAGCGCTGGATGGTGCCGTGCTCACGGTCGCTGGCCACGACCACCAGGTGGCCGCCGTCGGGCTCGGCTCGCACCGCCCAGGTGACGAATTCGATTCTGCCGGAACGGCAGAGGCCGTGCTGCGCACCAGCGCGCCGGGTCTGCCGGACGCGACCGTGCTCGCCCTGACCCGCGACGGCGTCACGGTCGGACGCCACGCCGCCCCCGGCCGTTGGTGTCTGCTGGGGGCCACCCAGGGCGGGCTCATCCTCGGCAAGGTGCTCGCCGCGCTCGGCGTCGATCGCGACGGGATGCCCGCGCTGGACGCGGCGGCGGGCGTGGCGGCATACCTCCCAGGCGCGGTGCGCCTCGGTCCCGGCGCCGGTGATGTCACGATCGACGAGAAGGCGACGCCCGGGGAGATCTGGCGCGCTGCCACTGCCGCCGTGACCGAACAGGCCGCCGCGCTCAGTGCCCGGCTGACGCAGGCCTCCGGCCCGCGTGCCGATCTCGTCGTCGCCGGCGGCTGGACCAATAGTGCGGCTGTCCGCGCAGCCAAGCGCGAGAACTTCGGCGACTATCTGCTGCCACGCACCTCGGAAGCCGGCTGTCGCGGCGCCGCGCTGCTCGCCGGGATCGCGGCCGGTTTCTGGTCCGACCTCGACTCCGTGCCCTGCCCATCCTGATCACACCTGCTCGAATCCCTCTGTCCGGAAAGCAGATTCGTATGCCGCTCGCCACAACCGCCGAACTCGTCGCACGCGCCGCCGCCGCGGGTCGCGGAGTCGCCGCCTTCAATGTCATCACCCTCGAGCACGCCGAAGGCATCGTTGCCGGCGCCGAAGCCGCGGGCGTGTCCGTCATCTTGCAGATCAGCGAAAACGCCGTGAAATTTCACGGCGGCCGCCTGCGCCCGATCGCGGCAGCGGCGATCGAAGTGGCTCGCTCGGCTGGGGTGGACATTTCGGTGCACCTCGACCACGTTGAGGATGTGGCGCTCCTGCACCAGACCGCCGCCGCCGGTCTGAGCTCGGCGATGTTCGACGCCTCGCATCTGGACTATGCGGACAATGTCACCGCCACGCGCGCCGCGGCCGACTGGGGCCACGCCAACGGACTCTTCGTCGAGGCGGAGCTGGGAAAGGTCGGAGGCAAGGATGGCGCCCATGCCCCCGGTGTGCGCACCGATCCGCAGGAGGCAGCGGCGTATGTCGAGGCGACGGGGGTGGATGCCCTCGCGGTTGCCGTGGGAAGCTCGCACGCCATGGTCGAGCGAACGGCCGCGCTGGACCTCGATCTCATCACCGCGATCGCCGCCGCCGTGCCGGTTCCCCTTGTCCTGCACGGATCTTCGGGCGTGGCTGACGACAACCTGCAAGCCGCCGTGCAGGCCGGCATCGTCAAAGTCAATATCGGCACCATCCTCAATGTCGCCTTCACCGGCGCCGTGCGAGGCGTGCTCGATCAGGACGTCAAGGTCGTCGACCCGCGCAAGTACATCGCCCCGGGACGCACCGAGATCGCCGCTGTGGCTCAGCGCCTGGCCACCCTCGTCGCCGGCGGATCCGCATGATCGTCACGCTGACGCTCAACCCGAGTCTCGACCTGACCTACCAGCTCGCCGAGGAAACGCTGGGTTCGGTCGATGTGCACCGCACCACCGCGAGCAGCGTCGAGGCGAGCGGCAAAGGCGTCAATGTCTCCCGTGACCTACACGCCGCCCGGGTGCCCACGATCGCCGTATTGCCCACGGCCGGCGCGACCGGCGACCATCTCACGGCTTTGTTGGAGGCGGAGGGGGTTGATCGTGTGGGCATCCCCGTCGACGGCGAGACACGGATCAACACCAGCCTGCTGCTGCCGCAAGGACGGACGATCAAGGTCAACGGCCCGGGCACCCCGTTGACCAATGATGATCTGGAAAAGGTTCTCGCGCAGCTCGACTCGACGCTCGCCAACCTCTATGACGGGGAGCACTGGCTCGTGATTGCCGGCTCACTCCCGGCCAATACCGAGGCCAACGTCATCGGCGACCTGGTGCGGCTGGCCCGGGGCCGCGGCATACGCACGGCTGTTGATGCCTCGGGTGCCGCGCTGCGAGAGGCTTTGGAGGCTGGCGCGGATCTGTTGGCGCCCAACGAGATTGAGCTCGCGGAGCTGAGCCCTGGGCACATCTCAACGACCAACGATGTGTCCACGGTCGGCGCCTTGGCGCGGTCGCTAGCGCAGCAACACGGCATACACCTGCTCGTCAGCATGGGCAGCGCCGGCGCCATCCACACCGATGGCAAAAGCGTCCTGCACGGCACCGGACCTGTGCTCCTCCCCGTGAATACGGCGGGCGCCGGTGATGCCTTCCTCGCGGGCTGGCTGAGCTCGGCCGGAACACCTGCCGAACGGATGGCCCGCGCGCTCGCCTGGGGCCGCTCCGCCTGTCTGTGCCCCACCACCGTCGACCCGCAGCCCGGATCCCGGGGGACCGAAGGCATCACAGTCACCCAACTCTCCGTCTCGCCCACCCCAACCGAAAAGAGCACGCCATGAACGAGATTCGCCGCGTCATCGTCCCCGCCGTCAACGAGCTGGAGATCCGCACCGAGGCACCCGCCACGGTGGGACCCGGCCAGGTGCGCGTGCGCAGCACCATCATCGGCGTCTGTGGATCGGACACGCACGCCCTCCACGGCCGACACCCGCTGATCCCGATGCCTTACTGGCCGGGGCACGAGGCCACCGGCATCGTCACCGAGTTGGGCGAGGGCGTCGAGAGCGTTACGGTCGGCGATCGCGTCACCGTCGAACCCACGCTCCCCTGCTGGGAGTGCAAGCAATGTCGCGGCGGCCAGGAGAACCTCTGCGAGAATCTCCAGTTCTTCGGCTGCGGCTTTGAACAGGGCGGGATGGCCGACGAATTCGTCGTGCGCGCCGACCGACTGCACCTGGTCCCCGACGAACTCGATGACATCACTGCCGCGCTCATCGAACCACTGTCGACGCCCGTTCACGCCGGGCGCATCTGCGGTCCGCTCGACGGCAAGGCCGTTGTCATCATGGGCGCCGGCACCATCGGTCTGCTGATGCTTGCCGTTGCCCGCTATCACGGAGCCAAGCGCATCGTCGTCACGGACCCACTGCCCGCCAAACGAGAGATCGCCCAGCAGCGCGGGGCCGACGCAGTCGTGGACGCGCTGGCGAGCGACTTCGTGGAGCAGGTGCGTGAGGCACTCGGCGAGAGCGCCGATGTGGTGTTCGACTGTGTCGCCATCCAATCGACGCTCGACGCGGCCATCCGCCTCGCGGTCAAGGGCGGAACGGTCGGGATCGTCGGCGTCCCGTCCGCCGACCTGACGATCCCCACAATCGTGGTGCAGGACAACCAGGTTCGCATCCAGGGCTGCGCGACCTATGTCCCGCAGGACTATGCCGAGTCGATCGAGATCCTGCGCTCCGGTGCCGTCAAGGGCGCGGACTTCGTGACTGCGCAGTTCCCCCTCGAGCAGGCGCGGGAAGCCTTTGATGCCTCCAGCAGCGGGCGCGAGATCAAGGTCGTGGTGCGCCTATGAGCCGGGCGGTCAACGTCGACCTCCACCTGGCTGCGACCCGGCATCAGCAGATTCTGACCGAACTCGCCGCCCGGGGCCAGGTCAGCGCGATGGGGCTCGCCGAGCGACTCGGCGTCACCCACGAGACGATCCGCAAGGATCTCGTTGTGCTCCAGGAGCGCGGCCTGCTGCGCCGGGTGCACGGCGGTGCGGTGCCCGTGGAGTCGCTCGCCCACGAGGCACCGGTGGCGGCGCGGACGGCATACGGTCCGGAGAAGCTGCGCATCGCCGAGGCGGCCCGTGCCTTCCTGCCCGATGAGGGCGCCGTGCTCCTCGACTCCGGGACCACCACCTTGGCGCTCGCACAGCTGCTCCCGCCGAGCGAGCAGCTGATGGCGATCACCAACTCCCTGCCGATCGCCACCACCTTGCTGCCGCGCGTTGGTGGGCTGACGATCATCGGCGGCCGGGTGCGTCGCGAGACCGAGGCGAGTGTCGATCAGTGGGCGCTGCGCAGCCTGGAGGCGGTGCGCGTTGATGTCGCCTTCCTCGGCACGAATGCCTTTTCGCTCGACCACGGGCTGGCAACGCCGGACGAGGCGGAGGCGGCGGTCAAGTCGGCCTTCGTCGGCGCCGCCCGATTGCGGGTGCTGCTCGCCGACCACTCGAAGTTCGGCCGTGAATCGGTTTTTCGGTATGCGACCTTGCACGATATCGACGTGCTCGTGACCGACACCGGCCTCAGTGCGGACGACGCCCGCGCCATCACCGATGCCGCGGGCGTGGAGGTCGTGCGCGCCTGACACGCGCCCCGCCGATCAGGGGTACGCCGCCCGGCCGGGTCGCGCACATCACGCCGGAGGTCACGGACCGGGCCGGGCATGCCGTGCGAGAGTGGGCGGCATACCTCACCCGCCTGGATCAGGAGATTCTCATGCCCGAAGCCGTCATCGTCTCCGTCGCCCGCTCGCCCATCGGGCGCGCCATGAAGGGCTCGCTCGTGTCGATGCGGCCTGACGACCTCACCGTGCAAATGGTGCAGGCGGCCTTGGCCAAGGTCCCAGAACTCGACCCGCGGACCATCGATGACGTGATGCTCGGCTGCGGCCAGCCGGCTGGTGAGGGCGGCTTCAATATGGCTCGCGTCGTCGCCGTGCTCGCCGGGCTCGACACCCTGCCGGGCGTCACGGTGAACCGCTATTGCTCCTCCAGCCTGCAGACGACGCGGATGGCCTTCCACGCCATCAAGGCCGGCGAAGGTCGCGCATTCATCTCGGCGGGCGTCGAGACGGTCAGCCGCTTCGCCGCCGGTTTCGCCGATGCCGGGCCGCAGAATCCGGTCTTCGCCGATGCCGTCGCGCGCACCGCGACCCGCACCGCCGGAGGGGCGCCGGCGTGGACCGATCCGCGCGAGAGCGGCGAGTTGCCGGACATCTATATCGCGATGGGGCAGACCGCGGAGAACGTCGCGCAGGCCACGGGAATCACCCGCGCGGAGCAGGACGAGTTCGGCGTGCGCAGCCAGAATCTCGCCGAGGCGGCGATCGCCAATGGCTTCTGGGCCAAGGACATTGTGCCCGTCACGTTGCCCGACGGCACCGTGGTCAGCGCCGATGACGGCCCTCGGGCGGGCGTGACCCTCGAAGGCGTCTCCGGTCTCAACCCGGTCTTCCGCCCCGATGGCACGATCACCGCCGCCAATGCGTGCCCGCTCAACGACGGCGCCGCAGCCGTCATCATCATGAGTTCCACTCGGGCCGCCGAACTCGGCCTCACGCCGCTGGCCCGCATCGTCTCCACCGGCGTGTCCGGGCTCTCGCCCGAGATCATGGGTCTAGGCCCGATCGAGGCGACCCGCCGCGCCCTCGCCCTTGCCGGCATGACGATCGACGACATCGACCTCGCCGAGATCAACGAAGCCTTCGCGGTGCAGGTCCTCGGCTCCGCCCGCGAGCTCGGGATTCCGATGGACAAACTCAATGTCAATGGCGGAGCCATCGCCGTCGGCCACCCCTTCGGCATGACCGGTGCCCGCATCACCTCGACGCTGGTCAACTCACTTGCCTTCCACGACAAGCAGATTGGACTCGAGACGATGTGCGTCGGCGGTGGTCAGGGGATGGCGATGATCATCGAGCGGCTGAGCTGAGCCACCCGCCGCGTCTGGCGCGCGCGGGAACTGTTCATCGACGCGCCGGAAAAAAACCTCCCTGTTAGCGGTTGCGGCAACCCGCCCGCTGCGTCATGGTGGGCCCACAGTCCGCAGTGTGGAGGTCCTTGTATGCCCGTTAGCCCGTCCCATCGACCCGTCCGGCGGCTGTTCGCCGGAACCGTCATCTCGGCGATGGGGCTCCTTGCTCCGGCCGTGCTCGCCCCGGCCGCGCACGCGGCGACCGCCTCGGATCTGTTGATTTCGGAGTATGTCGAGGGCTCGTCCAATAACAAGGCTCTCGAGATCTTCAATGGCACCGGGGCGCCGGTAGACCTCGCGGCCGGCGGCTATTCGGTGCAGATCTTCTCCAATGGCGCCGCGACCGCTGGTTCGACGATCAACCTGACCGGCACGCTGGCCGCGGGGGACGCCTTCGTTCTCGCCAACACGTCCGCGAATGCGACGATCCTCGCCGCGGCAGATCAGACCAGCGGTTCGCTGACGTTCAATGGTGATGATGCGGTCACCCTGCGGAAGGGCTCCACAGTGCTGGACGCCTTCGGCCAAATCGGCTTTGACCCCGGCACGGAGTGGGGCACGGGTCTCGCGAGCACCGCGGACAACACGCTGCGGCGCAAGGCGACGATCTGCACCGGCCGCACCGACGGCACCACGGCTTTTGATCCATCGGCCGAATGGGACGGTTTCGCCACCGACACCTTTGACGGACTCGGATCCCACAGCGCGACCTGCACCCCTCCGGCGGAAGAAGCTCCCACCGTCACCTCGATCACGCCGGCCAATGGAGCAACCGGCGTCGGCATCAACACCGCTGTCTCCGTGAGTTTTTCGGAGGCTGTGACGGTCGCGGCGGGCGGCATATCCCTGCTCTGTGATGGCACTCCGGTGGCGGCGACCCTCTCCGGTTCGGGAACGGCATACACCCTGACCCCCGACGCCAACCTGGCAACCGGGGCCTCCTGCACCGCGACCGTCTCGGCGGCTGCGGTCAGCGATGTCGACACGAACGACCCGCCGGACACGCTCGCGGCGGATGTGACGACAAGCTTCACCGTCGTGGCGAGCGACCCCTGCACGCTGCCCTACACACGCATCGGGGAGATCCAGGGCTCCGGCGCATCGGCCGCGCTGACTGGCACGCGCACCACGCAAGGTGTCGTTGTCGGTGACTATGAAGGGGCCTCGCCGAACCTGCGCGGCTTCTACCTGCAGGACCCCGACGGCGACGGCGACGCCGCGACCTCTGACGGCATTTTCGTCTTCAATGGCTCAAACCTCGACTCGGTCAGCCTCGGCGATGTCGTTCGGGTGACGGGCAATGCGGGCGAGAACCAGGGCCAGACCCAGATCTCGGTGAGCTCCACCAATATCCTCAAGTGCGGCACCGGAACCGTTGCGCCCGTTGATATTTCGCTGCCCTTCGCCTCCGCGGACGCACCCGAGGCGTATGAAGGGATGCTCGTCCGCTTCCCCCAGGAACTCTCGGTGACCGAGCACTTCCAGCTCGGAAGATTCGGCCAGGTGGTCCTCAGCTCGGGTGGCCGCCTCAAGCAGCCGACCAATGTCGTGGCCCCTGGACCCGATGCCGTGGCGATGCAGGCGGCGAACAACCTCAACCGCATCATCGTCGATGACGCGACGCAGGCGCAGAACCCCGACCCGATCGTCTTCGCCCGGGGTGGGCAGCCGCTGTCGGCGAGCAACACCCTGCGCGGCGGTGACACGGCGACCGGTGCGATGGGCGTCTTGAGTTACACCTGGGGCGGCAACTCCGCGAGCCCGAATGCCTACCGCCTGCGGCCGCTGCAGGCGCTCGGCGGCGGCATCGACTTCGTCGCGGCCAACCCCCGTCCGACGTCCGCGCCCGCAGTGGGCGGAACGGTCAAGGTGGCCGGGATGAACCTGCTCAACTACTTCAACACCTTCGGCACGACCGCCTGCACCGGTGGCGTGGGCGGTATGACGATGGAGTGCCGCGGCGCGGACAACCAGGTCGAGTTTGACCGGCAGAGCGCCAAGACCGTGGCGGCGATTTTGACGCTCGATGCCGATGTCATCGGCGTCAACGAGATGGAGAACGACGGCTACGGCCCGACCAGTGCGCTGGCCGATCTCGTCGGGCGCCTCAACGCCGCCACCGCTGACGGCACCTATGCCTATGTGGATGTCGACGCTGGCACCGGTCAGGTCAACGCGCTGGGCACCGACGCGATCAAGGTCGGCATGCTCTACAAGCCAGGTGTTGTGACGCCGACTGGCACGACGGCTGCGCTGAACACCGACGCCTTCGTCAATGGCGGTGACACCACGGCCCGCAACCGACCCTCCCTCGCGCAGGCGTGGCAGGTCAACGAAACCGGTGCCGTCTTCATCGCCGATATCAACCACCTGAAGTCCAAGGGCTCGGCCTGCGAAACGCCGGATCTGCTGGACGGACAAGGCAATTGCGCCATCGTGCGCACCAATGCCGCTCGGGCGCTGACCGAATGGCTCGCGAGCGACCCGACCGGCACCGGTGACCCCGATGTCGTCCTCCTGGGTGACTACAACTCCTACGCCAAGGAGCGGCCGATCCAGGTCATCGAAGAGGCGGGATACACCAACCTCATCAACCGCTTCCTCGGTGACGAGGCCTACTCCTACGTCTTCGACGGTCAGTGGGGCTATCTCGACCACGCCTTCGGTAGCGCGTCGCTGGGCAGCCAGGTGACGGGTGCGGCGGAGTTCCACATCAACGCCGACGAGCCGTCGGTGCTGGACTACAACACCAACTTCAAGACCGCCTTCCAGATCGACTCGCTGTATGCCCCCGATATGTTCCGGGTCTCGGACCACGACCCCGTGCTCGTTGGCCTGAACCCCAACGCCGCGCCGAGTGTCGACGCGGGCGGTCCGTATGCCGTGGACGAGGGCGGATCGCTGGAGCTCACGGCCAGCGGCAGCGACCCAAATGCTGGGGACGCGCTGGCATACGCCTGGGACCTGGATGGTGACGGCACCTTCGAAACCGATGGTCGCACAGTGAATTTCGACGCCTCGGGGCTCGATGGTCCGACGACGGCGAATGTTTCGGTGCGTGTGACGGATGCCGGTGGGCTCAGCTCCACCGCAAGCGTTTCCGTCGCGGTGCGCAATGTCGCCCCGAGCGTGACGGCGAGCTTCTCGTCGGCGCTGCTCGAGTGCGGGACCACGGCCTCGCTCACGGTGACCTTCACCGACCCGGCGCCGGCGGACACCCACACGGCCGTCATCGCGTGGGGCGATGGCACCAGCAGCACGGTGACCTCGGCCACCAGCCCGCTGACCGTGACGCACAACTACGCGCACTCCGGCAGCTATGCCGCGAGCGTCTCCGTGACCGATGACGATGGCGGGGTTGGCTCGGCGGCTGCCTCCGTGGCCCGGGCCTATGCGACGACCGGGCTGCAGTCCCCGCTGCGTCCTGGCACAAATGTCGTGGTCAAGTCGGGCTCGACGGTTCCAGTGAAGATCGCGTATGCGGACTGCTCCGGCGCCCCGGCCACCGGCATCGCCCCTGTCGCGACCGTGACCCAGAACGGCACCGTCGTGGCCACCGGCACGCTGGTCAACAAGGCCGGCGTCTGGCAGTGGAACCTCAAGACGGGCAGCCTGCCCACCAAGACCGGGACCTACACCGTGACCGTCACGGTCCCCGCCACCGGCCAGACCGACTCCGCGACCTTCACGCTGCGGCGCTAGTCACTGGTTTCTCTCCGGATGCCGGAAAGTTGAGGTTCACCCCGCCTAGAAAGTCGGGTGAACCTCAACTTTCCGGCATCCGGAGAGAATTGGGGGGCGACGCCTCTCAGGCGGTGGCGTCGAGGACGAAGCGGCACCAGGCGATGTTCTCGCGTTCGAAGGCGATGCCTCGGGTGAGCGTGAGATAGGGGCCCACCCGGTTCGCAGTGCGCAGGTATGCCGCCTCGTCGGCCCCGTCGAGCATCGTGGCCCGGCGTCGCTCGTAGCGCGCAAGCTTGTCCTCGCTCGCGTGCAGCTTCGCGGCGACGGCGGATCGGATGGAATCGGTGTCGCCGTGGTCGATCGCCTCGACCTGCACGAGGAGTTCGTCGCGGATCGCCGTGGGTTTCGGTGTGCGCGTAGTGGATTCATGCAGAGCCCGACGTCCGGCAGGCGTGATCGAGAAGATTCTCTTGTTAGGTCGCCGCTCCTGTTCCACCACGCGTGCCGCCACCAGACCGTCCTCGGCCATCTTGTCCAGCTCCTTATAGAGCTGCTGCGCCGTGGCCGTCCAGTAGTTCGCGACGCTGACGTCGAAGGCCTTCGCCAGGTCGTATCCGGACGCCTCGCCATGCGTCAGTGCGACAAGGATCGCCTCTTGCAGGGCCATCAGGCGCCGGCCGCCGCGGCCTCTGCGAGGATCGCCGGCAAACGGTCCGCCATAGCCTCGGCCAGGGCCTGCGCGGCGCGCAGCGGACGCACCATGACCATGAAATCGGTGATCTTGCCCTCGGCATCGGTGACGAGGAAGTCGCAGCCGGTGAGCTCCAGGCCAGCAACCTTCGCCTCAAAGACCAACGCGTGGCCGGCAGCGTCACCGAGCTCGCGGACATAGTGGAAGTCCTCGAAGACCTCGATCACATGACGCAAGATCGCCGCGGTGATCGCTTTGCCCGGATAGGCCTTGTGGGCTACCGGGCTGTGGAAGACGACATCATCGGCCAGCAGGTCGGCGACGGCGTCGAGGTCGCGCGCCTCAACAGCATCGCGGAAGGCAGTCATTGTCATTCTCTCCCAACGGTTCTCACAGGCTCGCCGCGACGCGGGTGCCTTGATCGATGGCGCGCTTGGCGTCCAGTTCGGCCGCGATATCGGCGCCGCCGATGACGTGCACGCTCACGCCGAGGGCGAGCAGGTCGTCATACAACCCTCGATTGGACTCTTGGCCGGTGCACAAGACGATCGTGTCGACGGGCAGGACGAGCTTCTCGTCGTCGAGCAGATAGTGCAGCCCCTCGTCGTCGATCCGGTCGTATGCCGCCCCTGCCACCATCCGGACGCCGCGCTTCTGGAGTTCGGTGCGGTGGATCCAGCCGGTCGTTTTGCCAAGTCCCGCACCGACTTTGGAGGACTTGCGCTGCAGCAGCGTGACCTGCCGGGGGGACTGTGGTGGGGTCGCCGGGACGAGGCCACCGGGGGTCGAGTGCGCCGCGTCGACGCCCCAACTCGCGAGAAAGGCGGGGATGTCGCGGCTGGTGTCTTCGCCGCCGTCCGTCAGGAACTCGGCGACATCGAAGCCGATGCCACCGGCCCCGAGGATTGCGACGCGCTCGCCGACCTCGACCTCGCCGCGCAACACCTCGAGGTAGCCGACGACGCTCGAGTGGTCGACACCCGGCAGGTCCGGGATGCGCGGGGTGACCCCGGTGGCGACCAACACCTCGTCATACCCCTGGAGATCGGTGGCGCTGACCCAGGTGCCGAGGCGTCGCTCGACGCCCTGCTCGCCCAGTTGATAGTCGAAGTAGCGGATGGTCTCGTCGAACTCCTGCTTGCCGGGGACTTCTCGCGCCACGGTGAGCTGGCCGCCGAGGCGGTCGGCGGCGTCATACAACGTGACCTCGTGACCGCGCTGCGCGGCGGTGAGGGCAGCGGCGAGCCCGGCCGGGCCCGCACCGACGACGGCGACTCGCTTGCGGGCGGTGGTTGGGGTGATCTGCAGCAGCGTTTCGTGGCCGGCGCGCGGGTTGACCAGGCAGGACGTCGGCCGGAAGGAGAAGGTGTGGTCGAGGCAGGCCTGGTTGCAGCCGATACAGGTGTTGATCGCCTGCGGCAGCCCGTCGGCGGCCTTTCGGACGAAATCGGGATCCGCGAGGAAGGGGCGAGCCATCGAGATCAGGTCGGCGAAGCCGTCCGCGAGAAGTTCCTCTGCCTTCTCCGGGGTGTTGATCCGGTTGCTCGTGACGAGGGGTATGCGGACGCTCCCCTTCAGCTTCTTGGTCACCCACGCGAAGGCGCCGCGCGGGACCGGCGTGGCGATGGTGGGGATGCGGGCCTCGTGCCAGCCGATGCCGGTGTTGATGATGGTTGCCCCAGCGGCTTCGACGGCGTGGGCCAGCTGGACGACCTCCTCGAAGGTGGAACCGTCGGGCACGAGGTCGAGCATGGAAAGGCGATAGATGACGATGAACTCGGGTCCCACGGCCTCGCGGACGCGGCGCACGATCTCGACCGGGAAGCGCATCCGGTTCTCGTAGGAACCGCCCCACTCATCGGTGCGCTTGTTCGTGTGGCGCGCGATGAACTCGTTGATCAGATAACCCTCGGAGGCCATGATCTCGACGCCGTCATAGCCAGCCTCCTTCGCCAAGGTGGCGCATCGGACATAGTCCGCAATGGTCTGCTCGACTTGCTCGGCGGTCAGCTCCTTTGGCGGGAAAGGTGCGATCGGCGCCTGAATCGGGCTGGGCGCCACCGCATCTGGGTGATAGGCGTAGCGCCCGAAATGCAGGATCTGCATCGCGATCCGGCCGCCAGCCTCGTGCACGGCCTCGGTGACGATGCGGTGCTGGGCGACCTCGTCGTCATTGGTGAGCATCGCCCCGCCCGGCCCCGGGCGACCGGCTTCATTCGGCGATATGCCGCCGGTGACAATGAGTCCGACGCCGCCGCGCGCTCGGTCGCCATAGAACTGGGCCATCCGCTCGAAGCCACCGGGCGTCTCTTCGAGCCCGAGGTGCATCGACCCCATGATGACTCGGTTCGGGAGCGTCACGAACCCCAGGTCGAGGGGCTCAAGCAGGTGCGGGTAGGGCGAAGCCTTAGTCATGTCGGCGACTATACAAATAGTTGGCTAATGAACGACGTGGCTCGTGATCGAGATCATGAGCGATGCCGCTTTCTGCTGTGCTATTGAAAGAACACTAGATCGGCCTAGCCGACGCGATCGTGAACGGCGAAGACCGGGGTACTCCCAGCAACGCGCTCGAAGTCGGCCAGCGACGCGTCAACGGCGACGGGGATGTGCGGCCTGGCCCCGGGGACCTGGGCGAGATATCGCTGGATGATCCGTGCCCGATCAGCAACGGGGACCTCCACGAGGTGCACCGGACGCCGGCCGCGGCGGATGAGGACCGCCTGACCGTCTGCGGCCCGCACATTCCGGACCCAGGCGCACTCCCCGAGCATGGAGACGAGGTACCACTGCCCGCGCAGATCAGCCATCCCCAACGGGAACTGCCGCGGCTGTCTAGTCGCTCGGCCGGCGACCTCCAGCGTGACCCAGCGTTTCGGCTGCAGGCCCCAGCCAAAAACCGTGGCCCAAAGCCGAGCGAACCGCCGCGCTGTGCGGTTGCCTGCGCCACCGGCATACATCGCGCGCAGTCGCTGGGAATTGCGTGAATCGGACGCGTAGAACCGGTCAGCCCACATGATTCTCCCCTCGACCTCACGCTACGCCTGCGTCGAGAGTCTCGCCAATATGGGTATACGGGTCACGGAGTACAGTGGGCAGTATGAAGACGACGATCGATCTGCCGGACGCCCTGGCCTCGGACGCGAAAGCCTTGGCACGGGCTGAGGGTTCGACCCTGCGCGATTTGGTCGTTAGTGGCTTACGTCATGAGATTCAGCGCCGCACCACGGTGGTGCCGATCGACTTTGCCTTTCCCACCTTCGCCGGTGACGGGCTTGTCGTCGACCTGGCCCCCGAAGATGCCATCGCGCGCTCGTACGGCATGTCGGAATGATCGCGCTCGACACGAATCTGTTGGTCTACGCCCACCGGGTCGACTCGCCGCACCATTCAGCGGCCGCCGCCGCGCTGCGGCAAGCTGTCACGGGTCGCGCTGGCTGCGCGATCCCGTGGCCGTGCGTTCATGAGTTCCTGGCCGTGGTGACCCACCAGCGGATCTACCGTCCGCCAACTCCCGGGGACCAGGCGATCAGGGCTGCGCAGGCACTCCTCGATATGCCGGATGTGCACCTCCTTGCGGAAGGACCCGATCACTTCGCCACGCTGAGGGACCTTGTGAGCACATCCGGCATCACCGGACCCAAGATCCACGATGCCCGCATCGCCGCGATCTGCCTCGCCCATGGCGTCGATGAATTGTGGTCGGTGGACCGGGACTTCTCGTGGTTCCCGCAACTGCGCGTCGTCAACCCCCTCGCGAACCGCCGATTCTGAAATATTCAGAATTATCTCAGAAACGCTAGAAAGCGATAGATAACGCCATCGTGTGCGGGTGCGACGCGGCGCGCCGGATACCCACTCACCACTGCCGAGCTAACACCCGAGCTACCGCCTGGTATTGGTCGCGATCATGGCCAATACCAGGCGGTAGGGCGGTCGTTAGCAACGACAAGAACTCCCCAGCCCCGGTCAAAGGTGACGCAGGTGAACGATGCGGCATCCGCGCCCTGGTGCTCACCGGGCCGCGGCTACCGTGGAAGGATGACCGCCCCCACCCTGCTCGCTGGGTATGCCGCCGCCCTGCCGGAACTGGTCAGCCCCTGGCAGCCGTCGCTGCCGCCGTTGCGTGCGGGTCAGGTGCCTCGGCTGTTGTTGGCGAACGACGCGCTCGCGTCAGAACTCGGGATCGAGCCGGATTGGCTGCACACCGAGAACGCTCTGTCCGTGCTCGGCGCGCGCTCGGTCCTCCCGCACAGCCAGCCGGTTGCGTTGGCCTATGCCGGTCACCAGTTCGGTGGTTTCTCGCCTCTGTTGGGTGATGGGCGAGCCGTTCTGCTCGGGGAAATCCGAACTCCCGCAGGCGATCTGCGCGATCTTGGCCTGAAAGGGTCTGGGCAGACGCCTTATTCGCGTCGTGGCGACGGCCGGGCCGCCCTCGGTCCGGTGCTGCGTGAGTACCTCTTCGGCGAGGCAACGCATGCCCTCGGCATCCCCACGACGCGCGCGCTCGCCGCCGTCACCACCGGTGACCTCGTCTTCCGCGACGGCACGATGCGTCAGGGCGCCGTGTTGACGCGGGTGGCCGCATCGCACCTACGGGTCGGCACCTTTGAGCTGGTGGCGCGCTCGGTGATCCCCGAGGCGCGCGAGGAGTTGCTCCGCAAGCTGGTGGAGTATGCCGTGGCTCGCCACTATCCCGAGCTCACCGGATCGTCGAATCCCGCTGTCGCCCTGCTGGATTCGGTCATCGAGGAGCACGCTCGGCTCGTGGCCCACTGGACTGCGGTTGGCTTCCTCCATGGCGTGATGAATACCGACAATATGTCGATCTCCGGCGAGACCATCGACTACGGCCCGTGCGCATGGCTGGAGGCCTACGACCTCGACACCGTCTTCTCCTCGATCGACACCGCGGGCCGCTATCGCTTCGGCTATCAAGGGCCGATCGCCTTGTGGAACCTCAGCCGATTCGCCGAGACCTTGCTGCCGCTGATCGCTGAGGACCCGAACGAGGCTGTCGCACAAGCAACCTCGCTGTTAGAGACGTTCGCGGACCGTCACGGTGACGCCCTGCGTGGGCTCTTTCGCACCAAACTCGCGCTCGGGGATGCCCAGCCCGGTGATGCCGAACTCATCGACGACTTGCTCGCCGGGATGGCCGCCGCGCGGGCCGACTACACCACCACATGGCGTTTCCTGGCGCGGTGGCTGCGCGGCATACCCATGCTCGACGTGCCTGGAGTGCAACAGGATTGGCTGGAGCGCTGGGCGGCCCGGGTGCCGGGCGATCCCCGCGCCGCAGCCGATGCCATGGACTACGTCAATCCGATCTATGTCCCTCGGAACCATCTCGTCGAAGCGGCCCTAGCCGACGCCGAGGCGGGTGACCACACGGCATACGACCGGCTCCTGACCGCCGTGCGCGCACCCTTTGACGAGCGGGCGGACTGGGCCGAGCTGGCCGAGCCCGGGCCAGCCGAATTCACGCGCCAGCACGTGACCTATTGCGGGACCTGAGTTCGGCGCCGACGACGCCGCACTAGCCAGCGGGAAGCAAGCTGGGGAGGATATCCGCGAGGGTCACAACGCCGACTAGGTGGCCGCCGGCGCGGACAGCGACGAGTTGCGTGCTCGCCTCGCGCATCTGGGCGAAGGCCTCGTGGACAAGGGTCGACCGGTCCAATTCCAGCACCGGGCGGGCCAGCGGCGCGGCGAAGGCACCGGGGTCCGTGACGCCCAAGGTGTCGCGAACATGCACCACACCGCGCACCGCATCGCCGTCTCGGATGACCACCCGCAAGTGACCGCTGCGGCGGGTCGCCTCCTGGACATCCGCTACCGTCGCCGACCCCGAGACGGCCGTAATGCCGCCGCCCTGAGGCAGCACATCGCCCAGCGTGATTTCCCCGAGGACGAGGGCACGGGTGATGGATGCGCTGTAACTCGCTTCCAGCGCACCGACATTCGCCGAATGCTCGACCAGCGCGCGCAGGGCCTGGGGGTCGCCGGCGATGCTCAGTTCGTCGACCGGCTGCACCCCGAGCCGGCGCACCAGGGCATTGGCCGCGCCATTGAGGACGCGCAGCATCGGGCGGGTCACGACCATGAAGGCCCGCATCGGCAAGGCCAGGGTTGTCGCGACGAACTCGGGATGGGCAATGGCCCAGGACTTCGGCGCCATCTCGCCGATGACCAGGTGCAGGAAGGTGACGATGAACAGGGCGAGAACGAAGGAGACGACATTGGCGCTGCCGTGCGGCATCCCCAGCGTCTCCAGCCACGGGGTGATCGCGTGGTGCACCCAGGGCTTAGTGATGGCGCCGAGGGCCAGCGTGCACGCGGTGATGCCGAGTTGCGAACCGGCGAGCAGCAGTGTCAGCTCACCGGAACTGCGGACCGCGGCCCGGGCCGATCGCGAGTTTGCCGCCTTCTCTTCCAGCCGGTGCCGGCGCGCCGCCATGAGCGCGAACTCGACGGCGACGAAGAAGGCCGAGAGCGCGATGATCGCCATGGTGACGACCAGGACGACGCTGCCGCTCATCGGGGATCACCGGTCTCGGGCAAGGTGAGCCGCAAGCGGCTTGGCACATAGTGGTCGATCTCGAGGATTTCGACGCGCAGAGTTCTGGGTGCCTCCTCGGCGATTCCTTCGACGGCGGGCGGCAGGGTGATGTCGACGGTCTGTCCGATCTGGGGGAGTGCCCCGTGTTCCGCGACCACGAGGCCGGCGATCGTTTCGTGCTCCGCGGCTGGCAGGTCGATATGCAGGGCCCGCTCGATCTCATCGAGATGGACATCGCCGCCGACGATCCAGATGCCGTCGTCGGGTTTGGGGACATATGCCGGTTCGTCCGGATCGTGCTCGTCCGTGAGCTCGCCGACCACCTCTTCCGCCAGATCCTCCCGAGTGAGGATGCCGGCGAAACCCCCGTATTCGTCGACAACACAAGCCATTTCGGCGTGCTGAGCAGTGAGTTCGCGAAGAGCTGCCGGGAGGCGCATCGATGCGGGCACAACCAGCGCGTCACGCATGATGCTCGTGACCGACGCAGCCGGATCGACGGCCGATGGGCTCGGCCCGAGGATGTCGATCAATTGCACAACGCCGAGGATGCGGTCGTCCTGGTCGAGGACGGGATAGCGCGTGTGCCCGGTTGCCATGAGCGTGCGCACCTCGCCGATCGTGGTGTCGTCGCGCACCACATCGACCCGTGAGCGTGGCATCAGGGCGTGCTCGACATCCTGGTTGGGGAAGTCGATGATTCGATCGAGGAGCGCGCTCAACTCCGGGCTGATCGACCCCCGCTCGCGGGACTGCTCGACGACATGCTGCAGGTCGATGGCGGTCGCTGAGTGCTCCACATCGTGCACCGGCTCCATGCGCAGCATCCGCAGGAAGAACTCCGCTGAACGGTCGAAGATCCAAATCAGTGGCCCCAGCACAGTTAGGTAGATGCGGGTCGAGCGGGCCAGTCGGTCGGCTACCTGCTCCGAGCGGGCGATGGCGAAGTTCTTGGGGAAGAGCTCCCCGAAGAGCATCTGAACGAAAGTCGAAAAGAGCAGCGCCACAATGCTTCCCAGCGCCAGCGAGATGCCCATGCTGACTCCGCCGCGCTCCACGACATCGGCGAGCGCGACGCCGATGAGGGGCTCCGCGACATACCCCACCAGCAGCCCGGTGACCGTGATGCCCAGTTGGGCGCCGGAGAGCATGAATGAGGTGCGTCGGGTGATGCCGAGCGTGCGTTGTGCGGCGGCGTCGCCGGCGGCAGCGCGCGCGGTGAGGCGGGCGCGGTCGACGGCGAGATAGGCGAACTCCTGCGCGACGAAATATCCCGTGGCCAGGGTGATGACCAGGACGATGACGACACCGGCCAGCAGTGAAAGGAGAGTCTCCATGGGGATCTCCAGACTAAGCGAGCCGCGCTCGCCCTGGGTTCCCGGTGATCGATGAGATCCGGGACACGTGGCCCCTCAGGCGACCGGCAGGCCCGCGATATGCCGGGAGGCGAGGTATGCCGCTCGCTCGCCTGCTGCGCGCAGCGACCCGCCGTCGAGGATGGTTGCCAAGAGGGCGGCTGTCGCCGTGTCACCCGCGCCAGTGGTGCCGGCAATCCGTTCTGGGACAACCGGATCGATGTGCAACGCGAGGCCAGGGTCGAGGTGGGCGAGCGGGTTGAGCTCGGCGAGACGCTGAGCATCTGCCGTGGTCGCGACGTGCAGGCCAGCCTCTCCACCGGTGACCATCACGACCGCCGCGCCGAGGCCGATTAGACGCCGCGCCGCCTCCGCGAGCGCCTCCCTGCCGTGCCCCAGGCCCCAGTGCACGGCGGATTCCAGGTCATCGATGCTCGGGGTGAGAATGTCGGTCGCGGGGGCTGTCACATCCAGGAAGCGCTGCCAGCGCGCGGCATGGGCGGCCCGATCGGCGGGTGCGACGGTCGGCTCGACGGCCAGATCGACCGAGGTGACCACGCCGCGCGCGTGAGCGGCCTCGAAGAGTCGACGCAACGGCATACCGTCCTCGGCGCTGAGCGCGGGCAGCAGGTTCGGGTAGCCGATATGCACCAGGTCAACGCCCTCCAGCTCGAGGGCCGTCCCGTCGAAGAGGTCGTTGCAGCCGGTGTGATGCCAAAAGGTGCGATCCTGCCCGGGGGGCTGCAAGACGATGGAGTATGACGTGGCCCCCTCCACCTCGACCATGCGGGAGGCGTCGAGTCCCTTGCGCGCCAACAACTCTCGTTGCACTCCGGCGAGCGAGTCGTTGCCGCTGGCGGCGGCGAGCAGGATATCGATCCCCAACGCGGCCAGTGCGGCGCCGGTGGTATGCACAGCGCCCCCGAGCCGCACCTGCATGGGCCCGATGAGATAGAGCGCGCCAGGGTCATGCCCGGGGTCATCATCGAGGGCCGGGATGAAGTCCAGGCACAGATGCCCGGCGACCAGCACCCGCATACGTCCTCCTCCTGCGCCCAAGGTCAACAGTCGTGGGTCAACGCCCGTGGTCAACCCTGCCAATCTAGCGACGCCTGGTGTTGACTGGCAGACATGACCACCACCCCCGATGTCGGCCTCCAGCGGCGCCTTTCTCGGATCTGTGACCGGGACGGCCTGATCCGCACGGCGGCGATCGATCACCCGGAGAACTACGACCTGCTCTTCGACGCGGACCTGTCGCGGGTGGACTTTGCGGAGGTCGTCGACTCCAAGCTCGACCTGATTGCGGCGATGTCCGGGCACGCCAGTTCGGTGCTGCTCGATCCTCGGTCATCGGTCGGGCAGGCGATCGTCAGCGGCGCCGTCCCGGGCGATGTCGGCATCCTGTCGGGGCTGGAAGCGCTGTATTACCAACCAGATTCGGGCGGCTTCGAGCCGCGCCTGGCGCTGAAGGAGGGGTGGGGTCCGGAGCGGCTCGCCGACCTCGGCATCGACGCGGCGAAACTGGTCGTCTTCCACCGGCACCTCGATGAGGACGCGGTCGCTGAGAAGGTTGCCATCGTCTCCGATGTCGCCCGCCGCTGCCACGACCTGCATCTGCCGCTCGTCGTCGAGCCGCTGTGGTATCCCGCGGCCTGGGAGGACCCCACTGATCCGGCGATCCGCGCGCAGCGCACCGAGAGCGTCATCTCGTCCGCGGCCATCTTCAAGGCGGCTGGCGCCGACATCATGAAGGTCGAGTTCCCCGTCGATCTGGCCGCTCAGGGCGAGCAGGCGGATGCGGCGACCGCGCGCCTGGCCGAGGCGTGCGCCGGCACCTGGGTGCTCCTGTCTGCGGGCGTCACCTTCGATGGCTTCCTGCAGCAGGTCGAGGTCGGCGTGCGCCACGGCTGCAGCGGCTTCATGGCCGGCCGGGCGATCTGGGGCGATGGCGTCGGCCGCTTCGATGCCGACCGCCGCGCCGCCGGCGTCCGCACCGCCTGCGAGCGCCTCGACAAGCTCACCGACGTTCTCCACCGCCGCCCCAATCCGGCATACACCTCCGTCCCCCGCGACGCCGCCCCCGCCGTCATCGGCCCCGACTGGTACCACGGCTAGCGCCACCCGGCGACGGCGCGGGCCCAGTCACACGCGTCACTCATTTCTCTCCGGATGCCGGAAACTTGAGGTTCACCCCACTTTCTAGGCGGGGTGAACCTCAACCTTTCGGCATCCGGAGAGAAATGGGTGACATCCCAGCCCCAGTAGCGCCGCGCTATTGGGCGATGTGGACGAGGGCGTCGCCGGAGTTGACGAGGGGGGTTTGGGCGCGGCCGATGACGATGCCCGCGCGGTCGGCGCGGACCAGGCGCACGGTCTTGCCGAAGGAGTCGGTCAGGACGCCGAGCCGCTGGCCGATGCTGACATGTTGACCGAGGTCGACATCGAGCATCAAGATCCCGGTATTGCGGGCACGCACCCAGCCGCTGGTGCGGCACTCCTGATTGGCGCCGTCCGGCACCGCGTCCGCGCCATCGATCATGTTCAGGGCGGCAAGCACCCGGCGCACGCCGGCCACGCCTGCCGCGACCGCCCAGTCGTCCATGCGCCACGACTCGCCGGCCTCATAGAGCAGCACCCGGCATCCGACCTCGCGGGCCGCTGCGCGCAGTGAGCCGTCGCGCAACTTGGCGTGGTACATCACCGGAGCCCCGAAAGCCTCTGCCAGAGAACGGGTCTCAGGATCGTCCAGGTCGCCGCGGACCTGCGGCAGGTTGGTGCGTCCGAAGGCGCCGGTATGCAGATCGATCCCGACACTCCCTTTGCGGATCACCTCGGTCATCAGCAAGTGGGCAATCCGACTGGCGAGCGAGCCCCGGGCCGATCCGGGGAAGGAGCGGTTCAGATCGCGCCGGTCGGGCAGATAGCGGTCACCGGCCATGAACCCGAGCACATTAACGATCGGCACGGCGACGAGGGTGCCGCGAAAAGTCTTGGGGGACAACGACGTCAGCACTTCCCGGATGACCTCGATGCCGACGACTTCGTCGCCATGCGTCGCGGCCGTGAGCCACACGACCGGACCGTCCTCGCGGCCGTGAACAATCCGGACTGGCACGCTGACTTCCGCCCCGGTGACCATCCGCGTGATGGGCAGGCTCAACTCCCGGGTGGTGCCGGCTCGCATACGGACACCACCGATGGGGAAGGACTCGCGCAGCGGCATCGGTCACCGCCCCCAGTTGCGCTGGCGGGTCGCGCGGCGGGGGCGCGGCCCGGCATACGACTGGGCGGGGTCGATGAGGAAGCCTTGGGAAAGGGCCTCGCGTCCGAGCAGCATCCGGAACCCCATCTCGTCGCGTTTCGACAGCGTCATTTCGACGGTCATCCGCCGACCCACCAAGCGCACGACCATGGGGACCGCGATGCGCTCCTCTTCGTGTCCCGAGGAGCTGCGCACGATCCGGCGGTCCAGGATCGGGGAGGTGACGACGATCGCCTCGTCGTCGCGACGCTGCCAGGGGTGGATGGCGAAGCGGACCCACTCCGCGCCGCCGCGCTCGAATGGCTCGATATCGAAGGCATGGATGGCGGAGGACTTGGCGCCGGTGTCGAGCTTGGCCTTGATCCAGCGAACCTTCGCCTTGGGCAATGAGACCCATTCGCGCCAGCCCGCGACGGTGGAAGGATGGTCCGGTTCGAGCACTCGCCCATCCTCGCAGGAAGCCCCGCATGAAACTCGCGATCTTGTCGCGCGCCCCACGCTCCTATACGACGGCGCGGTTGCGCACCGCCGCCTTCGACCGCGGCCACCAGGTCAAGGTGCTAAACACGCTGCGCTTCGCGATCGACCTTTCGACGGCCGAGCCGGATCTGCAATTCCGCGGACGGCCGCTGTCGCACTATGACGCGATCCTGCCGCGTATCGGCAACTCCGTGACCTATTTCGGCACCGCCGTGGTGCGGCAGTTCGAGCAGATGGACGTGTATACGCCGAATACCGCTAATGGGATTGCCAATTCGCGCGACAAGCTCCGCGCGACACAGATCCTCTCGCGCCACAACATTGGTATGCCGCCCACCACCTTTGTCCGTGATCGCGCCGATGTCATCCCGGCCATCGAGCGCGTCGGTGGCGCCCCGGTGGTCCTGAAATTGCTCGAAGGAACCCAAGGCATCGGCGTCATCCTCGCCCCGTCGCTCAAGGTCGCTGAGGCCATCATCGAGACGCTGCAGAGCACCCGGCAAAACGTCCTCATCCAGCGCTTCGTTAGCGAGAGCCGGGGCCGCGACATCCGCGCCCTCGTCGTCGGCGACCGGGTCGTCGCGGCGATGCGCCGGGTCGCCAAGGGCGATGAGTTCCGCTCTAACGTCCACCGCGGCGGGTCCACGGAGGCGGTCACGCTCGATCCGGCATACGAAGAGACGGCAGTGCGCGCGGCGCAGATCATGGGACTGCGCGTCGCCGGCGTCGACATGCTGGAGGGTCAGGACGGGCCACTGGTCATGGAGGTCAACTCCTCACCCGGCCTCGAAGGCATCGAAGGCGCCACCAAACTCGACATCGCCGGCGCGATCATCGACTTCATCGACAACCAGGTCGCCTTCCCCGAGATTGATGTGCGCCAGCGCCTGACCGTGTCCCGGGGGTATGGCGTGGCCGAGATTGTCGTGCACGCCGCCTCCGAGCTGGTCGGCGGGCCGCTCGCCGAGTCGGGTTTGCGCGACAAGGATGTCACCGTCCTGACCCTGCATCGCGGGCCGCGCGTCATACCCAACCCCCGCCCGGGACTGGCGCTCGAGGATGGGGACCGGCTGCTGTGCTTCGGCAAGCTGGAGGAAATGCGCTCGATGATCCCGGCCCGCCGGCCGCGGCGGGTCAAGAAACTGCCCCGCACGCCGATCCACGAGGCCTGAGCGCGAGACCCGTGGCCCGTCCGCGGTCGAGTTCGGGAAACACGCCGATGCTGGGAGGCGTGCATCGGCGTGTTCCCGAACTCGACGGGGGTTGGGTGCTGGGAGGGGTCTCGTCAGGTCGCGTAACTCCATGGGTTGATGAGGGGCACACCCATGGGTATGAAGTCGGAGACATTGCGGGTCACAACCGTCAGCCCGTGCACGGCGGCGGTGGCGGCGATGAGCGCGTCGCGTTCGAGTCGCGGGTCGGGCACGTGGAGCCACGCCGCGCGTCGCACCTCGGCCACGCCGATCGCCATGATCCTCCCGGAGAACACATCCAGGACTTCATCCTCAAGCCAGAGCGTCAACCGAGCAGCTTGAGCCGCGTCGCGTCGACTCAACCGCGCAATTCCTACCTCAAGCTCAAGGATGGTCACGGTCGAGAGATAGAGGTCGGACGCCTCCCTGGCTCCCACCCAGGCGCGCACGGCTCCATCGGCCCGTGCCCGGGGCTTGCGGAGTTCGCTGACGACGTTCGTGTCGAGCAGATAGCTCACAGCGTGGGGACGGTCAGGTCAAGGCGAACGGGCTCGAACTCGATCTCGAGATCGTCGTCCATGCTCAACCGATCAACGAGGCTCCCGCCGGCCCCAATCAGCCTGCGGTACTCCGCGATCGAGAGCAGGATGAACGACGGCTCACCCCGATCGGTAATGACGACTGGGCCATGGGCTGCGTGCCTCTTGGCCGCGCTGACATCACGGTTAAACTCGCGCGCGCTCATCGTCGTCATGGCAGCCCCCTTGTCGGTACGTACCTACCTACCTAACCTAGTGCATCCAGTACGCCAGGCGACCGTTCCGGCATACCCATCGAGTTCGGGAAACACGCCGGCGCGAGGGGTGCGCGCTCGGCGTGTTTCCCGAACTCGACGGGGTTAGGGGGCTGCGATGGGGTTGCGGGACTTGCCACGAGTGTCAGGAAGGCGTCAGGAGGCGCGACGTTGCTGCTCGGCAGCGGCCTGCTGCGACTCCAGCTCCTGCAGACGCTCGATCGCCCGACGCGCGAAGACCTGCTGGCCGGTGATCGTGCGCTCGGCGCGGCCGCGGCCGATGAAGCTGACGAACCAGCTGATCAGCGTGGTCAGGCGCGACTTGAAGCCGATGATGTAGACCAGGTGGACGCCCAGCCACGCGAGCCAGGCCAGGAAGCCGGTCAGGCGGATCGACTTGATCTCGGCGATCGCGCGGAAGCGCGAGATGGTCGCCATCGAGCCCTTGTCGAAGTACTCGAAGGGCGCACCGGTTGGCTGCCCCGCCAGCGCCTTCTTGATCTCCTTGACCGAGTGCCGCGCGCCCTGGATCGCGACCTGCGCGACGCCGGGCAGGTTCTTCAAGCTCGCCATATCGCCGACCACGTGCACCTCCGGGTGCCCCGGCAGGGTGAGGTCGTCGAGCACGGGTATGCGGCCCGCCCGGTCCACCTGCAGGCCCACCTGGTCGGCGAGCAGCTTGGCCAGCGGGCTGGCGGCGACGCCGGCCGCCCAGACCTTCGTGACGGCGGGGATGCGCTCCTCGAAGGGCTCGCCATCGCGGCCGGTGGACTTGACGGTGATGCCGAGTTCGTCGACATCGGTGACCATGGCGCCGAGGCGGACGTCCACGCCGAGCTTCTCCAGCGCGGCCTTGGTCTTGGTCTGCAGGCTCGTGTGGAAACTTCCGAGGACGGCCGGGGCGGCATCGAGCAGGATGATGCGCGCATCCTTCGGGCTGATGTGCCGGAAGTCCTGTGCGAGAGTCCGATTCGAGAGTTCGACCAGCTGACCGGCCATCTCCACGCCGGTCGGTCCGGCGCCGACGACCACGAAAGTCATCAGGGCTTCGACATCCTCCGTGCGGCCCTCAATGGCAGCCACTTCAGCGAGCTCGAAGGCCCCAAAGATCCGCCCGCGCAGCTCTAGGGCATCGTCGATGGTCTTCATACCCGGGGCGAACTGGGCAAATTCGTCGTGCCCGAACCAGGACTGGGCCGCACCGGCGGCGACGATCAGGTGGTCGTAGGGCGCCTCGAAAGAGTCCTCGAGGAGATCCGCGGTGACGACCTTGCGCTGCACATCGATGTCGGTGACCTCGCCTAGCACGACGGTCGCATTCTTCTGCCGCGAGAGCACCTCGCGGGTGGACGGCGCGATCTCGCCTTGGCTGAGGATTCCGGTGGCCACCTGATACAGCAACGGCTGGAACAAGTGGTGGCTGGTCTTGGCAATCAAGGTCACGTCGACATCGGCGCGCTTGAGCGCGCGGGCGGCGAACAGACCGCCGAAGCCGGAGCCGATGATGACGACGCGGGGCTTGTGGCCGCTGACCTGGCGTTCGGGGGTGCTCGTGACACTCGCAGTCATGTCTGTGGCAACCACGGAGGTGAGGCGAGGCTTCCCTATTCCCGAGGGTTGTTGTGGGAGTCACATTCGACCGGTCCGGAGGCGAATTTCGGCATACCCACGGGGGTAATATCACCTCAGATCAGCCAGCCACCGGGAGGATGTCGTGGAGCTTGACCCGCAGGACATGGATGCCATTCTCAAGCGCCTCAAGCGGGCGCAGGGGCAGATCGGCGGCATCATCAAAATGATCGAGGACGGCCGCGAGTGCCAGGACATCGTCACCCAGGTGGCGGCCGTGTCCAAGGCGATCGACCGCGCCGGCTTCGCCGTCATTGCCCTCGGCCTTCGCCAGTGCATCGCCGATCCGGAGGGCCATCAGATGGACGTCGGATCGATGGAGAAACTCTTCCTTTCGCTCGCCTGATATACCCCATGGGGTATGCTGGCTAGACTGTGATCGCGCCCGCTGCGGTCCACCCAATTCAAGGAGTGACTAGGCCATGTGCCGAGCTGTGGTGTGCAAGACATGCGGCAAGACGACCTGGGCCGGCTGCGGCCAGCACGTGGACCAGGTCATGCGCGGCGTCCCCAAGGCGCAGCAGTGCCTCGGCCACGCCGACGAGCCCAGTGAAGGCGGCTTCTTCCGCAAACTCTTCGGCCGCTGACCGCGCCGGCTTAGGCATGCCGCAGGATCGACACGGCGAAGTCGGCGTCGTCGCGCCAGGGACGCAGATCCCAGGTCGAGAAGCGGTGCTCGAGCCGCAGACCGGCCGCCGTGACCGCCGCATCAAAGGTGGCTAGGGAGAGCTCGCGTCCGGTGTCGAAGCCGACTGCGATGAATCCCTCCGGCGCGAGATGCGCGCACAGTCGTTGCAGGACAGCGGTTTCCGTGCCGGCCGCCACGAAGACCATGACATTCCCCGCCGCGAGGACCGCGTCGAATGGCTCGACGATGTCATGCGCGGACAGATCAAGTTCGCTGAGGTCTTCGACGATCCAGGTGGGCCCGGGGTGGTCCTCCGTGGCCGCCCCGATGAGCACCGGATCGGCGTCCACCCCGACCACGGTGTGTCCCAGGCCGTGCAAGTACCCGCCATGCCGACCCGGCCCACAGCCGGCGTCGAGGATGCGCGCGCCGCGCGGCACCATCGCGTCGACCAGCCGCGCCTCCCCGACCAGATCAGCCCCTTCAGCGGCCATCGTTCGGAAGCGATCGACATACCACTGGGAGTGGCCGTCCTTGGTGTCGGTCACCCAGCGCGTCGGTTCGGGCATGTCAGGAGCGTATGCCGCCCGATAGGCTGCCGAGCGTGCAGACTCTCGTGTTGACCGTGATCGGGGATGACCAGGCCGGCCTCGTCAAGGCGTTGGCCGATGTGGTTGCGGAGAATGGCGGGAACTGGGAGCGATCCCAACTTGCCGAGCTGGCAGGCAAATTCGCCGGCATCGTCGTGGTCGCCGTCCCCGAAGAGCGGGCCGACGGGCTGCGGGCTGCGCTCGCGCCGATTGCCGGTCTGCTCGACGTGACGGTGCACGAGGCCACGCTCGCGAGTGCTGCTGACGGCACCCCGCAGGTGCGCATTGAGCTGCTCGGCAATGACCGGCCCGGCATCGTCCGCGAGATTTCCGGCGTGCTCGCCGCGCATGGCGTCAGCGTCGACGAAATGTCCACTCTTACGCGCGAGGCCCCCATGGCCGGCGGCCAGCTCTTCGAGGCTCATATCGCCGCGCATTTGCCGAGGGAAGGCGACGCCGCCGCGGTGCGTTCCGCGCTCGAGGCGCTGGCCCAGGAGATTCAGGTCGACCTGAGCGTCGAGTAGCGCTCGCCGGCGCCGGTCAGCGCCGGTCGGACAGGACGTATGCCGCCCCCGCGGCCACCGCGCTGACCGCGGCCACACTCGGCCAGGCGCCGATCTGCTTGGCCAACGGATGCGAGCCGGCGAAGGCCGCCAGATAGGTGAGCCCAAGGCCCGCCGCCACGCCAGCGCCATTGCGGCGCAACCAGACTCCGCCAGCGAACAGGCCTGCGGTCGCCAGCACGACCCCACCGAGCGGACGAATGCCCGTCGCATCGGCGACGGCGAATCCGCCGATGAGTCCGGCCGCGACGATTGGGGCTGTCGGGAGGTCGGGGGACGCGAAGGTGCGGGCCGTCATACGCAGCACTGTATGACGCCCGCCCCAGTCGGAGTGGAACCCTGCGCCCCGCGCCTGACGACGGAGCTAACCCCTGGCCTACCGCCTGGTATTGGTCATCATCGCGACCAATACCAGGCGGTAGGCCAGGAGTTAGGACCACAGGGCGGGGTCGGTTCGGGGGCCGGGCAAGTCGGCGGCTGGGAGGGGGCCGCCGACTCGCCTGGGGAGGTGCGTGGCCGCGCGGGGTCGGGGTCGCGCGGCCACGCGCTCAGTCGCCGCCAGTCGTGGCGACGTTGTTCGTGGCGGCGACCTGGTCGGCCCAGGCCGCCTTGGCGCCGGTGTGGCCGGTGCAGACGATGGAGCCGGTCGCGGCGAGGGCCGTGATGATCAGGACGCCGGCGGTGAGCTTGCCGAGAAGGTCGCCGAAGCGAGCGCCACCCTGGGCCGGGATGGAGAACGAAGACCGCCGCGAGACGTGCCCCTCAGGGTCGAGGAACTGGATCACGCGTTCGGGGGCATCGTCGCGCGCGTGCTCGCGCACGATCGTCGCGGGGGATCGTTGGGCCAACTCCTCGGCCAGCCAGTTCACGCTCGCCGTCGCCGTGGATCCCGCTTGGTTGCGCAGGGTGCCGAACAGCACAATCGTCAGTGCGGCAAGACCAAGCACCATGACGATGGTGAAGGCGCCGAGCACCACGGCTAATACTCGCGCGCGGATCGTCCGCAGCGCACTCACGGGCCCACTTTAGGACGACAAGGCGGCACGGATCAGACGCCCGACTTCAGGAAGTCCCCGTGGCTCCCGTGGTCCAGAAGGGGTCGAGCGCCATCACATCGGACCACGCCGTCACGCACTCCGCCCGGCCATACATCGGCCCGAGCAGAGCCGGCGAAAAGCCATGGGCGGCAAGGATATGCGCGGCCGTGGCGTGATCGTTGGCGGCGCCGAAAGCGTCCTGCATCGCCCCCATCGCGATGGCGAACTCGGCGGGCGGGGAGCCGGGGGAATCGGCATACAAGCTGGTGAAGAACTCGCAGCCATAGCGGAACTTCTTGCCCTCGATCCGCACCAAGTGCAGGTCGTGGGCGGGCATTGTCAGCAGGTCCGCGCCGGCCGCCTCCAGGCGGCGATAGCGCTTCTGCAGGGCCCCATCGGTGAGAGTGCGCGCGGGCGCATCGCGCAGCTCGCGCGCGTCGTCGAGCCAATCCGCAGCGTCGAGCCAGGCGTGCAGATCAGCCTTCATCTCGACCCACTGGGGCGAGCGGAGAAGGGGGACGGCCACGGCATACGTCCGGCGCCGCCGGCCGCGCAAAGCGCGCTGCACCCGCGCGGGCAAGCCCTCCTCAACGGCGCGGCGCAGCAGGACATCCGCGTCTCGCGCCGGCCCAAGCGGCATGACGATCTCGCGCATCCGCACCTTCAGCGCCTCGGCGGTCTCGTCGCCGCGCCACAGGGGCCGGAATAGCGAGAAGGTCGCTCGCGCACGACGCCACGAAACGCGCGTCTGGTGCAGGTTGTCGGGATGCCGCTCGGCGACGAAGAGCCCCTCATTGCCCGCGAGCTGAGTGAAGCAGTTGTCCAAGCACCGCCGGAAGGCCTCGCCGACTGTGGCCTCAGCCGGCAGGTCGAGCGGGCTCGCCTTGACTGCCGGCGAGACGGGGGTGTCGGGGACGGCAGCCATCGGGTGCGTCAGTGGACGGAGATGTGGACGTGGTCGTAGTGGTTGGCCGTGATCGAGCCGCGGTCCTCCATCGCGCGCCAGCCGCCGGAGCCGGCGAGCCAAATCCGTTGGCGCCAAATGACATACGAGATGCCGAGGCGCCCCATGTTGGCGATCGCGTAGGCCGCGACCGCGTCGCCCTGCCCGGAGCTGGAGATCATGACATCGACCGCGCGGCCCGAGCCGTGGTCGTCGCCGCCGGGACGGTAGCCACCGATATTGGTGATGCCGAAAGTCGAGCGGATCGCGGAGTAGACCGCCGACGCGGCCGGGCCGAGCCCCAGGGCGGCGCCGGCGCCCGCATACGTCGAGGTGCTTCCGCCGGCGCTCGGGGCTGCGGGTGCGCTGGTGGACGCCGAGGACGAGGTGGAGGCGGCCGCGCTGGTGGTCGCGGGCGGCACCACGACGGGCTTCGGCTTCGGCTTCGCCACCGCGGTCACGGTGTATGCCGTCACCCCGGCCCGCGCGGCCAAGCTCACCGGCGCAGGCAGGTCGGCAGCCTGCGGGATGGCGGCACGGGTGGTGGCACGCGACGCGCGTCCGACCTGGGCCCGCTCGGGCGCCTGCGCGAGGGCGACCGCGGCCAGCGACGGGGCCGGGGCAGCGGCGCCGGTGGCGGCGTCGGCGCTCGGCGCGCCGGTGAGGGCGGCCACGCCGAAGCCGGTGGCGGACAGCGCGGTGGCGGCGCTCAGCGCAAGGGCGCCGGGAGCGCGCAGCAGGCCGACGGGGCGGCGGGCAGCGACAGAGAAGGAAGACAAGAGGGGGGAGGCCTTTCGAGGGGACTGACCTTCACGGTACCGAGAACCCCCGCCATATGTCACATCCCGGTAACGACGCCCAGGCTGGGCGAGCAGGGACGATGGGAGCTATGCCACACCTGAGCCGGGCCGACCTGGAGGCTTTCCGCGACCGTGAAGTGCCGGATCTGCTCAGTCCCGGCCTGGCGCTGCTCTTCGTCGGAATCAACCCCGGCCTGTGGACGGCGGCCACCGAAACGCACTTCGCCCACCCCGGGAACCGCTTCTATCCGGCACTGCTGCGCGCGGGCATCATCGACCGAGCGATCGACCCGGCGGCCGGCATGCTTCCGCCGATCGACTGACGCTCACCGCCTACCGCTATCGCCGCAGCTACCGCCTGGTACTGGTCGTGATCGCGACCAGTACCAGGAGGTAGGTCGGGCGTTAGAGCCGGGCGTTAGAGCCGTGCGACCCGCGGTCGGCTTAATGCGAATTAGTTGCAGTAACCTTGGCGGTATGCACGTGCCCGACGGATTCCTCGACGCGCCGACCTCGCTGGCCACGGCCGCGATCGCGGCGGCCGGCGTCGGCCTGGCCCTGCGCGGCGCCCGGCGCGAACTCAGCGACGCCACCGCTCCGCTCGCGGGACTCGTGGCCGTCTTCGTCTTCGCCACCCAGATGCTCAACTTCCCCGTCGGCGCCGGGACCTCCGGACACCTGCTCGGCGGCGCGCTCGCAGCGGTGCTCGTCGGGCCCTTCACGGCAACCTTGTGCCTCACCGTCGTCCTGCTGATCCAGGGCCTCGCCTTCGCCGACGGCGGCCTCACCGCTCTCGGCACCAATATCACCCTGATGGGCCTCGTCGGGGTGTGGGTGGGGTATGCCGTCTTCCGCGCCGCTCGCGCCGTGCTCCCGCGCCGCACGAGCAGCGTGCCTCTCGCCGCCGCGATCGGCGCGTTCGTCTCCGTGCCCGCCGCAGCGCTCGCCTTCTCGGTGCTCTTCGCCATCGGCGGGCAGGCTCCGATCGAGTTCTCGACGCTGGCCGCGACGATGATCGGCTGGCATACCCTCATCGGCCTCGGCGAGGCCACGATCACCTTCCTCGCCGTCGCCTCCATCGCGGCAACCCGACCCGACCTTGTCTATGGCGCGCGCGATCTCGTCGCAAGCACTCACGATCTAGAAGTTCGGACGGGGGCGCTGGCATGACGACGACCTCGCGTCAGCGCATCTCCACCCGCACCCTGGTCCTTGTCGGGCTGGCGGTCTCGCTTGTCCTCGCGGGCATCATCAGCTTCTATGCCTCCGGCCACCCCGACGGCCTGGAGTTCGTCGCGCACAAGCTCGGCTTCGCCGACAGCGCCGGCTCGCATGTCAGCGATGGCTCGCCCGTGGCGGGCTATGGCGTCCAGGGCGTCCATAACGCGCGCCTGTCCGGTGGCCTCGCCGGGGTGCTCGGCGTCGTGCTGGTCGGCGCGGTGATGTATGCCCTGACGCGCCTGTTGCGTCGCCGCTCGAGCCACTGACGTGGGCGCCGGACACGGCCACTTCTTGCACTTCCACGGGCATTCCGCGCTGCACCGCCTGCCCGCGCACGCCAAGCTCGTCGCGCTCCTGATCTTCGTCACGTGCGTCGTCGTCACCCCGCGCACCCAGGTCTGGGCGTTCGCGGCGTATGCCGTCCTGCTCCTCCTCGCGATGGCCGCCTCCCGGGTGCCGACGGCATACCTCGGGCGGCGCATGCTGATCGAGATCCCGTTCGTCGTCTTCGCGCTCCTCATGCCGCTCATCGCGACGGGGCCGCGCGTCGACGTGGGCCCGCTCCGACTCTCCGAGGCCGGCCTGTGGGGCGCCTGGGCGTTGCTCGCCAAGGGCACGCTCGGTGTCGGTGCCTCGGTGCTGCTCGGCTCGACGACGGAGCCGCGTGATCTGGTGCGGGCGCTCGACAAGCTGCACATGCCGCAACCCCTCGTGCAGATTGCGTCCTTCATGTTCCGATACTTGGAAGTCGTTCTGGCAGAACTGCAACGGATGAAAGTCGCCCGCGAATCGCGCGGTTTTCACGCCCGGTCCGTCAAGCAATGGCCGGTGCTGGCCGCGACAGTGGGGGCTCTCTTCATGCGTTCTTATGAGCGGGGCGAGCGGGTGCATCTGGCGATGCTGTCGCGGGGGTATGCCGGCCGCCTCCCCTTCGCCGCCGAGCTCGCCGCCTCGCGGGTCGAGTGGGCGCGCGCGTTGGCGTTGCCGAGTGCCGCCCTGCTCGTCGCGCTCGCAGCGTGGGTGAGGATGGGCGCGTGAGCACCCCGGTCCTTGATCTGCGCGGCGTGGCCTTCGCCTATCCCGATGGCCACCAAGCACTTTTCGGCGTCGACCTGCACGTGCACCCGGGCGAACGGGTCGCCCTGCTCGGGCCCAATGGCGCCGGCAAGACCACCCTGGTCCTGCACCTGAATGGCATCCTGCGCGCTGGTCGCGGCAGCGTTGCGATCTCCGGTTTGCCGGTCGAGGACGCGAACCTGCTAGAGATCCGCCGCCGCGTCGGGATTGTCTTCCAGGACCCGGACGATCAGTTGTTCATGCCATCGGTGCGCGATGACGTCGCCTTCGGGCCCGCCAACCTCGGCCTCCCGCGCCCGGTCATCGAGGAGCGCGTCGAGAGCGCGCTGCGGGCCGTCGGGATGCTGGAGTATGCCGATCGCCCGCCCCACCATCTCTCCTTCGGCCAACGCCGTCGCGTCGCCGTCGCGACCGTGCTGGCGATGGAGCCGGAGATCCTCGTCCTCGACGAGCCGTCCTCGAATCTCGACCCCGCCTCGCGCCGCGAACTGGCGGACATCATCACCTCGCTCGGCGTGACGGTCTTGATGGTCACCCACGATTTGCCCTACGCGCTGCAGCTGTGTGAGCGGTCGGTGATTCTCGCCGATGGCGTGATCACCGCCGACGGTGCGACCCGCGACCTGCTCGCCGATGCCGCTCTGCTGGAACGGCATCGGCTCGAACTGCCATACGGCTTCACACTCCCCGCCGCGTCGGCCTGACGCGGCTTCGGTTTGGCGCCGGAGCGCAGGCTAGGAGTAGCCGGCGAAAGCCTCTAGTTGGAGCCGCACGTCATCGCTGATCGTCGCTGGCCCGCCGATCAGATGAATCCTTCGCGGGTGGAGGCGGCGCAGTTCGGCGAGCGTGCTGGACGGGATGCTGTCGGAACGCACCAGCAGGATGGGGTACGGGCTGTGGCCGGCCATCGGCCCGAGCGCCAGCGCATCGCTGAAAACCTCGCCGGAGGCGATGAAGACTTCACCTGCCTCGCCGACGGCATACGCATTGCGAGAGATCGTCGCGGCTGTGCTGTAGCGATCCGAGCCGGCCCAGCGCTCGACGCTTCCGCTGGTGTATGCGGCCAGGTCCGCCAGGACGTTGTCGCGGATGGTGTTCGGGCCGCCGAGCACGACGATCCGCCCGGGCTTCAGCCGGCGCAGTTCTGCCGCAATGGAACTCGGGATGCGGTCGTCGTCGACGAGCAGCACCGGATCCCGACGCTGGCCATTGACATTGCGCCCGGCCGCGGCCGCACCAGCCAGCGCATCGGCATACACCTGACCCGAGGCGATGAAGGCCATCTCGACCCCTGGCTTGAAGCTTTGAGTCGAGATGGTCGCCGAAGTCGCATAGCGATCGGCACCCCACCAGCGCTCCAGGCTGGCATTAGGGAAGCGTGGGTCGAGATATCCCCGGAGTTGATTCTCGACGTCGGCGCTGATGGTGTTGGGGCCGCCCACGAGGACGATGCGGGCCGGGCCGATGCGCCGCAACTCTTTCGCGACGACAGCGGGGATGCGGTCGCGTGTGACGAGCAGGAGTGGGCCCAGCCCGCTGGCGGGGCTCCCGACGGAGAGGGCGTCGGTGACGACCTCCCCGGACGCCACGACGATGGTGTCGCCACCGACGTCCTCGCCGAGCATTTGTTGGGCGATCGCGACCGAGGTGGCATAGCGATCGGCACCCCAGAGTCGGTCGACCGGGCTGTCGTCGCACCACTGGCCAGGGGCGCGCAGGCAGACGGCGTAATAGCCGAAGCCGCTTGGTGAGCCTGGCGTCACCTCGATATAGCTGCGCTTGCCGGCCGGTGCAGTCACGTCGAATCGACAGGGAACGCTTGCCGCACAGGTGTTTTCATCGGTCTGGAAACCATCGGTGTCGAGCGTCCGGATGCGCAGCGAGGTCGTTGTCGAGGTGATGGTTGCGGCATAGGTCGAGGTCTTCGCCGGGTTGATCCAGAAGACGTCAGCGTCCGCGCGGGACAGATAATTGGGTGCTGGTTCATCTAATCGACCGCGAATCGCCGTGCCGATGGGGACCTGCTTGGCGATGAACCGGGTGCCATTCTGTTCGACATCGCCGGAGAGATTCCAGGCGGGATCTTGGAACTGCGACCAGATTCGCAGGTAGTAGCCGCCCGTCTGTGTGCGGTCGGCGGATTCGACCTTGAGGTAGTAGCGGCCCGCCGTGAAGGCTGGAACCTCGACGGTGTCGACGACGGTTGAACTGCCCGGGAAGGAGGTCGCGAGGAGGCGGCCGGATGCGTCATATGCCGTCACCCTGAAGCCGGCGGACAGCGATTTCTCGACGTCAAGGATTTGAGCGGTGTAAACCCCGAGCCACTTGCCCTCTGCGACAAAGGAATACCAGTCGACATCCCCGGCTGGTGCGATCTGGGCGGGCGCGTCGTCAGCCACCGGACCGACAGGGGCCGGGCTCGCGGTCGCCATCGTGTCGTTTGGCTCGCGCTCGTACGCCCGCGCCTGGGTGGGCATCAACACCGACAGCATGAGGGCCAGCGCCAAGAGGGCTCGAGTCGCCATCGACGTGTTGGTCACGGTCTTCATCCGATCCGCCCTGCCGTGGTAGTGCCGCTGCGCTTCACGGCACCCTGACACACGGGGGTGGGCTCGTAAAGAGTTCTGGGTCTCGGGAGAACGGTGTGCAGGAGTCGGCACCGGCGCCGAATCCTGCACCTCATTCGACACCTGCAGGCGGCGTCGGCTCAGCCGGAAGTCTGAGGTGCCTCATACCCGAGGGCGGCTGAAATCGTCGGGATCGATACTGGCGACTGACGACTCGGGCATACCTGCGGCGGCAGGCTCAAGGACATGAACACGCTCCTGACCATCGCCCTCGTCCTGCTCACCGCCACCGGTGTCGCCCTGATGTCCGCCCTCGCCGCCGTCCCGCTCTGGCTGGAGCACGAGGCCGAAGAAGTCAGCCGCCCCGTCACCTCCGTCACCCCGCGCATCCCAACCCCGACTATGCCGCCCGCCCGCCCCCGCGCGGCGTGACGCGGTGCTTGCCGTGTCGCATCGTCCCGACGGGCTACAGGTCTACGTTTCCGCGCACCCGCCACACGCTCAACGGAGCCCTCGGCGGCGGCATACCTGTAGCTGGTGGGCACGTTATCGTCATCCCCGCTCATGACGATCCGCGAACCTGCTAAGAGTCCGTGACGTCGCGAAGTCCGGCTAAGCTAATAGCCGGTAATCGACGTACCGGATACGACATTCGGTGCAGCTCAGGCAATCGACGGGGAGGGTTGACCGTGGCAACACGCGAAATCATCGAGTGGATCGACGATCTCGACGGTCAGGACATCACGGGCGCGAGCGAGACCATCCGCTTTGGGCTGGACGGCATCGGCTATGAGATCGACTTGGGCCCGCGCAACGCTCAGGCGCTGCGCGATGCCCTGCAGCCGTATGCCGCCAAGGGCCGACGCGTGGCTGGCCAGCGCACCGCCACCCCCAAGGCCGGCCGGACGCGGGTGGATCCCGAGCAGTTGGCTGCGGCCCGCCGGTGGCTGCGCTCCCGCGGCCACGAGGTCAGTGACCGGGGCCGGATCAAGGGCGAACTGATGGATCTTTATATGAGCAACGCCGGCGCGCAGTAGGCACCCGCGAGCCTCGAACGCCCGCAACCAAAGCGACGGCAGGACCGCGCACCGGGCGGGTCACTTGTCGTAGGCGGTGGCGTGCTTCGGCTGGTAGAAGAGGATCGCGTCGGTGCCGGGGACTTCGACTTCCATTCCAATGCCGAAGCCCATATCGCGCGGCCCATTGAGGATCGTCGCGCCGCGCTCGCGCAGGGTCGCCGCGGTGGCTTCGGCGTCGGCCACCATCAGCGAGATCTGGTGGTGACGAGGAGCTCGGAAGGACTCCCCATCGAACTCGCCCGAAGTCGGGTGCATCGCGATCTCGCACGGCCCGCCGTTGAAGATCAGCCAGTCAGAGCCCTCGTTGTTGTCGTCAGTGACGAAGGGCAATTGCAGGACGTCGCGGAAGAAGGCGCGCGTGGCCGGGGCGTCGTCGGAGTAGATAAGCGTGTGGACCGCCGAGATCATGAAGCCGACCCTATCCAATGCCCGTCGCGAGCATTACCACGAGAAGTCCCCCGCTAGCCTGCGTCAGCCTCGCCGGGCAGCACCGCGCAGTGCGCCGGATCGAGGGCGACGGCGAGGTGCCTGGCCTCGACATGCACCGGGGAGCGCAGCGTCGCGCGGTGCCCGTCGGGCAGGTCCACGAGCACGGCCGTATGCCCACGCCGGTCGAGTTGCTCGACCACCGCCACCGTCGCGCCCGTGTCCGCGACGCGCAAGGCATCGGGCCCCAGGGCGACGCGGGCGGCATACCCCAGTCCGTCGGGCCAGCCGAGGGCGAGCGCGGTCTGCGCTGAGATGATCGGCGCATAACCCAAGAACGCGGCGACCGTCTCGGAGCGGGGGTCACGCCATACCTCCCGCGGGGTCCCGATCCGCAGGACCCGCCCGGCGTCCATAACCGCCACCCGATCCGCGGCGGCGAAGGCCTCGTCCTGATCGTGGGTGACATAGATCGCCGTCGTGCCTGTCGCCTTGAGCGTGTCGCGCAGCACGCCGACGAGGCGCTCGCGCAGGGCGCGGTCCAAGGCGGATAGCGGCTCGTCGAGCAGCAGCAGCCGCGGGTGCGGCGCGAGCGAACGCGCCAGGGCGACCCGTTGCGCCTGCCCGCCGGAGAGGGTGGTGATCGCGCGCCGTTCGTATGCCGTGAGCCCGACGAGGTCGAGCAGCTCACCCACCCGGTGGGCCCGCTCGGCCCGCGAGAGATGCTCGATGCCGTAGGCGACATTGCCGCCGACATCGCGGTGCGGGAAGAGCTGCCCGTCCTGGAACATCACGCCGAACCCGCGCCGATGCACCGGCTCAGTCGTGAGGTCGACGTCATCCCAGGCCACGAGGCCGCCCGCGAGCGGCTCGAGCCCGGCGATGCCGCGCAGCAGCGAGGACTTCCCGGAGCCGGACGGACCGAGCAGCGCGAGGATCTCCCCGGGAGCCAGATCGAGGTCGACATGATCGACGGCGGTGGTGTTCCCGAAGCGCACGACGAGATCGCGCATGGCCAGTCCTGACCCGAGGTTGCCCAAGCTCATAGTTCGCTCGCTGTGTCCGGGCGGACACGCTCCGCGATCACCATGACGGTTGCGGTCAGAACGGCGAGCAGCACCGAAGCCGCAAGTGCCGCACCGAAATTGGCTTCCCCTGGGCGTCCGATGAGCCGGAAGATCACGACCGGCAGCGTTGGCCGATCGAGTCGCGCGAGGAAGGAGGTCGCGCCGAACTCACCCAGCGAGGTCGCCATGGCAAAGCCGGCGGCCAACCCGACGCCGCGCAGCAGAAAGGGGCCATCAATGGTCCGAAGGACCCGCCCCGGGGCGGCGCCCAAGGTTGCGGCGGCTTCGCGCTGGCGCGGGTCGATGGCGCGCAGCACCGGCAGGATCGAGCGGACGACGAGCGGCAGGGCGACGATCGCCTGCGCGATCGGGATGAGGATCATCGACTGCCGCAGATCGAGCGGCGGCCGGTTCAATGTGATCAGGAACCCGAAGCCGACCGTCACGGCAGATACCCCCAACGGCAACATAAAAACCGAGTCCAGGAGCCGCAATCCACGCCGTGCCGCTGCCTTGCGTGGCCGTCGGCTGACGACCAGACTCACGAGCACGCCGAGCACCAGGGCGATGAGCGTCGCCTGCAGCGCCACGACGATCGAGTTGCGGATGGCCACCCAGACCGGCACCGGGAGCGAGCGGCCGACGGTCGTCCCGAGCGCGCGATAGTGCTCGAGCGTCCAGCCGTCCCGCGACCGCAACGAGCGCACCACCAATGTCACCATCGGCAACGCCAGCACACCCAGGGCAACGGCCGCGGTGACCAGCGTCGCGAAGGCGTCCCGCCGCCATACCCACCGGCGCTCCGACGAGGCATCGCCGCGCAAGCGCAGCGCGCGCTCCTGCCGCGCACTCGTCCACGATGTCGCGAGCAGGGCCAGGGTGACGACGACCAGTTGCGTGATCGACAGGGCCGCAGCGGCGGGCAGGTCCAGCAATTGGGTTGTCTGATACCAGATTTCGGTTTCGATGGTGCTGTATCGCACTCCGCCCATCACCATGATGATGCCGAAGGCGGAGGCGCAAAACAGGAAAACTAGGGCCGCTGCGGACGCGATGGCCGGCATCAACGCCGGCAGCGTCACGGTGCGGAAAGCCCGCGCCGGGCTCGCTCCAAGCGACCGAGCAGCCTCGACCGCGCGCGGGTCTAGCCGACTCCATAACCCGCCGACCGTGCGCACGACGACGGCATAGTTAAAGAAGACCAGCGCGAGCACGATCGCCGGCAGACTCTCCTGCAGCCCCAGCCCGGCGAGGGGGCCGGACGGGCCGAGCACCGCCACCCACGCGACCCCGACAACTACCGTCGGCAGGACGAAAGGCACCGTCACGAGCGCGCGCAGCAGGCCGCGGCCGGGGAAGCGCACGGCATACAGCAAATAGGCCCCGGGAATCCCGAGCACCACTGAGGCCGCCGACCCGAGGATCGCCAGCGTGAGGGTGGTGCGCAGGATCCGCCAGGTGCGGGCGGACCCGAGCACCTCGGCCACCGCGCCGAGCGTGCTCGTGCCGTCCGAGGAGAAGCCGCGCGCGACGAGCGCCGCGACCGGCCACGCGAAGAAGATCGCCAGGAAGACCAGGGGTATGACGACCGCGAGCGTCCACCCCGCCCGCCAGGCCAGCGCGTGCCCGGTGCGCCCCCAGGTGCCTGGATCGTGCGTGGGCGCGGCGGGCTGGGTGGTCGTGGTCATGTCGGGTTCATGTGATGTCGATTAGCCGAGAACCGTTGCGGTCCAAGCCTTTATCCACGCCTCGCGGTTGTCACCGATGGTGGTGGCGTCGACATTGATCGGCTTGTCGGACAGCGGCGCGAACTTCACCCAATCCGCGGGGAGGTCGACGGCCTTGTCGACGGGGTACATATACATCTGCTCGGGGATCTCGCTCTGGACGCCCTGGGTGAGCAGGTAGTCGATGAACTTTTGCGCGCCGACTTCGTTGAGGGAGCCCTTGAGGACGCCGGCATACTCCACCTGCCGGAAGCAGGTGTCGAGCAGTGCCACGGTGCGCGAGGCGGTGGCGCCCTTGTCGACCTCAAAGGCCGGCGAGGTGGCGTAGCTGACGACGAGCGGGCGCGGGCCCTTGCCAGAGGAGCCGGAGAAGTCACCGGTGTAAGCCTCGGTCCAGCCCTTGGCGACCTTGACGCCATTGGCCTTCAGCTTTTCCCAATAGGCGAGATAGCCGTCTTGCCCCTTGGCGCCGACCGTGGCCGCGAGGAAGGCGAGTCCGGGGGAGGAGGAGGCCGGATTCTCCACAACGAGCAGGTCCTTGTATGCCGGGTCCGCCAGATCGTCGAGGGACGCCGGGATCTTCAGACCCTTCTTCTCGAACCAGCCCTTGTCGGCGTTGACGCAGACATCGCCATAGTCGATCGGCGTTAGCAGATGGCCGTCTTCGGCGTTGAATGCCTCAGCGCCATCGGGCAGGGCCGGGTCCGAATAGGGCTCTAGGACACCGGCTTTCGCCGCACGGGAGGCGAAGGTGTTGTCGATGCCGAAGACCACATCGCCGAGCGGGGCGTCCTTGGTGAGGATGAGTTGATTGACGAGGCTGCCCGCGTCGCCCTGCGCGACATAGACGACCTTGATGCCGGTGTCGCTCTCGAACTGCTCCTTGACCTCATCGCTGAGGGCAAAGGAGTCGTGCGTGAGCACGGTGAGGGTGTCGGCGCGCGTCGGTTCGGTCGTCTCGCCGGAGCTGCTGCTCGAGGTGGTGCCGGTGCTAGTCGTTGAGGTGGTCTTGGTCGAGCCCGAGGAGCAGGCCGCGAGGGCGACAACGGCCAGGGTGGTGGCGAGGGTCGCGCGCGCGGTGGTGCGCCTCGTCGCGAGGGCGGCGTGCGGCATACGCGTGGTGGTCATGTGTCGTGTCCTCCTTTTCGGAGGGCTCGGCTGTTGCCGAGGAGAATCCCGACTCCCTACGCCGGTGCGAACCGGATCAGGTCCGAGGGTCTGCGCTCGCGCGCACTCTCAGCGCCCTGGTGGCGCTCCCCTGTCTGTGAGAGCACGCTAGCAGTTCGACCTCGGCGATCACAGTTCGCGGCGCAGCACCCAGCGCTCACCCACCGACGAGTTCGGGAAACACGCCCACGACGACACCCGTTCCTCGGCGTGTTTCCCGATCTCGTCGCTGGCGGCGGGTCGGTCGCATGGGTGGCTACTCGTTGAGGGGCGGGTTGAGCGCATCGGAAAAGCTCAACGACGACGGCGCGAGCGCGCTCGGGTCGACGAGTCGCTCACGCAGGTAGGTCGCTAGCGGTTGAGCCGACCCAGTCATGGCGCCGAGTCGCAGCATGCGGAGGGCGGCGACATCGATCTGCTGCCAATCGATTGGATGTCCGGCACGACTAGCGAGCCGGTCGAAGTAGGCGCTCTGCGACCTGGTATTGCCATCCCGGAACGGGTGGGTCATGGTCAGATAACCCCACCGCTCGGCAAGTCGCGAGACGAACACGTCGGGGTCCAGGCCCCGCAGATAGTCCTCGCTCGCGAGCAGCTCGAAGACCTCGTCTACACCCTTGCGATAGAACCGAGAGAGCGCATACACGACGGACGTCCCGCCAGCGCCGACCTCGTCGCCTTCCTTGCGCAGCTCGCCCGCCCAGTCCAGCACCGGCGACAGCAAACGACTGTGGATTGAGCACAAGTAGGTCAGGTCGAGCACATCAGGGATGGGCTCTAACATCAGCACGGCCCACCGCACGGTTGCTGCCCGATTCATGGCCCGATCAACGCTCGATCGAGTCGTCAGCCCCAGCTTGTTTCTCAGGACTCCGCCGCTACCGGGAATCGTGTAGCGGTCGTCAGGAGCCATTCGTGGTGGCCCGCTCCTCCGCAACGATCCGACCCAGAGCAGCGTGAAGCTCCATTTCGGCAGCCTCTGGCGTCAGTTCGCCGGACAGGATGCGGCGGGCGCGGTCTAAGTCCTCGGCGTCGGGAAAGTGACCTGCGAGTTGCTGCCCTTTGTCGATGCACGCCAACCCGCGCTCGATCTCCGATGCTGTGAGCTTGTCGGTGGTCTTTGTGGCCATGGCCACCCTCCTTCCTCAGGCTCCCCAGTCTATCGGCGACCTCAGACACGGGTCTCTGATCAGTCCAGTAGCTCTGGCGCCGAGTCGTCCTGTCAGGCGCAGAATGAGGTATGTGAGTGCCGTCATCGATATCGCTGGTTTGGTCAAGATCTTTGGCTCCACGCGCGCCCTGGACGGGCTCGATTTGACGGTCGAGGCGGGACAGGTGCACGGCTTCCTCGGCCCCAATGGGTCCGGCAAGTCCACAACGATCCGGGTGTTGCTTGGGCTGCTGCGGCCCGACTCTGGCCGAGCCACCCTGCTTGGCGGCGACCCGTGGGCGGAGGCCGCGACACTGCACCGGCGGCTGGCGTATGTCCCCGGCGATGTGGCCCTCTGGCCGAACTTGACCGGCGGCGAGATCATCGACCTGATCGGCCGCGCGCGTGGGGGGCTGGACACCGCTCGGCGGGCGGAGTTAATCGAGCGCTTCGACCTCGACCCGACCAAGAAGGGCCGTTCCTATTCGAAGGGCAACCGGCAAAAGGTCGCCCTGGTCGCGGCGCTCGCGAGTGATGTCGACCTGCTGCTGCTCGACGAGCCGACGTCGGGTCTCGACCCGCTGATGGAGCGGGTGTTCACGGAGTATGTCCGTGCCGCCCGCGAGCGCGGCAAGACCGTTCTGCTGTCCAGCCACATCCTCTCGGAGGTGGAGACGCTCTGCGATCACGTGAGCATCATCCGCGCCGGCAAGGTCGTGGAGAGCGGCACGCTGCAGGACCTGCGGCACCTCAGCCGCACGCAGATTGTCTGTGAACTCGACTCTCCGCCAACGGCTCTCGCGCAACGTGCCGGGGTCCACGATGTGACTGTCGACGGTCATCGCGTCACCCTCCTGGCCGACCAAACCCAGATCGGGGCGGTGGTGGGGGAGTTGGCGAGCCACGGCATACGCACCCTCACAGCGACGCCGCCGACGCTCGAAGAACTCTTCCTCCAGCATTACGACGGCGCCCGATGACCCGCATGTCGCTCACCGGAACCCGCCTGCTCGTGCGGCGCGCGCTGCGGGCCGACCGATGGTTCTGGCTCGTGTGGGTGCTCGTGCTGTGGAGCTTCCTGCCCGCCACGGCATCCGCATACCGCGCGATCATTTCCGACGACGCGGCCGGCCGCGAGGTCGCCGTCGGACTGGCGAGCAATCCGACGATGCGCGCGATTCTCGGCCCGCCCTACGACCTGCTGCAGGTCGGCGGCTTCGTCATGTGGCGCGTCGGCGGCTTCGTCGCGACGTGCGCGGCGATCATGGCCGCCCTCGGCGTGCTGCGCGCCACCCGCGCCGAGGAGGAAGCCGGCCGGACCGAACTGCTGCGCTCCGGCGCCATCGGTCGGCACGCCTCGCTCGCCGCGGCGCTGCTGACCGCGACCGGCGCCTGCCTCCTCCTCGGGCTGCTCATCGCCGGCTCGATGACCGGGCTCGGCACCCCGCTGACCGGCTCGCTAGCCATGGGCCTTGCGATCGCGGCGACGGGTGTGGTCTTCGCCGGCGTCGGTGCGGTCGCCGCGCAACTCACCTCATCGGCGCGGACCGCCCGAGGGATGGCGATGGGAGCGGTGGGGGCGGCATACCTCCTGCGCGCCCTCGCGGACGGCTCGTCGGAGGGCTCCGGGCTGCGCCGGCTCGGGTGGCTCTCGCCGGTGGAATGGGCGCCCTATGTCCGCCCGTATGCCGGTGAGCGCTGGTGGGTGCTCATCGTGCCGTTGGTTGTCAGCGCGGGTCTCGTGGCGCTGGCGATCACGCTGGAATCGCGTCGGGACTTCGGCGCCGGTCTGCGGGCCACCAAGCCCGGGCCGGCTGGGGCGCTGGCGGGCCTGCGGTCTGCGGGCGCGCTCGCGTGGCGCCTCGATCGCGGCAGCGTGCTGTGGAGCGTGCTCGGCTTCGGGATCTTTTCGCTGGTCATCGGCACGCTGTCCAACGTCTTCGACCAGGTGGCTGAAGACCGCACGCTGGCCGAGCGCTTCCGGCGCATGGGAGGCGGCGCGAAGCTGCTGAGCGATGCCTTTTATGTCGCGATGCTCGGCATCCTCATCGTGCTGATCGCGCTCGTGGGGCTCTCGCTGCTCGACCGGCTGCGCCGCGAAGAGGACAGCGGCCGAGCCGAACTGGTGCTCTCGACCGCCACCTCCCGCACCGCCCTGCTCAGGGCGTATGCCGTGCCCGCCCTCCTCGTCCCCGTCGCCCTCGTCGTCGTGAGCGCCGTCCTGCTGGCAGTGCCACAGGCGGTGCGCGATGGGGACCCGGGCGCGCTGGCGCGGCTGGCCGGGGCGGGGCTCGTGCAGTCGCCGGGCGTGCTGCTCATCGTGGCGCTCGCCGTGGCGGTGCACGGTCTGGCGCCGCGGCTGCGCTGGTTGCCGTGGGCGGTGACCGCGTGGTCCGTCGTCGTCAACTGGATCGGCGGGGTGCTCGGCTTCCCGCAACGCCTGCTCGACGCCACGCCCTTCGGCTACCTGCCGCGCCTGCCTGCCGACGCGATGTCGTGGACCCCCGTCGTGGTGGAGTGTCTGGTCGCAGCTGTCCTGCTCGCCGCGGGGTGGTGGGGCTACGCCCGCCGGGACATCACCTAGTGTCGCAACCGCGAGGCCCCGGCTACGGTTCGACCATGAGGCACAACGACTTTGGCCAGCCGATCGGCGATGCGGTGCCGGGCTGGGAGGGGCGAGCGAGCGTCATACCCACGACCCTGGTGGGCCGCCACGTGCGGCTCGAGCCGCTGACGGCGGCGCACGCCGACCTGCTTTATGGCCCGATGGTCACCGCCTCGGACCCGCGGAACTGGACCTATTACCCATACCCACCGGACATGAGCCGCGCGGCCTTCGAGGGCTTCCTGGTCGACCAACTCAACCGACCGGCCGCGGCGCCGCATGCGGTGTTGAGCCCGACCGGCGCCGGGCTCGGGGTGGCGAGCTTCCTGCGCAACGACCCGGCAAATGGGGTCGTGGAGGTTGGCGGGATCGTCTTCTCCTCCGCGCTGCAGCGCACGACCGCGGCGACCGAGGCGCTCATCCTCATGGCGCGGCACATCTTCGACGATCTTGGCTATCGCCGCTACGAGTGGAAGTGCGACTCGCTCAACGAGCCGTCCCGGGCGGCGGCCGCGCGCCTCGGCTTCACCTATGAGGGCCGCTTCCGGCAGGCCATGGTCTATAGCGGCCGCAACCGCGACACCGACTGGTTCTCCATCATCGACAGCGAGTGGCCGACCCTTGCCGGTGCGTATGACGCGTGGCTGGCCCCCGAGAACTTCGCCCCGGATGGTGCCCAACGGCGCTCGCTAGGGGCACTCATCGCGCAGGCGCGGGGGGCCACAGCGGCCGGTTGAGCATTCGTGCTCAGGCGCGACCGGCGGGTTCGACGGTCTACTTCGAGGAGTAGCCACCGACGAGGAGACGACCCCATGCACCGCGCAATCACCGCCGCACTCGCCGCCCTCCTGGCTGCGCCGCTCCTGGCCGCCTGCAGCACCTCGGGCCAGGCCGACGCCGCGGCCGCGGCGTGCCCGAGCGCGCCGATCGTGGCGTGGTCAAGCGAGGATGCCGCGCCGAGCCGGTTCGTGGCGCAGGTCCAGGACACCGAAGCGGTGGTGGCCACGGCCAAGATCAAGGGCCTCTACCCCGGCCAAGTCAACGGTCAGCGGGTCGGCGACCACGTCTTCATGCTGTCCGTCGGCGACGTCCGCAAGGACCAGGCCCATGTTGTCGACTTCTCGCTCACCGACTGCACGGCCACCCCGATCCGCTTGGCCGGCGTGGTGAACCCGCTCTCGCTGGTGGCGGATGGCGCGAGCTTCTACACGACATACGTCTTGAACGGGGTCGCCCACATCACCCGCAGCGATCGGCAGGGCAAGGCACTCGCCGAGCGCCAACTCCCCGGCCAGGTCGTGACGACTCTGGCGCTCCAGCGCAGCGGCGACGGATCCCCTGCTCGACTCTTCGGCATCACGCAACCTGCTCCCGGCCAGGCCACATCGCGGCTTATCACGCTCGATGCCGAGACCCTGACCGTGGTCTCGGAGCAGCCCCTCCCCGGCGGCGAGTTCGTCACCGGCTCGCCAATCGTGCATGGCGGCCGACTCATCTATCCCCTCACTGCCACCCACGAGGGCGACCGGCCGGGCCACGAACTCGTCGTCCTCGACCCCGCGACGATGTCCGAGCGCCGCATCTACCTCGGCGCGAACACGCCCTACCTGCTGACGATGGAGGGCGACACGCTCTATGTCGGCCACACCTTCATCAATCCCGCCTATGGCGCCATCGACGGTCTGCGGCACATCTCGCGGGTCGATCTTGCCACTTCCGCCGTGACCGGCTATGACCTGGACGCCGGCATCCTCGGCTTCACCGTCCGGGGCGGGAGGCTCGCGCTGGTCGGTGACGACGGCGGCGATCCGAATACCTTTGTGCTGCAGACCTATGACGCGGCCACCGGCGCCCGGCTCACCTCCTCGACGCTCACTCGCCCGGGAGGAGACGACTTCTGTTACCCGGCGGGAGTCCTGGTCCCGTGACCCTGGCGGGCGCGCCACCTGAGAGAATCGGCGGTATGCCCGTCCGGCCCGACCAGGAGCACGCCCGGTGAGCTCGACCCACCTGACCCTGACGACCTTCGACGGCGGCAGCGCCCTCTCGGACTTCCGCGCCCGCGCCCTGCTCGCGCGGCTCGTCGTCGCCGCCCCCAGCGTGAGCGGCGTCGCCGCGCGCTATGTGCACACGGTCGCCAGTGAGGGGCCGCTGACCAGCGAGGCCGCGGCGACCCTCGCGCGATTGCTGACCTATGGCCCGCCGTATGCCGGCCCGCCCGCCTCCGCGGGCACGCTTGTCGTCGTCACCCCGCGGCTCGGCACCATCTCGCCGTGGTCGAGCAAGGCGACCGATATCGTCCACAACTGCGGTGTTCCGATCGTGCGGGTCGAGCGGGCGACGGAGTATCTCCTCACAGGTATGCCGCTCACCGAGGATGAGTGGGCGGCCTGCGCCGACATCCTGCACGACCGGATGACCGAAACCGCGCTGCCCTCGTTGGCCGCGACGGCGGCGCTCTTCGACGAGCGCGAGGCCGAGCCGATGGCGCATATCGATGTGCTGGGACACGGCCGCGCGGCGCTCGAGGCGGCCAATGAGGCATACGGCCTGGCGCTGGCGGAGGACGAGATCGACTATCTCGTCGAAGCCTTCACTGGCTTGGGTCGCAATCCCACCGATGCCGAGTTGACGATGTTCGCCCAGGCCAATTCCGAGCACTGCCGGCACAAGATCTTCAACGCGGACTTCGTCATTGACGGTGTGCCGCAGCCGAATTCGCTGTTCGGGATGATCCGGCACACCGAACGCGTGGCCGGCGAGGGCACGATCGTTGCGTATAAAGACAATGCCTCGATCATGCAGGGCTCGGTGCGCAGCCGGTGGCTGCCCGAGGGTGGCCCGGACGGTCCCAGCGCGTATGCCGCCCGCGAGGGCGAAGTGCATGTGCTGATGAAGGTCGAGACGCACAACCACCCGACGGCCATTTCGCCCTTCCCCGGCGCGGCAACCGGAGCCGGTGGCGAGATTCGTGACGAAGGCGCCACCGGTCGTGGGTCGCAGCCGAAGGCAGGCGTGACCGGCTTCGCGGTGTCGAACCTGCGAATCCCCGGTGCTGAACAGCCCTGGGAGACAAGGGAAGCCGATGCGCCCGGGCATATCGCGACGCCTCTCGACATCATGATCGAAGCGCCGCTCGGAGCAGCGGCCTTCAACAATGAGTTCGGGCGGCCAGGTCTCGGCGGCTTCTTCCGGGTCTTCGAGCAAGAGGTCGATGGTGTCCGCCGCGGCTACCACAAGCCGATCATGAGCGCCGGTGGACTCGGCACGATCGATGCCGGTCAGACCGACAAGATCGCCTTCCCCGAGGGGAGCCTCCTCGTGCAACTCGGAGGCCCGGGTATGCGGATCGGCATGGGCGGTGGGGCAGCCTCGTCCATGGCGGCCGGCGCGAATACTGCTGCGCTGGACTTCGATTCGGTGCAGCGCGGCAATCCCGAGATGGAGCGTCGAGCGCAGGAAGTCATCAACCACTGCTGGGCGCTCGGCCAGGGCAACCCGATCTTGGCGATCCACGATGTGGGAGCGGGCGGGCTGTCTAATGCCTTCCCCGAACTCGTCGACGATGCCGGGCTCGGCGCCCGCTTCGAGTTGAACCTGGTGCCGCAGGCCGAGTCCGGGCTCTCGCCCAAGGAGATCTGGAGCAACGAGAGCCAGGAACGCTATGTCCTGGCCATCGCGCCCCAGTCGCTGCCGCTGTTCCGGCGGCTCGCCGAGCGAGAGCGCTGCCCGTATGCCGTTGTCGGACAGGCGCGTTCGGACGGCCAGTTGCGCCTGAGCTTTGACGTCGAGGGCGAGCCCGGCGAGGAGTTCGCCGTCGATATGCCGATGGAGGTGCTGCTCGGCAAGCCGCCGCGAATGACGCGCGATGTCGCGCGGGTGGATCGGTCGGGCGATGACTTCGACGGCTCCGGGGTCGATCTCCGGGGGGCGGCCTATGCCGTGCTGCGCCACCCGAGCGTGGCTAGCAAGCGTTTCCTGATCACCATTGCGGACCGGACCGTCGGCGGGCTGACCCATCGCGATCAGATGGTCGGCCCGTGGCAGGTGCCGGTCGCTGATGTCGCGGTCACTCTCGCGGACCTGACCGGCTTCGAGGGCGAGGCGATGGCCACCGGCGAACGGATGCCCCTGGCTGCTCTCGACGCTCCGGCGTCGGGACGGATGGCGGTCGGAGAGGCCATCACCAACCTGCTGGCGGCGCCAATCTCGTTGCGCGGCATCAAGTTATCGTGCAACTGGATGGCGGCGTGCGGGGAGCCGGGTGAGGACGCCGCGCTCTATGACACCGTGCAGGCCGTGGCGATGGAACTGTGCCCGGCCCTGGGCATTAGCGTGCCGGTCGGCAAGGATTCGCTCTCGATGCGCACCAAGTGGGCGGGCGACGACGGCGTCCAGCATTCCGTGACGTCACCGGTGTCGCTCGTCGTCACGGCCTTCGCGACGCTGCCCGATGTTCGGGGGACCCTCACGCCCGCGGCGGGCGAACACCAGGTGCTCATCCTCGTCGACCTCGGCGCGGGCAAGCACCGGCTCGGCGGCTCGATCCTCGCCCAAACCGAGAACGCCTTAGGCGCGACGGTGCCCGATCTCGATGACCCGGCGCGATTGGTCGCCCTCGTCGATGCGTTGAATAGCCTGCGGGACAAGGGAATTGTCGCGGCATACCACGACCGCAGCGATGGCGGACTCTGGGCCGCGATCTGCGAGATGGCCTTCGCGGGCGGCATCGGCATCGACATCGACCTGGCGCCCCTGGTGCGGCGCTCGCCCGGCGGTGAGGTCGCCGCGCTCTTCGCCGAGGAACTCGGCGCCGTCCTCGCCGTGCCATCCGAGCGCGCCACCGAAGCCGTCGCGATCCTGCGCGATCACGGACTCGGCGATCTCGTCCACGTGCTCGGCGCGACCCATCACCAGCCGCGCGTTAGCGTGTCGAGCACGGCCGGCCCGCTCCTCGATGAGTCGCTGCAGGATCTCGCGGCGGCGTGGGATGAGGTCTCCTGGCGGATCAGCGCACTGCGCGACAACCCCGAGTGCGCGGACGAGGAACACTCCGCTCTCGCCCGCCTGGGCTCTTCCGAGAGTCGTCTGGTTGTGCAGCCGAGTTTCGATCCAGCGCAAGACATTGCGGCGCCCTACCTCAATCTTGGTGCCCGACCCAAGGTCGCCATCCTGCGCGAGCAGGGCGTCAACAGCCATGTCGAGACGGCTTTCGCCTTCGACGCGGCGGGGTTCACGGCATACGACATCCACATGACCGACCTGATGACCGGCCGCGCGGACCTGCGTGACTTCACGGGCCTGGTCGCGGCGGGTGGCTTCTCCTATGGTGACACCCTCGGGGCCGGCGAGGGCTGGGCACGCTCGATCCTGTTCCATCCCGAGCTGACGGACGCCTTCCACGCCTTCTTCACCCGGGCGGACACCTTCGGTCTGGGCATCTGCAATGGCTGCCAGATGTTCGCCGCGCTCGCCGAGCACATCCCCGGCGCCGACGCGTGGCCGCGGTTCACCCGCAACAAGTCCGAGCAGTATGAAGCCCGCCTGTCCCTCGTCGAGGTGCTCGACTCACCCTCGCTCTTCTTCGCGGGGATGACCGGCTCACTGCTCCCGATCGCGGTGGCGCATGGTGAGGGATTCGCCGACTTCTCCGCGCAAGGCGACCCCGAGCAGGTCCACCGAGCCATGCGCTTCGTCGACGCGACCGGGGCGGTGGCCACGGCATACCCTGGGAATCCCAATGGCTCGCCCGACGGGCTGACGGCGGTGACCACCCCGGACGGCCGATTCACCGCGATGATGCCGCACCCCGAGCGCGTCCAGCGCAACATCCAAATGTCGTGGACCGACGGCCCGCTCGACCAGCCGAGTCCCTGGCTGCGGATGTTCCGCAACGCCCGCGCCTGGGCGAACTGAAGGTCTGAGCTTTGGCCCCATATGTGGTGCCAAAGCTCAGACCTACTTGCCGGTAAGCGTCAGGAGTAGAAGGGCCGATCCGGGTCGTCGGGGTCATCGGTGCCGCGCACATCGGGCTCGTGGACATCGGCCGAGACCGCCGGGTCGCCATGCAGCACCTCGCCGCCATCGGTGCTGATCGCGACGCCGGTGCTGTCGTGCACCTGCTTGGCGAGGTTGCGATAGGACTCGTCCGGGATCGCGAGGCCCACGGCGTCGAGGCGCTCACGGATGCGGGTGGCGACGGCGTCCTCGTCCATCGTCTGCGCGTCGACCTGGGCTGCGACGACCGCGTCAACATACGCCTGCACGTGCTCCGGGCCGTGGTGTTCGACGAACGACTCGGACAAGACGATGTGGGCGATGCGCGCGGGCGCGATCTTGGCGGCGGGGTTGGCGTCGACGTCGCTGGTCTCGCCGGTGCTGTTCTCGGGGGCGTCAGTCGTCATGGGCCGACTGTATGGCGCCCGCTCACCCTTGTGGGCCGAAAGCGCCGGGCCTCTTGCGTTGGCCGCCGCTCGGCTCAGCCGCGCCGAGCCTGGTGGGGCTCGACGGGCAGCCCGGCCTTGCTCCATGCGGTGAAGCCGCCCTCGAGGTGGGCGACATCGGTGCGGCCCATATCGTTAAGCACGGCGGTGGCGAGCGCTGAGCGCCACGCGGAGCCGCAATAGAGCACCAGCTTGCGGCCGTCGTCGAGGACCGGCTTGTAGTACGGGGTGGCCGGGTCGATCCAGAACTCCAACATCCCGCGAGGCGCCGAATAGGCGCCAGGGATCTGACCCAGCTTCTCCAACTCCCGCACGTCGCGGATGTCGACGATCAGGACGTCCGGGTCGTCCAGCAGGGTTTCGGCCGATGCCAGCGGGATGGTCTCGACGCGCGCGATGGCGGTGTCGACCAGATCCTTCGCGGTGCGCGCCAGCGGGGCACCCGGTTCGCGTTCACTCATCCCCCGAGTCTGGCACCCCCGACCGAGCCCGTTCCCTCCCGCGCCCGGCCGGCACGCTCAGGCGGCCGTCACGGGCCAGCAGCAGCACGGCTGCGGCAGCTGACGCCAGTCCCGCGAGACTCCACATCCACAACGCGGCCGACCAGTTCGACCAGACCATACGGGAAGACCGGGAGCCGACTGTCGAAGGGGCGCACAAGGGCCCACGCCGTCGCCAGGGGGATGACGGCCAGAGCGAACCGTCCACCGGGCGTGGACTGGCCGGCGAAGCGGGCCCGGATGACCCAGCAGGCGGCCAGCGCGGACGCGGCCGGGCCCTGGACGAAGACGGTCCACGGGTGATCCAGCAGACTGTCGCGCGCCCACCATGCCCCGGCCGACCAGGCCGCCAGGACGGTCAGGATGCCGGGCAGCCGGGCGGTCGTGCGCCAGGCCATGGTGTGCGGTGTCGGGTCGACGACTCCGGCGGCCGGCTCGTCGAGGCACCATGCCGTGGCCGCTGCGACGACGCCGACTGCCGTTCCCTGCAGCGGCCACAGCGGCAAGGGCTGGTACTCCACCAGGGCCATGAGCGCGAGCAGGATGACCGCGCATACGCCGACGAGGGTCCAGGGGAGCGCCGCGCGGCTGTAGCGCCACATGTCAGAGTTCGGGACCGGGATTCGGGTTGACGTAGGCATCGGGTAGTCCGAGCGTCAGGGTGAGGGCGAGGGCCACGGCCGCGACCACGAGGGTGATCGCGATGCCGCGCTTGAGACGCGCACGATCGGACTCGGGGTCATGGACGATGGCGAGTTGCAGGCCCAGGGCGCACAAGGCGGCGAGATAGCCGATCCACGCGACGGGCGAGCCTGGGGTGGCAACCCAGGTGCCGGTGCCGCTCGACCAGCCGAGCGGGCCATACCAATAGGTCCACGGCCAGAACGCCTTCCAACTCCAGGTGGACTCGAAGTTGCCCTGCATGAGGATCGAGACCACGACGACCAGGACCAGGGCGAGCGCTGCCATACCCCGCTGCGGGAGCCATCGGGACAGCAGGAGACCGAGCAGGGGGCCGCCGGCGGCGGGCACGACACCGAGGGCGAAGATCACGGCGAGGACGTATGCCGTGGAGACCGGTCCGTGGGGGGAGGCGAAGCTGTCCGGGGATCTTTGAAGAAGTAGATCACCGCCCAGGCGAACCAGACGAGGGCGACGGTGCCCGGGACAAGGATGGCCGTCGCCAGCGCTCGGGTGCGCACCCGCTCCGGGACCACGGGGGCACCGGCGGCTGCGGCGGCTCGGTCGGAGCGTTTCGCCAGGCTGGTCATGATGATCAGGCCGAGCAATCCGAGCAGGGCCGCCGGCGCGATCATGGTCAGCGTCGAACTCATGCCGCCCTCGCCGCTCACGGTGCTCACGAGCACCTGGGCGGCCAACAGGATGGTGCCCACCCAGAAGAGGGGATGCAGCGCGTAGTGGCGTACTTCGCGCCTGGCCAGGGGTGAGACGGCGATGGCGTGCGGGCTGGCCTGTGCGGTGGCTGAGGCGGTCATCGAACTGCTCCTTGGGGAAGGGCGCCGTGGCGCAGCAGGAGTAGGCGTCCTCGACGGTGGCGTCGGCGCGGCGGTGTTCCGGGCCTGGGGCATCGGTCCGCGCCGTCGACGGTGGCGGCATGACCTCGCCGCCCGGAGCACTTGCCCGTCGGCTGACGGATGCTCGACCCGACTACACCTCGAGCGCCTTCATCTCTGGCGCCGGTTCCGGGATCGGTCGTGCGCTCACGCTGACGGTCCTTGACCGCGGGTACCACGTGTTCGCCGGCGCCTACAACGATGCCGAGGAATCCAGCTTGGCCGAGTCCTTTGACGCTCGCCGCGTGACGCCCATCGTGCTGGACGTCCGTGACGAGGCATCCACCCAGGCTGCGGCGACGATCGTGGGCCAGAACCTTGCCGGGATAAAGCTCAAAGCGGTGTGCAATATCGCTGGAGTGATTGTCAACGGACCCCTCGTTGACCTCTCCGGTGCCGCGCTGAGCAACGTTCTCGCCGTGAACCTCGTGGGCGTCCACAATGTGACTCGCTCCATGCTGCCCGTCCTCGGCCCAGGCAGCCGGGTCGTCAACATGAGTTCTGCCAGCGGGGTTCGCACCCTGCCCTTCACAGGTGCCTACTCGGCGAGCAAATTCGGACTCGAGGCCCTCACGGCCGCAATGCGGATGGAGTTCGCGCCGCTCGGGATCCGGGTCTCCGCCGTAGCCCCGGGGATGGTTCGCACGCCCATGGCCGACGAGATCCAGCAGCAACTCCGACGTCCCCCGTCGCTGGAGGTGTATGCCGAGCCCGTGCGCATCGTCCTCGCGAAGTCCGTCGCCAGCGTCGAGCGGGGGATCCCGATGCGCCGCGTCGTGGCAACAATCGTCAGCGCCCTTGAGTCGACGTCACCGTCGCCGCGCTACGACCTTCACGATAGTTGGGCGCAGGATGCCGTGCTCATGCGCATGGTCCCCACCAAGGTGAGGGAGGCCGTGGTCGCGCGGGTTCTTCACTTGACGCCGACCCCCTGATCCATGGACGCGGCGCGCGACAGACTCGCCTGGTCATTGCCGCGCGGTGCCAGTTCGTGGCCGACGACCATCCCACATCCCGACCAGGGTCAGGTGGGTCGCGCCCCGGTGCGGACCGCGCCCGCCATCGTGACCAATGCCTCGGCCCGCTTGCTGCGCAGCGACCCAGGACCGTACTTGAGCAGCCACGAGTCGTCCTCGACAAGATCCAGCGATGCCGGCCCGGCTGCGCGCGCCCCGGCATCGTCGGGCTGATCCAGACGCTCCACGACCGAACGAAAGTAGTAGTGGAAGAAGAGTCGGTTGAACTCGGTGAAGTAGATGTCGGCGACCCTCAGGTCCCCGCGGATGACGACCATATTCTCGTCATTGTCCTGACACGAGGCCGAGGAGAAGTTGGCCGACCCGGTGACGACGATGGGGTCCGCACCGAGCGGGTCGGCGAGCAGGAACTTGGTGTGCACGAAGGCGACGTGCCGGTTGAGGCCGAGTTGCCGGGTGGTGGTCTCCACGACCCACTGGCCGAGGGGGTCGGAGAGTTCGCTCCCCCAGGCTTGATAGATATTGCGGCTGCTGTCGAGCTTGACCTGCGCTGACTTGGTGTCCGGTTTTTCCAGCAGGAAGAAGCGCAGCGGGCTGGAGGTGTCGCCCTGGGCGAGCACCTCCCGAAGTTGGCGCGCGATCCCGAAGGCGAAGGTCGCGCAGGCGAGCCGCTTGGCACCGGTCAGCAGGTCCGCATACAGATCGAGCGGCGCGGTGCCGCTGCGCGGGCTGAAAATCGCTGTCTGGCCTCGGGCGATCTCGCCGCGCCCGGCCGGAACCGGCGACATCGCCGCGACAGCCGCTCGCAAGGCGGCATTGCGGGTCCGCACTTCGCTGGCGCTGTCCGTGATCCGGCCACCGGGGTCGGCGGCCAGCAGATCCCAGTACGCCTGGAACGTCGCCGCCAGGCTGGGGTCCTTGATCAGGTGACCGACATTCGCCTGGCCGTGAATGCCGCCGAGGGTCAGATTCGTCGAACCGGTCCACACCTCGGCCGGCACCCCGGCCCGATGCACAACGAGGAACTTGTTGTGCTGTATGGCGTTTCGGCGCGCCTCTCGCGGCACGATCGCCGTCATCGGGATCCCCGCCGCGGTGACCGCTTCAAGGTTCGCCAGCCGAGGCGCACTGCGCACGAACACCTTCTTGATGCTCCCGTCGCGCTGGCGCTGGTTCTCCCAATGCTCATTGACCTTCAGGTCCAGCACGAGACGGAGGTCGACGCCGCGCGCGACCGCGTCCGCGAACTCGCGCAGGACCGGGAGGTGGCCGAACTCGTAGAAGGCCCCCCGCAGCGTGTCACCAGGGCCGGTCGAGCGGATCACCGCTATCAGGGCATCGTCGAGATCCCGGCTGAGCCAATCGAGGGCGAGTTGCCGCTTGGCAGCGGTCGGCTGAGCATCAGGCGAGAGGCCGCCGAAGCGGCGCTGGTATGCCTGGCTGGAGGCCACCCCTCGGTTGGCATGGATCTCGTGCGTGGGCGAGGCTGTCGGCTCAGTGGTGACCCTCAGTTCCGCCGGCCGGCCGCGGCGTGGGCTCGCCGGTCGGCCGCGGAGCGGAATGAACCGGTAGTCGTAGGAGGTCCCCGGCGTCACCGTGAAGTCGTCCCAGACGAGAGACTGGATCGGGTGCTGATTCGTCGAATAGGCCCGTCCGGGTTCAGGATCGGGCACCAAGGACCGGAACACCTTCAATCCGGTGACGTACCGATAGGTCCCGGTCGGGGTGCGCCTTTGGACGGCGAAGCCGAGCAGTCCGGGCCTCGCCGAGTTCGCGACCTTGATCGCGAAGGACACCGTGCCGGTGCCGGCGACGGCGAAGACGGTGACGCCGGCTGCCGACCAGGACCGGTAGCGCACCCGACCAGCGTAGGCCGCGATGGTCCGGTCGGGGCCGTTTCGCGAATGCGTCGGTGTGCAACCGTGCGCGCTGGGGATGCCGGTCAGTGGTGCGTGCGCACTGACGGCGACCATTCGCCAGCGGGCGCAACCTCGTGGCGGACGGCCGTCGCATCGCAGGGTTTGGCCGCGCCATTCGGCGCCGGGACTGTCCGCCGAACGGTGGTTCTGACCTGACACGCCAACGTGGGTTGGCGGGAAGGTTGGTCACTGATGACCGAGACAATCACGAGCGTGGGCTCGATGCCCAAGGACGCCAAGAGACGCCGCTCGTCGTCGACCGCGACACCGTCGGAGAGGGCGGCGATCGCGCAGCTGGTCAAGGCCGCCAGGGAGCGGGGTGAGGACATCACCGGCCCGGAGGGGTTGTTGAAGTCGATCACCGCGACCGTGCTCGAGGCCGCCCTGGAAGAAGAGCTGACCGACCACCTTGGTCACGTCAAGCACCGCGCGCCCGAGGGTGGGGCGGAGAACATCCGCAACGGCACCCGCGCCAAGACGGTGCTGACCGACGCGGCCGGGGAGGTGGTGATCGAGGTGCCGCGAGATCGGGCTGGAACGTTCGAGCCGGTCATCGTCACGAAGCGCCAGCGGCGGCTGTCGGATGTGGACGCGGTCGCGATCTCGTTGTTCGCCAAGGGCCTGACGACCGGGGAGATCAGCGCGCACTTCGCCTGGGGGTACCTCCCGTTTGCGGGGGCGGTGTACGGCGCCTCGATCGGTAAGGACACTCTCTCTCGGATCACCGACAAGGTGGTCGAGTGGGGGTGCCCCCGCTTGCGGGGGAGATGCAGGCGTGGTGCTCCCGGCCGCTGCTGGGGGTGTACGCCGCGGTGTTCATCGACGCGATCTATGTCAAGGTCCGCGACGGGCAGGTCGGCAACCAGCCGTTCTACGCGGTGATCGGGGTCGACCTGGCCGGGCGCCGCGACGTCCTGGGTCTGTGGGCCGGCCAGGGCGGCGGGGAGTCGGCGAAGTTCTGGCTGGCGGTGCTGACCGACCTGAAGAACCGTGGCGTGCGGGACATCTTCTTCCTGGTCTGTGACGGCCTCAAAGGCCTGCCGGACTCGGTCGCCGCGGTCTTCCCGGCCACGATCGTGCAGGCTTGTGAGGTTCCCCCCGGACCGTGGAGGCATCGACAATGAGGATCGAGATGCCGGAGAAGCGGAAGAAGCACGACCGGGAGTTCCGTGAGGGAGCTGTCCGGATCGTCGAAGAGACCAACAAGCCGATCGCGCAGGTTGCCCGTGACCTCGGCTTGAACGAGGGCACTCTGGGTAACTGGGTGACTCGTGCGCGCCGAGGCCGACGGCAGCCGCGGCCTATCCCGCGATGATGTCGCCGAGTTGAAACGGCTCCGCGCCGAAGTCGCGGAGTTACGGATGGAGCGTGATGTCCTCAAGCGATCCGTGGTCCTGTGGGTGAAGGAGGCGACGAAGTGAGCGTGGCCCGCTTCATCGCCGACCAGAGGACCAAGCACCGAGTGCCGCACACCATCGTCTGTGCCCTGTTGGGGGTCTCCCTGGCGTGGTTCTACAAGTGGCGGGCCCGAGCCACCGGTCCGGCCGCCGACTCGGGCCTGCACACCACACGAGATCTGCGCCGCGACACCGTCGACCGCGCGGTCGCGGTGGCGTTCCGGAAGGCCCGCGGGGTGCACGGCTCACCCCGGCTGGTCCATGACTTGCGCGACGACGGCTGGACCGTCAGCGAGAAGACGGTCGCGGCCTCGATGCGCCGTCAAGGGTTGGTCGCCCGCCGGATCCGGCGCCGTAACGGCCTGACTAGGCAGGACAAGGCCAAAGCGCCGTTCCCCGACCTGCTCCGACGCGACTTCACCGCCGACCGCCCGAACAGCCGGTGGGTTGGTGATATCACTGAGATCCCGACGGGAGCCGGGAAGCTGTACCTGGCGACCGTAATCGACCTGTACTCCCGCCGCCTCCTGGGTGCCGCGACCTCGCTGCACCCGGACGCCGACCTCGCCGGTGCGGCGATCCGGATGGCCGTCACGGCCCGCGGCGGCGTGGATGCGGTCAACGGGACCGGCTGGCGCATTAACGAGAGTCAGCGGGTCGTTTTCCACACGGACAGGGGCTCGACCTACACGGCGGCCTCGTTCACCGGCCTGTGCCGACGCCTGGGTGTTCGCCAATCCATGGGCCGGGTCGGATCGTGTTTCGATAACGCCGCCGCGGAGGCGTTCTTCTCCTCCCTGGAATGGGAAGTCCTCTCCCGCAACACCTTCGCCGACACCCACGCCGCGCAAGCGGCGGTGTTGGACTGGTGCTACGGCTTCTACAACCACACCCGCCGACACAGCTCGGCTGCCATGATGAGCCCCATCAACTACGAAAACGCTGCGGCCCCCGACCGGGAAGCCGCATAACCAAGCCCTCCACGAAACGGGGGGAACCACACGGGCATACCCGACCCCGATCGTGGAGGTCTGCCTCGTCAGCTCACTGACCCGGCTGGAGCGTGCGGTGGACGCCGCGCTCTATCGACTCGGGCAGGAGGCGCTGACCAATGCCCTGCGACACGCCCGCCGTGCGAGCTACGTGCTGGTTGAGCTGCACCGCGAGGGCGGGAGCGTCAGGCTTCGGGTCAGTGATGACGGGAAGATACAACCGGGGGCGACCCCGGAGCCCGGCTTCGGCCTCCTGGGTATGACCGAGCGCGTGCACCTGCTGGGCGGGACGCTGCGCGCCGGTCCGGCGCCCGAAGGCGGCTGGGTGGTCGAGGCCGTGCTTCCGGCGCAGGTTTCGCCATGAGCATTCGCATCGTCGTGGCCGATGACCAGGATCTGATCCGGACCGGGCTGGTGATGATCCTCGGTGCCCAGCCCGAGCTTGAGGTCGTGGGGGAGGCGGCAGACGGGCTCACGGCGCTCGAATTGGCCCGACGGTTGCGTCCCGACGTCCTGCTCGTGGACATCCGGATGCCCGGCGTGGACGGCATCGAGGTGACGCGGCGCCTCGCCGGGCCGCAGGTTGTCGACCCGATGGCCGTCGTGGTCATCACCACCTTCGACCTCGATGAGTACGTCCTCGGCGCCCTGCGCGCCGGCGCGCGCGGACTCCTGCTCAAGGATGCCGGGCCGCACCTGCTGGTCCAGGCCATCCATGCTGCGGCGACCGGGGACGCATTGATCGCGCCCAATGTCACCCGCCGCTTGCTGGCGGCCTTCGCCGACCACGCGCCGGTGGCGCCCGTTCAGCCCATCGACCCGCTCACCGAGCGAGAAGAGGAGGTCCTCGCCCTGGTGGCGCTCGGGCGGACCAATGCCGAGATCGCCGGCGAACTCTTCATCAGCCTGAGCACCGTCAAGACCCATGTCGCCTCATTGCTGACCAAGCTCGGGGCTCGCAACAGGGTCGAGATCGCGATCTGGTCCTATGACACCCGGCGGACGCGAGGACGATAGGGGACGCCGATCCGGCCGCCGGTCGTGGGGATGCTGCTGCCCGGGACGCAGGCCCGCAGTAGGGTGGGCGCTGCCAGTCGTACTCCACATGTGGAGTCAGGGAACCCGGTGCGAATCCGGGACTGACGCGCAGCGGTGAGGGGGACGGCTCGAGCACGTCAGCAATGACAGCCACTGGGGACGCCACCCTGGGAAGGCGCTCCGAGCCGAACGAACCCGAGTCCGAAGACCTGCTGGCCCTCGCGACGCCCGTCGCCGAGTCACATGCGAGCCCCGCGCAAGGGTTCCTGGCCCGAAGGGGTAGTGGTGTCCGTCATTCGCGAACGCGCCGACCGATGCCCGGGGGCATATCGCCCGTGGCCGGCCGAGGATGGGTGGCTGGTGCGGCTGCGCCTGGTCGGCGGCCGGATATCGAAGCGCTCGCTGAGCGCGCTCTCGGCGGTTGCGCAGGAGTTCGGAGACGGCCGGGTATACCTGACCGGCCGGGCCAACCTGCAGGTGCGAGCCTTCCCCGGCTCGTCCGCGGGTCTGAGCGAGTCGGCGCTCGCGGCTCTGCGCGGCACTGGATTGCTGCCGAGTCGCACGCACGAGCTGGCGCGCAACATCATGCTCTCGCCACAATCCGGTCTGGCCGGCGGCCGCGCGGACCTGCGCTTCCTGGCCGCCGACCTGGACCGGCTGATCTGTGTCGATCCCGTCCTGGCCGCCCTGCCGGGACGATTCCTCTTCGTCCTGGACGACGGTCGCGGCGACCTGCTCGACCGGCCCGCCGACCTCGGCCTGGTCGCCCTGGACCACCAGCGCGGGCAAGTGCGCATCGGCGCGGGCTGGGCCGAGGTGGTCTCGCTGGATAGGGCCGCGCTCCGACTGGCCGCGCTGGCCGCAGCCTTCCTGCACGCCCGCGGCAGTGGCGCATCCGCGCCCTGGCATATCCGGGAACTCGCCGCACCGGCGATCGCCACGAGCCTGGCACCCGTCGCGGATCCAGACCCGCTGTTGCCGCGCCCGCTCGCTCCGCTTCCCTACGGCCCGGTCCCAGGGGGCCGGCACCAGCCAGCGCCCGAGACCGGTCTTGACGGCGCCGCCATCGCGGCCCTGACCGGCGCCTACAGCCCCACCGACCTGACGGCCACTTCCGACGCCGACGACCACCCCACCACTGACGCCGCCACCACCACCACCGACGCCGCCACCGACCTGATCGTCACCCCCTGGCGCGGCATCCTGATCCCCGAAGGCGAGCGCCATGAGTGACCTCCGTCGGCCACCACGGCGCTACCCCTATATCGATGACGGCCCGGCCATCTACCTCGACTCCTTCGCCACCATCCGCCGCGAGGCCGACCTGAGCTCGGTGCCGGCCGACGCCGAACGGCTGGCGGTCCGGATGATCCACGGCAGCGGGCAGGTCGACCTGGCGCGGGACCTGCTCATCCATCCGGCTGTCGTCGGTGCTGCCCGCTCGGCACTGACGGCCGGGGCCTCGATCCTGTGCGACGCCACCATGGTCGCCACCGGCATCACCCGCTCCCGGCTGCCCGCGGACAATGCGGTGCGTTGCCTGCTCAACGACGAGCGGGTGCCGGAGTTGGCTCGGCGTTGGTCCACGACGCGCACCGCCGCGGCCCTGTCGCTGTGGCGACCGCACCTGTCCGGTGCGGTGGTCGCCATCGGCAATGCCCCCACGGCCCTCTTCCACCTCTTGGAGATGATCCTGGACGGCGCGCCCCGCCCCGCCGCCATCGTGGGCTGCCCGGTCGGCTTCATCGGCGCGGCCGAGTCCAAGCAGGCCCTCGTGGACCTGCATGCCGATCACGGCATCGACATCCCCTATGTCACCGTTCGCGGCCGCCGGGGCGGCTCGGCGATGACCTCATCCGCGCTGAACGCGCTGGCCCAGGAGCAGGAATGAGCGGGCGCTTCACCGTCGTCGGCATCGGCCCCGGAGATCCGGAACTGGTCACCGTCAAGGCCGTGCGAGTCATCGGGGCGGCCCAGGTGGTCGCCTACCACGCGGGGGTGAGCGCGCAATCGCACGCCCGCCGGATCGCCGCCGATCTCTTCCCGCCGGGAGTGATCGAGGAGGAACTGCGCTATCCCGTCACCAGCGGCAGCACCGACCATCCGGGCGGCTATCTCGGGGCGCTGTCCGACTTCTATCAGCGGTGCACGCAGCGGCTTGCCGAGCACCTGGACGCCGGGCGCGATGTCGCTCTCCTGGCCGAGGGCGACCCGCTCTTCTACGGCTCCGCGATGTACCTGCACGACCGCTTCAAGGACCGCTACGAGACGCTCGTCGTCCCCGGCGTACCGGCCTTCGCCGCCGCGACCGCCGCCATCGCCCACCCGCTGGTGCGCCAGGACGATGTGCTGACCGTGCTGCCCGCAACCCTGCCCGAGCCGGAGCTGGCCCGGCGGCTGGCCGACACCGATGGCGCCGTGATCATGAAGCTCGGCCGCACCTTCCCGGCGGTGCGCGCAGCCCTGGAACAGGCCGGCCGCCTGCACGGTGCCTGGTATGTCGAGCGCGCCTCCCAACCCGAGCAGCGGTGGCTGCCGGTCAGTGAGGTGGATCCGGATTCGGTTCCCTACTTCTCCCTGATCGTGGTGCCCGGTGACGCGGCGAATCCGCCCGACGGAGCCCGGCTGCGCCAGGCGAGCGGCGCCGCTGCGCCGACGAGCCGGACGCCGGCTGCCGCGGCCGAGGTGCTGGTGGTCGGATTGGGCCCGGGTCCGCAGGACTGGCTGACCCCGGAGGCCTCCGCGGCGCTGGCGCAGGTCACGCACGTGGTCGGCTATGGCCCCTACGTCCAGCTTGTGCCGCAGCGCGCCGGTATGACGCGCCACGCCTCCGGCAATACGGTCGAGATCGACCGGGCCCGGCACGCCCTGGACCTGGCCAAGGCCGGGGAGAAGGTCGCGGTGGTCTCCGGTGGGGATGCCGGAGTCTTCGGGATGGCCGCAGCCGTCTTCGAGGCGGCGCAGGATCCGGCATACCGGGAGATCGCCATCCGGGTGCTGCCCGGCGTCAGCGCCGTGCAGGCCGTCGCCGCTCGAGCCGGTGCGCCGATCGGCGCGGACTTCGCCGTGGTCTCGCTCTCGGACCGGCTCAAGCCGTGGGCCGTGGTGGAGCAGCGGCTGCGGGCGGTGGCGCAGGCCGATCTGGTGCTGGCCATCTACAACCCGGCCTCCCGATCGCGCACCCACCAACTCGCGCGGGCGCAATCGCTGCTCTTGGAGCATCGCCGGCCGGAGACCGTGGTGATCATCGGGCGCGACATCGGCCGCGACGACGAGTCGCTGACGGTCACCACCCTGGCCGAGCTCGACCCGGCCGCTGTCGACATGAAATGCCTGCTGATCGTGGGCGCGGACGCGACCCGCGTCGGACACGCGGGCGTCTGGACGCCCAGATCCGTCCCGGCGATGAGCGAATGACCATCCACTTCGTCGGTGCCGGACCGGGCGCCGCGGATCTGCTGACCGTGCGCGCGACCCGACTGCTGGCCGCCGCGCAGCTGGTCCTCTATCCCGGCACCTATCTGGACCCGCAGGTGCTCAGCCATGTCACTCCGGGCGCCGAACTGGTCGACACCCAAGGCCTCGACCTTGATCGGATCACCGCCCGACTGATCTCGGCGCACCGCTGCGGGCAGCAGGTCGTGCGCTTGGCCTCGGGGGACCTGTCCCTCTACTCCGCACTGGCCGAGCAGACCCGGCGCCTCGATGCAGCCGGCGTCCCGTGGGATGTCACCCCGGGGGTGCCTGCCTATGCCGCCGCCGCGGCCGCGGTGGGCCGCGAGTTGACGGTGCCGCTGATCACCCAATCAGTGGTGCTCACACGGGCCCAGGCGCGCTCCACCGTGATGCCGCCGACCGAATCGCTGGCCGCCTTCGCGGCAACCGGGTCCACCCTGGTGCTGCACCTGGCCATCACCCGCACCCGGGAACTGATGCGCGAGCTGGCGTCGGCATACGGCCCGGACACCCCGGTGGTTGTGGTCCACCGCGCCAGCCAGCCGGAGGAACTGGTGTTGCGCGGCTCCATCGCCACCATCGCCGAGCAGGTCGAGGCGGCCGGCCTGCGACAGGCCGCGGTCATCCTGGTCGGGCGCGCCCTCGACCCCACCGGGGGCGGCGAGTCCTATCTGTATGACGCGCGGCGCGCGCGCTCGGGCACCCCAGCCGGCTCGGGCACCCCAGCCGGCCCGAGCGACTCGGTCACCTCGGCCGGGTCAGCGCCCACTGCGTGACCGCGCGGGCCGGGGTCCAGCCGGTATAGCTGCCGATCGGCGCGGCGATCTCCACCGCGATCCGCGTCAACTCGCCGCCGTGCTGGGCGTACAGCTCGCCCAGCAGACGCTCGGTCTCCAGCGTCACCCCATGAACGACGAGCCGCCCACCGGCCGGGAGGGCACTCAGGCACCGCGCCATCACCCCGGGCGCACTGGCGCCGCCGCCGACGAAGATCGCCGACGGTTCGGGCAGACCTGTCAAGGCCTGCGGAGCCTGGCCGAGGACCACTCGCAGAGCGGGCACGCCGAGCGCGGCGGCATTCCGGGCGATCCGAGCGGCCCGCTCGGGGACCGCCTCGATCGCGGTGGCGGTGCAGCTGGGGTGGGCGCGCATCCATTCGATGCCGACCGAGCCGGCGCCGGCGCCGACATCCCACAGGTGCTCTCCAGGCACGGGCGCCAGCCGGGCCAGGGCGCTGGCGCGCAGGTCGCGCTTGGTCAGCTGGCCGTCGTGCTCGAAGAGGTCGTCGGGCAGGCCGGCCACCCAGCCGCCGTGAGTTGGTCCGACCAGCTCGAGACCGATGATGTTCAGTCGGGCAGCCGGCCCCTCCCAGCCCGCCGCCAGCGCCTCGGTGCGGGAGAAGTCCGTGGTGCCCAGATCCCCGAGCACGTGCATCCGGCTGGCGCCATAGCCGCAGTCCCGCAGCAGCTCGGCCACGAGCTGTGGGGTGGACTCGTCCGCGGAGAGGACGAGCACCCGGCGCCCCGGCGCGAGCTCGCGCAGCACGGCCGCCGGGTCGCGTCCGACCACGCTGACCACGGCGCAGGACTGCGCCGACCAGCCAAGCTCGGCCCGGGCCAGGGCGATCGAGGACAGGGCCGGGATGATGCGCACCCGCTCGGGCCCGAGCAACTCGATCAGGGTGGAGCCGATCCCGAAGACCAAGGGGTCGCCGGAGGCCAGCGCGACGATCTCGGCTCCCGTCGTTCCGGCACTGTCGAGATGCTCCAGCATGGCGGGCAAGTGCTCACGCAGGGGCGAGGGCCAGGGCTGACGCACCTGCCCCCGCCGCGGCGGGATCAGCGCCAAGTGCCGGTGGCCGCCGAGCACGACTCGCGCATCCAGCACGATCTGCTGCTGCACGGTGCTCAACCCGGCCCACCCGTCCGCGCCCATCCCGAGCACGGTCACGGCGGGTAGGAGCCGGGGGGGATTGGTTTCGGACACGAGGACGCACGCTATCGTGAGGCCACAGCACGAGGTGCCTCGCAGGCACCGCCATCGGAAAGGGTGGCGGCCGCCGACGAGGAGAATCTGGGAAGCCGGTGAAAGTCCGGCACAGGCCCGCTGCGGTGAATCCGGCCCCATCTCGGGGACCGGACAAGTCCGAAGACCGGCCTCGCGCGCGTCCATGTCCTTGGCGATCGAGCGGGAGCCTCAGATGCCGGTGCACTACCCCTTTTCCGCCGTCCTCGGATGCGCAGCCGGCGGTGACCAGGCCCTTGATGATCAGGCCCTCGATGACCAAGCCGTGGATGACCGAGGCCTGGACGACATGGGCTTGGCCCTGATCCTGAGCACGATCGCCCCGCAGATCGGCGGCGTGCTGATCCGAGGTGAGAAGGGCACCGCCAAATCGACGGCCGTGCGAGCCTTGGCCGCCGTCCTCCCGCCACTGCAGGTGTATGCCGCGGACCGCTTCTCGATCGATCCGCATGACCCGGAGGCGACTTCACCGGACGGGCCCTTCGGGCCCGGGGCCGAGGTCATGAGCCGGCCAGTCCGCCTGGTCGAGTTGCCGGTGGGCGCCACCGAGGACCGGGTGCTCGGCTCGCTGCACCTGGAACGGGCGCTGGCCCAGGGCAAGGTCGAGTACGAGCCCGGACTGCTGGCCCGGGCACACCGCGGGATCCTCTATGTCGACGAGGTCAATCTGCTGCACGACCACCTGGTCGACCTGCTCCTGGACGCCGCCGCCATGGGCCGAGCCACGGTCGAACGCGATGGCGTCTCGATCGAGCACGCAGCCCGATTCGTCCTGATCGGCACGATGAATCCCGAGGAGGGCGAACTGCGCCCGCAACTCCTCGATCGCTTCGGCCTGACCGTCGAGGTCGCCGCGCCCCGGGATCCGGCCCAGCGGGTGGAGGTGGTGCGCCGCCGGATCGCCTATGACGCGGACCCCGCCGCCTTCGCCGCCCGCTTCGCCGCAGCCGAACGTGCCCTGACCGAGCGGATCGAAGCCGCTCAAGGACGACTGACCGAGGTGCACCTGAGCGATCGGGCACTGCTGACCATCGCCGAGTTGTGCGCCGCCTTCGAGGTGGACGGCCTACGCGCCGACATCGTCCTGGCCCGGGCAGCCGTGGCACATGCCGCCTGGACCGGCCACGATGCTGTGACCAGAGCGGACATCCGCCGCGCCGCGCTGCTCGCACTCCCGCATCGGCGCCGCCGCAACCCCTTCGATGCCCCTGGTCTCGACGAGGAACTGCTCGACTACATCCTGGCGAACGCCGATCTGCCGCCGGAGCCTCCGGATCCGCCGAAGGACGGGCAGAGCCCGACCACGCCGGAACCGTCCGAGAGCGAAGACGACGGTCCCGGCCAGCCGGATTCCGACCCTGGATCGGGCCCGGGCGGCAATGGCGGCGCCGGAGGCGAGGATGCCGGTCCTCCGGAGTCCGATGCGCTCGACGAAGCCCAGGCCGAAGCTCAGGCCAACCCTCATGACCCGAGGGATGACGAGCGGCCGCCGGCCGGCGGCCGGGCCGGATCCCCGGCCGGATCGGGGGAGTCCGTGGTCGCCGCCGCGACACCCTTCCGGCCCACCCTGATGACCGTGCGGGGTCTCGGGGCGGGCACCCCGGGGAAGCGGAGCCGGGCGCTGGCCACCTTCGGCCGTCGGGTCGGTGCAACCGCGGGCGACTCCGGATCGCTGCACCTGGTCGAGACACTGATGGCGGCTGCCGGCAAACAGCCGGTCCGGGAGCGAGCGCAGGGCCGGGTGCAGGTCTGCGGTGAGGACCTGCGGATCGCCGTGCGTGAAGGCCGCGAAGCCAATCTGGTGCTCTTCTGCGTCGATGCCTCCGGGTCGATGGCCGCGCGCGCCCGGATGACCCAGGTCAAGACGGCCGTGCTCTCGCTGCTGCTGGACGCCTACCGCCGGCGGGACAAGGTCGCCCTGATCACCTTCTCCGGTCAGGGCGCCGCTCTGGCGCTGCCCCCGACGCATAGCGTCGAGATTGCCGCGGCTCGCCTGGCCGAGTTGCCGGCCGGGGGCCGCACGCCGCTGGCGGAGGGTCTGCTCGAGGCCGCACGGGTGCTGACCCGGGAGCGACTGCGCGACCCTCGGCTTCGACCCCTGCTGGTCGTGGTCACCGACGGCCGGGCCACCGGCGGCCGGGACGCCGTCGCCCGGTCGCGCCGGGCGGCCGATCAGGTCGCGAGCCTGGGCGTGACCAGCGTGGTCATCGACGGCGAGGACGGGCCGCTACGGCTCGGACTGGCGCGCGTGCTCGCCGGCCATCTGCAGGCCGAGTATCTGCCGGTGGCGCAGGTGGACGCGGCCGCGCTGACCGGCAGCGTGCACCGGCATACCCTCCAGGCGCGGGGGGCGGCCTGATGCCCCAGGGGCGGCCGAGCCGGATCCCGGACGATGGCCTGACCACGCGGCAGCGCCGCAACCGACCGCTGCTGATCGTGCATACGGGCCCGGGCAAGGGCAAGTCCACCGCGGCCTTCGGGCTGGCGCTGCGCGGATGGAATCAGGGCTGGCGCATCGGGGTCTTCCAGTTCGTGAAGTCGGCCCGCTGGCGGATCGGGGAGCAGAGCGTGCTGGAACGGCTCGGGCGATTGCACGCGGAGACCGGCGAGGGGGGCCCGGTCGAATGGCACAAGATGGGTTCGGGCTGGTCCTGGAGCCGCAAGCAGGGCGAGGAGCAGAGTCATGAGCAGGCCGCCCGCGAGGGCTGGGCAGAGGTCAAGCGCCGCCTCGCCGATCAGAGCCACGATCTGCTCATCCTGGACGAGTTCACCTATCCGATGACCTGGGGCTGGGTCGAGGTCGAGGAGGTGGTCGCCACCGTGAGCCAGCGCCCCGGCTTCCAGCATGTCGTGATCACCGGCCGCAATGCCGATCCCCGCCTGATCGCCGCCGCCGACCTGGTCACCGAGATGACCAAAGTCACACACCCGATGGATGCCGGGCAGAAGGGCCAGAAGGGCATCGAATGGTGAGGCGGTGGTAGCGCTGCCACGCCTGGTGATCGCGGCCCCGGCCACCGGCGCGGGCAAGACCACCATCGCGACCGGGCTGATGGCGGCGCTACGCCTGGCCGGGCATCAGGTCAGCGGGCACAAGGTGGGTCCGGACTACATCGATCCCGGATATCACGCGCTGGCCACCGGCCGGCCCGGTCGCAACCTGGACCCGCACCTGGTGGGGGAGGCGCGGATCGTCCCGCTCTTGCTGCACGGGGCGGCGGGGGCCGATGTCGCGGTGATCGAGGGGGTGATGGGGCTGTATGACGGGCGCCTGGGCACCGGCGGTTTCGCCTCGACCGCGCATGTCGCCCGGCTGACCGGCTCCCCGGTTGTGCTGGTGCTCGACGTCGCCCGGATGTCGCGCACGGTGGCGGCCGTGGCCGCCGGGATGGCCGCCTTCGACGATGGCATCACCATCGCCGGGGTCGTGCTCAATCGCACCGGTTCGCCCCGCAATGACGCCGAGATCGCCACCGCTGTGGAAAGCACCGGACTGCCGGTGCTGGGGATGCTGCCGCGCGATGCGGACCTGGCCGTCCCGTCGCGGCATCTGGGCTTGGTGCCGGCTCAGGAGCGCGACGGCTCGATCGCGCTGCTGCGCCGGCTCGGAGAGCAGGTCGCCCGCCATCTCGACCTGGAGGGCCTGCTGGCGATCGCTCGCGCCGCCCCCGGCTTGGCCGGCCTGGCTTGGGACCCGTGCCGGCAGGTCCGCTCCGGCGGCCCCGGACGACCGGTAATCGCTGTGGCCGGTGGGCGGGCCTTCACCTTCCGCTATGCCGAGACCGAGGAGTTGCTCCGGGCTGCCGGCTGCGCGATCGTCACCTTCGATCCGCTGAGCGATCCGGCTCTGCCGGAGCGGACCAGTGGGATCTACCTCGGTGGCGGCTTCCCCGAGGTCTATGCCGCCGAGTTGGCGGCCAATCACTCCTTGCTACGTCACCTGCGGGCCGCAGTCGAGGCCGGCATACCCACCGTCGCCGAATGCGCTGGGCTGCTCTATCTCGCCCGCACGCTGGATGGCGCGGACCTGGCCGCGATCGTCCCGGCCGACGCCCGGATGAGCGAACGACTGACCTTGCGCTATCCGCTGGCGCAGGCCGCCACGGATTCGCTGCTGACCCGGGCGGGGGAGCAGGTTACCGGCCACGAGTTCCACCGCACCCGCACCGAGCCGGTCAGCGGAGGGGCCGCGGAAGGGGTCAGCGGAGGTGGCGGCGCCCAGGCTGCCGCAGAAACGGCTCTGTCGCCCACGGCCGCCTGGATCATCGACGACGCCCCCACCGGATTCGCCACCCGCACCTGGCATGCCTCCTACCTGCACGTGCACTGGGCCGGATACCCGCAGTTGGCGCAGCGCTTCGCCAATGCCGCGCATCGAACCGAGCCCTACTCGGGCGAGTCCGGGCCCGCCGGGCCGGGTGGAAGGCAGTCGTGGTCGGCGGGACCGCCGTCGTGCCCGCCACGGCCATACCTGGCCATCGGCTCCGCCGCCACGGGCCGGCCCGACGCAATGCGGCACTCGCGCCGCGCAATTCAGCGGGATCCGCTGCGTCATCACGGCGATGCGGAGACGGGACCGGGCCTGCTCGATTTCGCCGTCAATGTCTTCGACGGGCCCCGACCGGCCTGGCTGGAGGCGGCGCTGCAGGAATCCCTGGCGCAGTCGAGCGCCTATCCCGACGCCCGGCCGGCCGCCGCGGCCATCGCCGCCCACCACGGCCGCAGGATCGAGGAAGTCCTGCCGTGCGCCGGGGCCGCCGAGGCCTTCACCCTGATCGCGCGGCTGCGCCGGTGGCGCCGACCGGTCGTGGTCCACCCGCAGTTCACCGAACCGCACGCGGCCCTGGAGCGGGCCGGACGCCGCGTCATACCGGTGCTGCTGAGCGAGACCAGCGGCTTCGCGCTGGACCCGGACGCCGTCCCGGCGGATGCCGATCTGGTCATCCTCGGCAATCCGACCAATCCGACCGGCGTGCTGCACTCGGCCGAGCAGATCAGCCGATTGCGCCGACCGGGTCGGCTGCTGGTGGTCGACGAGGCCTTCATGGATGCCGTCCCGGACCAGCCGGAGAGCCTGATCGGTGATGGCTTCGAGGAGGTCATCGTGCTGCGCAGCCTGACCAAGCACTGGTCCATCCCCGGGGTGCGGGCCGGATATCTCGTCGGCGACCACCGGGTCATCCGCGCCCTGGAGCGTCAGCAGACACCATGGTCGGTATCCACGCCGGCGATCGCCGCCATGCTCGCCTGCTGCACCCCCACCGCCAGCGCAGCCTCGCGTGAACGAGCGGTCGAGTTGTCCCGGTGGCGAGCCGTCCTGGAGGACGGGCTGCGCGAGCGCCGAATCGCCTTCGTGCCGTCTGCGGCCCCCTTCGTGCTGGCACGCCCGGAGCCTGCTGTCGGTATGCCCGTGCCCCGTGACCCTGCGCGGTCGCGCGATCCGCGCCCCGCAGATCCCGGCGAGCCGGGCTCCGGGCGGGCGGCGGCGGGCATACCCGCTGTGCATTCGGCCCTGCGCCGGCAGGGCATCGCGGTGCGGCGCGCCGATACCTTTCCCGGCCTCGACTCCGGATGGATCCGGATCGCCGTCCGTCCGCCCGCCGCCACCGCAGCCCTGCTCGCCGCCCTCGACCGGAGCAGGGCCGTCGCCCCCATCGTCCAACCCCAGTCCCCCTAGCGATCAGGACCCTGAACGTGCCTCGCATCTCGCCCCCCTCGCCCATCGCCCGAGACCACGCGGCCAAGCGCCTGGCTGCCCTGGCGACGCCGCCGAACGCCCTGGGCCGGCTCGGCGACCTTGGGGTGTGGCTTGCCTCCTGCCAGGGCCATGTCCCGCCCCGGCCCCTGGAGGATGTGCGGCTGGTCATCTTCGCCGGTGACCACGGGGTTGCGGCGCACGGCGTCTCCGCCTTCCCGGCCAGCATCACCGGGGCGATGGTGCGCACCTTCCTGGCCGGCAGGGCCGGCGTCAGCGCCCTGGCCGCGGCGCATGGTGTGTCCGTGCGGGTGCTGGATCTCGGTGTCGCCGATGACTTTTCCGATCTCGACCCACAGCTGCGAGCGGCCTTGACGGCCTACAAGATCCGGGCTGGCAGCGGTGCCATCCACCTCGAGGATGCGCTCACCGCGCAGCAGACCCGAGCCGCTCTCGATGCCGGAGCCCAGGTGGCTCGCGCCGAGATCGCCGCCGGAGCGCAGCTCCTGCTCAGCGGAGACATGGGCATCGGCAACACCACCGCGGCGGCCGCCTTGGTGGCAGCCGGTGTGGGGGCGTCCGCCGCCCAGGTGACCGGACGCGGAACCGGAATCAGCGACGAGACCCTCGCACACAAGATCCAGCTGATCCAGGCCGCCCTCGATCGGGCTGGCACTCGCGCGCTCGACCCGATCGAGAGCCTGAGCGCCCTCGGCAGCGCCGACCTCGCCGCCACCACCGGATACCTGCTCGCGGCCGCACAGGACGGCGTGCCGGTGCTGCTGGACGGCCTGATGAGCGTGGCCTGCGCTCTGACCGCCCAGCGCGTCGAGCCTGGTGCGGCCGCCTGGTTCGCGGCGGGACATCGCTCCACCGAGCCGGCGCAATCGCTGGCGCTGACCGAACTCGGGCTGGAACCCATCCTCGACCTCGGCATGCGGCTGGGCGAGGGCTCGGGTGCGGTGACCGCGCTGCCGGTGCTGCGCAGCGCGGTGGCGCTGCTGCGCGAGGTCGCCCTGCTCGAAGACCTGCCAGCGCCGCCGCAGGGGCCCTGATGCTCCGGGATGCCTGGCGACTCGCGCTCGGCACCCTGACCGCGGTGCCGGTCCGGCCTCCCTCCAGGGTGGACCGCCGCCGGGCCGGAGCCGCGATGATGCTGGCGCCCGTGGCCGCCATGCCGCTGGGGCTGGTAATGACCGGCATCATCCTCGCCGGACACTGGTTGGGCCTGTCTGCACTGGTCACAGCCATGCTGGCGATCGGCGGGGCGATCCTGGGCAATCGCGCCTTCCACCTGGACGGGCTGGCCGATGTGGCCGATGGCCTGGCCGCCTCCAATGACCGCGAGCGTTCGCTGGCCGTGATGAAGTCTGGCTCGTGCGGCCCCGCCGGGGTGCTCGCGCTGCTGCTCGTCGTCGGCCTGCAAGTTGCTGCCGTGACCGCGCTCATCGACTCGCTGCCCTGGTGGCGCGCGGCCGTGCTGGCCGGCGCGGGGCTCTGCGCGGCCAGGTTGGCGCTGGTCCTCGGCGCTCTGCGCGGGGTGCCTGCCGCCCGCTCCGACGGACTCGGCTCGACCTTCGCCCGTAGTGTCGCCCCGGCCGCGGCCGGGGCGCTCTGGCTGCTGGGCGTGGCCCTGCTTGGAGGGCTCGGCTGGTGGGCCGGGCTGCCCTGGTGGCGCGGCGTGCTCGCGGCAGCAGTGGCCGCCGCGCTGGTGGTCGTGCTGGTGGCGCGGGCGGTGCGCCGCTTCGGCGGCGTCACCGGCGACGCCCTCGGGGCCAGCATCGAAGTCGCCTTCGCCGCCATCCTGGTCGGACTGTCGTGAAAGCCGTCGTCAGCGCCCGGGCCGCCGGCCTCCTGCTGGGCTTTGCCGCGGACCGGACCTTCGGCGACCCGGCCCGCTACCACCCGGTCGCCGGTTTCGGCCGGCTCGCCGAGGCCCTCGAGGGCCGGCTGTATGCCGATTCCCGCGCCCGCGGAGCGGCGCACACCATCCTGCTGGTCGGTGCGGCGGCGGGGCTGGGGCTGGCGGCCCAGCGGCATACCACCGGGCCGGTGAAGACCACCCTGGCGACCGCCGCGGCGACCTGGGTCGTTCTCGGCGGACGATCGCTGGAACGAGAGGCGGCCGCGGTGCATACTCACCTGGCCCTCGGCGACCTGGCCGCCGCTCGGATGCAGGTGCGGCGCCTGGTCGGACGAGATACCGCCGAACTCGACGCCGCCGAGATCTCTCGCGCGGTCGTCGAATCGGTGGCCGAGAACACCTCCGATGCCGTCATTGCTCCCTTGGCCTGGGGTGCGGTCGCGGGCATCCCGGGGCTGCTCGGCTATCGCGCGGTCAACACGCTGGACGCGATGGTGGGACACCGCAATGCGCGATACGAGCGCTTCGGCTGGGCCGCCGCGCGACTGGACGATGCGGCGAACCTGCCGGGATCGCGCCTGTCCGCCCTGCTGGTGCTGATCGTGGCGCCCCGGCAGGCCGCTGCGGCCTGGCGTGCCTGGCGCCGGGACGCGGCCGCGCACCCCAGCCCCAATGCCGGTGTGGTGGAGGCGGCCTTCGCGGGATCCCTCGGGATCCGGCTCGGTGGCACCAACCGCTACTACGGCAACCGGATCGAGCAGCGCGCGGTGCTCGGCGACGGGCGCGCGGCGCGACCGGGCGACATACCGGCCGCCACCGCCCTGGCTCGCCGGGTCGGACTCGGCGCAATTCTCGTGGCCGCCGCCGTCGCCGGCGCGGTGGGCGGCCCAGTGGGCAGCGCGACGCTCGGCGCCGCTACCGGCCGCGGCCGTCACTCGCGCAGCACACAGTCCCCGCAATAGCCGCCCCCCGGGACGCGATAGTAGAGACAGCAGGAGGTACGCAGGAAGTCCACCTCGGCCGGATTGACCACGGCTCCCGCGCCATGCAGGGGGCCATCCAGCAGCGACCGGCCGATCCCCAAGGCCGATTCGGTCAACTCCGGGCGCGCCCGAGCGATCATTCTCACCGCCCCGAAGACGGCGGACGCGGCATTCCCATGTAACACCTGAGACGAGAGCGAGTAGCGCTCCTCGATCACCTCGGCCAGCGGAAAAATGTTCTGCACCAAGGCTTTCCCCAGGTCCGGCGGAACCGGAGCTCCGGTCGCCGCCAGCGGCCACGGACCGCTTTCGCTCGGCCGCCACCAGGTCAGGTCCCAGTCCAGGGCCGGCAGCCGGATGCCGAGAGCCGCGGCCCCAAGATGCGGCGCGAGCAGGCGGGCGAAGAGGCCCAATGACATGGTCGAGGCAGCGACTCGCGGCTCGATCTCGACGCCCGCCAGGCGGCCGAGGAAGTCGGCGGTGTAGGCCACCCGCTCGTCGAAGGCGCGCCCGTCGCGCAGCGCACCCAGCGGCCGCCAGTCGGTGCCCTCGTCTAGGGAATCGAGGGCGAAGAAGGGCCCGATCCCGGCGAGCGCGGTGTCGTCGTCCGTCATATTTCTGCCTCCCGAATGCGCCTCCAACCTAAGGGAGCGCACGGAGTGCGTCCCCGCTGCGGTATGCCTGCCCCGACGGAATCGGCCGCGGCCGAGCGTCGCGGGCGCCCGGGAGCGGACTTCCACAGGAACCGGTCGTTGCACCAGGCTGGCCGTCCGCTAGAGTCGCAGCGCAAGCAGGCATGAGGAAGCCGGTGGGATTCCGGCGCAGTCGCGCTACTGTGACACCCCTTTTCCGCGAGAGCGGTGGTGGTGGAGCCAGACCCGATTGCCTGTCCAACCCATCAACCGGGGGCGCACGCACCCCCGAGGAGGTCACAATGTCGCACTCTGCCGTGGCGCCGATTCCCAGCTCCGTCGCCCTCCCCACCATCTCTCCCGGTGAACTCGCCCCGTGGGCGTTCTTCTTCGGCCTGATCGCCGTCCTGGTGCTCTTCTTCGTCAGCGCCGACCAGGGCGCGATCTCGATTCCCGCGGGCAATGCCATCCACGAGTGGGTGCACGACGGCCGGCACCTGCTGGGCTATCCCTGCCACTGACGGGCCTGCTGCCGTGAGGCACCCCTGAGGTCCCCGGACGCAGGTGTCGCAGCCTCCGAGGGTGGCGAGCATGTCGAGCCAGTCGCCGGCTCGCGCTGTTCGGCACCTCGCACCGTTCGGCGCATCGCGCTGTTCGGCACATCCCACGGGTGCCTCGCGTCCGCCCGGACAGCAGGACCTGCCCGACGCTGCCGACTCCGACCGGCATACCCGCCGACTCAATCCTTCGGCCCTGACGCGTGCGCGATCCCATCGCCACGCGCTCTCCTTCTCCGCTGCCGCGACCCGTGTCACCGCGCGGGGACGCGAACGAATGCCACCCGAAACGGAAACGTCATGAACGCACGAGCTCTACTCATCCGCGGCTTGATCGCCGGCTTGATCGCCGGCTTCGCCACCTTCTTCGTCGCCTATGTGGTGGGCGAGCCCCAGGTCGACACCGCCATCTCCATCGAGGAGGCCGGCTCGGCGGCCGAACCCCCGGCAGCCGAGCACACCGGCGCCGAGGGCCGGCATACCCACTCCGAAGAGGAGGCGGGAACCGAGGTCTCCCGGTCCACTCAGAAGACCTGGGGCCTGCTGACCGGCACCCTCACCGTGTCGGTGGCGATGGGCGGGCTGGTCGCGCTGATCGCCGCCGGCACCATGGGCCGGCTGGGGCGCCTGCAGCCGGGGCAGTCGACGGCGCTGGTCACCCTGATCGGCTTCGTCTCCTTCGCCCTGGTGCCCTTCCTGAAGTACCCGGCCACCCCGCCCGCGGTCGGCAACGCCGAGACGATCGGATCGCGTACGGGCCTGTACTTCGGCTTCCTCCTGGTCTCGATCGTGGCTGCGGTCGCCTCGACCTACGGCGCCGTGCGACTGCGCGAGCGCCTCGGCAACTACGGGGCCGTGGTGGCCGCCATCGCGGCCTACCTGCTGGTGGTCTCTGTCGCCGGACAGCTCTTCGCGACCGTCAATGAGGTCGGCGACTTCCCGGCGGACACGCTGTGGTTCTTCCGTCGCGCGGCGCTGCTCACCCTGGCGACCATGTGGGGAGTCATCGGGGTGGTCCTGACCGGCCTGGTCTCCCGGCTGTATGGGCAGCAGGTGCGCCCGACCCCGGCGCGGCCCCTGGTGCCCGCCGCCGGCTGAGTCGCCTCAGAGCACCAGCACGCGGCCTGCGACGACCAGATGGACCTCGTCGCAGGCCGCGGCCAGCCGCTGATTGACCAGCCCGAGCAGGTCTCGGAAGAGCCGTCCGGAGCGGTGACTGGGCACAACGCCCAGGCCGACCTCATTGGTCACCAGTACGACATCGTCGCGCGAGTCGAGGATGGCAGCGCCTTCGTCGAGCAGCCTCTCGACCACGGCGAGCACCTGGTCCACGGGCGCTTCCCACATCTCCTGCTCATCCAGGATCGCGGCCAGCCAGGTGCCCAGACAATCGAGCAGCACCGGCCCCGGGGTGCCCAGCGCCGCCGCCAGGTCACGCGATTCCAGCGTGACCCAGGCCTTTGGCCGCCGAGCCTGATGCGCCGCGATCCGAGCCACCCAGTCGGGATCGCTGTCCTCGCGCACACTCGGGCCCGGGGCGACATAGGTCACCCGCTCAGCGCTGCCCATGAGCGCCTCCGCGTGCCGCGACTTGCCGGAGCGAACCCCGCCGGTCACCAGAACCTTCACCCGTGCTCCCTCACAACAGCGCCTCGCTCACTCGGATAGTTCGGCATTCGGCAGACATCGGCATCGGGACTGCGCGCGAACCCAGGCGCTCGCGTCCTGGGCCGTATGCACGACGGCGAGCCCAGCCGGCGCCGCTGGGCGGCGCACCACGATCACGGCCACCCCAAGGATGGCGGCCGCCTCCAGCTTCGGCCAGGTGTAGCTGCCGCCGGAGTCCTTGGTGACCAGGACGTCGATGGCATGATCGCGCATCAGCCGCATCTCGTCCGCCAGCAGGTACGGCCCGCGGCTGGTCACCAGGGTCCACCCGTGCGGCAGGCTCAGGTCGGGCCTCTCGACCATCCGCGCCAGCACGGGGCGCT
>Ga0209460_1000190_pt1 | contig 79593 bp, 70 predicted proteins | sample EBPBio132013_DNA_FD_185868 | JGI IMG/M metagenome (GOLD analysis project Ga0209460, IMG submission 185868) | Wastewater treatment Type I Accumulibacter community from EBPR Bioreactor in Madison, WI, USA - Reactor 2_5/13/2013_ DNA (SPAdes)... | ecosystem: Engineered > Bioreactor > EBPR >... | reverse complement strand
CCTTATCAATTCGTGGGTTCCATGCAAGACATCAGCGAACGGAAAGCGTCGGAAGAAATCCTCAGTCAAAACCAGCATCTTCTCCAAAAGATCACCGATACGGTTCCACTCGACATCTACATTTACGATGTCAAACAGAAGCGAAATATCTATTTCAATCGTACACAGAACATGGGCTATCCGCTCGATGTGCTGGATAGCCAGCAGTCCGGTGATTTTTACGCCTCACTCGTACATCCTGACGATAAAGCGCTGCACGCCGAAAATGGCATCCGCCTCCAGAACGCGAAAGACGGCGAACTTATTGAGAGTGAATACCGGATGAAACACGCCGATGGTGAATGGCGCTGGTATTACTTTCGTGATATTGTATTCGCCCGCGCCGCAGACGGTTCACCCAGCCAGTTCCTCGGCACGATTCAAGACATCACCGCGCGTAAAAGTACGGAAGCGGCGCTGCGCGAAAGCCAACAGGTGCTGCATCAGGTAACGACCGCCGTGCCGATGGATATTTATATCTTTGATGTCGATACCCAAAAAACGATCTTCGCCAATCGTCCCACCAACCTCGGTATCGACCCCCAACCGAGTATGGAACCCGGCGGCCAGTACTTTGGCAACCGTGTGCATCCAGATGACCGCGCCCGTTATGACGATTTCCACCAGCGCCTCGCGGCCAGTCCTGATGGGGCCTATGTCGAGGGCGAGTTCAGAATGCTGCGCGTCAATGGCACCTATATGTGGCGCAGTTACCGCAATATGGTGTTGCAGCGCCACACAAACGGTACACCGTCGCAGTACCTCGGTACGGTAGAAGATGTTAGCGCCCGTAAGGAAATTGAAGCCGCTCTGAGCGAAAGCCAGCATTTGTTCCAGCGCTTAACGCAAGCCGCGCCGATACAAATTTTCATTTATGACTACGATTTGCAGCGCAACATCTACGAAAACCGGCCGTCAGACTTGGGCTTCGCCCCGGCCATCATGACCAACGCTTCTGCCGATTTCTTCACCAACCTCATCCACCCTGATGATCGAGCCAAACATGACGAGATCATACGGAAGCTGCAAACCGCCGCCGATGGTGAAATGCTCGAATACGAGTTCAGGATGCTGGGTGCAGATGGCCGGTATATGTGGCGCTACTACCGCTGGACACCCTTTGCCCGGCGGCACGATGGCAGCTTAAGCCAATTCCTCGGCACGGTGCTAAACGTGGATGAGCGTAAGCGTATTTCAGACGCGCTCATCGAAAACGAAGAAAAGCTGCGGCTGATTACCGACAACCTGCACGATCTCGTCTCTTTAGCCGATAGTGATCTCAAGTTCCGCTACCTTACGCCCTCGCATATTCGCGTTCTTGGCTATAAGCCGGAAGAAATGCTCGGCAAATCAGCTTTCGAGTTAGTACATCCCGAAGACCTTGATCTGGTCAAATCAAAAACGTTGTTGGCGATGGACAAGTTGCAGTCGGATACGATTGAATTCCGCTACCGCCACCACGACGGCTACTATATTTGGATGGAGACCACCGGTTCGATCATCCTTGACCCACAGGGGCAGTTCGGGGGCGCGGTGTTTGCCTCGCGCGATATTAGTGAACGCCGCTGGATGCAGCGGGCGATGCTGGAGCAGGAAAAACTGCTCGTCATGCTCCAAAAAGAACAGGAACTCAGCTCACTTAAAACGCGCATGATGTCGCGCCTCTCGCACGAGTTACGCACGCCGCTCGCCGTCATTGCGACCTCTGCCGATTTGCTCGAAATGTACTGGCAGCGCATGAACGAAACCCAGCGCAACGACCGTTTGCAACAAATCAAAGCGCAGATTAAGCACTTCACCAGCATGTTGGACAATATGTCGCTGGTGGTGAAAGGCATCTCCTATAACTTGGAATTCGCACCATCGCCCTACGATATTAGCCAGACGTGCGAAACCCTCATCGCTGAACTACAAGAACTGCTGCATTCCCAGCACACTATCCACCTCGAACTCAAAGGCGATGTGAATGTGGTGAATTCGGACGAGCAGTTAATTTACTTAATCCTGACGCACCTGCTCGCCAACGCGATCAAATACACCCCGCAGTCCAAACCCATCACCATTACCGGCGAGGTCAAAGACGACGCAATCGTCTTGCAAGTCCGCGATGAGGGCATCGGTATCCCCGCTGACGAGCATGACCGCATCCTAGAACCCTTCTACCGGGCTACGAATATCGGCGAAGTGCCGGGTCTCGGCATCGGCTTGACCATCGTGAAAGATGCGATTGACTCGATGAACGGCACTATGACCATCGCCAGCCAACTCGATGTCGGCACAACCGTCACGGTGGAAGTGCCGATGGGCGGGACAATCGGGTTAAATTAAGGTGGGCGGAACATGAAAAAGCCAGATAAACCGGAAGCGCCCAAACCGATTACCTACGCGGTTGCCGTGCCGCCGCCCCTGCCGAATTACACCCTATCGACCGTGTGTCCGGCTTGCAACGCGCCGACTATTCGCCGCGCCTGTAAAGTCCGCTGCCAGCGCTGCGGCTTCATGTGGGATTGCAGCGAACTCTAGCAAATCAGCGACCTATCCTTTCGTACAGTTTTCCAAATAATCGGTTTTGGTTCTCTTGACACAGCCTGTTTTTGAGCCTATCCTGACACTTAACGCCCGTTAAGTGAAACCAATTTATGGCTGAACGCACCAACCGCCGTGACAATCTCGTCGAAACTGCCGGTCGTCTGTTTTTGCAGCATGGCTATGATGGCACGTCCGTTCGCCAGATCGCGGAAGCCGTCGGCGTGACGGAAGCGGCGCTCTATTACCACTTCAAAGACGGTAAGCGCGGGCTGCTGGAAGCGGTCATCGGCTCCCAAATCCCCAACCTCATTCATATCGTGGATGAGTGTGAAACGGCGGAAACACTACAGGAGTTTGTTGTGCAGCTTGGCGAACGTTTAGGTGCGCTCAACCCCGCCCGCATGGAAAAACTCCGCTGGATGTTGACCGAGTTCCCGCGCATGACCGCCCATGAGCGTGAGATGTTCCACCACAAGCATTTGGCCTTCCAGCAGCGTATCGCGTCGTCAGTAGGTCGCTTTGTGCCAGACCCAACCGAGGCGCGTACGGTTGCGGCGACCATCACCTGTCTCATATTCGGTTACGGGTTCCTCTTTTTCAGCCTCGACTTGCAATCCGTTTCGGATCTGAAGCAGGCCGACATTATTCGATTATTTGCTCAAAGTCTCGCGGCTCGTACCTAAAAATATATCTTATGAATGACACACATAACCTTTGTTTTGTGCGCCAACTTCGAGGGTCTTTGTTGACTCCCGTACACACAACCGAATTTGGGAGTAGAAAAGAGGGAAGTATGAATTTGCCAGTCGAAAATGCAGAAACACTGCCGGGGTACGCCACACGCTGGCGGGCACTCATCTTCATCTGTATATCACTGGTGGTTGTCAGCCTCGACAACACCATTCTCAACGTCGCGCTGCCGTCCATCTCGCGCACTTTGAACGCAACCGCCAGTGAACTGCAATGGATCGTCGATGCTTACGTGCTGGTGTTCGCCGCGCTGCTGCTGACCATCGGCGGTTTGGGCGACCGTTACGGGCGCAAAAAGTCGCTGCAAATCGGTTTGGTGCTGTTCGCCATCGGTTCGCTGGCGGCTGGCCTTTCCCCCACCACCAACACGCTCATCATCTCCCGCGCGTTCTTGGGGATCGCCGGTGCGTGTATCTTACCCGCAACTCTCTCTATCATCAGTGCCACCTTCCCGCCAACCGAACGCGCCCGTGCGATTGCGTTGTGGGCGGCGGTGTTCGGCCTCGGTGTCGGCATCGGCCCGCTGATCGGCGGCGCATTATTGCAGCACTTCGAATGGAACTCGGTGTTCTTCGTCAACCTGCCCGTGATCGCCATCGCCCTCATCGGCGGTGCGCGGACTATCGCCGACTCAAAGGATGAACACGCACCGAAAGCCGATATTCCGGGTGTCATTCTCTCCGTGACAGGCTTGTTCGCGCTGGTCTACGGCATCATCGAAGCCGGATTGGTCGGTTGGACAGAAACCAATGTGCTGGTCGCCTTCGCCGCCGCGCTCATTCTGCTGGGCGCGTTCGTCTGGTGGGAAAGCCGCAACCCCGACGCGATGCTGCCCACGCACTTCTTCCGTAATATGTCGTTCACCGGCGCGAACGTGGCGCTGGCCTTCGTCAACTTCAGTTTGTTCGGCGGGGTGTTCTTCCTCAGCCAGTACCTGCAAACCATTCTTGGCTACTCGACGTTGGATGCCGGTTTGCGTACCCTGCCGCTTGCGCTGGTGCTGGCCGTCACTGCTTCACGGTCGGCCATCGTCACCAACCGTTTGGGCGTGAAATACACCGTCGCCCTCGGTATTGGTCTCGCGGGTGCGGGTTTGCTCTTCATGTCCACGCAGTTTGGGCTGGATACCCCTTACAGCACGATCTTGATTGGTCAATGTATCCTCGCGCTTGGCATGGGCTTGTCCGTCAGCCCTGCCACCAACTCGATCATGGCTGCCGTTCCGGTCAGTAAAGCCGGTATCGGTTCCGCGATGAACGATACGACCCGCCAGCTCGGTGGTGCGCTCGGTGTGGCGATCTTGGGGACGTTCGCCAACAGCCAGTACTTAGCCGGTGTCGCCAACCTCAAAGAGCAAATCCCGTTGATGCCCGAAGAAGGTATGGAAGCCATCCGCAGCAGCATTCAGGCCGCGCACTTCGTCGCCAATGACCCGCGTGCCACGCTGTTTAAGGACACCATCCTCAAGACGGTTGATACCGCCTTCGTGGATGGCATGACCCACGCCATGATGGTTGGCGCGATTGTGATGTTCGCCGGTGCGTTGTTCGCGCTGGTGTTCCTGCCCGCCGTCGCCACCCGCATGGAAGATGATGTACCCACCGACGCGGTAACACCCGTCGTCGCGACTGGGGATTAACACAGCAACATAGATGTAGGGAGGAGGCGTACCTCCTCCATTCTCCCAACCACGTCTATTACCACGATTGCAGGGGAGCACCTGTGTGGCTCCCTTTTAGTTAGTGGTTGCCAAGCAAGCGAGACTTGCATTTTGCGCCCCTCGCCATGAGGGAGAGGCTGATGGTAGAGGGAGCCTGCGAACGTTCCATCGTGGGGGTGAGGGTTTGATTTACATCGCCAACCGCAGCACCACTGTAATCGTCGTCCCTTTGCCGAGGCCGTCGCTGCTCGCCCAGACGCGCCCGCCTTCTGCTTCAACCAGTGCCTTCGTGATGCTCAACCCCACGCCGAGGCCACCATGCTTACGTGTCATGTGATCCTCGACCTGATAAAACTTCTCGAAGATGCGCTCAAGCTGGTGTGGCTCGATCCCGATCCCGTTATCGCTGATCGTTACCCACGCTTCCGCACCTTCGCGCATTTCGCCCTTCACGCTAATCTGCCCGCCGGGTGGCGTGAAGCGAATCGCGTTGTTCAGGATGTTCGTAAAGCCCATCGCCGTCAGAATGGTGTCAACCTGTACCACGATACCCGGTTGTATATTGACCATTAAAGTATGCCCGTTGGCTTCCAGCAAGTTTTGAACATCCTGCACCGCGTCACCCACCACGCTCGAAAGCAGCGCTGGTTGCAAATGCAAGTCAGAGGCGTTCTGTTGCAAGTAGCGCAGGTTCATCAGGTCTTCGATGATATGCCGCAGTTGCAAGCCGCTCTCGATCACCTTGTCGGCGTGTTCGCTCATCTTGCCCTGCGCTTCATCTTTAAGGAAGCTGGCATATCCCAAAATAACCGCAAGCGGCGTGCGGAGTTCGTGGGACGCAATGGCGATAAAATCGCTCTTGAGCTTATCCAGTTCGCTCAGTTCTTGGTGAGCCTTCCGCAGTTCCGTCACCATCTGTACGCGGTCAATCGCAACCGCCGCTTGGGATACCAGCACCATCAGGTGATCGTGGTCGTCCCCCGTCCATGGCAGTGTCCGCTTATTCACCACTTCCAACACGCCGATAATCTTGGCTTCTTGGCGCATCGGCGCGATGAGCAGCGAACGGGTTTCAAACTGTTTTTCTTCATCGAGTTTGGTGTAGTGGCGTGGGTCTTGCTGCGTGTCGTCAACCTGTATGACGCGGCCTTCCGTTAAACAGGCACCGGCAAGGCTTCCTTGTAAGGGAACGGATGTCCCAATGAGCTTGAGACCGATTTGTTGGCTGGTGGTGGCGGCGAAGCGCAGGTCGTTGTTCTGCTCGTCCCACAGCAGCACCGAAGCCCCTTCACAGTCGGTAATCGCGGCGGCGGCATCCATTAAATAGGTGAGCAGCGAATCGAGTTCATAGGTTGTGTTCAGCAGAATGCTTACATCCGCCAACCGGTTAAGGACGTTGACTTTGCGTTCAAGGTATTGGTTACGATCATGCACGTCAGGTTGGGACATAAGCGTTCCTAAAATAAGTAAATCTGTATTCAGTGTAGCATTAGTTTGGGTTATCGTCACAAAAAAGAGTTTGCTTGTTTAAAAGAGAATTGATCTGGATGTTTCTCTTAGAATAAAGGTAGTAGTTTTAGTAGTGCTGTCGAAACTGTTCATAACTTTTTGTAACAAATCGCCCTGTGGGTTATTTATCACAACTTCCCTTCGGAAAGGGGCGCTATAACACAAATATATCACCGATGGATTGTTAAATGCTGTTGATGTGGGTTAAAAGTTTTCGACATCCCCTGTCGATAACTCAAGCGGGTTTTCAACACTTTGAACAGCCTGTCGAAACTGTTCAAAACTTCTGCGATATAGCATTTTAAGGCTTGGGATACTTGGGTAATGTTTTGAACAGCCTCCTTCGATTTTTAGACAGGTTATGCACAATTTGGGTAATGTTTTCGACAGGTTTTGAACAGGCGATAGGTGGACTCTTGTTCTGATTGGAATAATAAGGGTTATCGGTACATTTGTTTGGTTGGGATAATGATAGACTCCGCCTGTTTATCGCAACCGATTTGGGAAATAAAGTGTTAAGAACGTGTATTCGTTTTTAAGAGTTGTGATATGGCTTGGGATAAAACACCCCCGTTAGGGATTTTACGTTTTTCGCCCGCTTGCACCCGTTCCCTTACAAAGCCACTGCTATAGCCCTTCCTTTATTTAAGGTAGATGCAAGGGCGTGAATGATAATTTTATGTCACTCAATTTGTCAGGTCGGTCGTCATTCGCAAGTGGCTGGAGGATTTATGAAGCCCAAAGTCAGCATCATCCTGCTGAACTACAACAACGAGCATTTCACAGTAGACTGCTTGAAATCGCTCGAACACGTTACGTACCCCAACATCGAACCGATTGTTGTAGATAACGGCTCGAAACCAGAGTCGATTGCGGCGGTGCGGGCAGCCGCCAACAGCAGCGTCATCATCCTCGAAAGCGGCAAGAACTTGGGCTTCACCGGAGGGAACAACTTTGGTCTGAAGTACGCGCTCGAACATGGTGCGGACTACATTATCCTTCTGAACAACGACACCATCGTCGCCCCGGATATGTTCGACATTCTGGTCGATACCATGGAAAAAGACCCGACCATTGGCGTGACCGGCCCCATGATTTACTACTACGACGCGCCGGAACTCATCTGGTCGGTCGGCGGCAAGATCAACTGGAACAACTGCAACACCAGCATGTTGGGTTTGAACGAAGAAGACAAAGGCCAGTACGGTGACATTTCACAGCCGACCGACTTTGTAACCGGTTGTGCCTTAATGGCGCGGCGCGAAGTCTGGGAAAAAGTCGGCGGCCTCGACGAAAACTTCTTCATCTATTACGAAGAAACCGAATGGTGCGTCCGTGCCAGCCGTGCCGGCTACAAAATCGTTTACGTTCCAAACGCGATGATGTGGCATAAAATTGGATTGGATGCGCGCGCAACCACCCCCCGCGTCTACTACTACATGACGCGGAACCGCCTGCTGTTCGCCAGCAAGACCAAAGCCGGACTGCGAAGCTGGTTGGGCATCGGCGCAGAGTTTTCGCGCACGCTCGTTAGCTGGTCGGTGCGTCCGAAGTGGAAAGACCGCCGTCCACTGCGAAACATCATGCTGCGTGCCATCAAAGATTTCTCGATGGGTAAATACGGTCAGGCTGTCGTCTAAGTTATGCACATCCTTTTCCTGTCGTGGTGGTGGCCTTATCCCGCCAACAACGGTGCCAAGATCCGCATCTATAACCTGCTGCGCCATCTCAGCGAACAGCATCAGGTGACGCTGCTGTCTTTTGCCGAAGCGGATGAAGCCACGCCGGAGCAAATCGCCCACATGCGCGGCATCTGCCAGCGTGTCGAGGTGGTCGCCAAGCCCCGTTACCAACCGGGAGCGCTCAAAGCCACGCTCGGCTATCTGTCACGCTGGCCGCGTTCGCTGGTCGATGTCTACAGCACCGAGATGGAAGTGCTGGTCAAGCGCGTCTGTGCATCCGGCAGTGTCGATGTCATCATCGCTTCCCAGTTCCAGACCATGCGCTACTTTGATGCCGTGCCGTACATCCCCGCGATTTTGGAGGAGATCGAAACAACTATCTTCCATAATCAGGTTCAGCAGGCTTCGGGGCAGGCCAGCCGTTTGCGGGCGCAGATGACGCTCACCAAGTTCGAAAGTGTCCTGCGTCAGTTCTTGGAACGGGGTGTCGCCTTCACGGTCGTATCCGAAGCCGAAAGGCACAATATCGAACGCTTCGCCCCGCCGCAGGCCGACATCCGTGTCGTGCCGAATGGCGTGGATACACAGGCCAACCAACCAAACCCGGCGGTTCAGCGCCAACCGCAGCGCCTGATCTACACCGGTGCGGTAACTTATGCGCCCAACCATGAGGCGGTACGCTTCTTCATAAAGGAAGTGTGGCCGCTGGTGAGGGCAGCCTACCCACAGGCCGAGTTCCGGGTGACGGGCGGCACAGGCGATGTCGATGTGAAAGAACTCGCCAGCGCGGCGGGTGTCACCTTCACCGGCTACCTACCAAGCGTGGCCGAAGCCGTACAGGCCAGCACCGCGATGGTCGTACCCCTGCGGTCGGGCGGTGGCACACGCCTCAAAATTTTGGAGGCGATGGCACTTGGTACACCGGTCATCTCGACCCGCAAGGGCGCAGAAGGTATCAGCATCCACGATGGGCAGGATATCCTGCTGGCGGATACACCGGAGCAAATGGCGGCTGCCGTTAGGCGCGTGTTCACCGAGGCCGATTTACACGCGCGGCTGGCAAAGAACGCCCGCACACTTGCCCAGCAAACCTACGACTGGGGCATGATTGCCAACCAGTTACACACCTTAATTCACGATATAAGTCAGTCTGATACGCTCGTAAAGGAGAACGGATAAAGATGAAGTGTTTAGTCACCGGGGCAGCGGGTTTTCTGGCCTCACATTTGTGCCAATCGCTGTTGGACATGGGGCATGAGGTCGTCGGTATGGACGACCTGAGCGGCGGCTTTACCGAAAATGTGCCGTCAGGGGTCAAGTTCGTCAAAGGCTCGATTCTGGATAATGACCTGCTGACCGAAATGTTCGACCGCGAAAACTTTGATTACGTCTACCACTTGGCCGCCTACGCCGCCGAGGGGTTGAGCCACTTCATCAAGCGCTTCAACTACATGAACAATGTCGTGGGCAGCGTCAACTTGATTAACCAAGCCGTCAACCACGACATCAAGTGCTTCGTGTTCACCTCGTCCATCGCGGTCTACGGCGAAGGTCGCTCACCGATGACCGAGGACATGATCCCGATGCCCACCGACAGCTACGGCATCGCTAAGTACGCCGTCGAACAAGAGCTGAAGGTCAGCCAGCATATGTTCGGCATGGACTACGTGATCTTCCGCCCGCACAACATCTACGGCGAACGCCAGAACCTCGGCGACCCGTACCGCAACGTGGTCGGCATCTTCATGAACCTCGCCATGCAGGGCAAGGCGCTCACCATTTTCGGTGACGGAACCCAGCAGCGCGCCTTCTCCTACGTGGGGGATATTGTCGGCGCGATGGCCGCCTCGCCGGAAATCCCCGGTGCGCGCAACCAGATCTTCAACATTGGCGCGGATACCCCGTATACCGTCAACGAACTGGCGACCCTGTGCTGCGAAGTCATGGGTGTACCGCACAACGTCGTTCACCTGCCCGCCCGTGAGGAAGTACACGTCGCCTACTCCGACCACAGCATGGCGCAGGAAATCCTCCGCCTCGACCCGAAGGTTGGCCTGAAAGACGGCTTGCAGCGCGTCGCTGATTGGGCGAAGGCTCACGGCCCGATGGAAGGCACACCGTTTAGCGGCATCGAAGTCATGAAGAACATGCCGCCAAGCTGGCGCAAGCTGATGGACGCACAGGCCGAAAAAGCCTAATTAGCCGTTTGAAAAGTTGGACGCGATGTATCGCGTCCCTACAGAAATTTGGTTGCGTAGGGACAGCATACATGCTGTCCGCCATTCTTAAATACTTTTCAAACGGCTTCTAACTGTACTGACAACTCGTGCTAGTAGAGACACGCTTTTCCCTGCCAGCGCTTTCCCCACATTGTCCACCCGCTTGACTACCGCAGTATGGGCGCACCGTTTGAAATTGTATGGCCTATTATTAATTTACTTGATTAAGGACTCAACTTGAACGCTGTTTCCCCACAACCCACCACCAGCCGCCGTGACTGGCTTTACTTGGGCATCTTTATCGTCGTGCTGCTGCTGATTACGGGCATACCCTATTTCTACGCCCAGCGGTTGGCGGGTGATGATAAGCAGTTCATGGGCATCATCTTCAACATCCCCGACCACTTCCAATATTTCTCGTGGATGCGCGAGGCGCAGGATAAATTCCTTGTGCCGAACCAGCTCACCCCCGAAACCAGCACACCGCTGCTGTTTAACCTGCTGTGGTGGACGCTCGGTCGTGTCGAGAGCCTTACCGGCCTGAGCTACGCCACGCTTTACCAGATTACGCGCCTCTTGGCGGGTGCGCTGCTGGCGGTGTCGATCTTCTGGTTCTGCGGCCTCGTGTTTACCAACCGCGCCAAACGCTGGACGGCTTTCCTGCTGGCGATGCTGGCTTCCGGCCTCGGCTGGTTCATGATCGTCGTCAAGTTCCTGACCAAAGCGGCGGATGCACCTTTCCCCTTCACCATCTACACCTCCGAGCCGAACAGCTTCTTCACGACGATGGCCTTCCCGCACTTTAGCATCGCCACCGCCTTGATTACGCTGGTGTTCGGTATGGTGCTGCTGGCACAGCGCACGCAGAAGCTCAAGTATGCGTGGTACGGCGCGATCATCTGCCTGATCCTCACGCTCCAGCACTCCTATGACTTTTTCACCATCTGCGGTGTCATCGCCATGTTCGCGCTGTTCCTGTGGATACGCGACCGCAAGTTCCCCGTGTTTATGCTTAAGGTCGGCATCATCATCGTGATCGTTGCGGTTTGGCCGGCGCTGCAAGCCTTCTACATCACACAGGCCGATGAAGTGTGGAAGGGCGTTCTGTCGCAGTTTGATAACGCCGGTGCGTGGACACCCGCGCCATTCCTGCTGCCGATCCTCATGGGTATCGCGTGGCTGCTGGCGCTCTGGTCGATCCGCGTCAAAATGCCGTGGAAAGACCGTGACGACACCCACCTGTTCCTGCTGGCGTGGTTCGTCTCGCACTTCATCCTCATCTACCTGCCGTTGAACTTCCAGATTCACCTGCTCAGTGGTTGGCAGGTGGTCATCGGCGTGCTGGCGACCATTGGCCTCTATACCCGTGTCCTGCCGATCCTCCAGCGCTGGTTCAAGAACACGCCGCCCTCCCGCTTGGCGCTGGGTGCGACCGTTGTCCTGCTGCTGGCGGTCATCCCCACCAACCTGTACCTCGTCGGGCAGCGCTTTGTGGACATCAAACGCGCGGCGACCGAAGCCGAAGTGCCGGATAACCCCGCGATGGCGGGCGCGTCCGATAACCGCCTGTTCATTAGCAAGGGCGAGTACAACGCCCTCAAGTACATCGAAACGCAGGTCACCGGTGAGGATGTGGTGTTCGCCAACCTCGGCCTCGGCCAGTTCGTTCCGGCGATTACTGGGGCGCGTTCGTTCGTCGGGCATTGGGCGCAAACCCTGAACTTCCATGATAAGTTCGCGGCGGTGCAAGCCTTCTATAATGAAGCGACGACTGATGTTGATCGCCAAGCCTTGCTGGATACCTACAGCGTCGACTATGTGCTCTACAGCCCCGAAGAAGCCAAACTCGGCGCGTTTGACCCCACCACCGCCTCGTACTTAGAACCCGTCTACGACGAAGGCAGCGTGAAGGTGTTCAAGGTGGCAAGCAGCGGTTAGCTGTTAGTGATTAGTCCTTAGCTCCATTCAGGAAACCATCCGCGAGGGTGGTTTTTTGTTTTGTGGCGGCAGTGGCGGCGGCGGCGGCAGTATACAGCCAATCAAGTCTCCAGTCGTCAGTCTCCAGTCAACAGATTACAGTTCAAGGCAAAGGCGAAATGATGCTGTTGCTGTTGTTGATGCTGTTGAGAATCAACCTCTTTTCGCAAATTTCTTCACATTCTTCATTTTCACAGTGCATTTTATGTCGGAATTGACGGCGAAGTCGTCCAAGTCGGCGGCGACATAAGGGCGTTTTTCGACACAAAAGTTATGAATATTAGAAAAGTTAGAAATGTCGCAAATGTCGTCAGTGTCGTCAGTGTCCGAAATGTCAGTTGGCAAATTTGGCACTATAGATTTCGGCAATGGCAAATGGCAATTTCCCTGCCAATTGGTGTCATTCTCGGTCAAATGATTGGCAATGTTGGCAAAATTAGTGTTTTCGACCGTCGCCGCCAAGATTGCCAACCGTTTTATTTGCAGCGACGGAGGGTTGGTTCGCTGCTGCCCCGCAAGGGGACTATAGCAACGTTTGCTGCAAAGGTAGTCTTTAGTCGATAGTCAACAGTCGACAGTTAAAGGCAAAATATGAGGCACAGGCGGCACAACGAGGCATCAGTCTACAGTCAACAGATGACAGTCAAAGACAAAAAATCGGCGACGAAGCATGAGAGGTCTGCCGCCGCTGTCGTTGCTGATGTGATTGTTAAGGTGCGGCGGTGAAGCCCTCACCCCTACGACGGTACGCTCGCAGGCTCACTCCACCGTCAGCCTCTCCCGACCGCTGAGTACAGCTAGGAGAGGGGAGCCGGTACAGGGATAAAGACAGCCCTTTCAATAGCATAATCGAAATGGAAGGGTTTAGGGTGAACATTTGTCAGAACATTTGGTCACTTTTTGGCGATGTCGGCGCTAACTTTACAGGGGAGGGATAACGACATAGGGTTAGCGGAGGGTTTGAATACAGTTTGTCGGGTTAACCGAAAGTAAACTTAGTTTATAAGAGTTCGAAGATGGAGAGCGGATATCATGCGAGTTGAATCACCATGCAGGGGTAATTATTACGCGAGAGGAAGTTCTTAGTCAAACGTGGATAACTTTTGTATATCATCAGACACCTCAGTAAACGATTAAAGGAAAAATCTAATGACTCATAGACGAAATACCACTTTAATCACCATGCTATTTCTTTTGCTCAGTGTATTCTTCGGCGTAATGGCACAAGATGCAGTTATATCATCAGTGGACTACAGCCCCTCAGGTGCTAAACTTGCCTTAAGTACCGATTTCACTGTTCAAATTATCGATACTACATCAGGGCAGACAATCAGTACGCTTCCAACTTTCGATGATCTCGTGATTGCCGTCAAATGGGATTCATCGGAGACAAAATTAGCCGTTGCAACCGGAAATCGTGTCCAAATTTGGAATGTGAGTACAAACCAATCTGTATTGACGTTTCAGGATCATTCGCATCCTGTTAAATCTGTAGCTTGGAGTCCTAATGGAAACAAGATTGCAAGTGCAAGTGGTGAGGAGGTTCAAATTTGGAATTCGACAACAGGCGAACTGCTCTTAACCTTAAGTGGGCATATTCAGTCTGTAACGGAAGTGATTTGGAGTCCTGATGGAACCCAAGTGGCGACTTCAGGGCTTGATTCGGCGATCCTTGTTTGGGATGCTGCAACTGGCGAGTTACTCGAAGCCTACCGTATCCAAGACTCGCTCGATCCTGAAGTTGATAGACCGCCTATCTATTCAATCAGTTGGAAAAGTGACGGCAGCCAAATTGCGGCGGCAAGCCTCGACGGTTCTGTCCGTATCCTCGATGCTGCTACGCTTGAACCTTTAAGTCTCCTCAAGGGACATTTGGATAGTCCTGTTTCTGTGGCTTGGTCACCGGATGGGCAGTATCTTGCTAGTGGGAGTGTAGACAGTACCATTCGTATTTGGGACGTGACGACATCTCAGACCGTTGAAGTGATTCAGGTTGATACGAGTGTAACGTCCTTAAGTTGGAGTCCTGATAGCAGTAAACTGGCATATGCTGACGCGAACGGCACTCTTCACATGACACCTATAACGTCATCCATGACTACGCCTACTCCGCCGCCATAAAACACTTGGCGCTCTCTATCTTTCTTGGCGTTCTTGGCGTTCTTGGCGATTCGGTTTTCGCCTTCGCCTTGAGCTAACGACTTCTCTCCCTCCATCGAAGGGTGGAGCAACCGGCAGCCCCGAATCGGTTATACTGTTTTCGGGAGAAATAACAACCATGTCGAAAACTGTATTCTTCAATATCCCCGCGCAGGGGCATATCAACCCTGCCTTACCCGTTGTCCGCGAGCTGGTGCAGCGCGGCGAAACGATCATCTGCGTGAATACCGAGGATACCCGCGCCGCCCACGAAGCCACCGGTGCGACCTTCATTGCCTACCCGCACATCCCCACGATGGAGGGACTCATCAACAACGCAGGTGGGGGCAACCTCGCCGATAACGCGCTTGAACTGGTCAAAATCGCCGAGTTCATCATGCCGTGGGTACTGGAACTGCTGGAACGCGAGAAGCCGGACACCGTGCTGTTCGACTCGCTGGCCTCGTGGGGGCGGCAGGCGGCAAATAAGCTCGGCATCCCCGGCGCGGCTTCCATCAGCACCTTTGTCATCACGCCCAGTTCGATGCCGCCTGTCCCGCCGCTGACCCTGCTCAACATGCTCGGCAGTATCGTGGTGCGGATGCCCGCTTACTGGCAAACGGCGTGGCGGATGCGCCAGAAGTTCGGGGTCAAAGGCGTGGGCTTGGCCGGGGCGCTCAGTAATACCGGCGCGATGAATATCGTGTACACGTCCTCAAAGTTCCAACCCGCCAGTGAGAAGCTCGGCAGCACGTATAAGTTTGTCGGGCCATCGCTCGCCGAACGCAAAGACGACTCCGGCTTCCCCTTTGAGGCGATCACCGGCAGTCCGGTCGTCTATATCTCGCTGGGGACGATCAACAACGACAACCTCGATTTTTACCGCCAGTGTTTCGAGGCGTTCGGTCATCATCCGGCGCAGTTTATTCTCTCCGCCGGAAAGCGAACCGACATCAACGCGCTCGGCACGATTCCGGCGAACTTCATCGTCCGTAACTTCGTGCCACAGTTGGAAATCCTCAAGCGGGTGGACGTATTCGTCACTCACGGCGGTATGAACAGCGTCCATGAAGGCTTATACTATAACGTGCCGCTGATCGTTATCCCCCAGCAGTTGGAACAGGGTTTAGTCGCCCAGCAGGTCGTCAACCACGGCGCGGGGGTGGCGCTGGCGAACAACGCGCCGTTCGGGCAAACGACCGCGCCCATGCTGCGGGCAGCGCTTGAACAGGTGCTGGCTCAAAAGGCGCAGTACCACGCGGCAGCCGTCTTGCTCGGGGAGTCGTTACGGGCGGCAGGCGGTTACCAGCGGGCGGCGGGGGAACTGATCGCGTTCGGTCAACAACACAGCATAGAGCGATAGGACAACAGAATGCCTCTTTCGACACAGGGTTTGGTGCTGGATGCCAACAGCCCGATTGACTTTCAACTGCATACGGTTTTTAGTGACGGCGTGTGGACACCGGAAGGCTTGCTCGACCACGCCAAAGCTGCCGATTTCGGCCTGATCGCCATCACCGACCACGACCGCGTGGATACGGTTGCCGACTTACAGACACTCGCCGCCGCTAAGGGGATGCCGGTGTTGGTGGCGGCTGAACTCAGCACGCGCTGGAAGGGGCAGTCGGTCGACGTGCTGTGCTTCGGCTATGATCCGGCAGCGCCCCATTTGCGGCAGGTTTCAACCAAACTCTGGGACATGCAGAACGCCAACATCACCCAAGCCTTCGCCCGGATGCGGTCAAAGGGCTACACCATCATCAAAGACTTGCTGGAAGAAGATGAGGTTGAACAGGCCAAAATGCTGGCGGGTATTCTCGCCTTGCCCTCGGCACGCCAGCCGCACGAACTCGCGAAACTGCTGGCGAAGCTGGGCTTCGAGGGCGACGAACCCGCGCTCTGGCAGGCGATGCAAGAAGTCGGCGTGCGCTTCGAGGGGAACGAGATTGCCCCGGTGGTGGAAGCGGTTCATGCGGACGGCGGTGTATGCCTCATCGCGCACCCCGGTCGCGGCGTGTACTACCCGATATTTGACCCACCCATGCTGGACGAACTCCGCGCCGAAGTGCCGATTGACGGCTTCGAGGCGTATTACCCGCTGCACAAGCCGGAGCAAACCGCCATGTATATCGAGTACGCCGCGAAGCACGATTTGCTCGTCAGCGCTGGCTCGGACTCGCACGGCAATAACCGCGACCCGATTGCCTATCCCGCCCACTACGCGCGTAAGCTGCTCGAACGGGTGGGCGTGACGGTAAGATAGCTCGAATTGGGTTTCTAATGAGCGGGTTCCATAAACTTTCTCAAGGTTTCGGCTGCCTCATAGGAGTCGTAAGGCGACCAAATAGGGAAATCCATGTTGGGTAAGGCGACTTTTTCTTCCTGTGCCAATTCATAGGCTAACACTTGGAGCGCTTCAAGTTTCTCAGTTCGGTTAAGTCTACGGAGTGTGTCGAGTATTTCTTCATTGATCATGATTCACCTCACGTCAATTCATATCTGTCAATTATACGTGTGTTGTCAATCGAAATGGCCTGCTTAACCTTTGTCGGTTGCATTCCGGTTGAGCAGCCGCTTGAGCAACCCACGCAGGTCGTCGAGGCCATTGCCGCCGAGTGCCGCCGCGTACTCGGCTTGGATCTCCGCCATAATCGCGAAGGCATCGCTCATGAAGTTGCCGTTTTCCTGCGCCATTTTGATGATGACCGCCCGCTTATCGCTAGGGTCGGGCGAACGCTCCACGTAGCCCTGCGCTTCTAACTCGCGGATGAGATCGCCCATCGACTGCTTGGTCATGCCCGCGCGTTCCGCCAGCGTGACGATGCGCGACCCCGCCGGTTCGATGTACGAGAGGATCGTCAGGTGCGTGGCGCTCAGTTGGGTATAGCCGCGCGCGTGGAGCTTCTCGGCACAGCGCGTTTGGAAGTCGCGCATGGCGAGGTTCAGCAGGCGGCCGATATTGTCGTCGTAGCTGTCGGTTACTTCGGGCATACATCAACCTGTTGACAAATTAGTCAGCTTACCTTATTATATTAGTAAGTCAGGCTGACTAGTTACCAAGATTCTCGTTGTAGTATACCGCAATCCACTATCCCATTGGAGACGTATAAAATGACTCAAACCACAACAAAGTTGATGGCTGGTATGGCCGCGCCTATTTTCCAGTCGCCTGACCTGTTTGACCGCCCGATTAACCTCGCCGACTACCACGGCCGCTGGCTGCTGCTCTCGTTCTACCGCAACGCTGCCTGCGCCCTGTGCAACCTGCGCGTCCACGAACTCATCGCAAAGTACCCTGAGTATGAAGCCAAAGGACTGGATATGCTGGCGGTGTTTGAATCGCCCCGCGCCAACATGGGGCAATATGTGGGCAAGCAGGATGCGCCCTTCCCGCTGATTGCCGACCCCGAAGCGCGGTTGTATGACCTGTACGGCGTTGAAACCTCCGAGAGTAAGGTGCAGGCGACGATGGCCGCGCCAGATGGTCAAGCGCGGGTACAAGCTGCCGCAGCCGCCGGGTTCGCACTGACTAAAGAAGAGGGCAGCAACTTCTACCGCATCCCCGCTGACTTCCTGATCGACCCCGAGGGGATTATCCGCGAGGCGTTTTACAGCGACCTCATCGGGCAGCACCTCAGCTTGGAAGTCATTGACGAACATTTACGGACAACGGTACTCTAATTCATTTATCGTATATCGTAGGGGTTTGCCGCCGGCAAACCCCTACATTCAAAACCTTTTGTGTCTTAGCGCCTTAGCGTTAAACGTATTTTACGCCTGTGCCACCGCCCCAACTTCCCGCCGGACAAGTGGTTCGATCTCCTCCCACTCGACGCTCGTCTGCCGTCCGTTGTCGAACTCGTTCAGCAGCCACGCCTGAATCGGCTGGAGTTCCGGCGCGTCTTTCGGTAGGTCGATGCCGAGGTGCTGGCGGATGAGGAAGATCAGCCCCGCGATGCCCGAGTCCTTCGTCAGCGAGACTTCCAACGGTCGACCGAGCAGTTCCGGCACATTGAACGGCGCGTACATCCACCAGAACTTGTTCAGCCCATCCGCATGGACACCGGCGCGGGTACGGTGGGCATCCCGCCCATACAGCGGGTACTTGGGCGGCAGCCCTTCACCCATATCGGCGTACAAATCGACCAGCGCGTTGAGGGCTTTGAAGTCCGGCTGCCCCTCACCGTAGTAACCCATGCCGATCAGGTGGAGCAGCACGGCTTCCAGCGGCGCGTTACCCGACCGTTCGCCCTTACCCAACGACGTGCCGTTGATGACCGCGCAGCCCGCCCGCACCGCCGCGAGGCAGTTGGCGACCACCAAACCGGTGTCGTTGTGCGGGTGAAACTCCAAATCCTCCGCCGTGAGGCCCATCCCGCGCAGCTTTCGAATGATACGCGGCACGCTGCGGGGCAGCTCGACATCGTCATACGGCAGCCCTAAGCCCATCGTGTCGCACACGCGGAACTTGGGTTGCAAGCCGCTGGGAGCACAGATCGCTTGCACGGCCTCCACGAAGGGCAGCATGAAGTCCATCGGTGCGCGGGTCGCGTCTTCAAGGTGCAAACGTGGGCGAATCCCCGCCTCGACCGTCACCCGCACCGCGTCCAAATAGGTGTTTGCGGCCTGATTGCGCCCACCCGGCTTGAACTTGTGGAAGGTGTGGTAATCCGAGGCGGAGGCTAGCATCCCCGTTTCGCGGATGCCGAGTGTCTTGATGAGTTCGACATCCTTCGCCGAGGCGCGTATCCATGTCGTCGGCTCGATGGGTGCGCCCGCGTGGTAGCGTTCGAGCGCGCCTTGTAACGCCTCGCGGTCGGAAGGGCGGTAGACGAAGAACTCGGCCTGCCGGATCGCGCCACTTTTCCTCGTGAACGCACATAGGATGTCGTAGATGCGGAGGCTCTGTTCGGCGCTCAGGGGGAGGCCGCCCTGCTGTCCGTCGCGGTGGGTGGTCTCGGTCGCCCACGCCTGTGTGGGCAGGTCAGCGGGGCGATCCGTCCACAGGTAGCGTGGGAAATCCTCTCGCGGAAAACTCTCCAAAAAATATTCGGGTGACTGCGGTTCGGGTATCATCTCTCTATCCTATCTCTCGACTTGTGTGTTTACGCTGCAAAACTCTTTGCTTTTCTCTGTGATCTCTGTGTCTCTGTGGTTAATTCTTCTCTTCTTTTCTCTGCGTCTCTGCGGTTCAACTGCCTTATCTTGCTTACAGAGTAGATTTTTTATGATATACTTGTCAATATTGATTAAATAATCAATGTATCCAATAAGGAAGTGATGACTCAATATCTCTCCGCAGGGGAAGCCTGTGAACGCTTGGGTGTGAAAGAAGCCACGCTATATGCCTATGTCAGCCGTGGTCTCATCCGGTCGGAGGTGGGCGGCGGCACGACCCGCAAACGCCGCTACCTCGCCGAGGACGTGGATAAGCTGGTCGGGCGTAAGGAACAACGGCGCGATCCGGCGAAGGTGGTTGAGGACGCGCTGCACTGGGGCGTTCCCCTGCTCGACTCGTCGATCACGCTCATCGCCGATGGCCGCCTGTACTTCCGTGGGCAGGATGCAGCCGAGTTAGCGCGGTCACAACTGTTGGAAGACGTGGCGGCGCTGATCTGGTTGGATGACATGGATGCGATGCTTGATTTGTTCAGGCAGCCTTTTCCAAAGGTCGATCTCAGTGCGTTCGCCCACCTCAATCTGCCGATGATGGCGCGTTTGCAGATGGCGCTGACGCTGGCTTCGGTACAAGATTTCGCCGCCTATGACCTGAGTGCGGCGGGTGCGGCGCGTACTGGCGCACGTATCCTCAAAGGGATGGGTGATGCCTTACCCCCACCCCAACCCTCCCCCGCAAGCGAGGGAGGGAGCCATTCACGGATGAGTATCGCGGAGACGCTGGCTGCCGCGTGGTCAACCGAGGCGGCGCACCTTCTCAACGCGGCGATGGTGCTGTGTGCCGACCACGAACTCAACGCCTCGTCCTTTGCGGCGCGGGTGACGGCTTCGGTGGATGCCAACCCGTATGCGGTGGTGCAGGCGGGGCTGGCGGCCTTGCAAGGTCTCAAGCACGGCGGGCATACCTCGCGGGTGACAGCCTTTATGCGCGAGGTCGGGCAGGTCGAGCGGGTACAACAGGTGATCGGTGAACGGCTGCGGCGGGGTGATGATCTACCCGGTTTCGGCCACCGCTTGTACCCCGAAGGTGATCCCCGCGCCCAAGCGTTGATGGCGATGCTGGCTGAACATGCGCCGGACTCACCGGATTTCATGTTGGCGACCGCCATAGCTCAAGCCGTGACGGGTGTATCGGGTAAACTGCCCACGATTGATTTCGCGCTGGCGACACTGGAACGGGTGCTGGGTTTACCGGATGGCGCGGCGCTGGCGTTGTTCGCGCTGGGGCGGACGGTCGGCTGGATCGGTCATGCCATCGAGCAGTACCGCGCGGGTGCGATCATCCGCCCACGTGCGCGGTACGTGGGCAGGGTGCCGAATGGCTAAACAGGTGTTTGGAGGAAGTCATCCAAGACCATACCTCAGTTTGCTATTTCCATTCTGACGAAGTAATTACCTCAAATGCGGACTCCCAATGAGGTGTTGTTTGAAGATAATCCATAATGCCTTCGTCTAAAGACGTACCAATTTCACCAATATTTTTCGCATTCCCGATATAGACATCAAGTTTTTGAGCAGCGATGCTTATGTTTCTTTCCATAAGTGGTAACTGTAATTTAACACCCTCATCCGTTTTACTAAATCGAGAATCCCCAATCATCCAAACGTGGCGTATTGTCAATTTGTCAGTCAGGACAACATCCTTGACACCGCGAAATACGATGACCATCGTATTTCCATCTGATAAATACATAGCAGTCCTTAAATCGAATAAAAGGGCAGTTGTTGAGTCCAATGTGTAATGCATTAAATCGAGTAATGTGGCTTCAAGTAGACTGTCATCATCGTAAAAGTAGTCAGGGAAAGGGGAGTTGCCTGCCACAGTCTTACTGAATTCGGGAATGAGTAAGTCAAATATTTTCATGGATTCCTTCTTTGATCGAAATCTAATCTCGCCATAGTATAATGATACCCACGCATGAATAGTTAAAGGCTATAAACATGTTTGCACTACCTGAAACCGTTAGCTTGCCTCTAAAGATGGATGAGGATGGCGCAATCCGTGTCAGCGGAACACGGGTCACTTTGGATACACTCATTGGCTTCTATCGGCAAAACGAAACGCCCGAAGAATTGCACGAGGGTTTTCCGACCATCCCTCTAGCCGATATATATGCGATTATTGGTTACTATCTGGCGAATGAATCTGGGGTGAACGCTTATATCGAGCGTCGTACCAATGAGGCGGATCGTATTCGTCAGGAATGGGAAACTCGCTCTCCTTTCCCAACGAAGGACGAATTACTAGCACGTCTGGATGCTAAACGGCGTGCTAAATAAATCTCATGCGCTTTTTAGCTGATGAAAACTTTAACGGTAAATTGCTTGATAAACTGCGTATCGTGCTCCCCCAGCTTGATGTTCTCCGTGCTCAAGATACCGATTTCGCTGGCGCATCTGACCCTGATTTGATTGCATGGGCAGCCGCACAAGATCGTATATTGCTCACCCACGATGTCAATACATTAGCCGGTTATGCCTATGATCGTGTTAGGCAAGGCTTGCCGATGGTTGGCATTATCGAGGTCAATCTAAAATTAGGAATTGGTGCAACGGTTGATGAACTTGTGTTACTCATCGAAGCCAGTTCCCCTGAAGATTTCAAGGATCAAGTTCGATTCATTCCACTTCGTTAGAATTTACAAACCTTGTCTACCAAATTCCAACCATCCCCCAACCTTCTTAACACATTTTCTCCCTCAAAATGGTTAGCGCCAACACGTCTTAAAAGAGACCAAATGTTCTGACAAATGTTCACCCTAAACGCTTCAAACTCGGATATGCTGTTTAAAGGGCTGGATGTAGGGGTTTGCCGCCGGCAAACCCCTACCTAAGAAACGCTGCCGCACCTTAACAAATCTATCACCCAACATGCACAAATCGTCGTGCTGCATTTGCCGCTATTGCTGCTTGTTACGCTGATTGTGCTTTTGCCTTTGGCTGTCAACTGAAAACTGTTGACTGATAACTATTTTGCTGCAAACGTTGCTATAGTCCCCTTGCGGGGCAGCAGCGAACCAACCCTCCGCCGCTGCAAATAAAATCGCACCTTAACAACCGCATTTTCTTGGCGCACTTGGCGACTTGTATTCGCCTTTGTCTTTGACTAATGACTGTCGACTAAAGACTATAGACTACTTTGTCGTCGCCGACTTGGACGACTTCGCCGCCAACGCCGACATAAAATGCACTGTGAAAGTGAAGAATGTGAAGAAATTTGCGAAAACGGGTTGATTCTCAACAGCAGCAACAACAGCAACAGCATCATTTCGCCTTTGCCTTGAACTGTTGACTGGAGACTGTCAACTGAAAACTTAATTGGCGCTCTACTGCCGCCGCCGCCGCCATAAACTTACACTTAAGCTAACCGCTACCTGCTGCCAATAGGAGGCTATTATGAGCGAAAAGGGCAAAATTATTATCAACCCAAAGTGGGATTTGACGGAGAAACGCCGAGCAGCTCTAGAACGATTGAGTGAACTTAATGTAAGTGTGCGGTCGCACCATGCACGAGAGGACTTCTTGATTGAGGTTCCGTTACGGTCATCATATCCTGAATACATTGAGATTGGTTATTTGATCGCCCAACTCGGTGATGAGAAGTTCCCGCAAGACTGTGAAGGTTTTACATCACCGTCATCCAACGTATTGAAGGGGAAATATGGGCACTATTCTCCGGTTCGCTTTAAAGAAAGCCATCCACAGATGATGCAGTTTGTGGTGACCTTAGCCAAAGAACAAAAGGTTGGGGGCAATTCCCTCATCAGAAAATTAAAGAATATCATCAACGGCGATGCTAAAATTTGGTAGGATGTCCTCGCCGTCGAGTGTATCGCCGTAGGTCAACACCTTTACGTCACGACCCGCGAAATACACTTCGATATTTTCACCGGGGAAGATCAAAATTGAGAGTTTGACCCCGTGTTGGAGATATTCGACCGCCTTTTTGCGCTGTGCGGCTTTGGACTGCGAGTCTGAACGGATTTCAACCGCAACGAGTGGGGCGACTGTGAAATAATCTTCGGTTGTCGTGGAATTGATGCAAATATCAGGAATGTACTTTTTCCCATTCAAGACATGCAGCACTTCAGAGTAGACGATCCCAATGGGGTTATCGCGCACATAGTTCACGAATGCCCCACCCAACGTCATCTGGATACGCCCATGCACAGGTTTTGGTGACACTTCGACCATCTCCCCATCGATGAAATCAAAGCGCTTATCCCGATGTTGTTCGGCATAAACCAAGAATTCTTCGGCTGTCATTTCTCGCTGGAATAGCATGAATGATTCCCCAACTCCAGAACCATATCTATTGTCTGAGTATACCACTAATGTGTTGTAGGATTACGCAGCCGTTACCGCCCCAACACCTCATGCAGGCGCATTTCGAGTTCACTGAGCATGAAGGCGGTCGCGCCCCACACTTTGCGCCCACCGACGTTGTAATAGGTGATCGGTACGCGGCTGCCGTTGAAGTCCCAATCCTCGGTGAGCTTGGTTTGCGGGTCGAGCAGGATTTCGATGGGCAGCGAGAACACGGCGGCGACTTCATCGGGGTTGGGGGTATAAACAGGCGGCATGGGCAGCGTACCAACCGTCGGGAACACCTCGAAGTTGCTGGGCGGGATGTAGAGGCGCGAGAGCATCCCGATAATCTGGATGTCGTCGCAGATGCCGAGTTCCTCACAGGTTTCACGCAGGGCGGTCGCAGTAAAGGATGCGTCCTCCGGGTTGCGCCGCCCACCGGGGAAGCTGATCTGCCCGCTGTGCGAACTGAGCTTCTCGGTGCGCTGGGTGAGGACGATGTGCAAGCTGCCGTCGGCTTCGGGATAGGTCAGCATCAGCACACCGGCTTGGCGCGGGATGATGCCCTCTGCTGGAGTCAGGCGGCGGTTGAGCGGGGCGAGGTTGGTATGGGCGACGGTCGCGTCGAAATCGGGTAAGCTGACCGCTTCAATGAGGGTGTCGAGGGTAATCATGGTGTTGTTACATGGGACGCGGCAAGTCAGTGGGTTGCCGCGTTACATTTCCATCCAGACGCGCAGTTCGTTGTACTGGCGTTCGTAAATTTTGGCATTGTCGGCGTGGGTCGGTAAGGGTTCTGTACCATCTTTGGGCAGCACCTGAAGGCGGATGCGGTCGGCACCCGGTCGTCCAGCCTTCTCCCAATTATCGAGGACACCCTGAAGCGCGAACATGGCATCTGCCGCGCCGAACATATTGACATCGCCCTTACCCGCGTAACGGGCGAAAACCGCGCTGCCGCGTGTGATAATGGCGAAGCCTTCCCCCTCAAGGCCGAAGTCCTTCTGCTTCTCGCCGACGCTGTAGGTGGCGAACAGATAGCCTTCGGGCATGTTGAGGGTGAGGTATGGCACGAAGCCGCGCCAGTATTCGGTGGCGGTGAGCGGTGCGCTGAGGTAGCTAAACTCGGTGTCATCGAGCAGCAGGGCGGAAAGCGCCGCGCCGTCAATCTTATCCGCATCGTTGGAGGACAGCACGAGCGTCGAGCCACTCACGCGGCGGGTGACGCTGGGGCCGGAGGCGATCCCCCGCAGCGGAATGAAACCGCACGGGATATTATTCCGGCTGAACAGGCTGCCATCCGGTTGAATAACGAAGGCCGCGCTGACCTGCATACTCTCAAGCCAGATGGGCGCGACGAGAATACCGTCGGGCTTCAACTGCTTGACCCACGCGGGCGGAATATCCCAAACGGCGACGGTTGCGATAATGCGGTCATAAGCGGCGCGGGGGGCGTAACCCATCGCGCCATCGGCACTGACCACGTTGATGGACGAGCCGAGGCGGGCTTTTTGCAGGTTGGTGCTGGCACGCTGGGCGAGCAGGTTATCCAGCTCGACCGAGGTCACGTTGCCGCGTTCGCCGACGATGGTTTGCATAATGGCGGCGTTGTAGCCCGTACCCGCGCCGATTTCGAGGACGTTATCGCCCTTCCGCAGCCGGAGCTGGCGCAGCATAATCGCCATCATGCTCGGCTGGCTGGACGAACTCAGCACGGTACCATCGTTCTCGCGTTTGATGGGGATGGCTTGGTCGGAGTAGGCGACTTCCAGCGTCTCCTCCGGCAGGAACAGGTGACGCGGTACGGCGAGGAAGGCGGCTTCGAGCGTGTTATCCAGCAAGCCGTCCTGCTGCTTCAGTTCTGCGACCAGTGCCTTGCGGTATTCATCGGGCGTATTAGGCATACCATGCCCGCCGCTTCTTCAGCGAGACACCGGCTTCTACGTCACTGCGGCGTGCGGTTTTCACACGGCCTCGCGCGTCGATGTGGACCTGTCCCGCGCGTTGCAGCCGGGCAAACTCCTCCGGCGTGATGGCGGGTGCAGGTTCGCCCCCTAAACGTTCGAGGCGTTCGTCCATCCCGTCGTTCGGGCTGGCGGGCGCGGCGGCTTCCGGCATGGAAGGCGGCGCGGCTGGTGGTGGTGCTGCGGGGACAGCATTTTCTATGGGTTCGTTTTCATTGTCGACCGGCAGGTTGTTTGAGTCCGTCATCAAAAATTATTCGGCCTGTAAACTTCCACGTTTAAGTGTGGAGGATGGAAGCCGAAACTCCTTTCAAAACTTGATATATAGGACTAAATGTGCTATATGTGATTGTGTGAAACTTATTGCTCAAATCCGACTGAATCCTACGCCTGAACAGGCCATCTACCTCTTGCAAACGCTTGAAGCCGCTAACGCTTTGTGTAATCACATCAGTCAGTTCGCATGGGACAACACGCTTTTCAGTGCTTTTAACCTGCATAAAGCGCTTTACCATCCACTCAGGGCTGAAACTGGTATTACGGCTCAAGTGGTTGTAAGGATGTTTGCCAAAGTAGCCGATGCTTACAAACTGGATAAAAAACGCAAGCGCACGTTCAAGCCACATGGCGCGATTGCCTATGATGACCGTATTTTGCGATACTACACCGATAAAAAAGCGGTTAGTATTTGGTCGGTTGGTGGGCGGTTGCACATCCCCTACAGTGCTGGGGATCGTCAGAAAGAACTGTTGCAGTATCAGCAGGGCGAAACTGATTTGGTCTACACCAAAACGACCAAAGAGTTTTTCTTGCTGGCAACGTGCGATATTCCCGACCCCGATCAACGGCAAACCGATGAGGCGTTGGGTATCGACATGGGTGTAACCAATATCGCCGTGTCCAGTGACGGACAGAAGTTCAGCAGTGAAAGTATTGAGTATACCCGTAAGCGCTATGCCAAGCTGCGTAAAGCCTTGCAGCAACGCGGAAGCAAGTCGGCCAAGCGTCACCTGAAAAAACTGACAGGTCGGCAGCAGCGTTTTCAAAAAGATGTCAATCACGTTATTTCTAAGCAACTGATCATTCAAGCCAAAGACACGAATCGCTCGATACGGGTCGAAGATTTGACCCATATTCGAGAGAGGACGACGGTTCGAGGGGCTGATAATCGCGCTAAGCATAGTAATTGGGCTTTTGCACAGCTTCAATACTTCCTCGCCTACAAAGCACGAATGCATGGGATCAAACTCGAACAAGTCGATCCGCGCCATACATCGCAACGGTGCTTTGTCTGTGGGCATATTGAGCGAGCAAACCGTAAAAACCAAGAGACATTCCTTTGTTGCGTTTGCGGATATGCGGCACATGCTGATGTCAACGCCGCGAAAAACATTGCTTGTTGGGCGGCTGTCAAACCGCCTATTGTAACCAGTAGACTCGGAAGGCCGAGCTAGGTGAGTTACAAGCCCCTTACTTATGGGTATTTGACTGTTCGTTTTCCTCTGCATTCCCTTCCAGTGTGAGTCCGGTGGAGGTCATCAAATCATCGAGTGAGATATGGCTGCCGGCTTCGCTAGAAAGATCATTTCGTAAAGCATCCCCGCAGACGAGGCAATTCGGGTCACGTTCGATGTTGACCCACTCGGCGGAGTATGGTTGGCTCATTTGCCCGCTGAGAATTTCGAGCGCGGTGTTGGCGAGTATGACGGTGTTGGCGGGCATGTGCTTATAGATGGTGGTCGTGGCAAGCAGTTCGTTGAGCGCCAAATCGGCTTGAGTCGCCGCGACACGCACCACATGCAGCCAGAGGCCGGGTTCGGCTTCCAACGTGCCATCTTTCCCAATCATACCATAATCAAGTTCTTCTCCGGGCGCTAGGTTTGAAATCGCCAAACCTTCGCGCAGTTCTGCCGCCCAACATGCATAACACGGGCCGTTGTAAGGGTGGATGACGACCACATCACCGCCCTCGCCGCGTTCGTAGACCCCTGCGTAAACGGCGGTCAGGTTACGCTTGAGGCAGGCTTCGTTGAGGACATACTTCGGCCCTTCACCATCCACGCCGGAGATCAACAGGTCAATGCCGTCGAGCGCGTCCATATGCTGCTCGATACGACCGAAGCGCGTTTCGATCTGCGCGTCGGGGTTGCGGGCGCGGATGAGTTCGGCGACGGCCTGCGCTTTCGGCTGCCCGATGTAGCGGCTGTCGGCGACGTGGCGGGCGATGTTGGTGCTCTCTAATAAGTCGTCGTCAACCAGCACAAACTTACCCACGCCGCTCATCGCCAGCGTGAGGGCGACAAAGCCGCCGCCGGAGCCGAGGCCGACGATACCCACGCACTTGCCCTTGAGCAGGCTCAGGTTATCCGAACCGATGAGGCGTTCCACACGGTCAAGGTTCATGACTTTTCCTCCGGCGCGGGGGCGCTGCTGGCGGTTTCGACGGGCGCAGGATCGGTTGAGGGCGGCGGCGTGTGCTTGATGCCAAGCGCGTCTTCCAACGCGAAGATGTAGTCGATGAGATGGCGACCGGCTGACCACGACCAATCGGGCGGGTCTTTGACCGGCTCGGACTTGCGCCACAGGTCGCCGAACACTTCATATATATCGTCATCGGGTTTGATACCCTTGAAGGTTGATACCCGCGCTTTGGGTGCGCTGGTCGGGTAATCCGGCGGCGTGACGATTAGAAGGACTTTATCCGCGCCGACCCGCGCCACAAGGAAGCACACGTCCAACGGCGGAGCGCTGCCGGTATCCCACAGGACGAGGCTGGTGAACAGCCCATCTTTTTCGAGCAGTTCGGACTCGGCTTTGAAGCGCGCCTCGTTGACCAAGTGCCACGGGTAAGCCGCCAGTGTCGGCAGTTGACTGTTGGGGTAAACCGAGGGCGTGATAGGGTAGAAGTCGCGGGCTTGGCGGTCGATGTACCAGAAGTCGACGCGCATCGCCGTGCCGTCGCCCTGCGCCACGCTGATATGGTTGGCACTGCTGTCGCCTGCGGTGGCCGCTGGATGCCCGAGCGTGACAATCGGCGCGAGCAGGAACTCCATGCCGTTGCTGAGGTCGTCAATCCAGCTCTGGGCGGTCATCAGGTCGCCGCCGCTGGGCTGCACCATGAACCCCGGCTGCTTGTGCCAGTCGCCGAGGTAGCGCAGCGGGACATCCCACTTGGGGAGTACGGGTTTGCCCTGCGCGTCACGCTGTTTCTGGCGCTGCACATGCCAGTTCTCTTGCAGCCAGTAGATGAGTTCGTCCTGCCGTTCGTCGCCCTGCTGGAAGGTCGCCCATTCGCGCACCACGGCGTTTTCGTCGGGGGCGATGGTATCCAGCACATAGAGGGTATCCACACCGGTGCGCGTGCCGGGGACGAGCAGGCCAACCATCGCCTCGCCGGTTTCGTCCTGCAAGAAGTGTTTCGCGGCGGTCGCCATTTTATCGACCACCCGCTGCGCGATCACCAGATTAGGGACGCTGCTCCGGTTCATTTTCAGCCGTCCGATCATATCCATAACCCTTTAGAACCTCACCCCTAGCCCCTCTATTTGGGAGAGGGAAGGGAGACATAATAGCGACTAATAACGGCGGCGCGGCGGCAGCGGGGTATTCGGGTCAACCCGTTCTTCGATCCCCGGCCATTCACTCGTCGCCCGCCATGTGTAATAGGCGTAAATCCACTGTACCGCCCAACCGGTAACCGTTACGGCGGTTGACTTGCTGGGATTCCAGCCGTACTGGGTGCCATCCTTCGGGTTGAACAGGCACAACTGCCCGTCCTCGTACTGGTGCTTCTCGCTGTAGATTCGCGGGCGCAGCACGTAGGCTTCCGCCGGACGGTGCGGATACTCGTTCGGGTAGAGTATCTTCAGGCGGTGCAGCGGTGATTGCAGCGTTGCGAGGTTGATCTCGACATCACCTTCCCAGTACAGCGCCCCCATCGGCGGCACGACCAGCTTAAACGTGTTATCAAAGGTAGCACGCATGGCCTCGACTTCCAGCCGCAGCCGGTTCGAAACGTTATTCTTCGACCCCCACCATGCAGACATCGCAGGGCTTCTCCTCGTTTATCTCGTTTGTAATGGAGCTATTGTACCACCAGCCCATTCACCGCTGCTTGGAGAACCCCTATATTTGGGGAGCGCTTACCTCTTTATACGCGGCGGGTCGGGCGGAAGTTGCGCCAGTATTAAATTAAGATCAATTCCGTAAAAACTAAATTAAATGTTGTAGAAAAGTCTTGACATTGAAGCCGAACCCATAATAAGATTAATTATGAACATTCAAATTGTTTTCAACGTTGAAAACAAATCATTCATTTCAAACCATTACAAGTGCAGAAAGGAGACGAAGCGGTATGTTCAACGTGAACTTCATGCTGGCTCAGGCCATCCAGAACGACCACCTGCGAATCGCGCAGCGTGAACGCCTTACCCGCCAGTGGCTCAAAGCAGCGCGTAAAAAGCTGCAAGCCAAGCGGGCTAAACAGGAGAATAAGTAATGATGGATTGTGTTCCAACAGTGACTGAAGGCTCTAGTTAGAGGGGCGGTAGGTAAAAGACCTGCTGCCCCTCTTTTTTCTCATGGCATATTAGAAAAGGCGATATATAATCCATAGTGTTTGCTAACCAATATTCGTGAGCGATTACCCAAATAATGCAAGCACCACTGTCGGATGCAAAACCTGACTCAAACCAAAGGCCCTACAAGCCTGAACCTGAATTTAACATCAACGACTTGGAAACGCTGAAAGTCCTTGCTGATCCCCTTCGTTTGCAAATCGTTGAACTCTGCACCCAGGCTCCCCGCACCGTCAAACAAGTCGCTTCCGTCCTCAACCTGCCACCCACCAAACTCTACTATCACATCAAACAACTGGAAGAACGGGCGCTCATCAAAGTGGTGGATACGCGCATTGTCTCCGGCATCGTCGAGAAGCAGTATCAAGCGGCGGCCTTCAATTACCGTGTTGACCGCGAACTGTTTTCGCTGACCTCACAGGCGGGCAAAGAAGGTCTGAACGTGATGCTCACGGGGTTGTTTGACGACACCCGCGAGGACATCCAAAAAAGTGCTGACGCGGATGTGCTGGATGTGTCGCCGGATGATGATGACAAACTCCTAAGCCGTTCGCTGTTGATCTCGCGCACGACGGTCAAGTTAGCACCGGAAGCAGCGGAGTCGTTTTACCAAAAGTTAAAGGCGCTGGTGCGTGAATATGCCGACCTTTCGGGCGACGATGAGCAGCCTTACGGGGTGCTGGTCGCGCTTTACCCCTCGACCGGAACCGCTGCGGAAGGTGAACCACAAACCCCGAAGGCGTAACTCCAATACAGGTTATGATGGCCGTTCATTCATTTGGGTGGTAACAACAGCGGATAAGGCACGCCTCATCCCTACAGAAAACCGTCTTTAGGGATTATCACCTTAAAATAATCAATATCCTAATCAAAAGACATTCATTTCATTCAAAATAGAAGGTTGATATGTCACGCATCACAGCACTCACCGCTATTGAAATTCTCGACAGCCGTGGCCGCCCGACGGTGAAGGCTTACTGTTCATTGGACAGCGGCATTACGGCAGAGGCGGCAGTGCCTTCGGGCGCATCAACCGGCACGGCGGAGGCACTTGAACTGCGCGACGGTGATCCGAAACGGTATCACGGCCTCGGCTGCCGGAAAGCGGTTGAGAACGTTAAGACGACGATTCACGCCGCCCTCGCCGGACGTGACTTCGCTAATCAGCGCCAACTCGACACGGCGCTGCTCCAGTTGGATGGCACACCGAATAAGGCCAAGCTGGGTGCGAACGCCATTTTAGCGGTGTCGCTGGCGTTTGCCCGCGCACAGGCAGCAGAGGCGGGGCTGCCGCTTTACCGGCATTTCGCCGCCATGAGCGAGACTACGCCGCGTTTACCGATGCCGACGATTAACCTGTTCAGCGGCGGTAAACACGCAGGCGGGCAGGTTGCCATTCAGGATGTGCTGGTGGTTCCGGTGGCGGCGCGGACGATGGACGAGGCCATGAACATGACCTACAACGTTTATCTGGCGGCGGCGAAGCTAACGGGCGAGAAGTACGGCACACGCCCGTTGAAGGCGGATGAGGGCGGCCTCGCACCGCCGTTCCCGAATGTTGAGACGATGCTCGGCGACGCGGTGGAAGCGATTGGACGGGCGGGTTATCGGGCGGGAAGCGAAGTCGCGCTGGCGGTGGATGTGGCTTCGACACATTTCTATGCCGGTGAACAATATCACCTCGACGGACAAGTGCTGTCCAGCGAGGTGATGGTGGCGCGGTTGATGTCGTGGATCGAGCGCTATCCGATTATCAGCGTGGAAGACGGATTAGCCGAGGATGATTGGGCGGGGTGGCAGGCGTTTTATCAGGCGGCGCACGGCAAGGTGATGGTGCTGGGGGATGATTTGCTGTGTACCAACCCGGCACGCATCGAACGCGCACAAAGCCTGAAGGCCGCCGACAGTCTGCTGCTGAAGGTCAACCAGATTGGTACACTGACCGAGGCACTGCTTTCCTACCAGACCGCGCGATCAGCCGATTGGCGTGTCGTGGTGAGTGCCCGCAGCGGCGAGACGGAAGATAGCTGGCTCGCGGATCTGGTTACGGGCTGGGGTGGCGACTACATCAAAGTCGGCTCGATTATGCAGTCCGAGCGGCTGGCGAAATACAACCGCTTGCTGGAAATTGAAGCGCGGGATGGGATTCGGATGGGCGCTTAATGACGGTTGTTATCGGCCTTTGTGTTGACATCGACAATTAAGGGTTTCAACCTGAAGGGCGACTGCTGATAGCTGATGATGTCTCGTTTACTGTCATCAATCATCATCGAACGCGGCAGTTCCGGTTCGAGGCGGATAGCGTGGCTAATCACGTAACAACGGAAGCACAAACCTTCTTTTTGCTGACGTACTGATTTACCGCAGATCGCACAGTCCATCATGAACTCCTTCGTGCGTCACTTGCTATACATTCAACATAACGATAAACGTTAAGGGTAGCATCAGCGGTCTGGCTAATTGTGGCTAGGTCAGGATGGTATCCGAAAATCCTAATAGATTAACTCTTACAGATAAGCGGTTTGCTTCCGGGCAGCAGGTCGATTTTGAATGGCTCAACCGTGACAAAAGGGCGGTGACATTACCGAAAATTCGGTAATATCATGTGGTCGTCCAACCTTTACACCACAGGATGCTGCCATGTTCCCCATCGCTACTTTAAATAACCCTGACCGTTCCAAACTGCGAGCGGCTTTCCCGCAGATCGAAGCGTTATTCCGCACCTTCGCCGAGCAGCACCCGATCCCCGGCGTGGCCTACGGCATCGTCATAGATGGCGAGCTGGTGCTGGCGGGCGGCACGGGTGTACAGAACGTCACCAGCCAAACGCCCGTGAACGCCGACAGTGTGTTCCGCATCGCCTCGATGACCAAGAGCTTTACGGCGATGGCGCTGATGCAACTGCGCGACGAGGGCAAATTTAACCTTGATGACGCGGTGGAAAAGCATGTGCCGGAACTGGCCGCGCTGCCCTACCCGACGCGCGACTCGGCCAAAATTACCGTGCGCCAACTGCTGACGATGAGCGCTGGCTTCCCGCAGGATGACCCGTGGGCAGACCGCCAACTGGCGGCGAGTGAGAGCGACCTTTCGGCGTGGATGGCGAAGGGCATCACTTTTTCGAACCCGCCGGGGGTGAAGTACGAGTATTCGAACTTCGGCTACGCGATATTGGGGCGCATCGTTACCAACGTGGCGGGCGTGTTGTATCAGGATTATGTGACCGAGAACATCCTCAAGCCGCTGGGTATGACCTCGACCACGTTTGACGTGAGCAAGGTTGACCCGCAGCGCCTCGCGATGGGCTACCGGCGGCAGGATGGCGAGTGGATCGAAGAACCGCCGCTGCCGGATGGGGCGTTCGCCTCGATTGGCGGGTTGTTCACGACGATTAACGACTTCGCGAGGTACATGAACACTTTGCTGGCGGCCTTCCCCCCGCGTGACGAGGCCGAGAGCGGGCCGTTGAAGCGGAGTTCACTGCGCGAGATGATGCAGGGCCACCGCCAGCGGATGGTGTCCTCGTCGCGGGCGACACCGGATGTCCCCGCGTGGTACATGAGCGACGGCTATGGCTACGGGTTGGCGTGTGGCGTGGATTCGCTGTTGGGGTATTCGGTATCACATGGCGGTGGCTTACCGGGTTACGGCACGTTTTACCGTCTGCTGCCGGAGGCTAACGTGGGCATTGTGGCGCTGGGTAATGTGACTTACTCGTCGATCTCGCTTAGGGTACAGGATGCGTGTGTCATGTTGCAGCAGACAGGCGGATTGGTACAGCGAGTTGTGCCACCGTCCGACGCGCTGCTTGACATCCAAAAGGGCGTGAATGAACTCTACGAAACGTGGAGCGACGAGGGTGTGAAGGCGCTTTCAACTGAGTCGTTCTTTTTAGATATGGCGCTGGAACGGCGGCGGAAACAGGTGCAGGACTTACGCGCCAGCTATGGCAAGGTGCTGTCGTCCACCGCATTCGAGGCGGAAAATAACCTGCGTGGGCGCTGGTGGATGCAGTGTGAAAATGGACGGATTGAAGCGTATATCACACTGTCGCCGACCGTGCCGCCCAAGATGCAAACACTCCAGTTAATCGCCGCCAAGCTGTTGAGCGCGGGGCTGCAAGCGGCAGTTGACCGCGTTGTGAGCTTAATCGGCGGGTGGGACGAAGCACAGGCAGGGGATGCGTTCGCACCGACGGTTGACCGTGCCGCCGTACAACGCCAGCTTGCGGCGGTCGGTGTGCAGTACGGCAGCATTACGCTGGGCGAGGCGCTGGAAGGCGATGGCGGGACCCAGACGCGGGTGCGCTTGGTCGGCACGCAGGGCATTACCGATATGAAGGTGGTGCTGGATGCGGAAAGTGGCAAGATTAGCGCCGTGACATTCTCCCGTCCGCGCGAGACCATGTTCGTACCGTAAGGGGAAGCATTTTTAACCGCAGAGGGCGCAGAGAAAATACAAAGGCATTTACCACAGAGGCACAGAGAACACAGAGATAAGACAGAAGGTTTAGCCGCAGAGCACAGATTATAAAGAGATTCCTTAAGCCTTCCCTGAGCGAGAGTTTGCTAGGATGGTTCTAAGGAATCTTTTCTTTTACCCCGCACAAAGAGAGAACATATGAAACGGATTTTAATTTTAGCTGTGGTGCTGTTGGGTTCCCTGAATTTTGTACGCGCTCAGGAAACCGCCAATTGGACGATCCTGCATTACACGGCTGTCGATAACAACTTGGAAGGGGCGGCCTTCAACGATTATTACGAGATGCAGTCCGTGGGCAGCGGTGAGGGGGTGAACATCGTTACCCAGTTCGACCGTGCGGAGGGCTTCGAGAACCGCTTCGGCGATTGGACGGACACCCGCCGTTTTTACATCGAGCAGGTTGCCCCGCTGCCCGAACCGGATACCGCCGGACAGCGTGCGGCGCTGTTGGACTATTTTGTCGGGCAGGGTTACGGTGACGTAGCCGCCGTTCAGCCGCAGATCGACGCGCTCGATGACAAGACCGTTGCTACGATTTACGAGAACAAGAACGTCGGTGTGACGTTTGAGCAAACGCCGGTGGAAGAACTCGGCGAAGTCGATATGGGCGACCCACAGTCGCTGACCGACTTCCTCGTGTGGGGTGTCGAAAATTACCCCGCTGAACACTATTTGGTGGTCATCGGCAGCCACGGTGGCGGCTGGCGCGGCATCGGGCCGGATGACGGTGTGGGCGAGTCGATGCTTGAACTGCCGGAAATCGCGTCGGCACTGAGCGCGGCGCAGGAACAGCTTGGCACGACCGATAAGTTCGACATCATCGGCTTCGATGCCTGCCTGATGGCGGTGACGGATGTGGCAGTGATGCTCGAACCGTTCGCCGACTACGTGCTGTTCTCGCAGGAAGTGATCCCCAGCAACGGGTGGGAATACACCAACAGTATCAACGCTATGAAAACCAACCCCGATTGGGATGGTTTCCAGGTCGGCGCGGCTTTCATCGACAACTACATGGCCTACTACGCGGGTAAAGGCGCACGGACGAAGGTTGACCTCTCGCTGGTGGAAACCGCAGGGCTGCCGAACCTGCTCGGCTCGCTGGAAAACTTCGCCTCGGTGGTGAAGGGCGACACGGTAGAACTGCTTTCGGCGCTCGGCACGGCACGAAACAACAGCCAGGTATTCGGCGCGTCGCTGGCTGACCGCGCGAATACGTATTCGTATATCGACCTCAAAGACTTTATGACATGGTTCAGCCTGCAAACCACCATCAGCGAAGACGCTTACAACGCCTCGCAGGAAGTGATCGCGGCCTATGACGGCGCGGTCGTTTACTCGCTGGCGGATAGCAAGCTGCCCCGCGCGACCGGTTTAGGCATTTACCTGCCATCGAAGCCCGTTTACTACGAAGCCTACGGTGGGAGCTATCCGGCATCCGCGCCGCCAGCCTTCGCCTTCTGGCAGGATTACCTGAACCAGTTCTACAGCACGATTACTTCCGAACTCGATGGCAGCGCCCTACAACTGGACATCGGCAGTGTGTTCACCCTCAGCGGCACCGGCAGCTCGTTGGATACGCCAGTGGTGTTCTTCGACGCGGGGGGTAAGGGTGTGGTTGACCTGAGCTACACCATTTCGTTTGTGCAAGCGGATGGCACGCGCGTCATCGTTGACAGCTCGCCGATTTCCTATACCACGACGCTGCCCACCGGCGAAACGGTCATCGAATACCCGAATGAACTGACACCCAGCAGCTTTACGTGGGGTGTGGAGTTCCCCTACATCAGCGATGGCAAGAACACGGTCTTGGCACTGCCGCAGTCGATTGGCGGCTCGACGGACGCAACCGTACAGGGAACGTACGTCAGCGCACAGGGCAGCCAACCGGCTTACCTGATCTTTGATCTGGCGAACATGACCTACAGCGGCATCCTCGCGGTCGCGGACGAGTCGCCGTATGAGGTACAGCCGCAGCCGGGCGACCAGTTCATCGTGGACTTGGTGACGTTGACGGCGGAGAACGAAGTCGCCATCCAACCGCTGACCGATTTACCGCTGACGTTCGGGGTTGAACCGTTTACCCTCAGTTACGCCCCTGCCAACAACGGCACCTATGAGATCATCCTGAGCATGACCGACCTTGCCGATAACCGCATCAGCAAGAAGGTTGAAGTCGCGGTGAATAACGACGGTGTGGATGGCAGCCTGCGCGGTTACACTGATACCAACGAAGGTATCCATTTCGTCTATCCCGATGCGTGGGGTGAAGCCTACAGCCTGACCAACGACGACGGCACAGTCACTAATGCCCTGAGCGATGTGGATGGCGTGAAGTCGCTGTTTATCCAGTCGTATTTTGACGTGGATGTGCGAACTGCACTAACTGGCCTGTTTAATAATTTGGAAGTCGAAATGGGCGAGGTGACGGAAACCCCGTTCGGCGGCTTGATTGCTTACAGCGCACCGTATACCTTCGAGAGTGACGGCAGCATCGTTTCAGGTGTGGTTTATAGTGTGCATAATGCTGAAACCAGTTCGGCGGTCGTGTTCCAGTTTGAAACGATCAGCGATGCGGCTGAACTGGATGCGGTTGTGGCACAGGTGGACGAGACACTACAGTTCTTCACCCCGCCCGAATAGACACCCTACTCCAACCCCCCGCAGGCGAGTGAGGGAGTTATTCTCCGGTATTTAAAAGTCCCCTCCTTGCTTGCGGGGAGGGGCTTTAGGGGAAGGGTGACACTCAGGCTTTGTGTGTCTTTTCAAAGCGGCTGAGGATGGTTTCGGCGATGTCGCCGAGCGCGTCGAGCTGGTCAGGCGAAAGCACGTCGATCACGTATTCTCGCAAGTCTTCCTCATAATATACACGCGCCTCGGCGGCGAGTTTGCGCCCCAATTCGGTCGCGCGGATGACCGCGCCTCGATTATCCTCCACGCAGTCCTCGCGCATGACCAAGCCCCGTGCTTCCATCCGTTTAAGCTGGTGCGACAGGCGGCTCTTTTCCCATTCGAGGCCGCAGCGCAGGGCAATCGCGCGGACGGATTCTGCCGGGGTTTCGGTGAGAGCGGTCAGGATTTCGAAGTCGGCCTCGGATAAGCCTGTTTTCTCGGTGAGCTGACGATTCATGCGCTCGGTGAGGCGCAAGCGCATCCGTTGATAATTGGTCCAAGCGGTGATCTGGGATTCGGTGAGTTCTCTTGTTTTCATACCAAAATTATATATTGGATGTGGTTGACACGTCAACCAGTGTGCTATAATGGTTGATAAGTCAACCAACGGGGTTTATTGTTATGCACTATGGACACACTCTACAGTTCGGAACTTTCGTCACTCCTTCCAATAAAGCGCCGGAAGCGGTGGTCGCACTGGCGCGACACAGCGAGTCACTCGGCTACGATCTGGTCACGTTTCAAGATCACCCCTACCAATCCGCCTTCCTCGACACATGGACGCTGATGTCGTGGGTTGCCGGACAAACTGAACGCATTCATATTGCCGCGAACGTGCTGAACGTACCGCTGCGGCAGCCCGCCGTTCTGGGGCGTTCCGCCGCCAGCCTTGACCTGCTCTCCGGTGGGCGGCTGGCAATGGCGCTCGGCGCGGGGGCGTTCTGGGATGGCATCGCGGCGATGGGCGGGAAACGGCTCGAACCCGCGCAGGCTGTGGACGCGCTGGATGAGACGATTGACATTATTCGCGGGATGCTGGATACCAGCGAAACACTGCCCCTGCGTTACTACGGCGATCACTACCGTTTGAAGGATGTGCAGCGCGGGCCGATCCCTGCCCACAACATTCCGATTTGGTTGGGCGCACTCAAGCCCAAGATGCTGCGGTTGATCGGGCAGAAAGCCGACGGTTGGCTGCCATCCTACTCCTATATGAAACCCGGCGATTTGGAAAAGGGCAGCCGGATCATTGACGAGGCGGCGGTTGAAGCCGGACGCGACCCGCGTGAAATCCGGCGCTTGCTGAATATTTCCGGTCAGTTCGCGGCGCAGCGCGGCGGCTTCCTGAACGGCACGAGCCAAAACTGGGTGGATGACCTGCTGCCGCTGGTGGTTGAACAGGGCATCGGCACCTTCATTCTGATGGCAGACGACACGAAGCTCATGGAACAGTTTGCCGGTGAGGTCGTGCCAGCCCTGCGCGAAGCCGTCAACCACGAAATCCCGGAGCCGACGCTGGTGGCGATGCGCTCCTCGGCTGCCCGTGCCAAGCGGCGTGAGGGCATCCAGTACGACAGCGTACCGGCCTCGCTGGCGAACAGCGTCATCGAGCCGGGAGATGTGCAGTACGGGCGGGTGAAATCGACCTACATGCGGGCGGGTTCTCCGGGGATTGTCATTCAGCCGAAAAACGTCGATGAAGTGGTGGAGGCACTGACTTTCGCACGGCAGCACCCGAATGTGGCGCTCTCGGTTCGCAGCGGTGGGCATGGCATCAGCGGTCGCTCGACCAACCGCAACGGCATCGTGATCGACCTTGCCAGGCTGAATAAGATCGAGGTGCTGGACGAAGCCACTCGCCGCGTTCGCATCCAACCGGCGGCACGCTGGATGGATGTCGCGCTGGCGCTCGAACCGTACGGCTGGGCACTCAGTTCCGGCGACTACGGCGGTGTGGGGGTCGGTGGCTTGGCGACGGCGGGTGGTGTCGGTTGGCTGGTGCGTGACCACGGCTTGACCATCGACCACTTGAAGGCCGTCGAGATGGTGCTGGCAGACGGCTCGGTGGTGCGAGCCAGCGACGACGAGAACCCCGATTTGTTCTGGGCGGTGCGCGGCGCGGGGGCGAACTTTGGCATCGTGGTGTCGTTCGAGTTCGAGGTGGACGAGGTCGGGCCGGTGGGCTGGGCGCAGTTGGTGATGGATGCCAGCCGCACCGCCAGCTTCCTCGAAGGCTGGGGCGAGGCGGTCGAAACCGCGCCGCGTGACCTGACCAGCTTCCTGATTATGGGGCAGCCGCGGGGTGGTCAGCCGATGGTGGCGCATGTGCTGTCGATGGTCAACTCCGACCAGCCGGAGGTGATTATCGACCGCATTCAGCGCATCGCCGATGTCGCGCCGTTGTACGACCAGAGTGTGGTGATTACCAGCTACGCGAACGTGATGGCGAACGCCTCGCGGGAAGACCACGATGGGCAGGGCGAACCGTCGTCGCGGTCGGGCTTGATCGAGCATATTACGCGGGAGTTCGCGGCGGCGGCTGAACGGCTCATTCGCAGCGGGGCGGTCTATTTCTTTCAGATTCGCTCGGTCGGCGGAGCGGTATCCGACGTGGGCGCGGACGCGACCGCTTACGCAGGGCGCAGCGCGAACTTCTCGGTGGCGGCGATTGGCGCGAACCGCGAACGACTGAACGCCCAATGGGATAAGGATATGGCACCGCATTTCAACGGGGTTTACCTGAGCTTCGACAGTGACCAGCGGCCCGAACGTATCCATGATGCCTTCCCGCCCAAAACACTCAGCCGCTTGCAAGACCTGAAACTGAAGTACGACCCGCAAAATGTGTTCCGCGATAACTTCAACGTCGCGCCGCAGCGGGTGGCGGAAGCCGCGCCTTAACGGCTGCTAAAGGAGAAACGATCATGACAGACTACGGACATAACCTACTATTCGGCACCTTCATCACGCCGGTGAACCAGCCGCCCCTACACGCGGTAGAGCTGGCGCAGGTGGCGGACGCGGCGGGACTCGATCTCGTCACTTTTCAAGATCACCCTTACCAGTCGAAGTTCCACGACACATGGACGCTGCTTTCCTACGTGGCCTCGCGTACCAGGAACATCCACGTCAGCGGGAACGTGCTGAACCTCCCCCTTCGGCAGCCCGCCGTGCTGGCTCGCAGTGCCGCCAGCCTCGACCTGCTGAGTGGCGGGCGGTTTGAGATGGGTATCGGCGCGGGCGGCTTCTGGGATGCCATCGAGGCGATGGGTGGGCGGCGGCTCGAACCCGGACAGTCGATTGCGGCCCTCGAAGAAGCGATCACCATTATGCGGGCGATCTGGGCGGCGGACGAGCGCAGCGGCGTACACGTTCGCGGCCAGTACTACACGGTTGACGGGGCGAAGCGTGGGCCAAAACCCGCGCACGACATCGGCATCTGGATTGGCGCGTATAAGCCGCGCATCCTCAACCTGACCGGACGGATGGGCGACGGTTGGCTGCCGTCGCTGGGCTACTTGAAAGGCGGGCCGGGCGACCTTGCCGAGATGAATAAGCACATCGACGAGGGCGCGGCTGCCGCAGGGCGTGAACCCGCTGCCATTCGTCGCTTGCTCAACATCAACGGCCAATTCGCGCGGAACGGCAGTTCACTCCTGAACGGGCCGCCGAAGCAGTGGGCGGAAGAACTGGCAGCGATGACGCTGGACTACGGCATCACCGGCTTCATCCTCGCGGCGGACGACCCGCAGACCATCGAACTCTACGCCAACGAGGTTGCCCCTGCCACCCGCGAACTGGTAGCCGCCGAACGGGCGAAGCTGGTGACGAATACGTCAGCGGTGTAACTTGTTTTGTGGGGCGCATAATCCTGCGCTCCACAATGGTTGGTTAAAAGTCGAAAGCGAAGTCTCTAGCTGCCAGTCGCCAGTCATCAGCTAAAAGGCAAAAGCCTGTCGCCAAGAGTACCAAGCGGACTCATAACAATTGAAGAAGTTTGGGAATTTCGGACAGCCTGTCTGCTGTCCCTACACAATCGCACGTTTGTGGTGAGTATTTTCTGTAGGGACGCGAGACAGCGCGTCCGTCTGCAAAAAGCCAACTTTTAAAAGGTTTCTGAGCCGCGTTAAGCTCACCGCATTTGCATTCGACTCAGTACTCGGCACTCAGAACTCAGTACTATAATTTAGGTTTATTTTCGGTTAACCCGACAAACCGTTTACCAACCATTCCCCAACGTTCTTAACATTCTCACTCCCCTGCAAAGTTAGCACCAACACCGCCTAAAAGTGACCAAATGTTCTGACAAATGTTCACCCTAAACGCTGCGAACTCGGATATGCTGTTTATAGGAGCGCCCACATTTATTGCCTCCCTCGTTTACGGGCGATCTGCGACTGAGCTTGTCGCAAGGTAGCAGATCGGTGTCGCGCCAGCGACGGAGGGGGTCTATCCCACGCACCTTAACAACCGCATCCCTTGGCTTTCTCTGTCTTTCTTGGCGCACTTGGCGACTCGTATTTGTTTTTGACTGTCATCTGTGGACTATCGACTGATGACTCGTCGTGCCGCTATTGCTGCTTGTTCCGCATATTATGCTTTTGCATTTGACTGTCATCTGTTGACTGTCGACTAAAGACTATAGACTACTTTGTCGTCGCCGACTTGGACGACTTCGCCGCCAATTCCGACATAAAATGCACTGTGAATGTGAAGAATTTTGCGAAAAAAGGTTGATTCTCAACAGCATCAACAACAGCAACAGCATCATCTCTCGCTCAAATGTTGAGAATAATGAGAATCACAATTGCAACATTTCTAAAATCTGCAACATTTTCAACATTTGGGTTGCTGTGCAGACCTGTATTGCCTTAAAGCTGTTGACTGGAGACTGACGACTGGAGACTTGATTGGCGCTCTACCGCCGCCGCCGCCGCCACTGCCGCCACAAAACTGTATTGCATTAAGCCGACGACTGGAGACTGATGACTGACGACTAAAAACAAAAGAGGCGCAGCCTGTGCGCCCCTCATCCCTCCATCCGAAATCGACCTTTTAGACCAAGCCGAATTCAACCATGCTTTTCGCGGTGGCGACGATGGCTTCTTCGGCGGAACGCGGCTGCCAACCGAGCAGCTTTTTGGCTTTGGCATTACTACAGGCGGTGTTTTGCCCTAAAAACGTGGCGGGCATCCGCAGGTCTTTGACGAATAAGGCCAGCAGCCGCACGAGAAAATCCGGCATTTCGGTGGTGGGGACGTTACTTGCGGCGCTGCCTAGGTGTTTGTGCAGGATTTGCGCTTCTTCTTTGTAGGTCAAATTTTCGCTGGTGGTCGCCAGAAAGCGCTCGCCTGCGGCTTTTGGGTGGGTCATCGCGAGCAGATGTAGATCGGCGACATCGCGTACATCAACATAGTCGAAGGCCAGTTTGAGGAGAAACGGCGGCCTGCCGGACATCATCAACCGAATGATCTGGTTCGAGTGCGAGAAGTCTTTGCCGAGTACCGGCCCCATGACCGCTACCGGATTGACCGCAGAAAGTTCCACGCCCTCGGCCTTCGAAAACTCCCACGCCGCGCGTTCGGCCATCGTTTTCGAGCGTTGATAGGCATCAATATTGCCCGATAAGTCTGTCCAATCCGCCTCGGTGAACAGCGCCGGGTGCGATTTGTGACCGGCGATCACCGCGCCGGAAGCGGACGTGAGGACGACCCGTTTGACACCGGCGGCTTTGGCGGCTTTCATCACGCGCAGCACACCGTCAACCGCCATCTTCACCATCGCGTCACCATCGTCAGGGCGGGTGGCGGGGGTTGGCGAGGCGACATGGATGACATAAGCCGCACCGGTCGCCGCTTCCAGCCAATTGGTATCACTGGTCAAATCGGCCTGAATGAACTCCAAATTGGCAAAATCGGTGATGCCGCCGTGGGCAAGCATTGCTTTAACCTCATCCTGCCGCGAAGGGGTACGCAGCGTTGCCCGTACTCGATAGCCCTGCTGCAACAGCTTGATGATGATGTGGACGGCGATAAAACCGCTGCCGCCTGTGACCAAGACTAATTCGTTTGCCATTATGATCTTCCTGCTTAACTGACGTTTCACTTGTAACGGATGTGTGTTAGTATAGGACGATCTTGAGAGCAGAGTCAACGCAAAAACGCGCATCTGTGACAGTGGAGAAGTGTTTGTTATGGCAGCAACCGAACACGCAAAAGCAGTGAAAAAAGACACGAAAGAGTTCATCACCACCGCGCTGCTCCAGCTATTGGCTAAAGAACCGCTATCTAAGCTGAGTGTTTCCCAAGTGTGCCAACGGGCAGGTGTGAGCCGCATGGCTTTTTACCGCAATTTTGAGGACCTTGAGCAAATTTTGTATGAGTATTACCAACCCAAGATGGCGGTTGTCTATGACACGATTCGTCAAAATCCGTCTGACTCGGTGAAGTTTGATGTCCAGTTGGCATTTTTTAATACGTTTGGCGACTTTATACTCGCGTCGGTTGACCGTGGCTATGAGCCGATCATCCAGCGGATTTTCACAGCCGAAATGGAGCAATTTTACGCCGCCGACAAGGATGAGTACTGGACGACGTTCATGTCCGCCGGGGTTTATGCGATCTGGCGGAAGTGGTTACTGGAGGGGCAGCAAAAGCCGCTCGAAGAAATCATGCGCTTTTTCAAGCGATTCGACACGATTAGAAGTTTGCCGTAGAGGTGCGGGAATAGAGGCACACGGCCGTGCGCCCCTACAAATTCTATGAGTTAGCTGCGGCTTTGGTCGCGTAATTCCAGCAACCGCTTTGCGTGGCCGTCGAGTTCGCGGGCGGCGGTGGGGTAGTCGAGGGTCGTCCACGCTTGGTCACGCAGCAGCCAGCGCCCCGCGACCATCGTATCCGTCACCTGTAGGCCGTGAATGCTGTAGACCAGCGCCGTAAACGGGTCGTTGGCGCTGTAGGGCTGCCAACCGATACCGCTGCGGTCGAGCAAGATGAGGTCGGCCTGTTTGCCGACGGTTAAGTCCCCGATTTGATCCGCGAGGCCGAGCGCCTTCGCCCCGCCTTCGGTGGCGATTGCCAGCACATCGCGGGCGGGGAGCGCACCGGGGGTTTTCTCGCGGAAGCTGGCGAGTTTGGCAAGCGTCCGCATTTCGCCGAACAGGTCATAGTCGTTACTGTTGCAGACGTTATCCGTGCCGAGGGCGATATTCACGCCCGCCGAGCGCATCCCGACGATGGGCGCGGCATCCGCACCGGCTCGCATCGAGGCGCTGGGGCAGGTGACGGCTGTGAACGGGTAACGGGCGAGGGTTGACCAATCCGCCGCTGGAATGGTGACGGAGTGGGCGGCGATAACCGGACGGTCGAGCATCCCCAGCGCGGCCATTTTTTGCACGGCGCTCATGCCGAAGTCGCGTTCGCAAATCTCATCTTCCTCGCCGGTGGTGGAAAGGTGGATGTGGAAGCCTACGCCGTACTTTTCAGCAAGGATGCGTTCGCGTTCCATCAACTCCAGTGAGTTATCGACGAAGAAGGCGTGGGGGCCAATCCAGCCCTGCACCCGTCCCTCGCCCTTACCACCCATCTCCTCCAAGAAGCCTTCCAGCTTGACGAGTTCGCGCTCACGGGCGGCGGGATCACCGAGTTCGACTACGCCGTAACCGAGGGCAGCGCGGAGGCCGCTTTGGCGCACGGTGGGAATCACCTGATCCATAAAGAAGTATTGGTCGGCGAAGGTCGTGGTGCCGGTGCGGATCATCTCGGCGCAGGCCACGGCAACGGCGGCGGGAACCATGTCGGGGGTCATTACCAGTTCGAGGGTGCGGATCGTGTTGTACCAGCCGTCGAGCGTGAACAGCGACACGCCTTCCGCGAGGCCGCGAAACAGGGTCATGGGGGTATGGGTATGGGCGTTGACGAGACCGGGCATAACCAGCTTGCCGGATGCGTCGATGCGCTCATCGTAGCTGCGGTTGGGCAGCGCGGCCATATCGCCCACGTCGGCAATGCGGTCATCCTCGATCAGCACGTAGCCGCGCGGGAACACACGGTCGGCTTGACCGAGGCACAGGACATAGGCATCGTTCAGGAGAATGGATGTCATGAATTCACCCCCACCCCAACCCTCCCCCGTAAACGAGGGAGGGAGAAGTTCATATACGGAAACAGGTGTGTAAAGCGGAATACGGTTCGGTTAGTTTGCCACACGATCCACGAAGAAGGCTTCGAAGCGCGGCTTGTTTACGGCGATGGCGAGCTTGATATTGGTTCGTTCGTCGGCCTGCGGCTGGCGCATAAGCGTGACACCGGGGGCGGGGTCGTCCTTACCTTCGACCAGCATGGTTACAGGTTGCAGCGTGACGAACGTCGGGTCGATGACTACTCCGATAGCCAGCGGGTCGTGCAGGCTGGTGCGCCCGAAACGTTGGAAGCGCGGGTAGCGGGCAAGTTGGTCGGCAACGGCGGCGTGGAAGGGCGTGTTCACGGCTTGGATGCGCTTGAGGCCGTCGTCGGTGACATCGACCTGTGTGGTGATGTCCAGCGGCACGAGCGTGATGGACGCACCGGAGGCGAACACAATTTTGGCCGCGTCGGGGTCGCAAATGATGTTATGTTCGGCGATGGGCAGGTCAAGGCGGTCGATACTGCGTGCCACGCCGCCCATGATGGTCAGATGGGCGAGGTTTTGGGCGATGCGCGGTTCTCGTTGGAAGGCGAGCGCCACGTTCGTCAGTGGGCCGATGGCGATCAGGTGGATTTTACCGGGGGCGCTCATGATGCGCTCGACCAGCACATCCGGCGCGAAGCCAGCGGCGGGCTGCACGGCATCGTCGGACGCATCCAGTAAGCCCTGTCCTTCGTGGCCTTCCCAGTAGATCGGGCGAGGCGAGCCGATGGGGTCTTTGGCCCCGGCGTACACCGGAATATCGGTGATGCCGCGCAGTTTGAGGAGCTTCAGCACCATGCGGCTGCGGAGGGTAACGTCGCCATAGACGCAGGTGACGGCTTCAAGTTTCAGTTCCGGCGAACCCAGCAGGAGCGCGAGGGCTAAACAGTCGTCGATGTCGGTTCCAATATCGGTATCCAGTATGACGGAGGTAGGCATAATATTACAATTCGTGTATGGTCTTAAACGGTTAGAGCAACATTAGCAAGAACGGTTGAAAAATGCTATTCTTTTTTCATGCGTTTTGCCACAAACACAAACTTATTGGAAATGTTCCAATAGACGCGACAAATGTTTAATAAGGAGTAGGCAATGTTAAAACGTGTGAGTCTTTTGTCCCTGTTATGTTTGATATTGGCTGCTGCTCTGGCAGTAGGTGCAGTTCCGGCCCTCGCCCAGGACAGCGACTATGTTGACCCGTGCCTTGCTGCGGGTGCCGAAGCGACCGCCGAAGCCACCGAAGCTGCTGCTGTGGATAACAGCGGTATCAGCTTCGAAATCATCCTGCCGAACCCCCGTGGCGACCGTTCGTTCATCGACTCGGCTGCCGCCGGTGCGGAACGCGCGATTGCGGAACTGGGCGTGACCGGCACGATCATCGAAACCGCTGGCGAGCAGGAACATGATGCGGCTATCCGCCGCGCGGTTCAGGATAATCCAGACCTGATTATCACCATCGCCGTCGGCTCGGACACGGTTGAAGAAATCGCGGACGAATTCCCTGACCAGAAGTTTGGCGCTCAGGAAACCTTCTTCCCCGAAACCCCTGACTACCCGAATCTGGCGTTGTTCAACATTCTGACCCACGAAAACAGCTACCTCGCCGGTATCGCCGCTGGTATGCTGACCCGCACCAAGCACGTCGGCGCGGTCGGTGGTTTGGACACCCCCGGTATCAACCTGTTCATCGTCGGCTTTGAAGAAGGCGTGAAGTCGGTATGCGCGGACTGCACCCTCGACCGTGCGTATGTCGGCGGCTTCTCTGACCCGGTGAAGGGCAAGGAACTGGCGAACGGCTTGTTTGCGGGTGGCGCGGACATTCTGTACCAAGTTGCTGGCCGCAGCGGTGAAGGCGTTCTGGAAGCGGCCAAGGACACCGGCAACTTCGCCATCGGCGTTGATAGTAATCAGGACGATTTGTATCCGGGAACGGTCATCGTATCCGCTATGAAGCGCGTCGATAACGCGGTGTTCTCGTTCGTCCAGAGCGTGGTCGATGGCACCTATGCCCCCGGCCTGCAAACCGTCGGCCTCGCGGAAGGCTTCGCGGGCTTGAGCTGGGACGTGGGTGTTTGCTCGCGCACCTTCGATACCACCGGCCCCGCCGATATGGTCGAGAAGCTGCCCGCCGTGCGTGCCGCGATTGCCGAAGCACAAGCTCAGATTCTCAGTGGCGAATTGGTGGTGACCAACGCGCTTGAGGACATGGGCAGCTAACGCTTAACCCGCTGTCTGGATAACTCAGTAAGATATGGGGGTGAACGCACGCGGTTCACCCCTATTGTTATCTCACTGGACGGTTGTTAGTACGCGGAAAGCGGGAGGGGCTGAGAGGACGCTTAAAACCCTCACCCCCAACCCCTCTCCCTCAGGGCGAGGGGAGCCAATACGCGGGAGGGGCTGAGACCTTCCCTACAGGAAATTCATTTCGGGAAGCGAGAGGTATCGTCTCCTGAGATGGTTATGGCGAGGGCGCACAGTAGTGTGCCTCAGGAATACGGAGTAAGTCATGCCGAACGCGATTGAGATGCGCCAGATTCGCAAGTATTTCGAATCGACTGGCGTAGTGGCCTGTGATAACGTCGATCTGAGCGTTACCAAAGGCGAGATTCACGCGCTGGTGGGCGAAAATGGGGCGGGTAAAACCACGCTGATGAGCATCCTCTACGGTCTGGTTTCGCCGGACAGCGGGGAAATCCTTGTGAACGAAAAGCCAGCCCACATCAGCCACCCGAACGATGCCATCCGCGCGGGGATCGGCATGGTACACCAGCATTTTAAATTGGTTCCGAACTTCACGATTGCTGAAAATATCATGCTGGGGATTGAGCCTAACCAGATGGGCTTCATCAACAGCGGCACGGAAGCCGCAGCCGTCCGTAAACTCTCGGAAAGTTTCGGTCTGCCGGTGAATCCCAACCTTCGAGTTTCGGAAATTTCAGTCGGTATGCAGCAGCGGGTGGAAATTCTCAAGGCGCTGCAACGGAACGCGCAAGTCCTCATTCTGGACGAACCGACGGCTGTTCTTACCCCTCAAGAAGTGCATGAACTGTATAACGTCATCCGCAAGCTGGCGGAAAATGGGCGCACGATCCTGCTCATCACCCACAAGCTGCTGGAAGTGAAAGATGTTGCCAACCGCGTCAGCGTCATGCGGCGCGGGCAGATGATCGGTACGCACAACGTCGCCGACGTGACCATCCGTGATATGGCGCGGATGATGGTCGGGCGCGAGGTCATCCTGCAAGTCGAGAAGCAACCCGCCCAACCCGGCGAGGTCGTGCTGAAGGTCGAAAACTTGCTGGTGGCGGGGACAGGCGGCGTGCCTGCCGTCAAAGGCGTTGACCTCGAAGTTCGCGCGGGGGAAATCCTCGGCGTGGCGGGGGTCAGCGGCAACGGGCAGAGCGAACTGGTGGAAGCCATCACCGGCCTCCGCACCGCCGACGCGGGGCAGATCACCTACCGGGGTAGGGACATCACCCGCAGTACGGTACGCGACCGCCGCAACATGGGCATGGCGCACATCCCCGAAGACCGGATGGTTGTGGGGCTGAACCTGCGAACCAACCTCGATGAGAATGTGGTGGTGACGCGCTACCGCGAAGCGCCGTATTCCAAGAACGGCATCTTCAACCGCAAACCGATCCGTGAGCTGGCGCAGCGCATCGTGGATGCGTTTCAGGTCAAATCGGCACGGGTGGGTGAAGGCATCGCCACCCTTTCCGGCGGCAACCTGCAAAAGATCGTGCTGGGGCGCGAACTCAACGGCAGCCCCAAGCTGGTCATCATCAACCAGCCGACGCGCGGCCTCGACGTGGGCAGCATCGAGTTCGTGCATAAGACGCTGGTCGCGGCGCGAGACGCTGGCGCGGCGATTTTGCTGATCTCGGTTGAACTTGAAGAAATTTTTTCGCTCAGTGACCGGATCGCGGTCATGTTCGACGGGCATATCAACGGTGTCCTCGCCCGTGAAGATGCGAACGAGCAGGATGTGGGCTTGCTGATGGCAGGCGGTAGTTTAGAGTCTGAGAAAGTGGCTGTATCATGACACGTCTGCGGCAAGTCTTTGAAAACGCGGCGATCCCGATTATCGCGGTCTTGTTAGGGCTGTTGGTCAGCGCCCTGTTCGTGCTGTTTTCGGGCAACGACCCCATTCAAACCTACCAGCGCCTCTTCTGCGAAGGCTTTGGCCCACGCGGCTGCGAGACCTTCAGCGATCTGGTGATTTTCCGTGCTGCGCCGGAGGATAACCCCGAAGCAGTGCAAACCTTCTTCGCGCCCTTTTACGGCGGCGGGGGGCATCCGCTGTCGGTGGTCATCGAGCGTACCACGATCCTCATCCTGACGGCGCTGTCGGCAACCGTCGCGTTCCAAGCGGGGTTGTTCAGCATCGGCATGGATGGGCAGTTGGTGTTGGGGGCGCTGACGGCGGCCTTTTTCGGCTACTGGCTGCCGGGGCAAATCTACGCGCTAACCGGCGTGGCTGACCCTGACGCTGCGCCAGAAGCCATGAAAACCATCATGCACTTCTTCGTGCCGCTGGTGTGCATCAGCCTCGCGATGGGCGTGGGTGCGATCTACTCGTGGATTGCCGGATACCTCAAAGTCAAGCTGAACGTCAACGAACTCATCAGCACCATTATCCTGAATGCGCTGGCGGTACGCTTCGTGCATTACATGGTTAATAACCCCCTGCGGGCGGATACCACCAACACGGCGCGAACGGTGCGTATTGATGACACGGCATGGCTGATACCCTTCAACCGTGCCTTGCTGCCGGATGTCGAGTGGTTCTCCGGTTCACGGGTCGGTGTCGGTATCCTGATGGCGATCATCGCGGCCTTTGCCATCGGCTTCTACCTGTGGCGAACGACTGCCGGTTACGAGCAGCGGATGACACGCGGTTCTGGCCTGTTCGCGCGGTTCGCGGGTGTCGCCAGCCAGCGGGCAGCCTTACGCGCCATGCTCATCAGCGGCGCGTTGAGCGGCCTCGCGGGGGCGATCCAAATCCTCGGTGTCGAGCGACGGTTGGTGGATGGGTTCGCCAGCGCGGGCATCGGCTTTGACGGGGTGCTGGTGGCGGTGCTGGCGCGGGAATCCATCGTCGGCATCCTGATCGTCGGCTTATTTTTCGCGGGGTTGGAACAGGGGGCGATCAACCTTCAGTTCGGCAACGTGCCGCGTCAGCTTGGAGGGATTATCATCGCCTTCATTATCCTGCTGAACTCGATGGAAGATTTCTTCCGCCGTACCTTTACCCGTATCCGGCTGAAACTGCGACCGCCGCCAGCCCGTAAAGCGACGAGCGAGGTGAAAGCTACATGATCGCCTTACTCAACCAGAACAGCCGCCAACTGCGGATTGGCCTCATCATCATCGGTGTCATCATCGCCGTCCTGTTCTTCTTCGGGATGCCGGAAATCCTCGTGCAAAGCAGTATCCGACTGGCTACACCCTACATCCTCGGCGCATTGGCGGCGCTGATCGCCAGCCGTGCGGGGGTGCTGAACCTTGCCATCGAGGGCATGATGCTGCTTGGCTCGTTTATCGCGGTCGTCATGCTCTACAAGACCGGCCTCAACCCGATATTCGGCGTGCTGGGCGCGATGGTTTCCGGCGGCGCGTTGGGCTTCGTGTTCGCGGTGCTTTACCTGCGGATCAAGATCAACCTCGTCATTCTGGCGCTGGCGCTGAACCTGTTCGTGGCGAATGCGACCGTGTTCTTCCTGCGTGTTTCCTTCGGGCAGTTCGGTACACTGGCAGACCCCAGCATCAGCAGCCTGCCGCTGATTAACCTGCCGTCCGGTTTGCTCCAGAGTGTGCCGGTACTGGCGCGGCTCAGTGGCTATAACATCCTTGTGTACCTCAGTTGGGTGCTGGTGTTTCTCGTGTGGTTGATGTTGTTCCGTACCCGTTTCGGGCGGCATATCCGCGCGGTGGGCGAGAACAAAGAAGCGGCGGAAACGGTGGGCATCAATGTGACGCTGGTGCAAATTTTCGCGCTGACGATCAGCGGGGCGCTGGCGGGGATTGCCGGTTCGTTCTTATCCATCGGCGTGTTGAGCCAGTTCGTGGAGGATATGACTTCCGGCCGTGGTTGGACGGCGATTACGGTGTCGTTGTTCGCGTTTGAGCAGCCGGTAGCGGCCTTCTTAACCTCGTTGTTTTTTGGCCTGTCGGAGTCGCTGTCGTTCTACTTCCAGACGCAGTTGAAGATCAACTTGCCACCGGACTTACTGCTGGCGATTCCGCAGTTGGCGACTTTGCTGGCGCTGATCTTAGTGGCGCTGCGGATACGGGCGGCGGAACTGCTGAAACGGCGGAACTTTGTGGCGCAGTTCGGGCAGGAACTCAAAAACTTGGGCAAGGGCATTGTCCGCAGCGAGGGGTAAGAGCAGATTAACCGCAGAGACGCTGAGGACGCAGAGAGTAAGACAGAGAAGAATTGAACCGCAGAGACGCAAAAGGCGCAGAGAAAAACCGGCGTGTTTCGCGCTATTTGTAGGGGCGGTTTGAAAATAGTGTGCTGTAAGCGGACGCGATGTATCGCGTCCCTACACAAAAATAAGCGCATCCTTTCAATTGGTGTAGGGACAGCAGACAGGCTGTCCGGCATCAAGCATCATCTATAAACAGACGTTTAGACGTAGAGATATTTTCGTCGTCATTACCGAGTAAAGAGGTTCGTTATGGCAGTACAACATCACTTACAAGACCCGTGGACGCGCGTCCGCACCATTCACGACTTCCCCGCCGATGAGGTCATCTCGGCGACGCAGAAGGAAATCCGGCGCGGCAACCTTGAAAACGCCGCGCTGCTGGCTTACGAAATGCTGACGACCAGCGTGGAGATGGAAGAATACCTGTGGGGGCGCTTGCAGGTGATCTCGGTCGAGGATGTGGGTTACGGCAACCTGAACGCGCCGGTGCTGATCGAAACGCTTTACCAGATGCACTTCCGCATCCCCCGCCCGCGCGGTGACCGCTACCTATTCGCACTCCATGCCGTGCGGGTGCTGTGCCAGTCGCAGAAGGAACGCGGCACGGATGACCTGAATAACTGGATCACCACGGCGGTCGAGCAGAACGGTGTGCTGCCGGTTATTCCCGACTACGCCATCGACATGCACACCAGGCGCGGTCAGGAAATGGGGCGCGATTACCGCCACTTCCTGACCGAAGCCTCGCGCGTGCTGCCCGAACTGCCCGACCGCGACCGCACCTACCTTGATCGCCTGATCGCCGCGCTGGACGAGAAGTAGGGTTAGCTAACCGCGCTCAACCGTGCCGCCGTCAGCGCGAAGATGGCGGCGGTTTGCGGTAGGCTGTCGATGACCACATACTCGTCAATCGCGTGGGCATTCTCACCCATCGGGCCAAAGCCGCAGATCGTCGGGATGCTGCGCTCAATCAGCAGATAGCCTTCGTTGGCGGGGCCAGCGACAACACGCTTTGGCTCCTTGCCCTTCACATCCCGCACCACGCTTTCCAGCACGCGCACAATCGGCGAGTCATCGGGGGTCAGCGCGGCGGATGCGTTGATGAGCAGTTCACGCTCGAACGTCACCCCGCGCTCGGCGGCGACCCGCGCGATGCAGCCGTCAATCACGCCTTCCATCCGTAAGCGGTCGAACTCCGGTGTGATGCGGATGTCGATAAACGCCTCGCAGGTATCTGGCACGATGTTGACGCTCACGCCGCCCTGTATCAAAGTGCCTGCCGTGATGATCGGGCGGAACTCGGTGAAGTACGGCGTGGTCGAGTACTCAAACGGCTGTCCTTCCAGTTCCAGCAGCAGCCGCGCCATGCCGGTGATGGCGTTTTTGCCCGCCGTTCCGTTCTGCCACTCGTTTGAGCCGCTGTGTACCGCCTGCCCGCGACATACCAGCTTATAGCGCAGCACCCCGCGATGCCCAAGGGTAATCAGGTCGTCCGAGTAGGCGTAGATCGCCCCTTTGCCTTCGAGCAAACCATTGTCGTGCAGCCACTTGATGCCCAGCGTCCCTGTCGCGCCCGATTCCTCATCCGGCACGCAAATCAACTGCACCCGTCCGTTCGGTAAGGCTTCGGGGTGCTGTTTGAGCAGCCACAGCGCATACAACGCCGCCGTCATGCCGCCTTTGGTATCCACCGCGCCGCGCCCGTACAGCTTGCCGTCCGCCTGTTCTCCCGCGAACGGTGGGTGTGACCACGCCGCCTCGTCTCCCGCTGGAACGGTATCCAGATGCCCGATGAGCAGCAAGCCGGTTGGCCCTTCACTGCTCGTGCTGATGACCACGTTCGGGCGGTTGGGGTTCGCGCCCACGACCTGCGCCTCTAACCCCAGCGCCTTGGCCTGTTCGGCGATCACCAGCGCCAGCGCACGTTCGTCGTGTACGCCGTTGACGGAAGGTGTTTGTAACAGTCGGGCGCAAAAAGCGGTCATCTCGTCGCGCAGGTCGGCGGCGTGGTCAATCAATTGTCGTTCGAGTGCGGTGATGGGTGTTGTCATTGGTTGTTCGTTACCAGTTTTTAGTTGTCAGTTATCAGTTAAATTCCGAAATGGGACGGTCGTTGTAGGGTAGGAAATAACGGACGCGCTGTCTCGCGTCCCTACATACGCGAGCATCTGCTTTCGTAGGGACAGCAGACAGGCTGTCCGCCGCTCACTCCCTCACAAACATTTACCTTCTACGATGTTTCCTTACCCTCTGCATCCGCCCGTTTCATTTCGGCACGGGCTTTAACGTACTCCAACATCAGGTCTAGTCCTTCGTAGGCTTTAGATGAGCTTTTTTCGATGATTTCTATTAGTTTGTCGTGCGTTTTACATCCACTTCTTCATCCGATAAAAGACCGGATGCTGCGTGAATGGCCGCGAAAATAGTCTTTAGATCGCTGACAAACATTGACATGACTTCTTCGGGTTGATATTTAATGATCTCGTCTAAATTTATCAACCAACTATTTTGTTTTTCATCCGCCATGCTCAACCACCCTCACCATTTAGGGCTTCAGCCGTTTCGCGTTACAGCAATCGGCTACACTATACCCGATATTTGTATCCAGAAAAGCCGGAGTTTGTACGATGATAGAGGGAATTTGTAGCGGGCATGGAGCGCAAAGCAGCCCCACAGCGCCCAAGCACTGCTCACCGGCACAGCGGAATGACCGGTCAGGCCGCGTCGTTCCGCTGCTGCATCTTCAAAATGCGCTGCACTTCCGTGTTCCAGCATTGGATTAGCCGCCGTGCGGAAGCCACAGCCGCCGGGGACTCCGGGCCGCGCCGTGAGACGAGTTTGAGTTCGTGTACCAGTGTCTCGACTATATCCAGCAGCCGCGCCAATTCGGATTCACGCATATGCGCCAGCGCCCGCATCAATTGGTCGATCTCTTGGTCATTCAGTTTATGGTTCATCATCACTTCTACTTGTACCCCCTATTCAGACTTGGGAACTTCACCAAAGGCAGAATACAATAGACGGACAAGTGTCTACATCAAGTTTATCACTCTGAAGGCTGGAACCGCCCATGTCATTTGACCCCCAATCGCGTGATTTTCAACATAACCCCTATCCGGTCTACGACGAACTGCGGGCAGCCACACCCGTTTTCTTCTGGGAACCGTGGAAAATCTGGTTCTTCACCCGCTACGAGGATGTGAACACCCTCCTGCGTGACCGCCGCTTGGGGCGCACGATGGAACACATCCTGCCGCCGGAGCAGCGCTATGTGCCGCCGCCGAGTATTGAACCCTTCACACGCCTCAGCTCACACTCGATGTTCGACAAAGAACCGCCGGAACACACCCGTTTGCGCGGCCTCGTGCATAAGGTGTTCACCCCGCGCCGTGTCGAGAGTTTGCGCGAACAAATCACCACCATCACGGATAAGCTGTTGGATGCGGCGGTCGAAAAGGGCGAGATCGAAGTGCTGGAAGATTTCGCCGTGCCGCTGCCGGTGAACGTCATCAGCGAACTGCTGGGCGTGCCGCAGGCTGACCGTCACCTGCTGCGCCCGTGGTCGAACAATATCGTCGTCATGTACGAACTCGGTCACACGCCGGAGCAGGAACGGCTGGCGGTACAGTCGGCGGTTGACTTTGCCGACTACCTCCGCAACCTTGCCGCCGAACGCCGCGCCAACCCCAAGGACGACCTGATTACCGCGCTGGTGCAGGTCGAAGAAGCAGGTGAACGGCTGACGATGGACGAACTCATCTCCACCTGTGTCCTTCTGCTGAACGCCGGACACGAAGCGACCGTCAACGTCATCGGTAACGGCCTGTGGGCGCTGCTGCGAAACCCCGACCAACTGCGGCGGTTGGCGGCTGACCCCTCGCTCATCCCCACCGCCGTGGAAGAACTCATGCGCTTCGATACGCCGCTGCAATTATTCCGGCGCTGGGTGCTGGAGGATTTTGAGTACAACGGGCAGCGCTTCAAGCAGGGCGACGAGTTGGGGCTGATGTTCGGCGCAGCCAACCGCGATCCCGCGCGTTTCCCTAACCCCAACACACTCGACATCACGCGGCAGGATAACCCACATATTTCCTTCGGCGGCGGGGTGCATTACTGCCTCGGCGCACCGCTGGCACGGCTGGAACTGCAACTGGCTTACCAAGCCCTGCTCAAGCGGCTGCCGAATATGCGGCTGGCGGGTGACGCGCCCGTGTTCAAGGATGCTTACGTCATTCGCGGGCTGCGTGAACTGCGGCTGAAGTTTGACCGTATGTAGGACGGCGTGCCTCAACCGCCGCCTACATCAATCCCTGTATTTCGCTTTTGTCTTTAACTGATAACTGGCAACTACTAACTTGCCTTTTGCTGATTAAGAGAGATTTACGTGCGGTTAATATGCCTTAACCCGCGCTTAAACCGATCACAACCGACTCGCCGCTACAATCCACCTGCATTTTCATATAAGGGTGGTGATGATGGCGATTCTCAATCTCTTTAAATTCGTCAAAGATCAGGTTGCGTTCCCTGCTGGACACGTTATTTTTACCGAAGAGGAAACCGGCGATGTCGCCTATGTGGTCATCGAAGGCGAAGTTGATATTAGCTATAAAGGTCATTATCTCGAAACCGTATCCTCCGGCGGCTTGCTGGGCGAAATGGCGCTCATCGACAACCTCACCCGCAGCGCCACCGCGACCGCCAAAACCGACTGCAAAGTCGTGGCGATTGACCAGAAGCGATTCGTGTTCATGGTCGAGGAAACCCCCATGTTCGCCCTCGAAGTGATGAAGGTCATGGCGGATCGCTTACGCCGCGAGCACCAAAAACTCGAATCGGCATAAGTCCATTCGGTTTTCGTGCGAATTCGCCGCGCTATAATCGCCCTCATAATGTCCAAGTGGTATGAGGGCGATGTATGGTAAACAACGAACAAGGCGACCAAACATGGTTTGAGTGGGTATACGCCAAAGCCAACGGGCAGACCGACGACATCTCATGGGCGGATTTGCGCCCGAATCCGTTTATGCTCAAATGGTTCGCCAAAACGCCCGTTCAAGAAGTGAATCAATCCGCCATCGTGGTTGGCTGCGGCTTAGGTGACGATGCCGAAGAACTTGCGCGGCGCGGCTTCAACGTGACCGCCTTTGATGTTTCCCCGACCGCTGTCGAGTGGTGCAAACGCCGTTTCCCCAACACCCGCGTCAATTACACCGTTGGCGACCTTTTCAACCTCTCGCCTGATTGGCAGTTCGACTTCGTGCTGGAAATTAACACCATACAGGCTATTCCGCTGGCATTCCGGCAGCAGGTGATGCATGCGGTCGCGGGTTTGGTCGTGCCGGGTGGTACTTTGCTGGCAATCGGGCGGCTGGCGGACTCCAGCGAGCAGCAGGTCAAGCGCCCGTGGCCGCTGACGCGCGAGGAAATTGACCTGTTTAAACAATTCGGGCTGACCGAAACGCACTTCGAGACCTTCGGCGACTCGGAAATCGCGGCGTTGAGTCTATTGCGCTTCTTGGTGACGTATACGCGGTAAAGGAATCTTAGGGGTATCGTCCTAATCGTACTAAAACCTGACGATCTTCTAGGGAGTCTTCATTGTTCATTTGCAAAAGCCGAACAGTAGCACGTCCCGTTGCCGTTAATGGCTCAATCATCGCGCCATTTAAAACAAAATGGTCTTCCCATATATCCAAGCGAGGGTGAAATAAAAGCACTACCTGATCGCTAATTGGGTCTACAGAAGTCAGGTCGCTACCCTTGTGTCGGTTACATTGAAAACAACTCAAACAGAGGTTGGAGTCAACCGTTTGTCCGCCGTGTTTTTCGGCTCGGATGTGATCGACTTCATGACTTTTGACAGCATATTGAGCAGGCATCAGGCAATATTCGCAGCGGCCTCCAGCGCGATTAATCACTAATCGGCGTAATGCCTCACTGATACTCGTTATTGATGTTGATCAAGCTTTTCGATAGCGCGGATTTTCGCCTTCCGCATAATCCGTTCGAGACGCAAATATTCGTCTAACTCAACCGTTTCTTCGGGGGTGATGGTTTGCTCTCGGTTGGCTTGCAATAGCTCGCTAACCCGTGCTTCGGTCGAGGCAGAAAAGCGCAGTTGACTGACCTGTTCGACGGTTGGCGTGGACGTTATAAACTCAATGAATTCATCGTAAGCAGGTAGATGTGCGATTGCCATTTCAGTATTCCTCTCAGCTAACGACATCCGAATTATACCACGCGGCGACCGCCCGAATGGAGGTGGCGCAACTTAAGCACGCCACCCCCTGCAACTTAATTACTCTGCGTAAACCGCCTGCCGTAAGCCTTTCAGGTAGCCGATGGCGAACAAGCGCCCGATGGATGAATAACCGGCGTTCTCGTTGCTGTCGCCTTCCATCGTCGGCACATGGTCAGGCCGCGCCACACCCTCGAAGCCAATATCGCGGTAGGCTTTGATGCACGCCAGCATATCCGTCTGCCCATCGTCGTGGAAGGTTTCCTCGAACTTCTCCGGCGTGCCGCGCACATCCCGCAGGTGGACGAAGAAAATTTTCTCGCCGAAGTGCCGGATGACCGAGGGCAAGTCCTTCGTCATCAGTGTAAAGTTCCCCTGACACAGCGTAATCCCGTTCACCGGACTCGGCACAAGGTCCAGCAGCCGTTGGAAGTTATCGACCGACCGCATGATGCGCCCCAAGCCGCGAATGGGTGACAGCGGCGGGTCGTCGGGGTGCATGGCGAGTTTGACGTTGGCCGCTTCGGCAACGGGCACGACTTTCTTGAGGAAGTATTCGAGGTTCTCCCACAACTGGTCTTCGGTGACTTCGCCGTACTCGGTCAATGGCGCGTGCTTCATCAGGCTGTTGTCGTAGCTGGTGACGACCGCGCCGCCGCGTGTGGGGGTGGTGGTCGAAGTCCGCATCCAGTTAAAAATCGGCATCCATTCGTAGCACCAAACCGGAATGCCCAGCGCCCCCATATTGCGGATGAGTTCACAGGCCGTTTCGATCTCCTCATCACGCCCCGGCAAACCGAGCTTGGCCTTATTCAGCGGCGGGCGGCTTTCCAACACCTCGAACTTGAACCCTGCATCTTCGTAAGCATTCTTCAGCCGCACCAGCGACATATAACTCCACGGTAGGTCTTCGGCAGGGACATCCAAGCCACGGCTGAAGTCCATCGTCCCAACGACATCCTCTACGCCGCACTGCTTGACCATCGTCCACAGCGAACTCCGCTGCGGGGGCAGCACTTCTGCAATTCGAAACATATTTTTGGCTCCTTAATAAACAGAATATTCCGGCTCATAGCCGATGAGGGTGCGTGCCTTCTCGATGCTGACCAGTGACTGCGCCCCTGTGAGTGGCTGCGCGGCGAGGTTCGGGTAAAACAGGCGAATCAGGGTTTGGCTGTCGGTGTTCAGGCTGTTGTTCTCGGCATTGATGAACAGGGCGTGGCTGCCTTCAAATTTTGCCGTAATGCCCTTCTCAGCCGCTTGCGCCGTGTCGCGGTCGTCTACGTATGCCCAGAACACAAAGCGGTCAGACAAGCAGACTTCCCACAACCAGTCGTTGTACGGGTACTCAGGCGGGAAGTCAGCAGGGCGCATCCGGGTTTCCATCCAGCGTTCACTGCGGAACTTCATGATTTTGGCGTTCATCGCATCAATCCGTGCCGTGCGTTCCGCCTCTGGCAGTTGGGCAAGTGCCTCAATGTTGGCGACGGTTTGCTGCCGCTCCTTGAGGAATTTTTCGCTGTGCAGGTCAGCACCGGGATACACATAGGGGAAGCGCAGCGCCACACTGCTGATGCCCGACCGCCGCCAGTAATAATCACCAATATTTTCGACCAGTTCCTTCGAATAAGAATAAGGATCGGTGGTGTAGGTCGGGTGCGCTTCGTCTATCGGTAGATACCGGGGTGCAATATCGACCGTTCCCCAGAAGCAGCCGAACGCATTAATCGAACTGGCCTGCACGACCCGCTTAATCCCTTCGGCATCCGCCGCCTCGAACACGTTGAATGTACCGCTAACGTTCACAGCGAAGGTCGGGCTGCCGCTGGTGATGTTCGGCGAGGCGAACGCCGCCAGATGGATAACCGCCTCGCAGCCGCGCATCTGTTCCCGCAAGCTGTCGTAATGCATGATGTCGCAGTAAGCGTAAGTCGCACCCGGTAAATGAGCTTCCTTGTCCAAACCGATGACGTGAACATCCCAGCCTTTATCCACAAGACGGCGCGTCATCGCCCGCCCAACATGACCCGCTCCGCCCGTAATCAAAACACGCATATTTTGTCCTCGAAGATGTACTTTAGCCTATAGGTAATAATTTTGAGTGCGTTCCCCACTATTGTAGTGAGTAATCGGCAATTGGCCTAAGTCCACGCACGGTTCACACTTGTGATCTTAAATGATACATGGTATCAATAATGAGATTGATACGAAATATCATTTACAGACGCGGTTATCATCAAGGAGAAATGTATGCGTATTTGGTTGTTCAGGTTGTTGTCCCTTATCAGCGTCATCCTGTTCGGCGTGGTGGGTGTGAATGCCCAAAGCGACCGGTTAAAAGTCGTCGTCACCTACAGTATCCTCGGCGATGTCGTTCAAAATATCGCGGGTGATGCGGTTGACCTGACGGTTCTGGTCGGCGCGGATGCTGATACCCACAGTTACGAACCGGTGCCGCAGGACAGTGTTGCCATCAGCCAAGCCAACATTATTTTTGAGAACGGCCTCGGCTTCGAAAGCTGGATGGATGACCTGTACACGGCTGCCGCTTCACAGGCGCAGCGCGTGGTCGTCAGTCAGGGCATTACCGCCGGAACGATTACGGTAGGCGACGAAGCGGGCGAAACCGACCCGCACATCTGGCAAAATCCCTATAACTTCCTGCGTGTGGCGGAACTGGTGCGCGATACGCTGGTGGCGGCTGACCCCGCGAACGCGACCACCTACGAGCTAAATGCCAACGCCTACATCACCCAACTGCTGGAAGCGGATACCTACGTCATCGGGCAAATCCAGACCATTCCCGCCGACCAGCGCAAACTCGTGACCAACCATGATGCCTTTGGTTACTTCGCCAGCCGCTACGGACTGGAGATCATCGGCACGGCCCTCGGCTCGGTATCGACCGAAGGCGCATCCGGCTCGGCAGGGAATGTTGTGGCGCTGGTGGAAGCAATCAGAGCTACCGGCGCGAAGGCCATTTTCCCTGAGAACATCGAGAACGCCGATGTGGTCACGCAGATTGCCAACGAGGCTGGGGTCACGGTTGGCGCACCCTTGTGCAGCGATGCGCTCACCCCCGCCGATGGCCCATGCCCGACCTACTTGCAGCTCATCCTTTACAATGCTGACAGTGTGGTGGCGGCGTTGGGGCAGTAGAGCCAACCGAACCCTTCGCTTGACACCGTGCGGGTTCTGTGTAATTCTTACGGTGTCCTGTAAACCAGAGTTGGTATCCAAACCTGTCATGTTGATGAACCTGCCGCCCATGTGTTGTATGTGTTGTTCCCAGAGTGACCAATCCCTATGGCATTCGGCTGCCCTGCATCGCTGACAGTTCTCTAACCTGTTCAAGCCACCTTCGAAGCCCTGACCATAGTGTCGGGGCTTTTTGTTTGGTAGCGGTGTCCAGAAGGTGTAGTTTCATGCGGTAAGAGTGTTTAGTAAGAGATTGTATCGGTGAGTGGCCTAAAGTGGTGCTATTGCATGGCTTGTGGTTATGTCCAAATAGGTACATCGACACCAGATACCAGACGCATGAAAGGAGTTGACGAGATGAAAATGGCCTATTCAGATGTCGTTTGCCAGCCCGCGCGGCTGGATCGTTACTGTCGCTGTCGTTAGCGGGTTCCGTCTGTGGACAGGACGGTGACTCGCCTTTGCAGCCTGTCTAACGGGTTTTGCCTGCTGCTGTCACGGCAGCCCACACTTAACAAGCATTGACCATTTGGATACAAGAGGAAACTCAGACATGAATACGCAGCGTTCCCATCATTTGAAAGTGTCCGTCATCCTTAGTTTGCTCGTCATCGCCTTGCTCTCGGTATTCGGCGTGGCGGCGCAGGAAGCCACCGCTGAACCCGCGACCGGCGAACCCATTTACATCGGTGTCAGCGGTCCGCTGACCGGCAACCTCGCCCAATACGGCGAACAGTGGACGAAGGGCTTCGATCTGGCGATTGAGGACATCAACAACGCCGGTGGCATCGAAGGCCGCCCGCTGGAATACATCTTCGAAGACTCACAGAGTGACCCCAAGCAGTCGGTTGTCGTGGCGCAGAAGTTCGTGGATGATGAGCGCATCGTCGCCGAACTCGGCGACTTCAGCAGCACCGCGTCGATGGCCGCTTCGCAGATTTACACGCGCGGCGGTTTGGTGCAGTTCGGCTTCACCAACTCGCACCCGGATTTCACTAAGGGCAGCGAATACACATGGAGTACTTCGGTCACACAGGCTCAGGCTTCGCCCCTGCTGGCAGACTTCGCCGTGACGACCCTCGGCTTCCAGAAGCTGGCTGTGTTCCAGATCACCAACGACTGGGGTAAGGCGACCCTCGACCTGTTCGCCCAGCGCGTGGTCGAACTCGGCGCGGAAATCGTGACCGTGCAGCCCTACCTGCCGGATGACAAGGACTTCCGCTCGGCGATTACCGCTGTGAAGGACGCAGCGCCGGACGCAATCATCCTCCTGTCGTATCAGGCTGACGGTGCGCTGATCGCCCAACAGGTGCGTGAAGCCGGTTTGACCACGCCGTTCGTCGCCAGCGCCTCGCTCCAGTCGCCGGATTACACCGAACTCGGTGGTGACGCGGTTGAAGGCACGTACGTTCTCGGTGAGTTCATCACCACCGATCCGCGCCCCGAAGTGCAGGCGTTCGTGACCAAGTTCAACGAAGCCTACGACGAAGATCCTGATCTGTTCGCCGCGCTGGCCTACGACTCGATCTTCCTGATTGCCGAAGCGATCAAGGTGGGCGGCCCGACCCGTGAAGGCGTTTTGGCGGCGCTGCCCCAACTGAAGGACGTGCCGAGTGTGGTTTATGGCACGGTCACCTTTGACCCCGAAACCCGCCGTGCGCTCGACCCCAAGTACGAAAACCTGATCGTGAAGGACGGCGCGTTCGTCGTTTGGGATGGTACTGCACCTGCCGCTTCGGGTGGGTAACCCGTAAGCCCGTTTGAATGATGGACACACCTGCCAACGCGGGTGTGTCCGTTTTAGTGCGTTATACTCCGTATCAAATACCAACTATGAGATCGTATTGATGATGAGGTCGAGACCGTTTTATATAGCTTTGCTTGGTGTTGTAGCCGTGTTGATGAGCTTAAAGTTCGTTCACGCTCAGGCAGAGGACACTATATGGTTTTGGGCTTGGCGCTCATACGATTTAGAAGTCACTCAGACGGAAGATCAGCGTGGTGATCTCATTGCTTTTACGCCGGATGGTGTCGTAAATACACTTCTAGAAGATGTTTTCCCAATTGTTTTACGGCGAGTGAGTGATAACCAATCGTTCGTTGGTGGCAAGATTGCTGATACTTACAGCCTCTATTATTTGACATCAACCCAAGCAGTTAAAGTTACTGAACTTTTTGATCAAAGTTATATGGACTCGCTCCGTAGCTATGATGTTTATTACGCAGGCTCTAAATATTTCATGCCAGATATTATTCCGGCGGGAAAAGGTCGTTATCTAATCGCGGATACGAAGCGTGACCAGTATGCCATCTTTGATGCCATAGAACAGCAGACAACGAATGTTAAACTTCGTCCGTGGTGCAAGGATGAGTGTGTGCGGGTGTCTGAGGATGGGCGCTATATTCGTTATCGTGTATCTCCCTCTGATGTCATGGCTGACAGTAGTACTGCTAGCCGTGGCGAAAACACACTGCCTTATCAAATTTTTGAGTACGATACCCTTACACAGACTGAGCGTTTGGTATATGAGCAGCCGATACTTGATCGCGGCGTTCGCTACAACACACCGCCATATGGGGATTGCACTCCTGATCGGTACGGTGACCGCTGGTATTGTGAACTCTATTTTGATGATGATCAAACTCCTAGTGGGGTTGCGAATGAAAAACGTATCGTGTCTATAAATGGCGATGCGGAAGAAGTCCCATTTGAGTGGAAACTCAAGATTTTTGATGACAAATGGTATTTCCTTGATCTTGACCGTAATGCTTACAATGTTGGGCAATGTGATGATTGCACAATCACTGTGCATCCTGATCGTCTGGAAAACCCACCGTTTGAGTTCTTAGCACCTCAACGGGCGGGTACTTCTTTTGAAAATGGTTACTCAGCATTTGGAAACAATATTCAGCTTTTATCTGAAGAGTACATTGGGCTAGGATTGCAGAGCAGTACAGCATATGCTGTCTCACGCGCAGGTGAAGTAACCGAATTGGGTGTCCGCCATTGTTGTACTGACCCAACCAGCTTTGATTTCTACGATGCAAAATCAGGCTTCCTTGTAAGCTATAACCTCACGACTAAACAGACGCAAATTTGGAATACCCGTCCACTTACCTTAATTGGAAGTTTACCGGGAAGTGTGACTCCGGGCGTTAGATCGACTTTTCGCGATTACAGTCTGGTTGTATACAAAGAAGGCCATGCGTTTTCACCTCACGGTGCCTATTCGTATCTCGATCAACGTTTCTATGAGTTCGAGTATCCCTTGAACCTAGGCTATGTCGCTTACATGGATGCCATTCCCGGCGGTACGCTGCTAGCAAGTTATGGCGATGAGTATTGGCTTGATAAGATGTATCGACTAAGTGGTGATGCAATCTACCGATGGACAGCAGAAGATGGTGCGAGTCTTTTAGTACAAGATGCTATTCCTATTCCCAATTATTAGTATCGATAACATTCAAAAAGGACATCCTGATGGCTGAACTTTCCAAACGCGAACGGGTGGATGCAGCGCTGCGTGGCGAGGCGGTTGACCGCGTGCCGGTGGCGGCGTGGCGGCACTTCCTCGACGAAGAAAACAATGTGGACGACCTGACGGCGGTCAGCCTGAAACACTTCCACGACTTCGATTGGGATTGGCTGAAGGTCAATCCCCGCGCCACCTACTACGCCGAAGCGTGGGGCAACCGCTACGACTTCAGCGATTACGACTCCGTTCTCCCGCGCTTGATCGAAGGGCCGCTGAACAGTCCCGCCGACCTCGACAAAATCCAGCCGGTGAACCCCACAGCGGGCGTGTTCGCCGAACACCTTGACCTGACGCGGAAGGTGAAGGCCGGTATCGGCGATGCCCACTTCCTGCAAACGGTTTTCTCGCCGCTGTCGGTGCTGGGGTTCTTGGTGGCACGCTCGGCAGAACACCGCATCGACCTCGATGTGCAAGCCCAGCATGACGGTTTACGCAAGTACTTCGCCGAAAATCCGGCGGGTGTTCATGCCGCGCTGGATAACATCGCCACGACGCTGGGACAGTACGCGGTGGCGGCACTCGAAAGCGGGGCGAGCGGCTTATTCTTCGCCATCGTCAAAATCGCCCGTGAAGGCGTGCTGACCGAGGCACAGTTCGAGGAGTTCGGCAAGCCCTACGACCTCAAAGTCTTGCAAGCCGTACAGGGCGCGGCGTTTAACATGCTGCACATCTGCGGCCCGTATGCCTATTTCAACGCCGTCACCGATTATCCGGTTCATGCGTTAAACTGGGCGACGCTGGGGCAGAATAACCCGACGGTTGATGAAGCCCAGCACCAGACGCAGCAGGCGATTGTCGGCGGCGTAGACGAACTGGGTGCGCTGCAAACCGGCACGCCGGAGCAGGTGATCGACGAGGCGCTGGCAGCGGTACGCGCCACCAACGGGCGACACTTCCTGCTGACCCCCGGCTGCGGCACGAACGTCGATGTGCCGGATGCGAACCTGCACGCGCTGCGGCGGGCGGCGGACATCGCCACCGAGGCGGTATAAAACAGTTTAACCGCAGAGAACGCCAAGCGTTTAGAGAAGGTACGCAGCGGACGGAATGATGAAGGTTGATAAAATGATTCGGTATCAGGAGAGCCAGCGGACAGCATGTATGCTGTCCCTACAAAGTGCGTATGTGTAGGGACGAGATACATCTCGTCCGTCTTGTACCAATTATTTATTCCTTGATCTCTACATTCTCTGTGGTAAAAATTCTCTGCATTTTCTCTGCGACTTCTGTGTCTCTGCGGTAAAAATTCTCTGTATTTTCTTGGCGTTCTCTGCGTCTTGGCGGTTCAATGTATTAATCGTATTTGTATTAAAGGCTCATGGAATCATTTCTGCGGACATTTTTCGAGCAAACGATTAACGGCCTTGTGATCGGCAACGTGTATGCGTTGATCGCGCTGGGGCTGGCGATCATCTTTGGCGTGGGCAACCTGATCAACTTCGCCCACGGCTCGGTATATATGATTGGCGCGTACGTCGGTTGGATCGCCGTGACCAAGTACACGCTGCCGCTGCCGGTGGCCTTCTTGCTGGTGGCGCTGGTGTGCGGCCTGCTGGGCGTGTTGATCGAACGGCTGGGGTTGCGCCCGCTGCAAGGCTCAAACCGCATCGCGCCGCTGCTGTCGACCATCGGCATTAGCTTCATGCTCGACCAACTGACGCAAATCCTGTTCACGCCTGATCCGCAGTCCTTCCCGAACCCGCTGCCGCAAACCCGCATCCCTATCGGCACAACGTCGATTGGCATGATTGACGTGCTGATCGCGGCGATTGGCATCAGCGTGGCGGTGCTGCTGTTCGTGTTCCTGCGCTATACCAAGCTCGGTTGGGCGCTGCGGGCAACGGCACAGGACCGTGACGCGGCGCAGCAGATGGGCGTGGATGTCAACGCGGTCAACCGGACGGCGTTCATTGTCGCCTCGGTGCTGGGCGGCATCGCGGGGATGCTGGTGGGCATCTACTTCCAAACCGTTTACCCGACCATGAGTTTTCAGGCGGGGATTAAAGGCTTCTCGGCAAACCTGCTCGGCGGCCTCGGCAACATCCCCGGCGCGATGGTGGGCGGCTTGCTGCTCGGCTTGATCGAAAGTTACGGTGTGGCGCTGTTCAGCGGCTCGTACCGCAACCTGTTCGCCTTCGTGATTATCATCGGCGTGCTGGTGTTCCGCCCGAACGGCATCTTCAGCCGCAAGCGCCAACTGCCGCCCGAACCGCTGACCGGTACATTTATCCCCAATAGCAAACCCATCCGATTACCCAAATGGCTGATCGGCGGGGTGATCGCGATTGCTGTGCTGCTGCCGGTTTTCGTGACGGCACGTTACCCGCTGGCGGTGATGACCAACGCCTACCTGCTGGCGCTGGTCGCCCTGAGCGTGACGCTGGTGACGGGGACGGCGGGACAGATGGCGCTGGGGCAAGCGGGCTTCATGGCGATTGGTGCGTATACCTCGGCGCTGCTGGCGCTGCGGCTGAATTGGCCGTTTGAGCTGTCGCTGGTGGTGGCGGGATTATTCACCGCCGCGCTGGGTACGCTGCTGGTGCTGCCCGCCTTCCGCCTACGGGCGCATTACGTAGCGATTGCGACCATCGGCATCGGCGAAATCGTCAGCCTCGTCATCCTCAATTGGGATTCGGTGACGAACGGGGCGCTGGGCTTGGTCAATATCCCCGCGCCAACCTTCTTCGGCATCCAAATTCTCTCCGCCCGTGATACGTACTGGTTCACGCTCGGCCTTCTGTTGGTCGGGGCGCTGTTCCAGTGGCGGTTGGTGCGCTCGTCGTTGGGGCGGGTGTGGCGTGCCTTGCGCGATGACGAGGTGGCGGCACAGGCGTACGGCATCAACCTCAACCGTTATAAGGCGCTGGCGTTCGGCAGCAGCGCGTTCATAGCGGGTCTCAGCGGGGCGTTCACGGCGCATATGTACAGCTATATCAACAACGAAACCTTCACCGGCTCGACCTCTATATTGGCGCTGACAATGGCGATCCTCGGCGGCATGGGCAACATCGCGGGGGCAATCCTCGGCTCGGTGGTGCTGACGGTGCTGCCGGAAGTGTTTCGCGGGTTGGAGGATTACCGCTACCTGATCTACGGGTTGGCGCTGGTGCTGCTGGTGCGCTTCCGTCCGCAGGGCTTGTTGGGATCGGAGTAGACGATGGCCTTACTCGAAGTACGAGACCTTGCCCGTAACTTTGATGGCGTGCTGGCGGTGGATGGTGTCAGCCTCGATGTGGATACCGGCGAATTTGTCAGTATCATCGGGCCGAACGGCGCGGGGAAAACCACGCTGTTTAACCTGATTACGGGGACTGACCAGCCGACGCACGGCGGCATCAGCTTTGAGGGGCAGCCGCTGGTCGGGCTGCGACCGGATGCCTTCGCCGCGCGGGGGATTGCCCGCACGTTCCAGCATGGGCGCGTGTTCGGCAACCTGAGCGTGCTGGATAATGTGCTGGTGGGGGCGCACACCCGCCGCAAAGCCTCCCGCCCACGCAACCTTGTCATCGAATTGCTAGGTGCGCTGGTGCCGACCGTCGGCGCGAAGGCCGAGGAACGCCAACTGCGGCAGGAGGCCGAGGCCATTATCGCGCGGTTTGGCGAACGGCTGACCCCGCGCCTGCACAACGCCGCCAGCAGTTTGTCGTATGCCAACCGTCGGCGGGTGGAGATTGCCCGTGCCTTAGCGTTGAAGCCGCGTTTGCTGCTGTTAGATGAGCCGACGGCGGGCATGAACCTGACCGAAACCGCCGAGATGCTGGCCTTCATCCGCGAATTGAAGGCGGGCGGCATGACGATTGTGCTGATCGAGCATAAGCTCTCGCTGGTGATGGCGCTTTCCGACCGCGTGGTGGTGATGGACAACGGGCATAAGATCGCCGAAGGGCTGCCGGAAGCCGTGCGGAACGACCCGCGCGTGATCGAAGCCTACTTGGGGCATAAAAACACGGGGATAAACCGCAGCGACGCAGAGGACGCAGAGAAGATTTAACGCAAAGGCGCAAAGCGGTCAAGAACGCAACGATTTTTAACACAACGGCTCAATGGCACAGAGGCACAGAGAGTAAGGCGGGGAAGATTAACCGCCAAGTCGCCAAGAGCAAGGCAGAAAGTGTTCAATTCCTTTCCCTGTTATGGTGATTTACGAATTAGCGTGATAAATAATTGTGAGGCTGACACGCGCCTTTGAAGCGCCTTTAGTGCGCTTGTCCGGTGGTTAGCATGACGGCTTTAGCCTCATGCGGCGCAACCCGACCAATTACCATTATGAGTTAGGTTTAGATTAGGGGTAGGTATTGATGCCAGAACCGTTATTAGAACTCCGCAACGTCGATACGTATTACGGCGCGGTGCAGGTGCATTTCGGCATCAGTTTGCAGGTGCAGGCAGGCGAAATCGTGTGCTTGCTGGGTGGCAACGCCAGCGGCAAAAGCACGACGATGAAGGTCATTCTAGGGTTGGTGAAGCCCCGTGCCGGAGAGGTGCTATTCAAAGGGCGCAGCATCGTCGGTTTGCCCACGCCGAAGGTCATCCGGTTAGGGATTGGCTCGGTGCCGGAAGCGCGGCGTATCTTCGCCAACATGACCGTGCGCGAGAATCTGCTCATGGGTGCGTACCACCGGAGTGATAAGCCGACTGTCACCGAAGATTACGAGCGCATCCTCGGCCTATTCCCCCGTTTGCGCGAACGGTTGAACCAGCGCGGTGGTGTCCTCAGCGGCGGCGAACAGCAAATGCTAGCGATTGGCAGGGCGCTGATGGGGCGGCCACAGTTGATCTGCATGGACGAGCCGACGATGGGCTTATCCCCGGCGTTTGTGGATAACGTGCTGGAACTCATCCAGACGATCAACGCGCAGGGTACCGCCATTTTTATGGTCGAGCAGAACGCCAACCTCGCGCTGCAAATCGCCCATCGCGGCTACGTGCTGCAAAACGGGCATATCGTGCTGGAGGGCGCGGCGAGCCGCTTATTGGACAGCCGCGAGGTGCAGGACGCATATTTGGGTGGCAGTGGCGCGGGGGTGTAAGCGGCTCAACGTTTGAATCCGGTTTGCTTCTACAAACCGCAGCTTCACAAATCGGGGTCACAACGGTTCTCGCTGCCTGTTATTGCCTGTTTTACAGGCAGCAAAACGCTTCTTATATTTTTCCGATAGTTTGCTGATATTTCTCTGACATTTCCGGCGTATAACAAGGTTGTTCGTTAGACATTTTTCTGGAGGATAAAAATGGCAAACACTATCGTCCGTTGGAACCCCTTCAAAGAAATGGCGAATATGCAGAATGCTATGGATCGCCTATTTGAAGACGCATGGCGTGGAAATTGGTCGGCCTTTAACGGTGGTTTCACCGGCTTTAGCGGCTTCGACAGTCCCGCCCTCGACATTCATGAAACCGATACGGCCTACAATGTCGCTGTACCGCTGCCGGGTATCAACCCCGACGACATCAATGTACGGATGCAAAATGGCACCCTGACTATCAGTGGTGAACTGCCGCAGCCGAAGGTTGAAGAGAATACGAAGGTTGTGGTTCAGGAACGCTATTACGGTAAGTTCAGCCGCAGTGTCTCGCTGCCGGAACACGTTGACGCGGAAAAGGTCGAAGCCACCTATGAAAATGGTGTGCTCACCCTGAGTCTGCCGAAGCTGCCGGAAGCCCAACCGAAGCAGATCGCTATCAAGATCAATAACAAGCAGCTCGATTCGGGCAGCTAATAACCAAAACACGGGGCAAAACGCCTCCTAACGGTGTAATCGGGGTAACAGGTGCATAAACCTGCTGCCCCGTTTTTATTTATTTTAAAAATTAGCTGAGTTTCGCCTGAACGTAACGACTAAGACTCACGCCTTCTTCTGCTGCTTTGATGGCTAGCAATCGATGTTGTTCTGGCGGAATTTCGACTTCAAATTTCCCGCTGTAATGCTGGTCGGTTAACGGCTCAGGAATAGTTTCACCATTCTGTGCCATATCGACAACAATCTCGCCAACAAGTTCTACGATGCCTTGTAGGGCAGATGTCATATCAGCGGCTAAAAAGGACAAGCTCGGAAATTCAGCGCATAGTCCTACATATTCGTTGTCTTCTTCAGACCAGACCACACGATAGGTGTAGTGTTTATGATTGGTCATCGTTCATGCCCTCCAACTTCTTGATTGTTTTCCTTCTAATGAACGGCTGATGAAGCACCGTGTTCAATTATCACGACATCGGTTATGATTATCGGTAATACGTATCCTGTAACGAGACGAGTTTATGAACCAACTTGCGAAAATCCCCCCCGTCCAATGGGCTATGCGTCACCCGCGTTTGGCTGCATGGATCGTCCTGTCGTTGGGTATGGTGATCCTGCTCGTCGTCGAAGCCCGTGATGTCGGCTTGCTGGCAACCCAGTGGTTAGCCCTCGTCGTCGCCACCGTCCTTGTTGCCGGTGCCTGCGTATGGATCATTAGTTGGGAAGATTCGGACGAAGCCACCGACACCGCCGAAAGCAAACCCGCCGAATAACAGGCTTACTGCACCGGTCGCCAAACGGCTGTGCTGCCGGATGCTGCCTTGTAGTAGACCAACCGGTTGATACGGCTCACGGTATCCACCACGTATAAATCGACTCGCCCGTTGGCATACCCCGACCAATAGGCAATCCTCTGGCTGTCCGCTGACCAAAAGGGGTTAATATCCCGCCCTTCGCCCGCTGTTAGCTGCTCGATTTGACCCTCGCAGTCCACCTGCCCCCCACAATCCGCCGCCATCCTATATAGCTCGTAGTTACCCGTCCGGTTGGACGAAAACGCGATTCGCTCGCCATCCGGTGACCATGCCGGAAAGCTGTCGATGTCACGGTTAAAGGTTAACTGCCGCGCCACACAGCCGCCTTCCGCCGTTTCGTCACACGCCAAGTCCATGATATGCACATCGAACGACTGTGACCGGTTGGAAATAAACGCGATCTGTTGGCTGTCCGGCGACCATGTTGGGTAGGCATCCACCAAGCCGTTATGTGTCAACTGGCGCACCTGCCCGCTGTCGATCTCCGCCACATAAATATCACAGTTGCCGTCGCAGTTCCCCACAAACGCGATGTACCGGCTGTCCGGCGACCACACCAACGACGCGGCTTGAAAATGGGCCAATTGGCGGCTGTCCGTACCATCAGGCCGGACGATGAACAACCCGCCATTCGGGAAGTGCAAAACCGCGTAAGCAATCCACGTGCCATCCGGTGACCATACGGCTGGTGTTTCCGCCCCGCCGCTGGCTGCTAGCCGCTCGAAGCCGCTGCCGTCGATAGTCATCCGGTAAAGATCGGTTCGCTCGTCACGGCGGCTGTAAAACGCCAACTGTTCCCCATCCGGTGACCATGCCGGAAACGTGTCGTCACCGTCCGAACGGGTTAAGTTTGCCCGCAGCCCGTAATCCACATCGAGCAGTAGGATGTCCGATTGACCGCGCTGTTTAACCGTCAGCGTCAACTGCTGGCTGCCGGATGCCGTTATTCGAGCAATGCTGATGGTTAGAATGAGGCTGATTGCAAGGAGAATAAAGAGGTTGAGGATGAACGGATAAGGCCGTATCAAGCCGAAGCAGCCAGATCATCTTTAAGCGGTAAGATAATCGTAAACAAGCTGCCTTTACCCATCTGGCTTTCAACGTTCACCAACCCGCCGTGTGCTTCCACGATCATCTTGACGATGGTTAAGCCCAACCCCACACCGCCTTTTTCGACCGTTCTGGCTTGATCGACGCGGAAAAACGGTTCGAAGATGCGGTGAATCGTGTCTTCGGGAATACCTTTGCCGCTGTCCTGTACCCCAATGAAGGCATGGTCAGCCGTATGTTGGGTAAAAATCGTCACGCTGCCGTTGTATGGCGTATGAGTCAGCGCATTCACCACCAGATGCCGGACAGCCTTTTCGATCTTTACATGGTCAATCTTCAAAACCGGCAGCGAATCATCCGGCTTGAAGATCAGCTCAATTTCCATCTGTTTAGCCTTCAAGCTCTGGTCGGAAATGACTCCGCTGATGAGGTAATTCAGGTTGTACGATACCAGTGAAGGTACGGTCAGGAACGAAACCATATGCAGGTTTTCAAGCTGGGTCGCCAGATGGTTGACCGCTCGTTGGATCGCATCCAGCTTCGGCTGAACTTTTATACGGGCTTCATCCCCCATCAAGCGCTCAGTCAGGTAACGGCTGGTTTCAATGGTCGCCAACGAGGTTCGGAAGTCGTGTGATAACGCCTCGACCAGATGGCTAATCATCGAGAACTGTTCCTGCTCTAGGAGCAGCTTCAACTTCTGCGCTTCGATCTGCTTATGCTCGGTAATATCCCGCGCCACACCGAAGTAGCCGATGACGCGCTGCTGGTCGTTATCCCATACCGGCTGTCGAACGAGGTTCAACCAACGAACCGCGCCCTGCTTGGTAATAATGCGGTATTCGTTGTTGACCGACTCATTCCTGAGGACAAGCAGGCGGTCGGTTTCAAGCTGTTCAAGACTATCGGGATGAAAAAGTTTCACCGAATCCGTCGCCTTGACTTCTTCGGGAAGGTATCCCGTTACCCCGAAGAACGAATCGGTAATCCACTCGCGTTCCATCGTCCCATCCGTATTGATACGGGTATAGAAAGCGTAATCCGAAATGAGTTCGGATATTTTACGGTAGCGCTGCTCGCTGCTGCGTAGGGCTAATTCAGCCGTCTTGCGGTCGGTGATGTCTTTCGCCACACCGTAGTAACCCGCGATACGGGTATGCTCCGCATCCCAAATCGGCTGCCGCGAAATTGCCAGCCACCGTGTATCGCCAGCCTTCGTCCGCAGCCGCGACTCGCTGTTGACGATCTCACCCGCTTTGATGAGTTTGAGTTCCGCAACCGCTTTTTGCAGGTCATCTGGGTAAAAGATTTTGGCAAGTGATTCAGGGTCTTGCGGCATTTCGTCAGCCGTATAGCCCGTGACTTTAACGACCGACTCGGTAATCCATTCGCGGTTCTGTGTGCCGTCAGGATTGACGCGGAAAAAGTAAGCATAATCCGAGGTGAGTTCACTGACCACCCGGTAACGTTCTTCGCTTCCTTGCAGCGCCAACTCGGCCTGTTTACGCTCGGTAATATCCTTCGCCGAACCATAGTAACCAATCACCTGCGTATGGTCATCATTCCAAACGGGCCGCCGTGTAATGTTCAACCAGCGCAGTTCACCCTGCTTGGTGCGTAACTGGAATTCGCGAGATAAATTCTCACCGCGCAGCAGCATCGCGAAGTCTTCTCTCGCCGCTTCCAGATCGCCATCGTAAAAAATATCAGCTAAGTCATCCGTCTGCTCTGGCATTTCTTCCGATGTGTAGCCCGTCACCCGCGCAACCGAGTCGGTAATCCATTCGCGTTTCCGCGAACCATCGGGGTTGATGCGGAAGAAATAAGCGTAGTCGGAAATCAGTTCACTAACGACACGGTAACGTTCTTCGCTGGCCTTGAGCGCCATTTCCACCTGTTTACGCTCGGTAATATCCCGTGCGGAAACAATAATCTGAACGACGCTGCCACGGTCATCCCGAATCGGATTCGAATAAACCTCGACCCACAAGTAGTCGCCCTGCTTCGTCCGCGAACGGTACTGCACGCCTGCAACCGGTTTACCGCTGATCACCTGCCGCATCGCTGCCGCTGCGGTGGCTAAATCGTCAGGATGTACCCGGTCGGCATTGCGGAGCCGGTTGAGTTCTTCGAGTGTATAACCCATCGCCTTTTCATAAGAAGGACTGATGTATACCGTTCGTCCCGTGCTGACATCAAACAGCATGACAAAATCCGAGATAGTTTCTGCCAGCAGCCGGTAGCGTTCTTCATTGGTCTTGAGTGCCAGCTCCGCCCGTTTACGCGCTGTGATGTCCTGCGTCACGCCGTAAAAACGGGTCACCCGTTGTTGCTGCTCGTCCCAAACCGGCTGGCGGTAGATTTGCACCCAGCGCTCCTCACCGGTTTTGGTACGGATGCGGTGTTCAACGTTCATGGGTTTATTGTCGAGGACGAGTTTTAATTCCTCGCGAAGCCGTTCCTCGTCTTCGGGGTAAAACAGTGATAGGTTGACGCTCTGCCCGCTGTCCAACTCATGATGCTGGTAGCCGGTCGCCCGCTTGAACGAGTCGTCCGTCACCCATTCATGCAGCAGCGTGCCGTCTTCTGCCACTTCCAGCGAATAGGCGTAATCCGAAATGAGTTCACTGACGACACGGTAACGTTCTTCACTGGCGGCAAGTTCGCTGTTGCGTACTGTGGCTACCCGTCGTTGATGATAGAACAATGCTAACAGAAAGGCAGACACGAAAAGATTAAAACTAAACGGCCCGGTCATCACTTCTTCCGCGCTGATATTGGGGAAGCTGCCGCGTAGAAGGAATAAAATCATCAACTGAGTCACAGCAATGATTGTCGCTGTGCGTAGCGGTAAGAACACACACCCGAACAACGTTGCGGCGAACATGTAAAACAAACTGTTATATGAGGCAATATTACCAACCATAATCGCTGGAATGTAAATGCCGATGTTGGCAAGTACCAGCATCACTAGTGTCGCGTTCTGGTAATGCCCCCGCCGTGTAAAAAAATACGCCCCGCACACCACCGCAAAGGTCATGGTGCTAAACGCCAGCCACACATCGCTGCCAATGAGTTTATTGCTAATAACCATTGAAAGGATGATTTGAAAGCCGATAACCACGATACCGGCAAGCAGCATCGAGGCCAACAACCGCGACTGCTGGCGTGCTTGCGGGTCTGTCACGGATGGCGCTGGTTGGGTTAGCCTCATCCAGAGGCGCAGCGCCGATTTTTGGATAACAGTAAAAGCCGGTGCGGACATTCTATTCTCAATGGAATTGTGAAAGGCTTATTTTGAGTATAACATGAACATTTTTACAGCAGCACAAATATATTTAGGAGCAATATCCGGCTATCGCATCCGCTTTGAGGAGGTTAATGGCATGTGACCATTGGCGGTTTGGCACGGATGCAAATGTTCTGTCCTAGCGATACAATACGGCGAATTGTATCCCTAGACAGGTGATTCACACAGATGACTATATTACCCCCCAAACATCTTTTGGTGATTGCTGCCCACCCGGATGACATCGAGTTTGGCGCAGCCGGAACCATCGCGCTGTGGACAGCAGCCGGCGCGAAGGTCACATTCTGCATGGTGACGAATGGCGCGGCAGGCAGCAATAAGCCGGATGCCGACCTGAATGCGCTCATCCGCCAGCGGCAGGAAGAACAATGCGCGGCGGCGGAAATCCTCGGTGTGCAGGATGTACGCTTCCTCGGCTATCAGGATGGTATTTTGCAGCCGACGCTCGAACTCCGGCGCGATCTCACCCGCATCATCCGCGAACTGCGCCCCGACCGCGTGATGATCCAAGACCCGACGTTGTTCTTTGCCGGGAACTATTACATCAACCACCCTGACCACCGCGCCGCCGGTGAAGCCGCCGCATACGCCGTGTTCCCCAGCGCCGGTACGCGCCCGATTTTCCCCGAACTGCTGGGGGAAGGGCTGGAACCCTTCGACCCGCTGCAAATGTGGTTGATGTTCGCCAACAACGCTGCAACGGTGATCGATATTACCCCGCACATTGACCAGAAAATTCAATCGCTGTTATGTCACAAGTCGCAATTGGGCGAAGATGTAGTGGATATGGTGAAGTCGTGGGATCGTGAAGCGGGTAAGGCGCAGGGTTATGCCTACGCCGAAACCTTCAATGTCATTGTTCTGAAAGAGGAAAACGAAGACCGGAATGGAACCGGCGTGTCGCTCAAGCCCGACCAACCGGAGCCTGAACCCCCGAAATAAACGGGTATCTACCTCGTCAAATAAACGGCTCAATAGGTTATGCGCCTGCCGGGCCGTTTTATATTCTATGGATTTACTGGCTTACCGCACGTCCATCTTCAAACTGGTAAACGCTGCCCGCCCCGCGTAAACCGCGCTGGAACCCAACTGTTCCTCGATGCGGATGAGCTGGTTGTACTTGGCGGTACGGTCGCTGCGGGCGGGTGCGCCGGTCTTGACCTGCCCACTGTTCAGCGCGACGGCAATATCCGCGACCGTGTTGTCTTCTGTTTCACCGCTGCGGTGGCTGGTCACGACAGACATATTGTGGCGCTGTGCCAACTGCGCCGCCGCGAAGGACTCGGTGAGCGTCCCGATCTGGTTGACCTTCAGCAGCAGCGAGGTCGCCGCCCGCTGCTGGATCGCTTTCCGCAGGAAGGCCACATTCGTCACCAGCAGATCATCACCGACGAGCTGCACCTTATTCCCCAGCCGTTCCACCAACTGCGACCAGTGTTCCCAGTCATTCTCGGCCAATCCATCTTCAATCGAAATAATCGGGTAGCGGTTGCACCAATCCTCCCACACACCGATCATCTCGGCGGGTGAATAGCGTTTGCCTTCGCTTTGCAGGTGGTAGAAGCCATCTTCGTAGAATTCGGATGATGCCGGATCAAGCGCGATGAAAATATCTTCACCCGCCTTGTACCCCGCCTTATCAATCGCTTCCATGATGATGTCCAGCGCCGCCTGATTGCTGCCGAGCGAAGGAGCGAAACCGCCTTCATCACCCACCGCTGTTTGGTAGCCCTTCTTGTGCAGCAGCCCTTTCAGCGTGTGGTAAATTTCCGCGCCCCAGCGCACGGCCTCCGCGAAAGTCGGTGCGCCCACTGGCATAATCATGAATTCTTGGAAGTCACTGCTGCCTTCGGCATGTTTGCCGCCGTTCATAATGTTCATCATCGGCACGGGCAGCACATGGGCGTACGTACCACCGAGGTAAGCATACAGCGGCAGGCCGACGCTCTGGGCAGCGGCGTGGGCCACCGCCATACTCGTGCCGAGGATCGCGTTCGCACCGAGGTTTGATTTCGTCTCGCTGCCATCCAGTTCGATCATCACCGAGTCGATGCGCTTCTGCTCCAGCGCCGACGAACCGATGAGTGCTTCGGCGATCACGGTGTTGACATGATTCACCGCTTTTTGAACACCCTTACCGCCGTAGGGCTTGTCGCCATCCCGCAGTTCGACTGCTTCGTGCTGTCCGGTGGATGCCCCGCTGGGTACAATCGCCCGACCAAACGCGCCGTCCTGTAGGCGTACTTCGACCTCGACGGTCGGATTGCCGCGCGAATCCAGCACCTGACGACCGTGAATATGCTCAATATTAGACATGCTTATGCTCCAGAAGACCCTATTGAACCAATAAAAAACATCATCTATAGTCTGCGGTCATATGGGTTCAACGTCGATGGAGTAAGATTTAAAGCATAAGGGGCGGTGGATTGATGCGGGCTAAATGGGATTTAGTGGGACTAAATTAGGTGTGATGGGCGAGCTATGAAGAATCCAGATCCGGTTGCGAGTTTCGGGCTGCGGCTGACGCAGGCGATTGACGAATGGGGCGTGACTGGCAAAGAACTGGCCGCCGCGCTCAACCACAGCGAGGCGACCGTCAGCAATTGGCGCAACGGCAAGTATCTGCCTGACGTTCAAACGCTGGTCGCTATTGCCCGTTTCTTCGGCAAATCCGTCGATTGGTTCTTGGGTGCTTACAATACTGCCGAGTCGGTTCAGGCCGAGCATAAGGGCATTGTCTGGCGTGCCAATATCCCCGCCAACGCGCAGGGGCAGCAGCGCCGCGAGATCAACCTCGGCGTGCAGTTGTTTGACGCGCTCGTCCGTCAGAACCTCGACCTGAACAGCGTGCGGAAGCTGATCGACTTTAAGAACTATGACATTGAAACCCTGTACGATTTCCTCAAAGTCGCCTTACACGCCAACGCCCTCCGCATCGAACACGTCCCACGCCACGCCGACTACGAACAGCGCATTCAGCGGTTATACCCGCATCTCCGCGAAAACTCGGTCATCGTGGCTGATATTCAGGATAAGAACGATGCCACCCTCATCCGCGCCGAGTTTGTGGCCTTCTTAGCCGCCAACGCTGTCCTCAACACCATCCAATACGCCAACTTAATTGGCATCGGTTCGGGCTATACCATGCTGCGGATGGCCGAAATCGTTGTCCCGTCGATTGACCAATTTCGCGGCACGACATGGGTTCCGTTGATGAGCTTCCGCGAAACCGTGACCAACCACTACGGCGCGAACTATATCTGCGAACTGCTGGCGAACCGCTTCCCCAAGTCCAACCATCACTACTACCCGTTTGAGAGCCACGCTCAAGCCGATGACATCCTGCAAGCGCACGACAATCTGCGGACGGCTTTTATCTCCATGAACGGCCTCGGGCGTTCCAGCCGCAGTTCCCAAAC
>Ga0209460_1000188_pt1 | contig 81127 bp, 84 predicted proteins | sample EBPBio132013_DNA_FD_185868 | JGI IMG/M metagenome (GOLD analysis project Ga0209460, IMG submission 185868) | Wastewater treatment Type I Accumulibacter community from EBPR Bioreactor in Madison, WI, USA - Reactor 2_5/13/2013_ DNA (SPAdes)... | ecosystem: Engineered > Bioreactor > EBPR >... | reverse complement strand
CGGATCCACGCCATCCGCGAAGCCTAGAGGCATCAATTAGTGCCTAAACATCGCGCGACGCGCCACGTTCCCGCAGGTCACAGACCCCACCCCTCGCCGATCAGGTCGAAGTGACCGAAGTCAGGTCATCGGTCGCGCCAGCACCCAGTCCGCCGCTGGCTGACCGAGCGGGTCGCGAGCCCCGTCGGATTCGCGGGATCGCTACAGGAGGGTACGGACGGCGGCGATGGCGCCGTCGAGGTAGCGGTCCACGACCACGCGCTCCTCATCCGACAGCGAGGCATCCAGCGCCGCGAGTGCGGCGAACATCGGTGCCAGGTGCCCGATGGACTCGGCCCGCCCGGAGTCGGTGAGCCGGACCTCGGTCCGGCGACCGTCCAGCGGGTGCGGATGACGCTCGGCGTGCCCGTGGGCGACCAGGCGATCCACCACTCCGGAGGACGCGGCCGTGGTCACCCCCAGGGCCTTGGCCAGCTCGGCCGGGCCCATGGCCTGCATCGACAGGTGACGCAACGCGTGCAGCTCCGAGGCGGACAGGTGCGCACGGCGCGCCACGGCGGCGGGCGCCGTCGCCGAGGCATCGATGAGCTGCTGCAACCGGTCGAGGGTGGCCGAGCGGCGCCACTGCGGCACGACCTGCTGCACCGTCCGGTGCGAGGCCTCGAGCCCCGCCCCGGCCACCGCCGGCGCCGAGCCCGCCGGGGCGACGCCCGAGTCCGCCGATGCGACGCCCGAGCCCCCCGCGACCCCTCGCGTGGACTCGTCCCGGCCCGTCGTGCTAATTTTCGTTCACCAACTTAGTTATCTTCTAAGTAACCGATCGAGACAAGTCTAGCCGAGGAGCCCTGCTGATGGCGCGGTCCAGCCACCCCGACGAGCGCGTGAAGATCCCCTTCCGCGTCACCCTCGCCGCCATCGCCATGATCCTCGTGTGGTTCGGCCTCGGCGGTGTCGGCGGCCAGGCCATGGGGGGCCTGTCCGAGCTCCAGGAGAACTCGGCCGCGAGCTTCCTCCCCGAGGACGCCGAGTCCACGGTCGTGGCCAATGCGCTCGCCGACTTCCAGGACTCCACCGCCCTGCCGCTGATCATCGTCGCCGCCCGTGACGGCGGCCTGCAGCCCGACGACCTCGGTCGTGCCCAGGCCCTCGCCAAGGAGCTCCCCGGCACCAGCACCGCACTCAGCGACGGCAGCACGATCGCCGACTTCCTCGCCACGCCCCCGCAGGTCCCGCTCACCGCGGTCCCGAGCCAGGACGGCCAGGCGCTCCTCCTCGTCCTTCCGCTCAACGCCGACAAGATCTCCGAGAAGGTCGGGGAGGACATCGCCCTCAAGGTCGTCGCCGACGACATCCGCGAAGCGGTGGCGAGCCAGCTCGGGGACGCCGGGATGACGGCATACGTCACCGGGCCCGCCGGCTTCATCTCCGACCTGAGCAGCGCGTTCGGCGGGATCGACGGCATCCTCCTCGGTGTCGCCCTCGTCGTCGTCCTCGTCATCCTGCTCATCGTCTACCGGAGCCCGGTCCTGCCGATCGCGGTCCTGCTCACCGCCGTCTTCGGTCTCTCGGCGGCCGGCTACGTCGTCTACCGCGTCGCCGACGCCGGCTTGATCACCGTCTCCGGCCAGAGCCAGGGCATCCTCTCGATCCTCGTCGTCGGCGCTGCCACCGACTATGCACTGCTCCTCGTCTCCCGCTACAAGGAGGAGCTGCACCGCCACGCCTCGACGTGGGTCGCGCTGAAGAAGGCATGGCGGGCCACCGTCGAGCCGATCACCGCCAGCGCCGCCACCGTCATCCTCGGCCTGCTCGCTCTCATGCTCGCCGACCTCAAGAGCTCCTCCGGCCTGGGCCCGGTCGCCGCCCTCGGCATCACCGGCGCGTACCTCGCGGCGCTCACCTTCCTGCCCGCCATGCTGCTCCTCGGCCGCCGCTGGATCTTCTGGCCGTCGGTGCCGCACGTGGACCAGGTCGACGACGAGAACAAGCTCGCCAACCGCTTCGGCTGGCGCCGGGTCGCCGAGGCCGTCGGTCGCCACCCGCGTCGCACCTGGGTCGGGGTGACCATCGGCCTGCTCGTCGCGGCCGCCTTCCTGCCCACGCTCAAGGTCAGCGGGGTCGCCCAGTCCGACATCTTCCTCACCAAGGTCGACTCGGTCTCCGGCCAGGAACTCCTCGCCAAGCACTTCGACGCCGGTTCCGGCTCACCGGTGCTCATCCTCAGCCCCGAGGACAAGGCCCAGGACGTGCTCGCGATCCTCGGTGACGAGGCCGGTGTCACCCAGCCCTCGCTCGGCCTCACCCAGGGCCCCCCCGGCGCCCCGCCGAAGGTCGTCGACGGCAAGGTCATCGTCCAGGCCACCCTGTCCGACGCCATCGACTCGCCGCAGGCCGTCGACACGGTCCAACGGATCCGCACCGACCTCGACCGGGTCGACCCGCAGATCCTCGTCGGCGGCGACACCGCCCAGCAGCTCGACACCCGGACCGCGGCCGACCGCGACTTCAAGCTCGTCGCCCCGGTCATCCTGCTCGTCGTCTTCCTCGTGCTCGTCGCGCTGCTGCGCTCGATCGTCGCCCCGCTGATCCTCATGGTCGCCAACGTGCTGTCCTTCGCGGCGGCGATGGGCGTCTCGGCGATCGTCTTCAACCACGTCCTCGGGTTCCCCGGCGGCGACCCGACGACCGTGCTCTACGGCTTCGTCTTCCTCATCGCCCTGGGCATCGACTACTCGATCTTCCTCATGACCAGGGCCCGCGAGGAGTCTGCACACCTCGGCGCTCGCAAGGGTGTCCTGCGCGCCCTCTCGGTGACCGGTGGCGTCATCACGAGCGCCGGCCTGGTGCTCGCGGCGACCTTCGGAGCGCTCACCGTGATCCCGCTGATCTTCCTGGCGCAGCTCGCGTTCATCGTGGCCTTCGGTGTCCTCCTCGACACCCTGATCGTCCGCTCGCTGCTCGTGCCGGCGCTCGCCGTCGACATCGGCCCGAAGATCTGGTGGCCAGCCAAGTCCAGCTGAGCTCTCCCGGTCAGCCCTGCTGGAGCTCCGGGCCGAGCAGGCGGAGCAACTCCGCCCGCCGCTCGCTCGTGAGCAGGAGTGGGGTCGCCAGGTCCATGCCGCCGTACTGACGGTGGGGGTCGACGCCGATCGCACGGAGCATCGTCTGTGCGCGTTGACTCGGGCTCCCGCTGAGGCCGAAGTGGTCCATCAGGTCGCCGACCGGCAGACCGCCTTCCCAGGTGCTCACGATTCTGTTCGCTCGACCGATCACCCACACTATCGCTGCGGCTGTGGTGTCGTCGCGAGAGCGCCGACGGAAGATCGGCGGGTCGTTGGTCGCCACCATCGCCAGGAAGCGGCGGCACGCGGTGCGCACCTCGATGTCGAAGAACCTCGCGCAGGCCCCATCGACCAGTTGGGCGATCGCCAGCACGCGGTCGGAGATGTCCGGCGGCACGCCGGTCAGATCCAGTCCCTCGTCGGGGAGAGGCGCCGTGCCCATGGTGCGGGCCACCTCGACCGACCCCACGGCATCCGTCAGCTGCCGATCCGTCCACGACATCAGCGAGCGCTGATTGATGGCCTCGAAGGCGAGCTCCAACGCACGCCGGCGTTCCATGACCTCCGGGTCATGTCGCTTGGAGAGGTAGGACGGGGTGAACATCGTGACGGTCGCCAACGTCTCCTGAGTCAAGCTCGCCGGGATCTCACGCACGCGGTGGGCAAACCGAACCAGAGCCGCCAGCACCTCCGGCACCTCGTCGTAGCCGTCCCAGTCCCCGTCGACCATCGTGGGAAGAGCCTGATCGAGGGCGATCTCGGCCGTTGGCGGACTCCATCGCAGCGGATCCGTGCCCAGGAACGCCAACGTGAAGTCCATGAGCACGTGGGCGATCTCGTGCACCTGGTCCTCGGGTGTGCTCAAGGACGCGGCCTCTGGACTGTCCAGGAAGTCGTGCGCCAGCACGATCGCCTCGTCCTCCTCGTCGAGGGCGTCGCGATCCGACCCATCGTCATAGCCGGTGCCGCCCTCGGGAAGCCCGCGCACGGAATACCCGACGAATGCCCGCATCGCGGGCCAGGTCTCTCCGGGTGGCACCCCATGGTCGTCACGGTCGTAGGCGGCCAGGGCCTCCTCGACGCGGGCCCTCACGTCGGCGTGGGTGATCTCCTCGAAGGTGGCCGGCAATCCCTGATCGTGCGAGATCTCCGTCAGGCGGGCGATGGTCGTGTCGAAGTCGTCGGCGACGAAGGCGTCCTTGAGGAGCGCGCCCAGGTTGTGGTCGACATAGATGAGCAGTGAACTCGGTGGCACGCCGGGTGCGTGCAACTCAAGGATCACGTCCTCACCGTCGCCGAGCGGATCGGTCATGACGCAGGCCCGACCCACCTCCAGCTGCGCGAACTGGCTGACCTGATCGGGCATCGGATGCCGACGCTGCGCCAGGCCTCGACGGATCCGTGCCACGAGCAGCTCGTCCTCGAGGTACTCGGCCAGCACGTGGAGGGCCGCAGTGGTCTCGGCGATCGGCACGCTCAGGAAGCTCTCGACCAGCTCCCTGGCGCCCTCGCCTGCGGAGCCGACCAACGCCACCACGCCAGAGACGTACTGCGCCACCATCCACGGGTCCTCGCTTCGAAGGACTCGCCGGAGATCCCGGATCATGGGCTGGTCCTCGAGGCGGGTCGGTTCCCGGTGCTGCCGCACAGCTGCCCCACGCCGGGTGGCCTGGCGGTTGGGCTGCCGTCGGGGGCGTGAGTGCCGATCCTTGGTCACCCGCCCATGTCATCACACGTCGGCCACGTCCGCACCCCTGTGCCGCAGGCCGATCCGCGTGACGATCGGCTCGCGTTGGCCACCGACGTGGACGACGTCCGTGCCGTCGACGCGCACCTGCGTCGCGTGGGCGCGCAGTGCGGCCTGCACGGTGGCCAAATGGGTTGAGCCATCGGTCCATTCGATGGCCGCGGCGTCGCCGTCGACCTCCCGATCCGGGGGGATGACTTCGATCACCGGTATGCCGTGTGCGCGCGCGACCTCTCGGGTCACCTCGTGCGTCCTGACGTGGTCGGGGTGGCCGTAACCGCCGCCGGCGTCGTAGCTCACGAGGACATCCGGGGCGGTCGCCTCAACGTAGGCCGCGAGGTCGGCCACTGGCTCGGTGAGGGGCACAATGGTGAAGGCGTCTGCGGGGGCGTCCTTCGCGGGGCCGGCCAGGCCCTCGCGGATCCAGCGCATGCCGGAGTCCCGATAGCGGCGGGAGGTGCGGTGGGCGCGGTCGCGAGCGGGCGGCATGCCGAGGAAGCAGTGGTGGCGAACGCCCAAGTGGGACAACGCTTTTGCCAGCTCACCCTCGCGGTGTGCCACGAAGGCCTCCGACCCGGGCTCGACGTCGACCACCCCGGGCATCAGCTCGCCCCGCTCGCCCCGCGTGGCCGTGACGACGTGGACCTCGACACCGCGCGCGACGAGGTCGGCGATCAGGGCCCCGGTCGCGAGCGTCTCGTCGTCGGGATGGGCATGGACAAGGAGCACCCGTCGGGCACTGTCGATCAGTCCGGTCATGACGGCAGGCTAGGCGGTCCGGGGTCTGCCGCCCCAGCCATCGATGCCCTACGTTGTCGGCCATGGCAGAGATCGGGCGCTTGGTGTCCCTCGGCGCACGAAGGGACCGCCGCGACGCCGCGTCAGTGCTCGTGATTGCGCGGCATTGTGCGCGCCAGCTGGAGTCGACCGACGGGGTCACGGTGCGCAGAGACGGCGCACACAAGCTCATCCGGGAAGCTTCCTACTACTTCTTCGAGCGTCCTCGGCAGCCGGCTCCTGCGCTGGGCGCTAAGTACCCGCTCGACTACCCCTGGTCGCCTCTGGCCTGGGGGCGGATTTCTGGTGTCGGTCGTCGCCCTGTGGGCGGCTGGGGTCTGGTGCTTGATCACGCGATCCCCATCGCGGTCGTCCGTGACGAGGTCCTGCGGCGGGCTGACGCGCTGAAGGCCGACGAGTTGGCGGAGCTCTTGATGAAGGAACTTGGGTTTGCTGTCATCTCGCGCGCCGAGGACGTCAAGCTCAACAAGATGGGGGTCCGCAGTCGCCAGCCCAAGAAGGCAATGCCTGACGACCCGTGGGCTCGCTATCGTCTCCTCGGCCTCACGCCTGAGGACTTCGTGGTGCCGTCACTGGTTGGGAATTGAGTCTCGGGCAGTCGCCGAGGCGATCCCTGCGTCGACGGTCGCGCTCAGGGGCGACCGAATGGGCATTCCTCGTGCGAGAGTGAGAAGCACCTCGATCGGAAGGCGTCCATGAAGTCGCAGGAAGCCGTCGACCTCGGCCGCTTGGCCGGCACCGAGTTGCGCCACGCCACGTCCCTCGTCCGGGGCGCCCACAGCGCGATCAGCGACACCGTCCACGACGCCCTGCGCGTCGGCCTCGGCCCGGTGGCCACGCCCGTCCAGGTCGCCCACGACGCCGTCGCCGGCCTCGCGTATGCCGCGACCGGGCTCGGCGTGGATGTCGCCGCCCGCGTCGCGGGAGTCGTTGCCGGACAGCGACTTCGGGCGCGCGACACGGAGCGGACGAGCCTGCATGATGCTCCTCGTGGACACCAGGCCCTGGCCGTCGGGCTGGGGATCCGCGGTGACCACGTGCACGCCCGGATGCCCAGCCTCGCCCCGACCATGCACATCCGCTCCGCTGGACGGGCGGTGCCGCTGACGGCGGAAGGCGTGCGGACGGCATACGAGGCACCCACGGGAGAGGTCGCCTTCTTCCTCCACGGGCTCTGCGAGACCGAGGCGTCCTGGCGCCTGGGCGCCGAGCGTCGGAGACCGTATGCCGACCGGCTGGCCGCAGACCTCGGGCTCACCCCGGTGCTCGTCCGCTACAACTCCGGCCTGCGGATCTCCGAGAACGGTCAGGCACTCGCCGGCCTGCTCGAGGGCCTCGTGGCGGCCTGGCCGGTGCCGGTCACCTGCATCGTCCTCATCGGCCACTCCATGGGTGGGCTGGTCATCCACAGTGCGCTCGCGCAGGCTCCGCCGCAGGCCGCCTGGCTGCCGCTCGTGTCGGACACGGTCGCCCTCGGGTCACCCCATCACGGATCACCCGTGGCCCGCGGTGTGCACCGGGCCGCGGAGGCGCTCGCCACCTCGGGCAAGGGGGCCTGGCTCGGCGACTACCTGCGCCGGCGGAGCGTCGGGGTGCGGGACCTCGCCCACGGCAACGTGGTGCCGGCCGACTGGGAGGGTCACTCGCCGGACAGCCTGCAGGACAGGCGAACTCATCCGCCGGCCCTGGCCGGGGTGCGGCACCACGCCGTCATCGCCGTCCTCGGCTCGCATCCGCGTCGGGCCGTCGAGCAGGTCGGGGACCTGTTGGTGCCGGTGGACTCGGCGCGGCACCTGGCGCGGGAGGACGTGCCGAGCCGGTTCGAGGAGGAACGGGTCGCCGTCATCACCGGGCTGCACCACCTCGGGCTGCTCAACGACGAGCGCGTCCATGACCACCTGCTCAGGTGGCTGGGAGAGCCGCTCGAAGCGACCTAGCGCGCACAGGTGTCGCCAAGCCGCGGCTCAGGGCCGCCACGGTGACCGGCGTTTCCATGGATGTATGCCGAGCACCTCGCCCTCACGTCGCCACCTCCTCCTCGGGGCCGGCGGCACCGCCCTGCTCGCCGCCGGTGCCGGCAGTGGGTATGCCGTCGGGTGGCGTCCCGAGGAGGCCTCAGCCACGCGGGCCGGGGTTGGGGCGCGTGCCGCGGCGGTGAGCCCGGTGTCGATCCTCGCCCCGGACGTGGTCCACGAGGTGAGCATCGCGATGCCGCAGGAGACCTTCGAACGGCTCCACACGGCATACGCATCAAATGGCGAGAAGGCCTGGGCCCGGGCCGAGGTGACCCTCGACGGCACGACCTACGCCGATGCCGGGGTTCGCCTCAAGGGGCATTCGACCCTCGACCGGGTCGGGGCGGGGCAGCCGGCGAGTGCCTATCCGTGGCTGATCCGGCTCGACAAGTACGTCGACGGGCAGCGTCATGGCGGGGTCGCCGAGCTCGCAATCCGCACCAACAACAGTGCCTCCCACCTCAACGAGGCGGTCGCGCTCGACCTGCTCGCGCGCGCGGGCCTGGCGGGACAGGCGGGTGCGTACGCCCGGGTGCGGATCGGACCGGCGGGGACCGGCGAGCAGCCGGTGCTGCGGATGCTCGTGGAGAATCCCGGGGATGCCTGGGCCGAGCGCGTGCTCGGTGGTGGCGGGCTGCTCTACAAGGCCGAGGCCGGTGGGGACTACAGCTATCGGGGGAGCGACCCCGCGGCCTACGACGGGGTGTTCGACCAGGAAGCCGGTGGCGAGGACCTCGAGCCGCTCATCGCCTTCCTCGACCTCGTCAACAACGCGAGCGAATCCGACCTGGCGACCCGTCTGCCGGAGCAACTGGACGTGGCTGCGTTCGGCACCTACCGGGCCTTCGAGGCACTCGTCGACAACTACGACGCGATCGACGGACCGGGCAACAACTCCTACCTCTGGTGGGACACGGCGGCGTCCCGGATGACGGTGATCGGGTGGGACCACAACCTCACCTTCGGCGTGAGCAATCGACCAGGTGGGGGTGGGGGCGGCGGGGTTGCGGGCGGCGGCGGGGGCGGGGGCGGCGGGGCTGGTGCGGGCGGCGGCGTGGGCCGCGGCCCCGGGCGCACCCGGACCAATGCGCTCGTCACCCGCGCCGAACGACTGGCGCAGTGGTCGGACCTGTATGCCGCGGCCACCGCCACCGTGCAGGACCTGCTCACGACGCAGGGGCCCGGCGTCCTGTCCCAATGGTCGAGCCTGCTCACCTCACAGGCGGGCGACCTCGTCCCTTCCGCGTCCGTCTCCGCGGACGCGGCCCAGATCGAGGCCTACTTCTGAGTGGTCCGCCCGCGCGTCAGGCGCACGAGTGCGGCGTCGATGCCCCAGTAGACGAGCGCCACGATCACGCCGAAGACGAGGATCTGCCCGATGGTGGCGAAGGCCGCCCCATAGCCGTGGGTGAGGGGGTCGACGAAGGCGTAGGGGTAGGCGCCCACCACGAGGCCGCGACCGAGCATCCACAGGATCCACGCGATCGGCAGGAGCAGGGAGCCGAGCACGACCCGCCAGTTGAACCAGCCGCGCGGGCCCCAGACGAGGAACACGAGCACCGTCACGGCCGGCACCACGATGTGCTGCCACGGATTGGTCAGCCGGGACCAGCCGGTGACGACCTCCGTGGGAGCCAGCAGGACGGCATACACAATGGCCGTCACGGTGATCATGAGGAGGCTGTCCAGGCGCAGGACACGGCGCCAGTAGGAGTCGTCAGAGGGGTTGCGCCACAGCAGGAACAGCGAGATCGCGACGACGACATTGGACCACTCGGTGAAGTAGCTGACCGTGTCGGCCATCCGCGACCAGGCGCCGGCGAGGCCGTCGGGGTGCACGCCGTAGGTGTGGCCGGTGGGGGTGACCAGCTCGTAGAGGCCGAGTCCGGAGAGGGCGAGGGTGAGCAGGAAGCCGATGCCGGCGAGTGCGGCGTTGACGCCGAAGGCGGTGCGAGCACCGGCGGGGGACCTGGTGGCGTTCAGTGCTCCACCTCGGTGATGCCTTCGTACAGTCCCATCACGTTGCCGTCCGGGTCCTCGAAGAAGGCCCACCAGCTCGTGTCCGAGATCGGTGACTTGGGCATGATCACCTTGCCGCCGTTGGCCTCGACGAGCGCGAGGGTGTCGTCGATGGAGTCGGTCTCGGCGTAGGAGCGGGGCTGCGTGAAGTTCTCGTCACGCGGCGCGAGCCCACCGCCGCTGATCTTGTTCGGGGCCTGCCACATCGGGTAGTCCTCGAAGCCCGGCGGGGCCTGGATCTGCCAGCCGAAGAGTGCGCCGTAGAACGCCGAGGCGCGCGCCTTGTCCGTGACCGGGATGTCGATGTGCGTGATGTCTCCGTGGGGCATGGCGCCGACGGTACCGCCCGGGCCTGCCGCGGAGGAAGGTCTCACTCCGCCAGTCGGCGAGCCGGTATGCCGTGGAGCACCTTGGCATCGATCGCGGCGGTCAGCGTGAGGGCGGCTTGCCAGAGGGCGGTGCGCTCGAGGGAGTCGCCGGGCAGGGTGGTCGGGTCCGTGCGTGCCAGGTCGAGGATCGAGCGGTCTGCGGCGAGGGTCACGAGGCTGCGGGGGAGGGACACGGCGCAGCCCCTGGCCCGGGCGGCCAGGGCGAGGGCATCGCTGCCCCATGCGGCCGACCATGTCGTGAGCCGGGCTGGTCCCAGGGTCGCGAGGGCGCCGATCGTGGTGACGGACTCGCGGGTGAGTCGTGCGGTCCAGTGCGTTCCGATGCCTCGGATCGCGCTCACCGGCAGGGCGGCAATGAGTTCGGGGATCACTGGGTGGGTCTGCCCGCCACCGTCGGCCTCGGCGCGGGCTCGCGCTGCTGCCGGGTCGACCCGCAGGACCATCTCGGCGGCCCACGTCACGTCGTCCCACGTGCGGACACGTGCTCCGGCGGCTGGGGCTGCCACGCGCGCGACGATGCTGTCGAGGACGAGGGCTCCACCGGCGTCGAGGGCGGAGAGGGCACTGGCCACGCCCTCGTCCACCTCGCGGGCGACGAGGCCGGCCAACTCGGCGGGTGCGGTGCTCATGGTCGTGGGTGCTCCTGCTCAGAGCAGGGTGCGGAAGCGGATCTCGACCTCACCCTGGATGTCGGCGCGATCGGTCGCCGGGGTCGGCGTGTCCGTCCGTGGCGTGAGGACGTTGAGGCGCAGGTCGTGGATGGACTCGAGGATGCCGGCGCGCAGCGGGGTGGCGAAGCGGACCATGCCGACGGCAAGGGCATCGGTGGGCCGGGTCAACGTGCGGAGCACGGGCTGGGGCCCGCTGGTCATGGCCCGGGTGGGCGTGCCCGTGGCGGATCTGGCGCCCGCGGGAGTCGTCGTGGGCTGAGCGGTCGCGCGGGTCGTCGTGAAGTTCACGCGCGCCTTGAGGGTGCCGCCGTCGACGAGCACGCGGGGCACGCCTCGGCCGCGTGCCTCGCGCAGCGCCGCAAGCTGACGCGATGCGAGGTGCAGCGCCAGTGCATCGGTCACGCGCTTCACGCCGCGTGCGGTCAAGGTCTGCTTGGGCGCGGTGCCTTCGACATCGCTGCCGGTCAGCTTCACGGCGAGCTCCTCGAGCGTGCTGTCCGGGGGCACCGGTCCACCCACGATGAGGGCCGTGCCGCCCTTGCCGTCCGGGAAGGACTGGATCAGGGCGGTCGCGAGCACGTCATCGCTGATCGCGGTGGCGGCGAAGTCCTCGACCGAGAGGTCGAGCGCCTCGTCGAGGGCACGCATCCGCTCCTCCTGCGAGGTGTGCGCGGCCACGATCGAGTCGAGGGTCTCGACGATGAGGACGGCGACGAAGTCGGCGAAGCCGACACTGTGGGGATCCTGCGACATCGGAGGTCCTTTCCCGCGGCGGCAGCGCGCTTCGGCGAGCACACGGCATACGCATGGAGCGCGCTGCCACCGATCGTCAGTTCTGGGCCAGCGGGAGGTAGTCGGTGTGGAACTCGATGCGCACGCCACCCATGATCTGGATGTCGACGCCGGAGTTGCTGCCGGCCGAGGTGGTCGACGTGCTCACGGTGACCGTGTTGAAGGACGTCGACGCCGAGGCGTTGACCCACAGCGAGACGAGCTTGCCGCTGCTCGCCGAGGCGCGGGCGTCGAAGGCGGCGCGCCGGGTCAGCGAGCTGTTGGTGCGGAAGTAGTCCGAGCCGTAGGAGTGGAAGTTCAGCTTGGTCTCGATGACGCCCTTGTCGACGACGAGGCGCAGCAGGCCGAGCTTGACCATCTCCTTGAGCAGCGTGTACTTGTTCGCCGCGATCCGGATGGCGGCGGCGTCGAGCAGCTTGGTGACGCCCGTGGCGTCGAGCGCCCCGGCCTTGGCGACCTTGTTGTCGTCGGTGACGGCGGCGGCCGGCTCGACGGCGAGTGCGTCGTTGAGCGACTTGGCCTCGGCGGCGCTGAGGGTGCCGCCGCTGAAGACCTTGTTGGACTCACCGTTCGGGCCGGTGCTGCCGATGAGCGGCACGGCGGCGGTGAACAGCTGCGCGATCTCCTGCGGACCGATGTCGTCCTTGGTGTCGTTGATGTAGTCCTTGAGCGACTTGCCCAGGGCCTGGACGAGCTCGATGAACGCCTGCTGCTGGCGCAGGTCGGCGGCGATGAGCGCGTCGAAGGTGTCGGCGACCAGCTTGGTCGTGAACTCCGGGAACTTGATCTCGTCGAGCCGCGCGCCGTAGCTCATCGCGGCGTTTCCCCCATCAGCCATGGTGAATCCCTCTTCCGGTCGGTGGCTGTCCGTCGCGCGGGTCTGCGCGACACCGAGGAGGAGGGGGGGTGAGGGTCCCTTTGATACGCCCAGAGTGGATGGCCTGAGGGCTGAGGTGCACACGAAACATCCAGCCGGTCGGTGACGGTGGGAGCGTCAGGTGCGGGCGTCAGATGAGGGCCGACGACGTCGGGGCACACCCGGAATGTCTCTCGAGCCCGCGTACAGATGCTCCAGCGGGTGGGTCAGCGGGGCGTCGCTCGGGTTGGCTCCGGCAGGTCGGGGGCGCTCACTGGGAATGTCTCTTTGGCCCGCGTACAGATGCTCCAGCGGGTGGGTCAGCGGGGCTCACTGAATGTCCTTTTGGCCCGCGTACAGATGCTCCAGCGGGTGGGTCAGCGGCGTTGCCGGTGACCCACCCGCTGGAGCATCTGTACGCGAGCGAAACAAGCATCGTGCGATCCGGCGACCGGCCAGCGCCGGCGGAAGTTTGCCCCCGAACGCGTCCAGGCGCGCTGGCAAGCAAAGACCCGCGGGAGCCGGGCGGACGGATGGGCGCGACTACCCGAGGATGCCGTCGACGGCGCGGGCGATCTGGTCGCGCCCGGCGCCGGGCCACCCGCAGTAGAGGTAGCCGATCCCGTTCTCACGGTGCTCCTCCACCGCCTCACGCACCTGCGCCGCCGACCCGTCGAGCGAGAGCGAGGCCACCCGCGTGATCTCGCCCGGATCGCGCCCGACCTCGGCGCACAGCTCCGCCATCCGGGCGATCTGCTCGGCCGAGAACCCGCCGAACGAGTGCCAGAACGACGCATACCGCGCCACCAGCGGCATCGTCCGCTTCGGTCCGGCGCCCCCGATCCAGATCGGCGGGTGCGGCTGCTGCACCGGGACCGGACGCATCCGGGCACCCTCGAGCGACACCCGGCGCCCGGCATACGACACCTCCTCACCGGTGGACAGCAGCCGGATGATCTCGAGCTGGTCCTCGAGCAGGTCGAAGCGCTCGCCCGTGCCCGGGAAGTCGATGCCGAGCGCGCGATGCTCGGGCTCGAACCACGCATTGCCCAGGCCGATGTCGAGCCGCCCATGACTCGCGTGGTCGATCGTGTTGCACTGGTGGGCGAAGACCGACGGGTGCCGATAGGTCACGCCGGCAACCATGAGACCCAACCGAATTCGCGAGGTCGACGCGGCCAGCACCGCCAGCGTGCTCATCCCGTCGAAGCACTCACCCGGCCCCTCGCCATACATCGGCACGAAGTGGTCGAAGCCCCACACGCCCGTGAAGCCGAGGTCCTCGGCGAACCGCGCCCGGCTCACCACCTCGTCGAAGGGCACGCGCTGCTGGGCGATGTCGAGTCCGAACTCCATGCCTTGAGCGTATGCCGGGTGCTCACCTCCCCGGCCCCCTCACCTGCCGCGTGGGGGAGCCACCCACTCAGGGCCGGCGGGCGAGCGCACCGTCGACGCGGGCGCGGATGATCGGTCCGGGCTGGGCGCCGATGAGGGTGTCGACCACCTGCCCGCCGTCCATGAGGAGCAGCATCGGGATCGACTGCGCCTTGTAGCGGGTGGCGGTGCGAGGGGAGTCGTCGACGTTGACCTTGACCACCTTGACCTGCCCGGCCCGCTCGACGCTGAGCTGGTCGAGGACGGGCGCGATCAACCGGCACGGGCCGCACCAGGGCGCCCACAGGTCGACGACGACGAGCGCCCTGGTGTCGACGGCGGCGTCGAAGTCGGCATCCCCGGCCTCGACCAGCCAGGGCAGCGCGGTCTTGCACGAGGCGCAGCGCGGGGTGCCGTGGGCGACGACGGGCAGGCGGTTCTTGGTGCCGCAGGAGCGGCAGGCGATCACCGGCATGGTCATGAACCCACCGTAGCCGCCGGACCTTGCCCATAGAGTCCGGCGCATGAGCCTGCGCGAACGCCTCGGACACGCGACCGCGGGGTTCGGCCAGAACCTCGTCTACAACTTCATGGCCCTCTTCCTCCTCGTCTACCTCTACGAGGACCTGGGCCTGTCCAGCCGCGGCATCGCCCTGCTCACCGTCGTCCTGACCATCGTGCGCATCTGGGATGCGGTCAACGACATCCTGATCGGTCTGCTCGTGGACCGGACGCGCACCCGGTGGGGCACCTTCCGTCCCTACCCCCTCGTCACGGCCATCCCGATCGCCGTCCTCACCACCCTCCTCTTCGCCATCCCCGAGCCCGCGGACCTCTCCGGCGAGACACGCACGATCGTCCTCATCGCCGTGGCCTACCTGATCTGGGACGTCTTCTACACCGCGAGCGACGTGCCCTATTGGTCGCTCACCAGCGTCATGACCAGTGACGAGACCGAGCGCACCCGCCTCGTCGCCTGGGCCCGCACCGCCGCCAACATCGCCCTGGCGCTCATGACCCTGACCGGGCCGCAGCTGGCCAAGGCCTTCGGCTGGACGGCGACGGCCCTGGCCGTGTGCGTCATCGGCATGGGGCTGTTCACCCTCGCCTTCTTCGCCACCACCGAACGCGTCAAGCACAACCCCGAGCCGATCCCGGTGCGGCAGGCCCTGCGTCATCTCGCCGCGAACCGTCCGCTCCACCGCGTGCTGGCCTCGACGGTGCTCGGCTTCGGGTCGACCATCTTCCAGGTCGGGGGTGCCGTGCTCGCCGTCGTCGTCTTCGGCGACATCGCCCACTTCACCACCCTCGGCGCGGCCATGATCGGCGGGATGATCCTGGGCCTGCTTCTCTCCCCGGCGCTCATGCGCCGCTGGAGCCGGCGCCAGTCGCTCATCGCGTCCAACGTCGGCGCCGCCCTCGCCTACGGGATCCTCTTCCTCCTCGGCCACGGGTCGGTGCTCGTCGTCGCGGTCGGCCTCTTCGTCGTCGGCGTCACGCTCGGGGTCACCCTGGTGGCCTCGACCGCGATGATCGGCGACACCGCGGACGACACCGAGCTGCGCACCGGCGAACGCACCGACGGCTCCTGCTTCGCGGGCCTGACCTTCACGGCGAAGCTCAACACGGCCCTGGCCACCATGGTCTTCGGCTTCGCCGTCGCAGCGAGCGGCTACGAGTCCGGCGCGCCCGTCACCGAGGGCATGCGCACCCTCATCTGGGGCGCCTGCACGGTCGTCCCGGCCGCCAGCGCCCTCCTCGCGATCGTTCCATTGCTTCGGTATGCCGTGGACGAGCGCACGCTCCCGGCTCGCCTCGCGCAGTCGCGGGCGGCGCGGACGGCCCGGCCCTCGTTGTCCACGCCACACCCGGGCGCCGCCCGCGAGTGACCGCCGTAGTCTCGACGTCATGGTGGACAGCTTCTTCCCGGTCAGCGTCCCCCGCGAGGACCCGGAGGAGCTCAGGTCCCTCGAAGACGCCCAAGGCGCCCTGGCGGGGTCGGTCCGTGCCCTCCTCGACCTGACCGTCCGCACCGAGGTCGACCCGGAGGAGATGCGTGCCGTCGCCGCCGAGGTCGATGCCCTCACCGCGCGGCTCGCCGAGCGGGCCACGGACGGGCCACTCGGGCTGCAGAAGTGCTCCGACGGCCGCATCCGCGACCACGGCAACCCGGCGGTGGGCATGCGCAACCCGATCGCCCCGCCGCTGCGCCTGCGCCGCGAGCCCGACCACAACGCGCACACCGAGTTCGAGCTCGGCGCGGCCTACGAGGGACCCCCCGGGCACGTCCACGGCGGCATGGTCGCCATGGTGCTCGACCAGGTGCTGGGCGCGGTGGCGGCCTCGGCCGGCAAACCCGGGCTCACGGCATACCTCAATGTCACCTATCGGCGACCGACCCCGCTCGGCCCGCTGTCCTGCCACGGTGAAGTGGTCGAGGTCTCCGAGTGGAAGACCACAGTGCGCGGCGAGATGCGCGATCGCGAGGGCAATGTGACCGCCGAGGCCGAGGGGCTCTTCGTCGTGCCGACCTTCGCGCGTGCCCTCTTCGCGCAGCCGCAGAGCGACGCCGCCGACTATCCCGGAAGCGCGCAGTAGTCCTCAGTCCTCGAGCAACCGCTTGAGGGCGGCCATCGCGCCGGTGGTCTGGCCGGGCAGCTGGCGCTTGATCATCGGCGTGAACACCTTGCCGAAGCCCTTGGGCGTGATGGTGATCGTGTGCGTCAGGCGGGTGGTGTCGGCCTGCTCGCCCGGCGCGAGGGCGAAGTCGACGGTGACGTCCATCATCCTGTCGGTGAAGGCGTTCGTGAGGCGTCGGTTCTCCTCGCGCGCCACCACCTGGCCGGCCATCTGGCCGACCCGGCCGCCGTCCTTGTAGTGATAGGTCAGTTTCGTCCCCACGCGCGTCGGCCCGGGGGTGAGCCGGTCGAGCTTGGTGCAGCGCGCGAGCCAGGACGGCGTGACCTCGACGTGGTCGAGCACCGCGAACACCCGCTCCGGCTCGGCGTGGACGATCTCGGTGTGGCTGAACTGGGGCACGGGCGTCCTTCGGGATGGTGGCCACCCGCGGGTCGAGTGACGAGCAAGCGTATGCCGTCCGCTCACCTTCGCGTGGCCGGTTGCCTCGGGCCCAGGCTCGGGAGCATGGCGATCCAGAGCGTCGAGGACAGCCTGCGGCGGATGAAGCTCGACGTGCTCGACCTGGTCCTCGTGCACTGGCCCAACCCGAGCGTCGGCCGCTATGTCGAGGTCTTCGAAGCCCTCGTCGAGTGCCGCGAGCGCGGCCTGGTCCGCTCGATCGGGACCTCCAACTACACCGAGCGCCACCTGCGCGAGGTCATCGCGGCCACCGGTGTCACGCCGAGCATCAACCAGATCGAGCTGCACCCCTCCTTCCCGCAGGAGGAGATGCTCGCCGTCCACGAGGAGCTCGGCATCCGCACCCAGGCGTGGAGCCCGCTCGCGCGGATGGAGTCCCTGACCGGTGGCCCGATCGACGCGGCCGCGCAGGCCCACGGGGTCAGCGCCACCCAGGTCGTGCTGCGCTGGCACGTCGAGCGGGGGGTCCTGCCGCTGCCCAAGTCGAGCCAGGTCGAGCGGCAGCGCGCCAATCTCGACATCTTCGACGTCGCGCTGACCGCGGACGAGGTGGCGGCGATCACCGCCCTCGGGCGCCCGGACGGCCGCCTCTTCGACGGTGACCCGGAGACCCACGAGGAGCAGTGACCCGCGCGGGGCCGCACGTACGCGCGCCCGGGCCCGCGCCGCGGACGAGCTCCGCTCAGTCGAGCAGGCGGTCGATCCACTCGACGATGTCGGTCGTGACCTCGTCGCGGTTGGTCTCGTTGAGCATCTCGTGGCGCCCACCCGGATAGAGGGTCAACGTCACGTCGGTGACCCCGGCCCTGCGGTACTGCTCGGCCACCGCCGTCGGGCCCTTGCCGTTGTCGCCGACCGGGTCCTGGTCGCCCGAGAGGACGAGGATCGGCAGGTCGTGCGGCACCTTGGCCACGAGGGCATCGCTGTTGATCGCGCGCAGCCCCCCGAGCAGGTCGGCATAGAACCCGGCGGTGAAGACATTGCCGCACCACTCGTCGGCGATGTACTTGTCCACCTCGGCGGGGTCCCGCGACAGCCAGTCGAACTCGGTGCGGTTGGGCTTGAACGCCGCGTTGTACTGCCCGAAGGACAGCGTGTTCATCAGGCCCGAGCGGTGCCGGCGGCCACGGATCCGGCCCTGCAGCGAGGCGATGACCCCACCGACGGCACCGAGAGCGCCTGGGTCCCCGGCCGTCCCCGACAACACGAGACCGGCGAGCTCACGCCCGGCCGGCTCCGCGGCATACGCACGGGAGAGGAAGGAGCCCATGCTGTGCCCGAAGAGCACGACGGGCAGCCCCGGCTGCTCGGCCCGGATGGTCTCGGTGATGCTCACGAGGTCGCCGACCGCGGTGGCCCAGCCGTCCTTGTCGGCGAAGTAGCCCTCCTCGTCATGGGTCGAGGCGGTGCCCTTGTGACCGCGGTGGTCACCGGCATACACGGCGAAGCCGGCGGCGGTGAGCGCCTCGGCGAAGCGGCCGTAGCGGTCGGAGTGCTCGGCCATGCCGTGGGCGACCTGGACCGCCGCGCGGGGCGAGCCCTCGGGCAGCCATCGGTTGACGTGGATCGGGGTGCCGTCGGTGGCGCGGACCGCCAGGGTGGAGTGCTGCATGCCGGGAGTTTCGCACGCCGACGCCGACGAGGGCGGCAGATGTGACGGGGCACCTAGGATTCCGGCCATGGCCGAGCCCTTCGATCCCAGCGCGCTGTACTCGGCGGTGGACCTCGGTGGGGTGCTGGCCAATGGCGTGCTCGGCGGGGTGCTCGCGCGGCAGTTGAAGTTCGACCCGGTCGGCTTCGTCGTCCTCGCCGTGCTCTCCGGCCTCGGCGGCGGTGTCCTGCGCGACACCCTCCTCCAGAACGGGCCGCCCGTCGCGCTTACCAACCTCGCCTACCTCTCGACGGCTCTCATCGGCGCGCTCATCGCCTTCACCGTGGACCTGCGCGGCAAGTACGCCCGCCGCGGCCTGCTCGTCGCCGATGCCCTCGCCCTCGGCGCCTGGTCGGCCACCGGCACGTCGAAGGCCCTGTCCCTGGGCCTGCCCTGGCTCTCGGCGATCTTCCTCGGCATCGTCACCGCGGTCGGCGGCGGCATGATCCGCGACGTCGTGGTGCGCGAGGTGCCCAAGGTGTTCTATCCCGGCACCCTCTATGCCACGGTCGCGCTGCTCGCGAGCGTCGTCATGGCGGTGGCGTTCAGTGTCGGCGCGCCGACGCTGGGGATGGGGGGCTCGATCGTCGTCGCCGCCGTCGTGGCGCTCGCTTCCCGTCGCTGGGGGTGGTCGCTGCCGGACCCGACCGACCTCCGCGTCCGTATGCCGTTGCCGCGCCTCCCGTGGAGCTCGCGGACTCCCGACGTGGGCGCCGACGTGGGCCTCGACCCGGCAGCGGATCGGCCCGTGTCATGACAGGGCGCCCGGTGCACTCGATCGCCGAGCTGCAGGCGGTCATCGAGGCGACCTTCGGCGCCCGCGACGCGGCACGCGGCGTGCCCTCGACGGTGGCCTGGATCGCCGAGGAGGTCGGGGAGCTGGCGCAGGCGGTGCGCAAGGGGACGCGGGCGGAGCAGGTGCACGAGTTCGGGGACGTGTTGGCGTGGGTGGCCTCGCTCGCGAACCAGCTGGACATCGACCTCACCGAGGCGGTCCAGCGGTATGCCGCGGGCTGCCCGCGCTGCGCCGGCATCCCCTGCCACTGCCCCTGACCGCCTGGCCCTGCGCCGCTGTCTCTGACCGTCTGGCCCTGACCCGCTGCCCCCGCCTGTCTGCCCCTGCCTGTCTGCCCCTGAGCGACTCCCCGCCGCCCCGTTCTGCAGTCGAGTGGGCACCTGTTGTCGCTTCAGCGGGTGTCAGGGCGACAACGAGTGCCCACTCGACTCGTGGAGGCAGGAGTCGGGCAGGGCGCACGGCAGCGAGGGGTGCGTCACTCGCGGAGCAGGGCTCGAATTGTCTCGATCGTGTCGGCTTCGCTCGCGGCCTTGTCCGGCCGGTAGCCCTTGACGCGGGCGAAGCGCAGCGCCACGCCCCCCGGGTAGCGCGACGAGCGCTGCACCCCGTCCACAGCGATCTCGACGACGATCTCCGGCCGCAGCCACACCACGCCGGGAGTCTCGCGGACGGCATACGAGAGGAAGGTCTGGGTCTGCCAGCGGAGGAGCTCGTCGGTGAGCCCCTTGAAGGTCTTGCCCACCATGACGAACCCGCCGTCGGGGTCGCGCGCGCCGAGGTGGAGGTTGGAGAGCCAGCCGGTGCGTCGGCCGTAGCCCCACTCGGCGGCGAGGACGACGAGGTCGTAGGTGTGGACCGGCTTGACCTTGACCCAGGCCTTGCCCCGGCGTCCCGCGGCGTAGGTCGAGTCCACGCCCTTGACGAGGACACCTTCGTGCCCGGCGGCGAGGGCGTCCTCGAGGACCTGCGCGGCCTCGGTGGCGTCCTCGGTGACCGTGCCGGCGATGACGTGCGCCGAGCCCACGAGGGCGCGCAGCAGCTCGCGGCGCTCGGTGAGCGGCCGGTCGGTGACATCGACCCCGTCGAGCGCGAGCAGGTCGAAGAAGCGCGGGGCCAGGACGTCGGTCCTCTCGTCCTGGCGACCGAAGCGGCTCATCGTCTCCTGGAATGGCCGCGGCGTCCCGCCCTCGTCGAGGAGCAGGGTCTCGCCGTCGAGGATGAAGCCGTCGGCGTCGAGCCCGAGGGCGAAGGTGACGATCTCGGGCATCCGACCGGTGATGTCGGCCAGACTGCGGGTGAAGACGCGGACGTCGGCACGGTTGCGGTGCACCTGGATCCGGGCGCCATCGAGCTTGTGCTCCACCGAGGCCGGCCCGGTGATGGCCAGGGCCTCGGTGACGTCGGCGGCGGTCGAGGCGAGCATGGGCTGCACCGGGACGCCGACGGTCAGGTTGACCGCGGCCAGGGAGGCCGGGTCGCGCAGCGCCATGGCTGCCGTGCGGCCGAGGTCGCCGGTGAGCATGACGGCGCGCCGCACGTGGGCCGCCGGGAGGTCGACGGCGCTGGCGAGGGCGTCGGTGAGCACCCCGTCGAGGGCGCCGGTCCGGACGTCGCCGAGGACGGCGCCGGTGATGAGGTCACGCTCCTCCTCGGTGGCCCGTCCGAGGACCGCGGCGACCAGGCCGGCCCGGGCCGTGCTCGACCCGGCGCCCGAGAGGCCGGCGATGCTATCGAGGGTGTCGTCGACCTCGGCGACCGTGAGGGTGGCGTCCGTGGCGGCCGGCGCAGCCTCGCGGGCCGCGCCCATGGTGCGCCAGCCCAGGCCGATCCGCCCCTGGCGGGGGCGTCCCAGGAGGAGTCCGACGAGGGCCTCGACCTCCTCCGGCGAGGTCCGGCGCAGGAGGGCCGCGAGTGCCTGGACCTTGCCGCGTCGCGCGGACGTGGCCCGCAGCTCGCGCAGGGTCGCGGCCACCTCGCTGAGGGCCAGCGGCCCGGGCACCACCTCGGCCACGTCGTTCACGCGTCCGCCGTGACGTCGCGGTCGAGGACGGCGACGATGCGGAGCACGCCGGCGTCGACGAGCACCTGGAGTCCCTCGAGGACGAGGGCCTGCGAGCGCGGGTGCTCGCCCATGTCCGCGGCGATCGCGTCGTGGAGTGTGGCGACGGGCGTCGGCTCGTCCGCGCGCAGCCACAGGTTGGTCCCGAGCCGGGAGAGCCGACTCGGGACGTAGTCGTGGAGGATGACGGTCTCGCCCTCGCTCGTCACGGCGTCGTCCCAGCCGCACCGGGTGAGGACGGACTCCCAGGTCACGACGTGGGTCGGCGCCTCGGGCAGCTCTCGGACCGACTTGGGGTGGTGCTCCCACTCCGGTGACGTGGCTTCGCGCTCCGCGTCGGGGCGGGTCAGGGAGTCCACGAGGTCCACGCAGTCGGTGATCTCGGCATACCGGAGGGCGAAGGGTCCACCTCCAGTGCACAGGGCGCGGGACAGCCGCGCCAGGGGGTCCGGGAGCGCCGGCAGGGCGGAGGTCTCCGGGATCGTCGCGAGCAGGGCCTCGACGAGCGGGACCAGCTCGAACTCCGGCTCCTGGAGGTCCGGGTCGCGTCGCATGACGACGATCCCGGCCAGGGTCGGCTCTTCCGGCGTGGGGCCGAGCCCGAGGTCGTCGGGGCTCGACTCGTCCTTGCTGTGGGGGCGCGCGGTGTCCGTGATGATCGACAGCGGCTTGGGATAGGGACTGATCCGGTCGTCGGCCTCGATGACGACGGTCTCGTCGGTGACATAGCCCAGGGGGCGGCACAGGACGCCGGCCGCGGTCGTCTTGCCGGTGCCCGAGGGCGCGACGAGGGCCACGGTGCGCCCGTCGGGGCCACAGACCCCCACGGCGTGGAGCATGAGCGCCTCGCCCCGGCGGCGCAGGATCGAGGCCAGCGTGAGGGCTCGCGACACGGTGTAGGGGGCGGCCTGGGCGTCGGTCCCGATGAGGCAGCGCTCGTCGATGGTGAGTCCGGCCTCCTCGAGGACGGCGTCGGTCGGGGCGATGAGGTAGTCCCGTGGTTCCTCGTCGTGACCCGACGCCGACGGCGCGCGCTCACCGAGGACGATCGCCCGTTGCCACAGGTGGCGCAGGCTCTGGGCGACCGGTGCCGGGACCCCGATGAGCCGCACGTGCCAGCGCAGTCCGAGGATGCCGAGGACGAAGTCGTCGACCTCGGCCGCCACCGGCTCGGCTCCTGCGAGCGCCCCGACCATGTGCTCCAGTGTCCCCTAGGCTCTTGTCATGTCCCGACCGCACGTCGCCGCCCTGGTGCACGACGCGTGGAGCCGGCGGGTCTCGGGCCGGTTGCGCGAGCGCGGGTGGGGCACGCGGATCATTGCGCACCAAGGCTACGGCTCGGCCGGATTCGTGCGAGTCCTCGGTCGGGTCGTCATGGATCGCCATGGGCGCAATGGCACCGACGAGCCGCCGCGCAGGGGTGGCCCGACCCTTCGGGACCTCGAGGCGGAGAAGCGCTGGTGGCGTGACTTCATCGGCGCTCCGGCGATGCGGGTCCCGGTGAGCGTGACGATCGGGGACCGGGTGCTCGACACCCGCACCGACGACAGCGGGCTGATCGACCTCACCGTGCGCAGCCCCGGACTGCCCCCGGGCGTGCACAGCGTCCTACTGTCCTCGCCCGATGCCGACGACGTGGCCGCCGAGGTCGTCATCATCGGCGCGACGCAGCGCCTGGGGATCATCAGCGACATCGACGACACGGTGCTGTCCACCTCGCTGCCGCGCCCCCTCGTCGCCGCGTGGAACACCTTCGTCCGGGAGGAGGGCACGCGACGGGCCGTCCCCGGCATGGCCACGCTCTATCGCGAGATCCGCGCCCAGCACCCGGGGCTGCCGGTTCTCTACCTCTCCACCGGCTCCTGGAACATCGCGCCCAACCTGGCTCGCTTCCTGCGCCGCCACGGCTTCCCCTCCGGCCCGATGCTGCTCACCGACTGGGGCCCGACCAACACCGGCTGGTTCCGCTCGGGGCAGCAGCACAAGCGCAGCAGCCTGCACCGGCTCGCGCGGGAGTTCCCGCAGGTGGCGTGGATCCTCGTCGGTGACGACGGCCAGCACGACCCGAAGCTGTATGCCGAGTTCGCCGCAGCCCGTCCCCACCAGGTCAAGGCGATCGCGATCCGTCAGCTCAGCACCGGCGAGCAGGTCCTCTCCCACGGACTCCCCGTGGCCAACGACGACCTCGTCCCGGCACCGACCGAGGACCTGCCGATGCCTGTCGTGCGGGGGGCCGACGGCTACGAGCTGGCCCGACTGCTCCGGCCGATCCTCGGCCTCGGGGCTGGTCCCGGTCCGGGCCGCGGCGGCGGCCCGCGATCGGGCATGGGCACGCACGCGGGGTCCGCCGTCGACGAGCTGGACGACGTCGAGGACGAGCTCGAGGACCCGGACGAGGAGGACGAGGATGCCTGAGCTGCCCGAGGTCCAGGCCCTGGTCGACTTTCTCCAGGGGCGACTGGCCGGCCTGGCCGTCGTCGGGGTCGAGCTGGGCTCGATCTCGGTGCTCAAGACCTTCAACCCGCCACCCCAGGCCCTCTTGGGTGCCCCGGTGACGGGCGTGTCCCGGCACGGCAAGTTCGTCGACATCGACTGTGGCGGCACGCACCTGGTGTTCCACCTCGCGCGCGCCGGCTGGCTGCGCTGGTCCGATGCCCTGCCGCAGACGGTGATCCGGCCGGGCAAGTCCCCGATCGCCCTGCGGGTCAGGCTCGACGACGGCAGCGGCTTCGACCTCACCGAGGCCGGGACGAAGAAGCGGCTCGCGGCATACATCGTCCACGACGTGTCGGAGGTGCCCGGCATCGTCTCCCTCGGGCCCGACCCGCTCGCCGACGCGTTCACCGAGGCGGCGTTCGCGGACCTCCTTGCTGGACAACGGGTGCAGGTGAAGGGCCTGCTGCGCAACCAGAGCGTCATCGCGGGCATCGGCAACGCCTACTCCGACGAGATCCTCCACGTCGCCAAGCTCTCGCCCTTCGCGCTCGCGGCCAGCCTGGACGCGGAGACCGTCGCGCGCCTGTATGCCGCGTTGCGCGTCACGCTGACGCAGGCCGTCGCGGCGGCGTCGGGGAAGCCGGCGGCCGAGCTCAAGGACGCCAAGCGCGCCGGCATGCGGGTGCACGGCCGGACCGGTGAGGTGTGCCCGGAGTGCGGGGACCTCGTGCGGGAGGTGTCCTTCGCGGACTCCTCCCTGCAGTACTGCGCGACCTGCCAGACCGGCGGCAAGCCCCTCGCCGACCGTCGGACGAGCAAGTTCCTCAAGTGAGCACGTCCTTCCCGTCCGGGCCGCGGACGGGGTGAAGCCCGGGGTTCGCGCCAAGCGGACCGGCCGATGCCCTAGCGTGGCCCCGTGGGTCGACACTCAGCGGCCTCGGGTGCTTCACGCCGTGAGCGGCGCGCCGGGGCAGGATCGGGTGCCCGCGGCCGGCGACCCGCACCGCGCTGGCCGCCCAGGCGGTCCAGGGGGCCCTGGGGAAGATGAACCCGACGTCGTCGGCCAGCCTGTGGGTGTTCTCGAGCAACCAGCGGCTCGGCGGCGTCGACTACCGCGAGCTGCTGCCGATGGCCATCCTGGGCTCGGCGACCGACCCGGCGTCGCAGGCCGCCGCGATGAAGAGTGCGACCGATCGGCTGCCGACCCTGCTGCAGGGGGACACCGGCCTCTACGACACGGCAAGAACGACGACCCCACGGGCGGGATATCCGAGGACGAGCTCGTCGCGAAGCTGCAGGCGGCGCAGGACCCGGCCGCCCCGGTCCGGCTCATGCTGCTGGGCATCGGGGAGGGCCCGGACCAGGCCGTGCTCTCGCGCATCGCGACCACGACCGGCGGCACCGCCAGCGTCGCCACCGGCCCCACCCAGATCGTCGGCCTCTTCGCCGACGCGGTGTGGAGCGTGACGCCGGGGGCCTACCAGTAGGCGACGATCGGTTTCGATCGGGGACTATCCCGATGTATTGCTTTGGTCCTAGACAGCCGTAGATCGTGCGATAGCCTGCCGGCGTGGACCCGATCCGGAACCCGTACGCCCCCGGCGCCGGCCAGCGCCCCCCGGAGCTCGCCGGCCGGGACGAGCAGCTCGACGCCTTCGACATCGTCCTCGAGCGGGTGCCCCGGGGTCGGCCGGAGCGCTCGATCGTGCTCACCGGCCTGCGCGGAGTCGGCAAGACCGTCCTGCTCAACGCGCTGCGCTCGGCCGCGGTGCGGGCCGGCTGGGGCACCGGCAAGCTCGAGGCGCGCCCGGAGCAGTCGCTGCGCCGGCCCCTGGCCTCGGCCCTGCACCAGGCCGTGCGCGAGCTCGGTCAGGCCGGCGGTGGCCACGAGCACGTCCTCGGAGTGGTGAAGTCCTTCGCCCAGAAGGATTCGGCATCGACCAAGGTGCGGGACCGGTGGAACCCGGGCATCGCCGCCCCCGCTGTGCCCGGACGCGCGGACTCCGGCGACATCGAGATCGACCTCGTCGAGCTGCTCACCGATGTCGGTGGGTATGCCGCGGACACCGGTCGAGGGATCGCGGTCTTCATCGACGAGATGCAGGACCTCGGCCCGGACGACGTGTCCGCGCTGTGCGCCGCGTGCCACGAGCTCTCGCAGTCGCGACTGCCGGTCATCATCGTCGGCGCCGGCCTGCCCCACCTGCCGGCCGTGCTGTCCGCGTCGAAGTCGTACTCGGAGAGGCTGTTCCGCTATTCGCGGATCGATCGGCTGGATCGCTCGGCGGCCGACGCGGCACTGGTGGTGCCCGCGGAGGAGGAGGGTGCGGCATACGCGCCGGAGGCCCTGACGGCGATGTATGCGGCGACCGGCGGCTATCCCTACTTCCTCCAGGCCTATGGAAAGGCGGTGTGGGACAAGGCAACCGGGACCGTCATCACGGCCGAGGACGTGGCGGTGGCCGCCCCGGAGGCCGAGTCGGAGCTGGCGGTCGGCTTCTTCGGGTCACGCTACGAGCGGGCGACGCCGGGGGAGCGGGAGTACCTCAAGGCGATGGCCGAGGTTGGGGCCGGGCTGGCCGCCCGCGACCCGGGTGGCGCGCCGGACCTGGTGCCCGAGGCGGTCCCGACGGCCGAGGTCGCGCGAGTACTGGGCAAGAAGCCGCAGTCGCTCTCTCCCGCCCGGGACGCCCTGCTCAAGAAGGGCCTGATCTTCTCGGGCGAGCGGGGGCAGATCGCGTTCACCGTGCCCCACTTCGGCAAGTACCTGCGCGACCACACGTAGCGAGATCAGGCGTGTCAACGGCGAGCGATTTTGAGACTTACCCGGGAGTACGAGACGGCGTGAGACAGATCGCCGCTCCAGCGGCGGACTTTGAGACACCAGCCGCGGAGTTTGAGACAGCTTCTCCGGTCACATCCCTATCTGGCGGTTGATCGCGGTCGCATCCCGGGCAAGGAGGAGTTCTCGGAGTCGATCCGCTACTTCCGGCGTCGTATCGAGGTGACCGGCGTGGGGCTGCACCTGGGATCCCCGGTGACGGCTGCCCAGCTGCGTGACGGCGGCTTCGACGAGGTCGTCGTGGCGACGGGAGTCGAGCCGCGCGTGCCGTCGATCCCGGGTGTGGACCACCCGTCGGTCATGACCTATGCCGGCGCGAGCTGTGCTTCGGAGCCTGGCTGCAACTCGACCCGTCTTTCACTCCGAGGCTGACTTCCAGTTCGCGTTCGCGTGGGAGGCCAAGCGGCAACGGCCAGACTTGGAGGTGCGGCTCGAGACTCACCCCGAGCCAGCAGTCCGTCTCGATCTGGAGCTGATCACGCCCGCGGGAGACCGTGGGGTCGCAGTCGAACTGAAGTACATGACTCGGCTCTGGGCGGGGACGGATCGCAGCGAATCCTTCGCACTGAAGAACCATGGAGCCTCGGACCTGCGCGGCTACGACGTCGTCAAGGACATCCACCGCGTGGAACGCTTCACACTCAATCGGCCAGGGTGGACAGGGCTGGTGGTTGTCCTGACCAACGACGCCAGTTACTGGCGGCCACGCACCCACGGCCGGATCACCAATGCCGACGCCTTCCGGCTCGGCGAAGGCGCCGTTCTGGAGGGCTCTCGCGCCTAGGGGCCCAACACCGGCGGCACCTCTCGCGGCAGAGAAGCGGCACTCGACCTGCGTGGCTCATATCCGCTGACGTGGACCGACTACTCGACCGACCCACGGTTCGCGCACGCGGCCGCGCTCGGTCACGCCCTGGCCCGCACCGGGCTGGTCGTCGCCACCGGCGGTGGCCCGGGCGCGATGGAGGCCGCGAACCTCGGGGCGCTGGCCCCCACCGCCGACGCCCTCGCCGACGCCCTCGAGGCGCTCCTTGCGGTGCCGTCGTTCCGGCCCGACGTGCGCGCCTGGGCCGCCCTCGCTCTCGACGTCCGCGAGCGCCTGGGCGTGCCGCCGGCTGGGGCCGCGCCCCGCAGCATCGGCATCCCGACGTGGTTCTACGGCCACGAACCGCCGAACGTGTTCTGCGACGGCATCGCGAAGTTCTTCTCCAACGCCATCCGCGAGGACGGCCTGCTCGCCCGGTGCATCGCCGGGGTCGTGGTGCTGGAGGGCGCTGCCGACACGGTGCAGGAGGTGTTCCAGGCCGCGACCCGGTTGTACTACGGGGTCGAGCCGACGGACGGTGCGCCGCTGCCGCAGCTCGTGCTCGTGGGGCGCCGGCACTGGAGCGAGACGGTCCCGGTGTGGCCGGCACTGACCGCGCTCGCCGCCGGACGCCCGATGGCCGAGCGGGTGCACCTCGTCGACGACGTGTCCGAGGCCGCCGCGGTGCTCATGGGAGGCGCGGGTCGACCGGCACCGGGCCCTCGGCCCTCCCCCGCATCGCCATCAGCGTGAGCGGGACGACGAAGCCCATCGGCGCGAGGTAGAAGAGCTGCCACCACGGGCTCTGCCCGGCGTCGCGCAGCCGCCGCGTCCCGACGGCGAGCAGGGGGACGGTACAGAGGACGAGGACGGCGGCCCCCAGGCGTTCGTCGAGTGCGGCCAGGGCTCCCGCGACGACCAGGACGGCGAGGAACGCGAACCAGAACTCCGACCGGCTCGCGCGGCCCTCGAAGTCGCCCCACCCGGAGACCCCGCGGCGCACCGCCTCGGCGAAGGACACCTCCGGCGCCGGGGCGCCGTCGGCGGCGGGCTCGGCTCCCGGCCCGGTCAGCATCCCGGGGTCGACCTCCAGGGCGGCCGCCAGGGCGCGCGCCGTCGCGCGCCCGGGCGGGCGGCCGCCCTCGATCCGCTGGATGGTCCGCACGCTCACGCCGCTGGCGTCGGCCAGGTCCTCCTGGCTCCAGCCGCGCTGCGTCCGCAGCTCTCGAAGACTCACCCGCCCAGTCTCGCCCGGTAGGCCGGTCGGCACCACGACACTGACCCGCCACCTGCCCGCCAAGGGGCCGTCGCGAACCCCGGCCGTGGCGTCAGGGCCGGGTCAGCAGGACGATGCCGAGGCACATCTCGTCGGTGGGGCCCTCGCCCCAGACGACGTAGCGCTCCCGCTGCCCGGCGAACGAGGGCAGCACGTCGCGCAGCGACTGGTCGTGGCGGCAGCTGACGGTGATCTCGTCACCGGCAGCGACCTCCACGGGCTTCTCGAGGGGGATGCTGCCCTGGTCGTCGAAGTCCCAGTTCGCGATGTCGAGCACCCGCCGGGCCGCCGCGCTGCCCTTGGCGACGTCGACGGTGATGGCCCGCCCGAGCAGGTGCATGTGCCCGGCGACGGCCCGGATGGTGCCGGGCTCGCGGATGGTCCGGGTGCAGCTCTGCACGGGGCCGGGGGCGACCGGGCCGCAGAGCCAGTGAAGCATGTCGGCGGTCGCCCGGCGCTCGTCGAACCGGCGGGAGACGTCGGCCACCGAGACCGCCCGGCTGCACAGCCCTGCCATGCGGTTGTCGCGGCAGGGCAGCTCGACGGGGGCCGGAAGGAGCATCGTGTCGAGGGCCTTCTTGGTGCTCCCGGCCGCCTCGGACAGCCGGAGCCGGACCGTGCTCCGGTCGGTGCCGCTGCCTGCGAGGAGGTTGTAGTTGAGCCGACGGTGAACGTCTTCAGCCGGCACGCAGCGCGCACGACCCTGTCGCAGTGAGGTACCCAAGCAGGACTGCTGTCGGGATCCACAACTGCTCCGGCTCATGCGGTTCGACCACCGCTCCCGCGCGCGCCAAAGAGCGCCGGACCGGTGTGTTGTCCCGACTGACGGTGAAGAGGAGGAAGGCCACCCCCGCCTCGGCAGCGCTCTCGGCGACAGCCGCCAGCAAGGTCCGGCCGACCCCACGGCGCTGATGCGAGTCCACCACTTCGAGGGCGACGTCGGCACGGTGGGGCTTGGCGGCATACCGGATCCATCGTCCGATGCCGACCGGGCGACCATCGACCGAGGCCAGGAAGGCCTCGTGCCAGCCCTTCTCGTGTGCGGTCAGGTGGGTGACCATCGACGGTCCCAGGCGCGGGACCGGGGTGTGGAACCGGCTCAACCGGGATCGTGCCGAAAGCCCTGCGAAGACCTCGAGCAGAGGGCCGGTCTCCCCGGGTTGCAGGGATCGAATGGCCGAGTTGTTGGGCTGGGCGACGCTCATGGGCTTCCTCCTGGAGATGATGAGGAGGAGCCTTCGCGCCAGGCCTGTCGCCCGCCTGTCACGGACCTGACGCCGGCGGCGCGGACTGCACGCACCCATTGGCGCACTGAGCCGGCCGCTCGCGGTGCTCGGCCTCGGTCCCAGGACGCTCCACAGTCCCGCCGTGTGGAGCACGAGCCGATGCGATCGACTCAGAAGGGTGGGCCGTCCCAGTCCGGGAGGTGGGTGCAGATGTCGACGGTGGTGCGGCAGCCGGGGGTGGTGAGTTGGTGGTGGACGCGGCGCCGGCTGAAGGGGAGGCCGGCGATCGTGACCAGGGGTGTGCCGTTGAGTGCACGGAGCTCGGCTTGTTCGCGGGCGTGCCAGGCGGTGCCTTCGGTGCGGGTGAGGGGGCGGTCGAGGGCGTTGTGGTCGAGGAGGGCGCGGGTGTAGTGCTCGACCAAGGGTGAGTGGTCGCGGATGCCTTAGGGGTCGTCGAACTCCACGGTCCGGCTGCGCGCGGGCGCCTCTGGTGGGCTCGGCTGCTCGGGCCCTTGCTGCTCGGGTGGCTGCTGCTCGGGTGGCTGCTGGTCCGTGCCCTTCTCCTCGGCCGGCGGCTGCTCGGGGCCGGCCGGGGCGTTGAGTGGGGTGCGGGTGGTCGCGAGGTGGTCTATGGGTGCGGTGGTGTGGTGCTGCCCGTCGGGGGCCCACCAGTGGGTGGTGCCGTCGGGGTCGAGGTGGACGCGCCAGCCGGGGCGTTGCTTGAGGCGGTGGTGGCGTCGGCAGAGTGCGATGAGGTTGTCGGGGGCGGTGGGGCCGGTCGGCCAGGGGCGGACGTGGTCGAGGTCGCAGAACCGGTAGGCGATGGTGCAGCCGGGGAAGCGGCACCCTGCGTCGCGCAGGCCGATCTGTGCCCGCAGCCGGGTGCTGGGTCGGTAGCGCTCTTCGACGCCGGTGGGCTCGCCGGTGGGGGTGGTCAGTGCGGCGCCGGTGTCGGGGTGGCAGGTGATCGGTGCCGCGAGCACGGCGGAGCCGTCGGTGAGCGCGGCGGCCAACCAGCGCGCGGGGATGGTGCAGGAGCCGGTGCCGCCGAACCCGGAGAGCTCGACCACTCCCTCACCCTCACCGATCAACGGCAATGCCGGCGCGGTGGTGGGGGCGGCGATGGCGGGGTGGAGGTGGATGACGGTGGTGACCTGGCCGAGGAGGAGTTGCATGTGGGCGTCGGCGCGGGCCTGGGTGAGGGTGTCGGTGCCGCCGTCGGCGTGGATGCGGCGGGCGAGGGTGTCGATGGCGTCCCAGGCGCGGCGGGCGTCCTCGACCGGGTAGCAGCCTTCCCACGCGTCCAGGCTGGAGGACTCCACGCGCCGGGTCAGGCCCCGCCGGGCCCGTTCGCGCTCGGCACGGACCCGGGCGAGGGAGGCATCAACGCGGGTGAGGGTGGACGCGGCCCGGCGCCGCAACGGGCCCGCGCTCTCGCGCCACCCCCCGACCTGCTCGGCCCGGGCGACCAGTTCGGCGACCACGGTGGCGGCGACCGCGGCGGGGGCGTCGTCGAGCTCTTCAGCGACGACGCGGGCGCGGAACCCGTCGAGGCGACCGGCGGCCATCTCCTCAAGAAGTTGCGGGGTGCGGGTCACCAGGCTCACCGCCCGAGACAGGCGGGAGGCGGCCACGTGCACCGACACCCCGAGACGGGGCGCGACCAGCTCGGGGGCGTCCATCTCCTGGTGCCCCACCACGTGGTGGACCTCACGGGTGGTGCCGTCCTCCTCGGGGAGGAGCTCGATGGCGCCGGCCTGCGCCAGCAACTCTGCTTCACAGGCATCCAGGACATTCCTTGCCGCCTGCAGCGCGCTCACCGCGTCGAGGACCTCACCCAAACCCAACCGTCCACGACCAGCCCGCGCGGCGGCATACGCGCCCGCGGCGGCGGCGGTGAGGGGGTGGAGGTCCATACCCCACATCATACTCGAACACCTGTTCGAGACGCAAGGGTTTCACCCCAGCAAGAATCGGGAATTTGCCTGTGGGACAGGTGATTCGAACAAAACCTCGGTGACGTTGGCGCCAAGCCACGAGCCACTGACAGGATGGGCCCATGTCGGTGCTCGACCACGCCATCTGGTGGCACGTCTATCCGCTCGGCTTCGTCGGGGCGCCCATCCGACCGGACTCCGAGGTCCCTGAGGCGGCGCCCGCACCACCGACCCCGGGTGACCTCACGGCCTGGCTCGACTACGCCGTCGGCCTCGGCGCCAACGGGCTCCAGCTGGGCCCGATCTTCACCTCGACCAGCCACGGCTACGACACCACCGACCACTTGAGCATCGATCCGCGCCTGGGTGGCGACGTCATGTTCGACGCGCTCGTGGCCGGCTGTCGGGCCCGCGGCGTCCTCCTCATGCTCGACGGTGTCTTCAACCACGTCGGTGCCGCGCATCCACTCGTCCAGCGCGCCCTCGCCGAGGGCCCCGACGGGGAGCTCGCCGGCCTCTTCCGCCTCCACTGGGACGACGAGGGCGGCCGCTCCGCGGGGTGGGAGGGACACCACGACCTCGTCGAGGTCAACCACGCCGACCCCCGGGCCCTCGACCTCGTCGCCGGCATCATGGAGCACTGGCTGGGTCGCGGCATCGCCGGGTGGCGACTCGACGTCGCGTATGCCGTGCCGCTCGCCTTCTGGCGGGCGGTCACCGAACGGGTGCGGACGGCATACCCGGAGGCCGTCTTCGTCGGCGAGGTGATCCACGGCGACTACACCGCCTTCGTCACCGAGGGAGGCCTGGACTCGGTCACCGAGTACGAACTGTGGAAGGCGACGTGGAGCTCGCTCGTCGACCACAACCCGTGGGAGCTCGGCCACACCCTCGAGCGGCACGACGCGCTCATGGCGACCTTCCTGCCGATGACCTTCGTCGGAAACCACGACGTCACCCGCATCGCCACCACGGTCGGCGACGCCGGCGCGGTCGTCGCGCTCACGCTGCTCATGACCGTCGGCGGCACCCCCTCGCTCTACTACGGCGACGAGCAGGCCTTCCGCGGCGAGAAGACCGAGCGCCTCGGCGGTGACGACGAGGTGCGGCCCGCGTTCCCTCCGGCCCCCGACTCCCTCATGGCGGAGGGCTGGTGGATGTATCGCGTGCACCAGGAGCTGATTGCGTTGCGCCGCAGGCATTCCTGGCTCCAGCGGGCACGCACGACAGTGCTCGCCAAGGAGGGCACCACGATTCGCTACGAGTCGACCGGGCCAGGGCCGGACGAGCGCATCACCGTGACTCTCGACCTGGGCACGCACCCGTCGGCCAAGGTCGAAGGCCCCACCGGCGAGCAGCTCTTCGCCCATCCCGGTGCCTGAGCCGAGACGACCTCATCACGAACTAGAGCACGTCAGGGTCCAGTCCGGTCGTGAGACCGTCGTGGGCGGCGACCAGGTCGAGCAGGTGCGCGACCTTGGGCAGCTCGCGCGTCATGAAGTACTCCGCCGCGGCCCGCTTGCCCGCGTGGAGCGCGTCGTCACCCTCGCGGGCCACCAGCCACTGCTCGACCCACAGCCACGCGATGACGAGGTGCCCCATGGCCTCGAGGTATGCCGTGGCCTCGGCCATCACCCGCGCCCCGCCTTCCGGGTCGCTCGCCGTCACCCCGCCGACCGAGCCGCTCACCTCGACGAGGCGAGAGGTCATCGCGAGGAGGTCAGCGGCATACCGCTGGCCCACGCTGACCACGGACTCGGGGCCGGCGACCGCCTGCGCCCGCTCGGCGGTGGCGGTGATCCGCGTGACGAGCATCCCGAGGGCGCGCCCGCCGTCGAGGAGCACCTTGCGGCCGAGCAGGTCCAGGCCCTGGATGCCGTGCGTGCCCTCGTGGATGGCGTTGAGCCGGTTGTCGCGGTAGTGCTGCTCGACGCTGTGGTCGCGCGTGTATCCCGCCCCACCCAGCACCTGGATGGCGAGCGAGTTCGCCTCGAGGCACCACTGGGCCGGCCAGCTCTTGGCGATCGGCGTGAGCAGGCCGGTGAGGGCGGCGGCCTCCGCGGCGGCCTCGCCGTCGAGCGAGTGCGCGTCGTCGATGAGCCGCGAGCAGTAGAACATGAGCGCCAGCGCGCCCTCGACGTAGGACTTCTGGGCGAGGAGCATCCGCCGGACATCGGGGTGCTCGGTGATCGGCACCTGCGGGTCGGCCGGCGACTGGCCCGCCCGGCGACCCTGCAGGCGCGCGCGGGCGTAGGCGAGGGACTCGAGGTAGCCGGCGTAGCCCACGGCCGTGCCGGCGATGCCGACCCCGAGCCGGGCCTCGTTCATCATCGAGAACATGATCGGCAGGCCCTGGCCGACCGAGCCGACGAGGTGACCGACCGCGCCGGGCGCGCCTCCCGGTGTGTGGGCGCCGTCGCCGAGGACCGGGGCGGTGTTGACGGTGCCCCGTGAGCCCATCTTGTGGTTGATGCCGGCGAGGACGACGTCATTGCGCTCACCGAGCGAACCGTTCTGTGCGACAAGGTACTTCGGCACGATGAACAGCGAGATGCCCCTCGTGCCCGGGGCGGCGTCGGGCGTGCGGGCGAGGACGAGGTGGACGATGTTCTCGCTCAGCTCGTGGTCGCCGCCGGAGATCCATATCTTGCGCCCGAAGAGTCGGTACGTCCCGTCGTCCTGCGGGATCGCGCGGGTCTGGAGGTCGGCGAGGTTGGAGCCGGCGTCCGGCTCGGAGAGGGCCATCGTCCCGGTGAAGCGGCCTTCGGCCAGCGGCTCGGCGAAGAGGCGACGCTGCTCGTCGGTGCCGTGGGTGCGGATGAGGTTGCCCGCCGCCATGCTCAGCAGCGAGTAGGCCGCCGTCGCCGTGTTCGCCGCGTGGAACCACGCCATGCACGCCGACCCGATCGAGAGTGGCAGGCCGCCACCGCCGTCCTCCTCGGGCAGGCCGGCCATGAGGAAGCCGGCGTCGGCGAAGGCCCGGACTGCGGTGCCGACCTCGGGGATGAGGGTGACGCTCGTGCCGTCGAAGCGCGGCTCCTGCAGGTCGTTGGCGCGGTGGTGGGGGGCGTACTTCTCACGGGCCAGGGTCTCGGCGAGCTCGAGCACGGACGCGAAGGTCTCCCGCGAGTGGGATGCGAAGGCCGGACGCTCGAGCAGCTCCTGCGTCCGCAGCCAGTCGAAGAGGAGGAAGTCGACGTCCCGGGCCGAGAGGATGCTCACCGTCATACCCGTTAGTTTGATGGACATGAGCCGCGTCGCCCCTGCTGCCCCCTCGGGTCGGCTCTCGGTCGCGCTGGGCACCCTCGAGCCGCTCTTCCGTCGGCTGGACCGGCTGGCCGGTGGCCGCCATGCAGCCCACCGGATCCCGGAGGCGACGCTGTTCTACTTCCGGTGGCGGGCTCGCCTCGGCTGGTGGTGGGCCTACTCGCGCCTGTCGCTGTTCGCGATCGTCTTCCCGGTCGTCGCGATCGCGACCTGCCTCGTCCCGGGCCTGTATCCCTGGTGGATGGTCATCGAGCAGGTCGCCTTCAGCGCCGTCCTGCTCCTCATCCGGTGGATCCTCACCCGCCCCGTCGTCAAGGCGGCCTACCGGCGACCCGGTCAGGCGGTCTCGTCGGAGGCGCCGGAGCCGGGCTGAACCGTCCACGACGGCGGCTCGTCACCGCCGGCCTCCTCGTCCGCCTCGGCGTCGGCGAAGGTGGCATGCACCTTGCCGGCGGCGTGGTGGGACGGCGCGTACACGGCATACACCTTGAGGTCCTCCTCGCCGGTGTTGACGACGTCGTGCCACGTGCCGGCCGGGACCTGGATGCTCCAGCCGTCGCCGACCTCCTGGGAGAACGGCAGGTCGTCCTCGGCCGGGCCCATGACGCAGCGGCCCTGACCGGCGTCGATGCGCAGGAACTGGTCGGTCTCCGGGTGCACCTCGAGCCCGATCGACTCACCGGGTGCGATCGACATGAGCGTCACCTGGAGGTACTTCCCGGTCCACGCCACCGTGCGGTAGTTCTCGTTCTCGACCGTCGCTGTCTCGATGTCGAAGGCATTGGGCTGGGGGCCGTTGTCGGTGATCTCCATGCCAGTGAGTATGCCGTGCGCTCGCCTGCGCGGGGAGGTTGCCGCCGCTCCTAGGCTGGGCTCCATGACACGCGTGCGTTGGGGGATCGCCGGTCCGGGCAAGCAGGCGGCGGCCATGGACGCCGACTTCGGCAGGGTCACCACGGGCGAGCTCGTCGCCGTCGGGTCCCGTTCCCAGGAGCGGGCCGACGAGTTCGCCGGGGCCCACGGCATACCGCGGGCCCACGGCTCGTATGCCGACCTGGCGGCCGATCCCGGCGTCGACGCGATCTACATCGCGACCCCGCACCCGCAGCACACCGACATCGCCCTCGAGGCGATCGCCGCCGGCAAGGCGATCCTCGTCGAGAAGGCCTTCACCGCCTCCGTCGAGGACACCGAGCGGATCATCGAGGCCGCGCGCACCGCCGGGGTGTTCGCGATGGAGGCGATGTGGACGCGCTTCAACCCGGGGGTGGTCCGCCTCCGCGAGCTCATCGCCCAGGGGGCGATCGGTGAGGTGCGTGGCGTCCACGGTGACCTCACGGCCTTCCGGGAGTTCGTGCCCACCGACCGGCTCTTCGACCCCGCGCTCGGGGGCGGCGCCGTGCTCGACCTCGGGGTCTACGTCCTGTCCTTCGCGCAGCACCTCCTCGGCGTGCCGGACGTCGTCCATGCCGTCGGAGGCACCTTCGCCACCGGGGTGGAGAGCGACTTCTCGGTCCTGCTCGGCTACGCCGACGGCCGCTCGGCCACCCTCTCCGGCGGCTTCACGACCTACGGACCCGGGCGGATGATGGTCCTGGGCACGCAGGGCTGGATCGACCTGCACCCCCGCTTCCACCGGGCCCCCGCGCTGACCGTGTGGCGGGGCCGTGAGCGCATCGCCGACGAGGAGTTCGCCTTCGGCTTCGAGCACGAGGTCGACCACGTGGGGGAGTGCCTCGCGGCCGGCCTGAGCGAGAGCCCGGTCATGCCGCTGGCGGACACGCTCGCCGTGCAGCGGCTCATGGCCGACGTGCTCTCCCGGGTGCGAGGCCGCTGACCCCGCACTAGCGTGGGCGGGGCCGTCGAGATCGTCGGTGATGCAGGAGGCCGTCGGGGGCGGCCAGCGCCATGACTGACCGCCCCGTCCCGTCGACCCGAGCCAGAGAGAGCCGTTCGTGCCCGCTGACGCACCGCCCGTGGTGGCCCCGCACCGGGGGCTGCGGCGTGCGCTGGCACCCTTCCGGCACGCGGCCTACCGGCGGCTCGCGGTCGCCCTCGTCTTCTCGACCTTCGCCAGTGGGGTCTGGGCGGTCGCCATCGTCTGGGACGTCATCCGGATCGGCGGCGGACCGGGTCAGCTCTCCGTCGTCGCGGCCGCCGGCACCCTCGGCGTGCTCATCCCGGCCCTGCTCGGTGGGGTCGTCGCCGACCGGGTCCCCCAGAAGCTGGTGCTGCTCTGCGTGGCCGGTGCCGAGACGGTGGGGATGGCGCTCGCCGCGGTCCTGGCCGCCGGCGATCGCACCGGGGTGGTGTCGCTGGCCGCGATCAGCTTCGTGCTCGGCGTGGCGATGGCCTTCTACTACCCGGCCTACTCGGCCTGGCTGCCCGCCCTGGTCCCGGCCGAGGAGCTCCAGGCCGTCAACGGCTTCGAGGGCATGGTGCGCCCCGGCGTCCACCAGGCGATCGGCCCGGCCGTCGCGGGAGCAGTGGTCGCCGCACTCAACCCGGCGGCGGCCATGACGGTCGCGGCCGTGGCCTCCGGGCTCGGGCTGCTGGCCCTGACGAGCGTGCCCCGGACCGCGCTGCGGCGCGCCGTCGACGGCGGGCACACGGTCTCGGCGGTCTTCCGCGACCTGCGCGAGGCCGTCCGCTACCTCTTCAGGACGCCCTGGCTGCTCGCCACGCTGCTCTTCGCCTCGCTCATGATCCTGGTGATGATGGGCCCGCTCGAGGTCCTCATCCCCTTCCTCATCAAGGACACGCTCGGCGGCGGAGCCCGCGACCACTCCTACGTCCTCGCTGCCTTCGGCGTCGGGGGCGCCGCCGGGTCCTTCGCCATGGCGGCCCGCCGCATGCCGCGGCGCTACCTCAGCGTGATGATCCTGCTCTGGGGCCTGGCCTGCCTGCCCTTCGCCCTCATCGCCACGACCCGGCACATCGCCGTGCTCGTCGGGTGCGGCCTCGTCATGGGCGTGATGTTCGGGGCGCCCCAGGTCATCTGGGGCACGCTGCTCCAGCGCCGCGTGCCGCCTGAGCTCCTCGGCCGCGTGTCCTCGCTCGACTTCTTCGTCTCGATCTCGCTCATGCCGGCCTCGATGGCGCTCGCCGGCCCGGTGAGCCACGCGATCGGGCTGCGCAACACCTTCCTCATCGCCGCCTTCGCGCCCCCGGTCTTCGCCGTGGCCGCCGTGCTGCTGGCCCGGCTGCCGGCCGACGAGGTGGCCCACCCCCTCGACGACGTGGCTGGCCCGGCCCAGGCCCGAGCGGCGTCTGCCTAGACCGCCGGCGTGTCCGCGGACAGCCAGGTGACGCCGCGGTAATCGAAGCCCTCGCAGGCCGCCCGCAACGAGCCGAAGACGGTCGACTCGTTGCGCACGAAGAGCCCGTCGCTGGTGTCGTGCCCGGAGGCGATGACGGTGGTCGACGCGCCGGGGCGCCGGACCAGGGTCGTCGGCAGCTCCGCCGTGTTCGAGGCACCCTCGGTGAGGAAGAGGACGATGTCCGCCGGTCGCGGCGCCGGGCGTGCGGTCGCGTGGATCACGAAGCGGCGGATCTCGCGCAGCGGCAAGTGCACGGCGACGTCGAGCTGGGCTGCGCCGAAGCCACGCTGGCGCCGCTTGGCCTGCCAGCGCTTCGAGGTCGCCGTCACGAACTCCACCGCGCCTGAGTGCTTCTCGTAGACCGCACCCAGGGTCACCGCCAGGCCGCTCGGCAGCGCCAGCCGCCCGCGCAGGATGCCCTGGGTGTCGGGGTCCGGCGTGAAGACCGCCGTGGGCCTGACCTCGACGCCGAGGCGGTGGTGCGTGCTCTGCGCCGAGGACGCGAGGCCACGCGGCTGCATCGGGGGCACGGGCGTGCCCGCCGCACTGGGAGCGACCGGGCGCCGCACCGCAGGGGTGAGGTCCAGCCCATTGCTCGGCCGGTCGAACCGCTCCGAGAGGAAGGCCTGCTGCAGCCGCAGCTCCCGGTCGTCGTGCTCGGCCTCCGCGCGGGCGACGTCCCGTGTCACCTGGTGGAGCAGGCGCAGCTGCTCGACGATCAACCGGTGCCCTTCCGCGCTCTGGGCGGCCGAGCCGCTGTTGCGGTAGGCCACGAGGGTGTCCGGGAGGTAGCGCTGGAGGATCTGCCCCAGCGTCGGGCTCAGCTCGTGCCCGCTCGGCGGTGCGGCATCGGCGACGGCCCGCGCCAGCAGGACCGCCTCGACCGGCAGGGTCCCGTCGAGCTCGTGGACCAGCCGGACCGCCTCGTGGCCGGCCCGGCGCGGCGGCACCAGGCTCGCGCGGGGCGCGTCGAGGTATGCCGTGAGCTCCGGTGCGCTCCAGCCCGCCGGGTCCACCCGTGGTCGCCGGCGCAGGCCCTCGCCGACACCGACGGCGGCCCGGCCAAGTGCCGTGGAGGTGACCAGGGGCACGGCCGAGCGCACCACCTCGCGGGGGCTGCGCGGCATACGGGCTCCTGGGCGGGAGAGAGGGGTCGGACGCCGGACCCAACGCCCGACGACCGTCCATCATGCCCGACTCCGGCGGGCACTACCCTTGGTGCGGGCGCTCACGACCGAGCGCCGAAGACAGGGGAGGACGACGACGATGAGTGCACCTGCCGGGTGGTACCCGCAGCCCGATGGCCGCCAGCGCTACTGGGACGGGGCCCAGTGGACCGAGCACTTCCACGGTGAGGCCACGCCCGAGGTGCCCTCGGCCGGCGAGGCATCCACGCCGTCGGCCACCGAGGTGCCCGCCGGCGCCCAGGGCTATGGCCAGGGCGACGGCCAGCCGTCCGCTGTCGAGACGACCTATGGCCAGCCCGCCTACGGTCAGCCCGCCTATGGCCAGCCGGGGCAGGCCGGCGCCTACGGCACGCCCCCGGCGAGCACCGGCAAGAGCGGGCTCGGCAAGGGCTGCCTGATCGCCGGCATCATCGGCCTGGTCATCCTCGCCCTGATCGCCGTCCTCGGCGTCATGCTCTTCAACAGGGCCAAGGACGAGGTCGACAAGATCACGACCGCCACGAGCAGCGCGGCGCCGAGCAGCGACCCCGGGCTCCCCTCGCTCGAGCCGGCCTCGCCGTCTCCCGACGAGTCGTCGTCACCGCTCGTGCTGTCCGCGGCGATCGGCAAGGGCTTCGCGCTCGACACCGTCACGGTCGCCGACGGCTGGACCGTCACCAAGATGGACTTCCTCGACATGTACACCATCGACGGCATGACCGCGGTGACGCCGCCGACCGAGGAGTACGTGCTCTTCGACCTCGAGTTCATGAACGGCGAGGAGGTCATCGACACGAGCATGTGCTCGGCCGAGACCGGCAAGACCGAGATCTCCTGCCTGCCGCTGACCAAGGACATCTCCGCCGCGACCGAGGTCCGCGCCAAGAACTCGTTCTGAGCGCGTCGCTGGGCCTGTCCAGCGGCGGCGAGCCTGTCCAGCGGCGGCGCGTCAGCCGCCGCGGGGGAGATTGGCCAGCGTCGCGACGAGCTCCTCGACCCGCAGGTCCTCGGCGTCGGGTGAGAACCCGAGCCGGGTGACGACCAGGTCGGCGGACGGCACGACATAGAGCCGCTGCCCGTCGTGCCCCTGGGCCCAGTAGGTGTCCGCGGGGAGCGTGGGCACGAGCAGGCTGCCATCGGGCAGGGTGTTCGAGCGCCAGCCCAGGGCGTAGGCCTCGTCGTCGGTCCGGTCGACCGCGGTGACCTTCGTCGTCGTCGCCATCCAGTCGGTCGGCAACAGCTGCTGCCCGTCCCACTGACCGTTCTGCAGTGCGAACTGCCCGAGCGCCGTCCAGTCCCGAGGGGTGGCCCACAGGTAGGAGCTGCACACCGGCAGGCCGGTGCCGTCCGGCTCGAGCACGGCCGAGGTGAGGCCGAGCGGCTCGAAGAGCAGACGACGGGGAAAGTCCGCCGGCGACTGCTCGGCGCCGCCCGCTCGCTGCTGGAGGACCGAGCAGAGCAGGTTCGTGGAGCCGGAGGAGTACTGCTGGACCGTCCCCGGGGCGTGGGCGGCGGGCTGGTCGGCGACGTAGCCGGCCATGCTGCCCTCGGTGTAGAGCATTGTCGTGATCGGGGTGCCGAGGTCGTAGGTCTCGTCCCACTCCAGGCCGCTCGTCATGCGCAGCAGGTCCTCGACGGTGATGTCCTTGCGCTGGTCCGTCCAGCTGGGCTGCAACGCCTTGTCCTCCAGGGTCACCTTGCCCTCCTTGACGAGGACGCCGGTGAGCAGGCTGGCCACGCTCTTGGTCATCGACCACCCGAGCTGCGGGGTGTGCTCATCGAAGCCGTCGGCATACCTCTCTGCGACGAGGTGACCGCCACGGGCCACGACGATGCCGCGGGTGCCGAGGGCCTTCTTGGTCGCCGGGTCCAGGTCGTCGCCGAAGGCCCGGTCCACCGCCGCCTGGACATCGGCATCCGCGGTCGGGGCGGGTGCGGCCGTGAACGGGTTCGCGCCGGCCGGGATGGCCGTCACCTGGCCGTACTCGCCCTTCTCCTTGCCGATGACGCAGCCCAAGCCCGGTGTGTACCACGCCTTCTGCTCGGCCAAGAGGCCGAAGACCGACGTCGTGGCCACGCCCCCGTCGGTGCCGAGCTTCTCCACCGAGGTCCGCAGGTAGGGCACGAGCGGGTTCGGCGGGAGGTCGGCGTCGGGGTCGGTCCGCCCGGCGACGAAGGTGACGGCGCAGGCGTTGTGGGCGGCATACCCGGTGCCGGTGAGGAGCAGCGGACGGGCGTACCAGTAGGCCCCGACGAGGGCGAGCAGCACGAGCGCCAGCAGGCCACCGAGGACCCGTCGGACGATGCGGCCGCGACGGCGTGGGCGAGGGAGAGCCTCCATGGAGGCGGAACCTACCCTGTGGTCGGCGCGAGGGCGAGGGCCGCGGCCAGGGCGATCATGACCACCCCGATGGCCACACCGATGACCTGCCAGACACGCGGTCGAGCCAGCCATGGAGCCAGCCGAGCGCCGACCCAGGCGAGCGCGGGGAACCACAGGGTGCTGGCGGTCACCGCCCCGGCCGCGAACAGCCACCGGGTCTCGCCGAAGGAGGTGCTGATGATGCCGAGCATCACCACGGTGTCGAGGTAGACGTGGGGGTTGAGGAAGGTCAGGGCCAAGGCCGTGAGGATGACGTTGCGCCCCGAGGCCGACGCCGCGGCCTGCAGGCCTTGCGGGTGCCGGGCCTCCCACAGCGTCCGCAGGCCGAACCAGAGCAGGTATGCCGCACCCACCCACCGCAGGACGGCGAGGACATCGGGGTGGGCCTTGACGACCGCGCCGGCCCCGGCGGTGCCGAGCGCGATGAGCGCGGCGTCGGCCAGCATGGCGATGGCGACGACGGGCACGACGTGCCGACGCAGGATCCCCTGCCGGAGCACGAAGGCGTTCTGGGCCCCGATGGCCACGATGAGGGAGAGGCCGGTGAGGAACCCGGCGAGGTAGGTGGTCGGCACGTCCCCATCCTGACCGAACCCGATGGTTGAAGAGAAACAACAGGATCTAACGGATCATTAGAGTTGCTTCATGCAGCTCGACCAACTGCGAGCCCTCGCCGCCGTCGTCGACGCCGGGACCTTCGACGAGGCCGCCGGGCGGCTCGGCGTCACCCCGTCGGCCGTGAGCCAGCGGATCAGGGCCCTCGAGGCATCCGTCGGCGGCGTGCTCGTCACGCGCCGCCAACCCTGCATGCCCACCGAGGCGGGGGAGCCGATCGTCCGCCTCGCGCGCCAGGTCGTCGCCCTCGAGGCCGAGACCCTGCGGGAGCTGGGTGCACGCACCGATCCCATTCCACTGCCCGTGGCGGTGAACGCCGACTCCCTGGCCACCTGGTTCGGCGCGGTGCTCGAGGCGGCGGCCGACTGGCCCGATGTCTCGCTCCGCCTCCACGTCGAGGACCAGGAGCACACGAGCGCCCTGCTCCGTTCTGGTGCCGTCGTCGCGGCGCTCACCACCGACCCCCAACCGGTCACCGGGTGCGCCGTGGAGCCCCTCGGGGTCATGCGCTACCTCCCGGTCGCCCACCCCGACCTCGTGGCCCGCCATCGCGCTGCGCGCGGGGCGGTGGACTGGGCCCGGCTCCCGGTGCTGCGCTTCAACGCCAAGGACGCGATGCAGTCCGATGTCCTCACCTCGCTCGCGCCGGGTGCCGACCCGCCCTGGTCCCAGGTGCCCGACTCCACCGCCTTCGCGCATGCCGTGCGCGCCGGCCTCGGCTGGGGGATGCTGCCCGAGGCGCAGGTCGGCGCCGCCCTCGACACCGGTGAGCTCGTCCGTCTCCATCGGCGCGAGCACCGCGACGTCGTGCTCCACTGGCAGCGGTGGCGGGTGGGCTCCCCGCCCCTGGACCGCCTCACCGACACCGTGCGCTACCTCGCCAGGCAGCTCCGTCCGGCCGCCTCGAGGGCCAGCAGGGCCTCCTTGGCAGCGGGCCCACCGGCGTAGCCGCCGATCCCGCCACTGCTCGGCAGCACCCGGTGGCAGGGCAGGACCAGGCACAGCGGGTTTGCCCCGAGCGCCGTCCCGACCGCTCGGGCGGCTCCCGCGTGGTCGATGGCGCGGGCCAGCGCCCCATAGGTCGTTCGTTCCCCGTATGCCGTCCGCCCCAATCCCGCGAGCACCTTGCGTTGGAAGGGGCTCGCCAGCGTCAGCTCCACCGGCAGGTCGAAGCGTCGCCGCCGACCGGTGAGGTACTCGTCGACCTGACGGCGGGCCGCGTCGAGGGGACGTTCGTGGCGCAGGACCCGCGGGCTCACTGCCCCGGCCACACGCCGAAGGAGGGCGTCCTCGGCAGCCGTGTCGACGGCATACGCACAGAGCACGAGGCGACCCCCGGCGGAGGCGAGGAGGAGGCGGCCCACGGAGGTGGGGTGCACGGCGTACGAGACGTCGGACTCCGGGAGGACCGGCGGGGTGAGCGGGGGATCGAAGGCGAAGGGGGAGCTCATCGGGACTCCTCGGGGAGGGTGAGGCGAAGGGTGGCGAGGCCGTCGCTGACGAGGCGGCGGCTCATTGCGGGAGAGGTGTCGAGCACGTGAGCAATGGCGCGGTGGTCGAGGTCGGTGACGTACTTCAGGGCGATCGCGGCGCGCTGTCGTTCGGGCAGGCCCGCGACGGCGGCCCACAGCTCGGGCCGAGGATCGGCGGCCGCGCTGGTGACGGGTGCCTCGGCGAGCAGGCCCGGTTTCTCGACCGGCACCGTCCGCCGGGCAGCCCGGTGGACGTCCATGGCGCAATTGCGAGTGATCGTGAGCAGCCAAGCCCGCAGGTTGCGGGTGCTCGTCAGCCCCGGATAGGCCGCCAGCGCCCTGGTCCATGCCTGCTGGGCGACGTCGTCACCGTGGCTCGGTCCGGCCAGGGCGTGGGCAAGCCGCGCGACGTCACGCCAGTGCGCGTCCACGAGCTGCTGGAAGGGAGGAAGGTCCACGATGGGTCAACGGTAGGACGCCCCGCGATGTGAGCGCCTCGCCTGCTGTGGAGCCCACTGCGGAGCCCGGGCCGGCAGCAACTCGACCCGCCCGCCGCCACGGATTACAGTGCGGCCTTGTGACGAGCGTCGATCCCCTGACCCAGGTCCAGGCGATCCGCGTCCCCCCCAGCACCGAGTCCGTCCCCAAGGTTCGTCGCACGATCGTCGACGACCTCACCGAGCGCGGGCTGTCCGAGGAGACCATCGACGAGGTCGAGCTCGTCGTCACCGAGCTGCTCACCAACGCCATCCGGCACGCGCCGCCCCTCGCCGACGGCACGCTGCGCGTGCGCTGGAAGGTGCGCTTCGAGGTCGTCGAGGTCGAGGTCACCGACGGTGGGGGGCCGACCGAGCCGCGCCCGGCGCCGCGTGCGGTGTGGGCACCCTCTGGTCGGGGCCTGCGGATCGTGCGTGCCCTCGCGCACGAGTGGGGCGTGACCGAGGACCGCGGCAGCCGCACCGTCTGGGCCACCATGGGCGGGCCCTCGCGGCGCCGCGCCACCTGAGTCTGGAAGAGTTGGCCCATGGGTAAGGCTTCGCGTCGTCCACGATCCACTGCCGGCTCCGCGGCGGGCAGGGCCGGCAAGTCCGGCAAGGTCGCTCCCGCGCCCTATGTCGCCCGCCCCTTCGCGGGCCTGGGCAATGAGCCGGACTGGGTGGCGATCCGCGAGATCCTCCCGGCCGCCACCGCGACCGTGCGCCTCGACCCGAGCGTCGCGGGGGCCGGCCCCGCCGATGCCTCGGGGGAGAACTCCTCCGACGAGGTGACCATCGCGACCGTGCTGCCGATGGCCTGGCCGGGGCTGCACCGCGCCGACGGCACCGTCCTCGTCGCGACCCAGTCCGGCAGCTCGAGCGGGGACGCCTCCCGCGACCTCGCCGCCGCCGTCCTCGCGACCCGGGCGCTGCCGGCCGGGACGCCGCTGACGCAGGTGCCGGCCGTCACGGCCGCCACGCCCCGTCTCCAGGACCTCCTCGCTCCCGGCCAGGAGCTCGAGGTCACCCTCCACGACGGGTTCGAGTTCTGGGTCGGCGACGGAGAGCTCGACGCCGACGCCAAGGCCTCCCTGGAGCGCGCGAACGCCTCGATCGTCCCGATGGTCCGCCTCCGCGGCGCGGACTCGGCCTACCACGTCGCCTATGGCGACCGGGCCTTCATCCGGGTCGTCCTCGCCGAGGACGAGGACCCCGCCACCGATGCACTTGCCCGCCTTCACGCCGCCGGCGCGGACGCCCTCGGCGAGGGCACCCGCCTCCTCGGGGCCTTCCGGGCCTGTGGGGCGCTCGTCCCCGTCATCGAGGTCGACCCCGCAGCCGAGCCGACCGCCCACGAGGAGGCGCTCGCCGCCTGGTCGAACCGGTATGCCGAGGCGGCCGCCTCGAGAACCCCTCTCACCTCCGAGGAGCGCAGGGCCCGCAACGGCCTCCTCGGGCGCCAGGTCACCCTGCGCTGAGGCCCCCGTGTCCACCCCGACGACGCCGAGCGCCCCTGAGGGCCGGGCCGACGCGTCCGTGGCGGCCCGACCGGTCGCCGCGGTCATCCCGTGCAAGGACGAGGCCGACCGGATCGCCGCGACCGTTCGCGCCGTGCGCGCCATCCCGGGGGTCGACCTCGTGGTCGTCGTCGACGACGGCTCGACGGACGAGACCTCGGGCCGCGCCCATGACGCCGGAGCACACGTCATCCGGCACAGCGTCAACGCCGGCAAGGCGGCGGCCCTCGTCACCGGCGTGCGGTTCGTCCGCGAGACCGAGGGCAACGCGGGTGGGGCGGGTCGCCACCACTACCTCTTCGTCGACGGCGACCTCCAGGAGTCGGCCGCTGAGGTCGGGGTGCTCGTCCCCGACGTGCGCTCGGGCGCGGCCGACATGACGATCGCCACCCTGCCGCCCCAGAAGTCAGCCGGTGGGGGTCGCGGGCTCGTCGTGCGGCTCGCGCGGGACGGCATCCGCGAGCTCACCGGATTCCAGGCCCGCCAACCCCTCTCCGGCATGCGCTGCCTGACGGCGGAGGCCTACGACGCGGCCAGCCCGCTCGCCCCCGGCTGGGGTGTCGAGGTGGGCCTCACCGTCGACATCCTCCGGGCCGGGCTCACCGTGCTCGAGGTGCCGTGCGAGCTCCACCACAGGGTCACCGGATCGGACTGGCGCGGGCAGGTGCACCGCGCCAAGCAGTACCGCGACGTCCTGCGTGCCCTGCGCGCCCGCGGGCTGCGGGTGCGCACCGCCACCCGTGCCGCGCGCGGCTCCTGAGCCCGGCTCCCGACCCGCCGAGCCCCGTGCGACGCCCAGCCCCGACGACGTGGCACCGCGTCCTCGTGATCCTCGCGCTGGTCCCGATGCTCGCGGTCGCGCTCGCCGCCCCCAACGCCGCCAAGCCCGACCTCCGCTCCGGCTGGCCGCTGGACCAGCTCCTGCCCTGGGCCCCCACGCCCCTCCAGGTCACCTGGCTGCTCTGGGGTGCCGTGGGCGTCGGGGTCCTGGCGGTCGCCGTCGGCCTCCTCGGACCGATCCCACCCGTCGGCCGGGCCACACCGCTCGCCCTGGCGGCCGTGGGCCTGCTGGCCGCCCCGACCGGGTCCGGCGACCACCTCAACTACGCGGCATACGGCCGGATCCTCCTCGCCGGGGGTGACCCCTGGGTCGCGGACCCGTCCGGCTGGGCCGGTGGCGCCGACCCGATCACCTCGGCGGTCGAGGACCCCTGGCGCCACCAACCCAGCGTCTACGGGCCGGTGGCCACGGCGCTCCACGCGGCCGCCGCGTGGGTGGGCGGCGACCGGCTGCGCCTCGTCGTCCTCGCCTGGCAGCTCGTCGTCGTCGCCGCCTGGCTCGCGGTGCGCTGGGGCCTGCGCACCCTCGTGCCGCCGGAGCACCACGGCCGCATCGACGTGCTCTGGACCCTCAACCCGCTCCTGCTCTGGGCCGGCCTCCTCGGCGCGCACGTCGACACGGTCGCCACCGCCCTCGTCGTCCTCGCCCTCGTGGCGATCGCTCGGTGGGCGCCCGTCCCGGGAGCCATGGCGGCCGGGTTGGCCATCGGTCTGGCCGCCGGGACGAAGTTCACGTATGCCGTGGCCGGGCTCGCGCTCCTCCTCGCCTGGGGCTGGCGCACGGCCCTCCGGCGCGGCCCAGCACTCGCGGCCAGTGCCGCCGCGACCCTTGCGCTCGTCCACCTGGGCACCGGGCCGCACGTCTATGAGCAGCTGGACCGGGCTCGGCACGCGGTGGGATTCGCCTCCCCATGGCGGCTGCTGCTCGTCGAGCTCAAGCCCTCCCTGGGGGAGGCCGGCACGCGGGCCGTCGTCACCGTGGGGGCAGCGGTGCTGGCGGTGCTCCTGGCGGCCGTCCTCGCCTGGGCCACCCGACCCGTGGGCAGTGCGCCAGGGGACGCTCGATCGGTGAGGGCTGGGGGCGAGGACCCCCGGGCGGTCGCGCTGCGGGCGGCCTGGTGGATCGCGGTGCTGGCCGGCGCCTACAGCCTCGCCGCGCCCTACACCCTGCCGTGGTACGACCTGCTGCCCTGGGCCATGCTCCCGGCCGTCGCGGTCGGAGTCCTCGACGGCGTGCTCCTGGTCCGCCTGGCCCTCATCACGGCGGCCTACGTCCCGGGCCGGGTGGCCGGGATGACACCGGAGGCGGTCACGCTGACGATGGGGGTGCGGCGAGGGCTCGTGCCCCAACTGCAACTGGTGGTCTGGCTCGCCACGATCGCGTGGGTTCTCGTCGCGAAGGCGCAGCAGCGTCGCCTCGCTCGGTGACCGGGCCGCGGGTGCGCGGCGTGCAGCGGCGGCGGCCGTGAGGCGCCCCACTGTCCAGGGGGAAGCCTCGCTCAGTGCAGGCGACGACCGGTGCGGCTGCGGGCGAGCACCCGCGCCTCGTCACTGAGGGTCGTGACCGCGACCGCCACGATGAGTGGCACCGCGACGGTGGCCCCGACGGCGGGGATCGCCGTGCCGGAGTCGTTGATGAGGAAGCCGATGGTCAGCGTGATGACGAGGGCGATGAGTCCGGCGCGCAGCGTCGGCAGCGTCTGGAAGGAGCGCTGGAGCGCACGCGACCCCCAGCTCGTCGGGCGGGCCAGGACGTAGATGACGAAGAGCAGCGCCGCCGGGACGAGCAGGGTCAGGGGCGCATTGCCGGTGAGGATCGTCCAGTTCTGCAGCGCCTTGCGCTTGACGATGTCGAGCGCCCCTCCGTCGATCATCGCCTGGATGAAGCGGCCCAGATGGCTGCGCTCGGCCGGTGCCCGCAACCAGTCGAGGAGGGCGACGGCGAAGAAGAGGGCTGCACTGCCCAGGCCGATCGCCAGGACCCGCTTCCAGGTCATCGCGATGCCGAGGATGGACAGAGTGAGGAAGGCGAAGCCGGGGATGGCCGCGGGCGGCCCCCCTCCGTCGGCACCCCAGAAGGGCGCCCCGTCCACGAGCACCGTCGCGGCCCCGATGAGGACGACGAGGGCGGCGGCCAGTCGCGGCCCACGCGCTCGCACGAGCAGGGAGGACAGGGCGGTGGCCAGGAGGAGCGCCGCGGTGACGAAGATCGCGAAGGTCACGTTGCCCATGCCGTAGAACCTTCCGGCGACGACCGGCTGCAGCCCCATGAGCGAGGACAGCTGGAGGCGGGATCCGGTCATGACGTCGAGTGCGAGGACGGCCACGGTCACGGCGGAGACCACGAGCATCGGACCCCACGCGGTGCGCCCCCACGGTCCGGCCAGGGCCAGGGCGGCGATGAGGGCCACGAAGAGGCCGACGGCAGCCACGACCGACAGCATGGGCACCGAGAAGCGCCACCACGGGATGAGATTGGCCAGGAAGGTCGACGCAGGGACACTCGCCGCGCTCACGGCGAGCACCCGCACCCAGCGCAGCACCTGCAAGCGTGAGCTCTCCGAGCCGAGCTTGCCGCGCCAGAGCAGGAGGACGAGGAGGTAGACCACGAGCTGGCCATAGGCGAAGGTGTTGAAGAAGGGCGGCACGAGGGCGTGCACCTTGTGGCTCGCCTGGTCGTAGTCGACGAGGTGGGTCAGGCGCGCCTGGGTGGCCTCGACCGTGTTGCCGTCGGCGGGCGCGAAGGACAGGGGCGCCCCGCCCAGGGTGTCCGGGACGGTGAGGCCCTGGTTGGCCAGCAGCGTGACGGTGATGTCCTGGGCCTGCACCAGCCCGGGCTGACGGGTCGAGGAGGACCTCAGCTCACCCGCACCGAAGTGCGGGCCGCGGGCGACGACCAGGCGAAGTCGCTCCTGCACCCCGGCGTCCGCGAGGCTGGCCACCACCACGTCGGCTCCACCCGGTGCGGCCGCGGCGACCAGGCCGATCCGGTCGTCGATCTCGGTCAGCTGCTGCGCGTGCGAGCCGCTCGGCGCGCTCTCCCCGGCAGCGACGTCGTCGCGGAGCGCGCCCACGTCGACGATGCTGATCGGGCACGAGTTGAGGTCGCGCAGGACGGTGTCGGCGCTCCATGACGTCCATCGGCCCACCGTGCCGTCGGCCCGCGCCGCAGCCAGACCGGCCCCCGGGCCGATTGCACTGATGCACTGCCCGCCCTTGGCCGCGGCCTCACCCAGGGTGCCCAGCCGGGAGTCGAAGTTGGCCGTGGCCGCCGCGGCGAGGTAGCCCTCCCAGCCGGGCACCGCGAGGGTGCCGTCGGCGGCCGGAGCGGGCACGGCCGGCAGGTCGGGGCAGGGCGCGGAGGACGAAGAGGACCCGTCGGCCCGGTCCGCAGCCGCCCGGCCACCGGCGGACAGGCCGAGCCAGCCGTCGACCGGGCAGGTGTTGCGCATGACCGACCGGATCGACATCGCGCCGGCGGACCCGTCGCGCAGGAGGGCCCAGAGGTTCGGGGTGGCCTTCTCGGAGACATCCGACCACGAGAGGCCGCCGGTGCCGATGACGACGGTGGCCACCGGCGGGAGCTGCCTCGGCGTCGCCGTGGGAGCCGTCGCACTCGCCGCCGCGCCCCAGCCCACGAGGAGGGCGACGAGGACGGCGAGGACCGGGACCACACGACGAGGCACCCCCCAAGGCTACGGAAGCGGACGGCATACCCCGAAAATGGACGGGTGGCGCAGACGAGCACTTCGACGAGCGGGGGACCACGGCCGGCCCTGGTGTGGCCGCTCGCGGCGGCCCTGCTCGCCCTCGCCGCGGCCCCGGTCGTGCTGCGCTACCTCGTCTTCTGGCCGCTCGACCAGTGGCAGGTCGACGTCGAGGTCTACCGCCAGGCCGGGGTCTCGATCCTCACCGGTCGGCCCGTCTATGCCGCCCTGACCGAGGCCCCCCAGCTCCTGCCGTTCACCTATCCGCCGTTCGCCGCCGTCCTGGCCATCCCGCTCGCCCTCGTGCCCTTCGGCGTGGCCGGCTGGCTCTGGACCGTTGCCCAGGTGCTCGCCGTCACGGCGACCGTGGCCCTCTCGGCGCACCGGCTGCTGCCCCGGACCGGGCGGTGGTGGCCGGTCGCACTGGCCGGCCTCACCGCGCCCATCCTGTGGCTGCACCCGGTCGCCGACGGGATCCGGTTCGGTCAGGTCAACGCCTTCCTCGTCCTGCTCTGCCTGGCCGACCTCCGTCGGCCGCGGCCGACCCTGTTGCGCCGCGTCCCTGCGGGAGTCCTCGTCGGCCTGGCCCTGGCGATCAAGCTCACCCCCGGGGTGTTCGTCGTCCACTACCTCGTCTGCCGGCGGTGGAAGGAGGCCGCGACCGCGATCGGGACCGCGGCGGCCGCGACCCTGGCGACCTGGGTGCTCCTGCCGTCGGCGTCCTTCGCCTTCTGGGGCGGTGCCCTCGAGGACCCCTCCCGCCTGGGCCCGAACGCCGGCACGTCCAACCAGTCGATCCGTGGGGTGCTGCTTCGCCTGGGCCCCGACGGCGCGGCGGGCACGGTCCTCTGGCTCACCCTGGTGCTGCTCGTCTCCGGGGGCGGCTTCTGGCTGGCCCGTCGGTGCTGGCGCGCCGGCGAGTCGGTGGCGGAGGTCGGTGTCGTCGGGCTCCTCGCGTGTCTGGTCTCGCCGGTCGCCTGGGTCCACCACTACCACTGGGTCGTGCCGGTGGTCTTCGCCCTCCTCGGGGCCGGACCGTGGCGTGGGCGGGGCCGCCGAGGGCTGTATGCCGCGGGGCTGGTCACCGCGTGGTTCCTCTGCCGCCTCCCGTGGTGGGGGATCGCGTGGATCGACCGGGGATGGCCGCGGGTCCCCGGAAGGCTGCTCCAGAACGCCGATCCGCTCGGTGCCCTGCTCGCCCTGGGCCTGCTCTGGTGGGTGCTGCGCCCGGGGTCAGCCGCCGATGACGCCGGTGAGCTGGAGCACCGACAGGGCGGCGAGCAGCAGGCACACCACGCCACCCACGCGCCGTAGCGTCGACAGCCGCATCCGCGTGAGCAGCGCGCGCCCGAGGACGGCGCCCAGGCCGGAGACGGTGGCCAGCGCGAGGAAGGCGCCGAGGAAGACCGACACCGGGTCGTGGTACTTCAGCACCAGCGAGGCCGTGAGGATCTGGGACAGGTCGCCCCACTCGGCGAGGAAGAGAATGCCGAAGCACATCGTCACGACGTGCCAGCCCTTGGCCTGCCGGCTCGCCTTGGCCGCGAACTCCTCCTCGGTCTCGGCCTCCTCGGCGTCGGCCTGACCGGCCCCGCGAAGCAGCAGGATGCCCCCGACCAGGAACATGAGGGTGGCGAAGACCTCGATGGGCGTCTTCGGCAGCTTGGTGAGGACACCGCCGATGGCGACCGCGACGAGCGTCTGCACGAAGAAGGCGGCGGCCACGCCGATCCACACGAGCAGGGGGCGGAAGCGCGTGGCCATCACGAGGGTGGCGATGAAGGTCTTGTCCGGCAGTTCGACGAGGAAGATCAGGCCGAAGACGACGGCGATCGTCGAGAGGTCGAGCACGAGGGACAGTATGCCGTCCGGGCGGAGTCCCGGACGCGTGGGCACCGTGGGGAGCCCACGGCATACCCTGTGGGTCGTGCTGGGCGTCAACGGGACCGAGGGAGCGCTGCTCCTCCTGGTTCTCGTCGTGCCCCTGCTCGTGGGGCTCGCACTCCTCGTCCTCGTCCTGCGGCAGCAGCGGCGCCTGCGGGAGCGGATCGCCCACCTCGAGGCCCAGCGGCCGATCGGACAGGGCGACCTCGCGGCCCTGCGGGCGGACATCGCCCAGGCGCTGCGGCACGTCGCGGTCGTCCGCTACGACGCCTTCTCCGACATGGGGGGCCGGCTCTCCTTCAGCGCGGCCGTCGTCGACGACGAGGGCGATGGCCTGGTCATCTCCTCGATCCACGCGCGAGGGGAGTCCCGCACCTACGCCAAGGGCGTGGTCCGCGGCGCCGCCGACACCACGCTCACTCCAGAGGAGCAGCAGGCGCTGGCCGCTGCCCGCACCGGTCGCGACGACGCATGAAGGGTTCGCCATGACGCCCCAGGGATACGGCTACTTCGGACCGCCGGGCACCTTCACCCAGATGGCCCTGCAGGCCTGGGGGCCGGCGGCGGGAGGCGAGCACACGGCATACGACTCGGTGGACTCCACCCTGGCCGCGGTGCGGTCGGGCGAGGTCGAGGCCGGCATGGTGCCGATCGAGAACTCGGTCGAGGGCGGGGTCACGGCCACGCTCGACAACCTCGCCACGGGCGACCCGCTCGTCGTCATCGGTGAGGTGCTCGTGCCGATCACCTTCGTCCTCGCCGCGCGGGCCGGGACCCGGCTGGAGGACGTGACGGCGATCGGCACCCACAGCCACGCCTGGGCGCAGGTGCGGCGCTGGGTGCGCGACCACCGCCCCGGCGCGACCTATGTGCCCACCCTGTCGACGGCGTCGGCGGCCGCCGGGCTCGCCGAGGGGCCGCAGGCCTACCAAGCGGCCGTGTGTGCGCCGGTCGCCGCCGAGCGGGACGGGCTGACGGTGCTGGCGCACGACATCGGTGACATCAAGAGTGCGGTCACCCGCTTCGTGCTCATCGCCCGGCCGGGTGCACTGCCGGCGCCCACCGGTGCGGACAAGACGACCGTCGTGCTCTTCCAGCGCTCGGACCACAGTGGTGGCCTGCTCGAGCTGCTCGAGCAGTTCGCCACGCGCGGCATCAACATGACGCGGTTGGAGTCGCGCCCGACGAAGGACTCGATGGGGTCCTACTGCTTCTCGATCGACCTCGAGGGGCATGTCCTCGACGAGCGGATCGGCGAGGCGCTCATGGGGCTGAAGCGGGTGTGTGCCGACGTGGTCTTCCTCGGGTCGTACCCGCGGGCCGACGGCCAGGAGGCCACGATCGCGCCCCGCAACAGCGACGCCGACTTTGCGGCCGCGCGGGACTGGCTCAACGCTATTCGTCACTCCGTATGAGTCCCCACCCGGCTTGCATGAGGAGTTAGGTAAGGCTTACCTTTCTAACTGTGTTCCTCGCCAATGCCCTCGTCGGGCTGCGTGAAGGCCTCGAGGCCGCCCTCGTCGTCGTCATCCTCGTCGCCTTCCTCGTCAAGACCCGGCGCACCTGGGCTCTGAAGTACGTCTGGGTCGGCGTCGGCGTGGCGATTGCGCTGTCGGTGCTCCTGGGGGCCGCCCTCACCTTCGGGACGCGGGAGCTCACCTTCGAGGCGCAGGAACTGATCGGCGGGATCGCGAGCATCATCGCCGTCGGCTTCGTCACGGTCATGGTCTTCTGGATGAAGTCGGCCGCCCGCAGCCTCAGTGGCGAACTCAAGGGCCAACTCGACCGCGCCCTCGACCTGGGCCCGCTCGCGATCGCGCTCGTCGGCTTCCTTGCCGTCGGTCGTGAGGGTCTGGAGACCGCGGTCTTCTTCTACGCCACCGCGCAGAGCGCCGGCGCCGGCAACAATGTCCCGCTCCTGGGCTGGGTCGTCGGCATCGGCGGCGCGATCGTCCTCGGCCTGCTGATCTATCGCGGCGCCCTGCGGATCAACCTCACGACGTTCTTCCGGTGGACCGGTATCTTCCTCATCCTGGTCGCGGCGGGCATCCTCGCCTACGGCTTCCACGACCTGCAGGAGGCCGGCGTCGTCCCCGGTCTGAGCACCCTCGCGTTCGACGTCTCCCACGTCATCGCACCGGACTCGTGGTACGGCACCCTCCTGAAGGGCATCTTCAACTTCTCGCCTCGCACCACGGTCCTCGAGGCCGCCGTCTGGCTCCTCTATGTCGCCATCGTGCTCCCACTCTTCCTCCGCGGTCCGAAGACCGCCGACCCGGTGGCGGCCACCCCCGCGCCCGCGGCCGAGGCCAACGCCCCCGCCTGACCCAGCCCCACGGCATGCCGCCAACGGGGACCACCCCCAAGGAGAACCTCCGCATGCGCACCCGCGCCACCACCGTCCTGCTCGCGCCCCTCCTCGTCGTGGCGCTCGGCGCCTGCACCCAGGCCAAGTCCGCCGGGGGCTCGGCCATCACCGTCGACGCCTCCGATGACGCCTGCACCATGTCAACAAGCACCACGACGACGGGGGATCGCGAGTTCAGGATCACCAACACGGGGACCAAGGTCACCGAGTTCTACGTCCTCACCGAGGACGGCATGGTGGTCTCCGAGGTCGAGAACCTCACGCCGGGGATGACCCGCTCACTCCATGTGACGCTGAAGAGGCCGGGAGCCTACAAGGGCAACTGCAAGCCGGGCATGGTCGGCGACGGGATCGATGCCGCGCTGGCGGTGACCGGTGACACCATCACCACGGACACCGACCCCAAGCTCGAGGCGGCGGCCGGGGAGTACCAGGCGTGGGTGTCCGCCCAGGCTGACGAACTCCTCATCCGCACAGCGGAATTCGTCGCTGCGGTGAAGGCCAAGGACGTGGCGCAGGCCAAGAGCCTGTATGCCGTGGCGCGGGCCCCGTGGGAGCGGATCGAGCCGGTCGCCGAGTCGTTCGGGGACCTCGACCCCGCGATCGACGGCCGCGAGGACGTGATCGCGGAGGGTCTGGAGTTCACCGGCTTCCACCGACTGGAGAAGGACCTGTGGGTCGACGGCCTCCAGGCCGACAGCGATGCGATCGCCGACCGGCTGCTCGCCGACGTGACCACCATCGTCGAGAAGTCCAAGGCCGCAGACCTCGACGGCCTCAAGATCGCCAATGGCGCCAAGGAACTCCTCGACGAGATGGCGACCGGCAAGATCACCGGCGAGGAGGACCGCTACAGCCACACCGACCTCCACGACTTCGCCGCCAACTGGGAGGGCTCGAAGAAGGGCATGGAGGTTCTCAAGCCGATCCTCACCGACCGCAACCAGGACCTCGTCGCGGACTACAACCAGGCCGCCACCACCCTCGACGGGCTCATCGCGGCGCAGCGGGAGGGCGAGGGCTACCGCCTCTACACCGACGTCCCGCAGGCCGAGATCAAGGCCCTGTCCGACGCGCTGACTGCGGTCGGGGAGCAGGTCGGCAGGGTCGGCGCCGCGCTGGCCACCCAGTGACCGAGCGCGAGGCGCAGGCGACTGGACGCGGTGCGGCGAGCCGCCGGGCCGTGCTGAGCACGGGTGTCGGCGCCGGGCTCGCGGCGGCCACGGCCGGAGCGGTGTATGCCGGGAGCCGGGCGGGCGCTGCGGCCTCCGGTTCCAGCGGGGCCGACTCCATGGCTGCACCGGCAGGCGAGGACATGTCCGCGGCCGTCCCGTTCCGCGGCGTCCACCAGGCCGGGATCGTCACCCCGGCGCAGGACCGGATGCACTCGTCGCCCTGGACGTCGTGCCGGGCACGACGCGCGAAGAGCTCACGGCTCTGCTCCGCGCCTGGACCAAGGCCACGGAGCGAATGACGCTCGGGGCCGAGGCGGCGCCCGGTGGTGTCGCGGGGGGCAATCCGCTCGCGGCACCGGCCGACACCGGTGAGGCGATGGGCCTGCCCGCCTCGGGCCTGACGGTGACGATCGGCTTCGGCCCTTCCCTCTTCGACGATCGCTTCGGTTTGGCTGACCGGCGTCCGGAGGCGTTGATCGAGTTGCCCGCCTTTCGCGGGGACGCGCTGCGCCCAGAACGCTCCGGTGGGGACATGGCGCTCCAGGCATGCGCCCATGACCCCCAGGTCGCGGTCCATGCGATCCGCAACCTCGTGCGCATCGGAGCAGGCAGGGTCTCGGTGCGCTGGAGCCAACTGGGCTTCGGCCGCACCTCATCGACATCGACCTCCCAGGCAACGCCGCGGAACCTCTTCGGCTACAAGGACGGCACCAACAATCTCAAGGCCGAGGAGCCTGAGTTGCTCGAGCGGCACGTGTGGGTTCAGCCCGACGACGTGCCCGGCGCCGCTGCGTGGCTGGCCGGCGGGTCCTACTTGGTGGCGCGCCGGATCCGGATGCACATCGAGGTGTGGGACCGCACCTCCCTGCAGGAGCAGGACGCGACCTTCGGCCGACGCAAGCTCAAGGGTGAGCCGATGGGCGGATCGGAGGAGTTCGACGAGCCGGACTTCGCCGCGCTCGGCAGCGATGGTGAGCCGGCGATCCCGCGCGACAGCCATGTCTTCCTGGCCCACGCAAGCCAGCTGGACGGCATACGGATCCTGCGTCGGGGCTACAACTTCACCGACGGGACCGACGGACTCGGGCGCCTCGACGCGGGCCTGTTCTTCATTGCGTTCATGCGCGATGCGCACGCGCAGTTCGTGCCGATGCAGCGGGCGCTCGCGGCCAAGGATCGCCTGAACGAATACATCGTCCATGACGGCTCGGCGCTCTTTGCCTGCCCGCCCGGTATCGATGCCGACGACCCGAGCGACGTCTGGGGGCGTGCCCTCTTCACCTGACCGGGAGGACCGTGGCCCCTAGTGTTGCTTCCGTGACCAAGGTCCAGATGCGGCTCTCGCGCCTGTTCAACCCGCGCTGGCAGCGCTGGGTGCGCTTCGACATCGAGGGCTTGGAACACCTGCCGCGCACCGGTGCGGCGATCCTCGCGGGCAACCACCGTTCGTACTTCGACTTCTTCGTCCTGGCCCAGCTGGTGCGGCGTGGTGGCCGCCCGATCCGCATGATGGCCAAGAAGGAGATCTTCGACGCCCCCGTGGTCGGGCGGGTCTGCCACGCGATGGGAGGCATCCCCGTCGAACGCAACTCCGCGCGTGCCTTGGACGCGTATGCCGCGGCCATCGAGGCGCTGCGGGCTGGCGAGCTCGTCGGCATGATGCCGCAGGGCACGATCCCGCGCGGCGTGGCCTTCCACGACCCGGTGCTCAAGGGCAAGACGGGGGTGGCGCGGATCGCGGCCGAGACCGGGGCCCCGGTGATCCCCTTCGGTCTGTGGGGGACCGACGTGCTGTGGCCGCGGGAGTCGAAGGTGCCACGCCTGGGACGGTGGCGCGATCCGGTCACCGTGCGGGTGCGCATCGGGCCACCGGTCGTCCTGGCCGGCGGCGGCGCGGTCGCGGACACGGCCGCGATCATGGCGGCAATCATGGACCTGCTGCCGAACGCCGCCCCGGCCACCGAGGTCACCTGACCTTGAGCACCCCGTGGGCGCCCTTCTCGGCGTCCGCCATCGCGTGCGTGACGAAGGGGTAGTGGCCGGGCTCGGGCAGCGCCAGCTCGACGAATCCGCCCTGCGCCGCGCCGAGGGAGAGCACCTGGCTGCCGCCGCCGCGCCCGCCGAAGGCGTCAGTGCCGGCCCGGAGCAGGTAGCCACCCTCCGACCACACGGTGTCGAACTGTCCACCGACGACGTGGAAGTCGATCCCGCGGTTCGGTCCGGCGGCCAGCACCCACACGCGCACCCGCTCGCCGACGGCTGCCGTGAGGGGTCGCGCGTCGTACTGGTTCGCGATGCCGTTGAAGGTCACCGCGTCCGGGCGGTCCACGGCGGCGGCGTCCGCGTCGACCTCGCGCGGCTCGCCGGTGCCCGGCCCGTCGACGTGGACCTCGGACTGGACGAGGACGTAGCTGCGGGACACCGCGGGCAGGCCGTCGGGCTCGATGACGACGGCGCCGTGCATGCCGGCGGCGATGTGCGCCGACATCGGCATCGTCGAGCAGTGGTACATCCAGATCCCGGCCCGCGCCGCGGTGAAGCGGTAGGTGAGGGACTCGCCCGGTGGCACCGTGCGCATCACCTCGTCGGGGGCTCGCTCGCCGGCGTGGAAGTCGATCGAGTGCCCCATGCTCCCCTTGTTGACGAGCGTCACGACGAAGGTGTCGCCGATCCGGCCGTGGAGGGTCGGCCCGGGCACCTGCCCGTTGTAGGTCCATCGCTCCTGGCGGATGCCGGGGGCGACCTCGAGCACGGTCTCCTCGACGGTCAGGGTGACCTCGTGGGTCGTGCCGGCCGGTGTCGTCAGCGGCGGCAGGGTCGCGTCGACGGCCCGGAAGCCGGGAGCGGGCTGCTGCCCCAGCCGGATGCCGGCATCGCCCTGCGGTGCCGCCGCGTCGCCGGGTGCGGGGGCCGCGCCAACGCCCGAGGCCGCCGGCTCGCCGCCCTCGACGACGACCTGGAGCACCATTCCCATCTGGCGGTGACCGACGATCGTGCACCAGCCCTCGCCCGAGGCGCCGACGACACCGACGTCGAGGGTCGCGCGCTGGCCCGGCATGACCCGGTGCGTCTTGAGGCTCGCTGAGAAGGCGAGGTCGTGGGGTGAGCGGTCGTCCCTGTTGACGAGCTCGATGACGAGGCGGTTGCCGGCCGGGACGGTGACCGACGCGGGGGAGTAGCTCATGTCGTGCGCCTCGACGGTGACCGTCGTCGTCTCGCCGGTCGGGGTGACCGAGCCTGCGAGGGGGGCCGCCGGGTCGGCCGGTGCTGCCACCGACGACCCCGCCGCGGTGACGAAGCCCGCCGCCGCCGGGTCCAAGGCGATGCCGACCGAGGTGGCGAGCAGCAGGGTCGCGAGCCCGCCGACGAGCTGCCCCGAGGAGAAGACGCGCGGCTCGGGCCCGATCCGCGCGGGTCGGTGCCCGGCCTCGGCCGCCGCGGCGACCCCCTCGACGAGGGAACGCCGCGCGGCGACGGCCGCCCGCACCGCCGCGAGCATGAGCGGGATGAAGGCCACGAGCGCGACGAGCACGAGCGTGGAGACGATGACCCGCACGACGCTCGGCACCGGCAGGAGGCACAGCGCGAGCCCGAGGTTGACGACGACGAGCCGCCACACGGCATACCGGTCGAACCATGCGGAGCCCGCGCGCACGACCGACGGGCCGCCGCCGAGGACGGACGGCACGAGGTGCGAGAGCGCGCCGGTGAGCAGCTGCGCCGCGAAGCCCACGACGACGACCGCCGTCACGCGCCCGTAGGTCTCCCCGACGCGCGCCCAGCTCGGCGCCGCCACGAGGGTGGTCACGACGAGGGCGAGGCCGGCGAGGGCCCAGCCGAGGGCGGCGGTCACCGACCACGTCGCGAAGTGGCGTGGCGGGGCCTGGCGGGCGGGGCGCCACAGTGCCCGCCCCCACCACCCGACTCCGAGGACGTATGCCGCGAGCCCGGCCAGGGCGACCGCCTCGAGCCCCAGCGTGGCCCCGGTGGCCACGACCACGATCCCCAGGAGGAGCAGCGGAAGGGCCTGCCGCGCAAGGGTTTCGGCGCGGTCGTCCATGCGGGTGCGGAGCATCGTCGGCCAGAGGGTGACGAGGGTCCCGGTGACGGTGAGACCGACCCAGCCCAGGAGCATCGTCATCGTGTGGGCGAGCAGCAGCCGACCCTGGGTCTCGTCGTCGAGCCCGCGCGCGAGGAGGACCCCGAAGGTCGCGCCGACGGGGACGAGGGCAGCCGCCGCGAGGTAGTAGCGCACGGTGACCCGGAAGCGGCCGGGCAGGGCGCGTCGCAGCCGGACCCGGAGCATCGCGCCGTGCCACCCGACGGCCGCGGAGAAGAGCACCGCCCCGGTGAGCGTCACCGGCCACAGCGTCGTCGGTACCCCGATGAGCACGAGGGTGACCCCGACGATGTTGAGCGAGAGCCGGATCGACTGCCGCCGTCGGTCGTCGAGGCTGGTCGGGGTCTTGAGCAGGGCCTGGGTGAAGTGGGTCGACCACACGAGGATCGAGTGGGTGAGCGCTCCGAGCAGGACCAGGTGCACCATGAGCCAGCGCGAGCCGGGGACGAAGGGGTGCCCCAGCGTGAGCAGCGCCGCGAGGGCGAGCCAGACGACGCCGGGGCGGTCACGCAGGGCCCACACGCCGCGGGTCCCGGTGGGTCGTGCGCCGGTCGGCTTCCCCGGGCGGGGCGGGCTGGAGACGCTCATGCGAGGGCCCTGTCGTGTGGGCGCGCCGGGGCGCGAGATGGCGCGGGCGGTGGTCCGAGCGCGGCCGACAGGGCGGCCGTGACGGGCAGGAGCAGGAGGGCGAGGACCGTCCCGACGCCACCGGCCCGCCACAGCACGTCCGCCCCCAGCGCGTCCCCGGCCACGCGGGCCAGGAGGGAGACGTGGAGCGCCACGAGGGGGAGCCAGAGGACGGGGCGGTAGGGGAGCGGGCGGCGGACGACCGCGGGGAGGATGACGGGCGCGTGCGCCAGGACCATGCTCATCGCGAACCCGAGGAAGACGCCGTGGACGACGACGTCATAGGCGGGTCGGGAGGTCGGCGGCCCGACGACGGCCCAAGTGGCCGCGGCCACGGCCAGCCAGCCCCAGCCGGTGAGCATCGCGGCGGCGCTGAAGCGCGGCAGCCCCGTCGACCGAATCGTGCGCCGGGCGACGTCATGGCGGACCAGCCAGGCACAGAGCCCGACGAGGACGAGCGCCACAAGGCGCGACCCCACGGCGGGCTGGAGGAGGGCGGCCAGGGCGGCGACGGCATACGCCCCGGCGACGAGGAGCAGGGTGGTGTCGGCGCGACGCCCGAGGGAGAGACGCGCGAGTTCGACCCGCTCGGCGGCGATCGTGAGGACGACGAACCCGACGAGGAGGGGGAGGACGGCCGCGACCTCGAGGCGGGTCCAGAGCACCGCGGCCGCGAGGCCGTGCGCGACGGCGAGCACCTCGACGGCCACCGCCCCGTCCCGCTGGCGCCGCCACAACATCGCCGCGACACCGAGGAAGACGACGAGGCCGTCGACGAGGAGGACCTGGCCGAGCAGTCGCGCCCCGGCAACGAGCGCGAGGGCGCCGGCGCCGAGGAGGGCGGGCGCGGCATACGCCCAAGGGGTGCGCAGGGCGACGGCGCGCTCGAGGGCGACCAGCGTGCCGAGGAAGCCGAGCACCATGAGGACCCCGTGCACCCCGGGCAGGTGGGACGCGCCGAAGGGCGCCCGGACCTCGAGGAGGAGCAGGCCGGCGTCCAGGCCGGCGAGGAGCGCGACGCCGGCCGGGAGCAGCAGCCACGACCTCCGGTGCACGTCAGGCGTCCGGGGTGAGCGCGGTGACCCGCTCCCACTCGGGCCCGGCGAAGGCGATCGCCGCCGCCGGGAAGAGGGAGTTGTCCTCGCGGTCGATGTGGTGGCGGAGCAGATGCTCGTAGGCGGCCCACGCCGCCTCCCGGGCGGCCGGGTCCGGTGCCGTGACGACCCCGTCGAGGAGCTCCTCGAGGCGAACGTGCTCCCGGCACAGCTGGTGGACGTGCTCGGTGAAGTCCGGGTCCTCAGCGAGGACGGTGAAGATGCCGGCCTCCTCGGCGACCGAGTGCGGCCCGAAGAGGGCGCGCACCCGGTCCGCGGCGGCGTGCAGGGCCTGCGGGTCTCCGTCGCGGCAGGCGGCGTGGAGGGCACCCGAGGCGTTGACGATCTCGGTGTGCTCGCGCATGAAGCGCCCGATGACCTCGACGCTCTCGCAGCCGCAGTAGGAGCACATCGCGCAGGTCAGGCGCGGGTGAGACGCAGGCGCCAGGTTTCGGGGCCCTCGTCGAGGTAGGTCACGGCGATCGTGCCCTGCTCGCGCTCGGCGATCTGGGCGAGGAGTGGCTTGGGGTCGTGCGGGGCGACGAGGACGAGCGAGCGGCCCGACGGGATCGCCGAGAGCGCGCCGAAGACCGTTGCGTGGCGGATCGCGTGGGGGATGGCGCGCACGTCGAGCTCGGGCGCCGACTCGTCGTGGGCGTGGCCGCAGCCGCAGCCGCCGGAGGGCTTCTCGGTGAGGGGAATCTGGTGGACCATGGGGGCCTCCGTCTCGGGTGGGTGGTCCCTGTGCCGCCATTATTTATTACAGTGGGAGCCGTGACAAATTCGATGCCTGCGGGTGGTGCCCTGGGGCCCGTCGCCACGCCGACGGTGCCCCGGTCGCTCACCGGCACGCGCCGCGACGTCCTCGAGGCGCTCGCCGAGCGCGCCGAGGGGTCGAGCAGCGCGGGCGGTGGCGCCGGGGTGGACGACCTCGCCCGTGCCCTGGGTGTCCACCCGAACTCCGTGCGCGGTGCGCTCGCCAGCCTCGCCGACGATGGTCTCGTCCACGTCGTGACCGAGACCCCCGCGGGACGTGGGCGACCCGCGCACCGGTATGCCGCGTCCGCCGCCGCCCGCTCGATGCTCGCCGTAGTGCGCGCCGGGTCGGAGGGCGGTGGCGACTACCGGATGCTCGCCGAGGCCTTCGCGAGCCACCTCTCCCGCCGCCGCGGCGCCGCCGCGCAGGCCCGGGAGGTCGGAGCGCTGTGGGGGAGTCGTCTCGTCGAGGGCTCCGCCCGAGGGCGGCGGGCGCGCTCGGCGACCGCGGTGCGCACGCGGGTCCTCGGCCTGCTCGCGGACCTCGGCTTCGGTCCCGCGGAGGCGGCGACGGAGAGTCGGTGCTGCTGCGGACCTGCCCGATCCTCGCCTCGGCGAGCGCCAACCCCGAGGTCATCTGCTCGGTCCACCTCGGCCTCGTCGAGGGAGCGCGGGAGGCCCTGGGCGCAGAGTCGGTCGAGGTCGCGGGGGACGTGACGCTCGAGCCGTTCGCGCTGCCGGGAGCCTGCCGGCTGCGGCTGCCGGTCTGAGGAGCGGGCTCCGCGGGCGTCGGGTGACGGCGACCCGAGGCGGCCGGCGAGTCAGTCGATGAGCGTGGGGGTCGCCGGCACGGCCGTCGAGACCCGCACGACGAGGCTGCGCGGCTCGACCTCGATGAGCGCGTGCCGGGCCTCGCCGATGACGTCGCCGTCGATCTCGACCTTCTGCGGGTCCTCGACGGTGACCTCGAGGGTGCGCGCGGTCCACCGGTCGAGCTGGGCGTGGCTCTCGGGCTTGCGCGCGAGGATGTGGGTCGCCGCCCCGGCGAGGCCGTAGATGCCCTTGGCGGTGATGGCGACGACGTTGAGCTCGCCGTCGTCGACGACGGCATCGGGCATGAGCTGGATGCCCCCGGTGAGGCGTCCACAGTTGCCCGCGAGGATGGTCCGGGCCTTGCACGTGACCGGCGCCCCGCCGTCCATGACGAGGGTGGTCGTGAAGCGCGGCCGGAAGATGTGCTTGGCCCCCTGGGCGAAGTAGGCCGCGACGCCCACCCGTGCCTTGAACTCCTCGCTCGTCGCCTCCATGACGTGCGCGTCGAAACCGATGCCGGCCATGACGAGGAAGGCCTGGCGCTCCGGTCCGGGGTTCGGGCTGCCGGCGCCCTCGCCCGGCTCCTCGTCCGGCTTGTCGTGGCCCTCAGTCGGGGGTACGTCAGTCGGGTCGAGCGTGATCCAGCCGACGTCGATGTGCCGGTTGCGTCCCCCGGTCGCGACGACCACGGCGTCCTCGATCGAGTCCATCGGCACCAACAGGTTCCGCGCGAGCAGGTTCCCGGTTCCGGCGGGCAGCAGGCCCATGGGGGTCGTGCTGCCGGTGAGGGCCTGCGCCACGGCGCGCACGGTCCCGTCGCCGCCCATGGCACAGACCAGGTCGACGCCCTCGGACAGCGCGGCCCGGGTCTGGCCGAGCCCGGGGTCCTCTGCCGTGGTCTCCATGACGAGTGGCTCCTGCCAGTCCTGAGCCGTCATGGCGGCGTCGAGGCGCGCGCGGAGGGCCTCCATCGACTCGATCTTCGTCGGGTTGACGATGACCGCGGCGCGCTTCTTCGGCGGTGGGGGCTCCTCGACCTGGCGGAAGGCGTCACGCGGTGGTCGGGCCTTGGCATGCCGCCCGGACTCCGCCCTTCGGTCGGAGCGGATGGCCAGGGCGACGGTGATGAGCAGGGCGATCGCGATGATCCCGACGACGATCGCGAGGACCTTCAGCCACTCCTGCTCCACGCGGGCACGCTATCGCACGCCGGCCTCGCAGCAGGGCCATCCCCGGCTCGGCCGTACTCTTCGGTTCATGAGCGCGATCGTCCCCGATGACAAGGACTGGACCTGGACCCTCGAGCGGGCGTGTCCGGACTGCGGCTTCGAGGCCTCGACCGTCGTGGCCGAGCTCCTGCCGGGATCGGTCGAGGTGCTGACTAGTCCGTGGGCGCAGGTCCTCACCCGACCCGATGTGCGCGAGCGACCCGAGCCGGCCACCTGGTCGCCGTTGGAGTACGCCGCCCACGTCCGCGACGTCTGTCGCCTCTTCGCCGACCGCACCCGCCTCATGCTCGACGAGGACAGCCCCACCTTCACGAACTGGGACCAGGACCTCACCGCGATCGAGGACGACTACGCCGGCCAGGACCCCGCCACCGTCGCCACCGAGGTCGCCGAGGCGGCGCAGTCGTATGCCGCGGTGCTGGCTTCCGTCGAGGGTGCGGCCTGGGAGTGCACCGGCGTCCGCTCCAACGGCTCTCGCTTCACCGTGCTCACCCTGAGCCAGTATGGCCTGCACGACCTGGCCCATCACCTCTGGGACGTACGCTCCGACCCCTCCTGACCGAGGACTCCACGCTCTCCGGTGCTCCCGGGGCTCCCCGGGCTCCGCAGGGCTCCTCTCGTCACCAACCGTACGTCAGCGTTCACGCACGCTCAGCCGCTCCGCGATCGCGGGCACGTCATCCAGAGCTCCCGTCGCCACCTCGATGATGAGGTCGTAGGCCTCGTCATTGGTCAGTGTCAGGCGCCAACCATTGACACCGAAGAAGGCGATGGCGGCGGCTAGGGCAAGTCGCTTGTTGCCGTCGACAAGGGCGTGGTTGCGGGCGATCGAATGCACGAGCGCTGCCACCTTGAGGCCGAGAGTGGGGTAGGCGTCCGCACCGAAGACAGTCGTGCGCGGACGCGACACCGCTGATTCCAGGAGGCCGATGTCCCTCACCTCGACCTGTCCCAGGGTCACCTCAGCGACGCGGAGGATGTCCTCCAGCGTCAGGTGGCGGATGCTCACTGGCCCAGCCGCTCGAGCGCGTCCGCATAGCGCGGGAGCTCAGTGGCCAGCACCTCCTCCAGGGACTCGCGCCGATCAGCGCGGTCGATGTAGTCGCGGATCGCACTCTTGGCGACGTCCTGCATCGAACGACCCTCGCGCTCGGCACGGTCGCGCAGTTGCCGAGTCTCGTCCTCGGACAGTCGAAGGGTCATGGCCACTCCTCCATGGTATCGCTGGTGATACCACCGACGATAGGGTGGTCTGGCGGCATCAGCATCCGGATATCCACAGGCCCTGCCAGCGCCGCGCGGCGCGGGGTGGCACACTTCGCGGGGTGCCCTCGACCACTCACCTGCTCGGCTTCGTGGTCGCGGCCGTCATCATCGTGCTCATCCCCGGGCCGAGCCTGCTCTTCACCATTGGTCGAGCCCTCGCCGCGGGCCGTCGCGCCGCCCTGCTCACCGTCGTCGGCAACGCGGCCGGCCTGCTCACCCAGATCGCCGGGTTGGCGCTGGGACTGGGGCCGGTGCTGGCGGCCAGCCCCACGGCATACCTGGTGTTGAAAGTGGTGGGAGCGGGCTACCTGGCCTACCTCGGCGCCCGCACGATCGTCCAGCGGCGAGCGGCCGCCGCCGCGCTCGAGACCGACCTGCCGCCGGGCACGCCCTCGTTGCACGCGCTGCGGGACGGCTACCTCGTGGGCCTTACCAACCCCAAGACGATCGTCTTCTTCGCGGCGCTGCTGCCGCAGTTCGTTGACCGCGCAGCCGGGCGCATCGGGCTCCAGATGCTGATCCTCGGGATGGTCTTCGCCGTGATCGCGATCATCAGCGACGGCGCCTTCGCGCTCGCGGCGGGCACGGCGCGCGCCTGGTTCGCGCGCTCGCCCGGGCGGCTGGCGGCCATGAGTGCGATCGGTGGCGCGATGATGATCGTCCTCGCCGTCACCCTCCTCCTCGCCTGACCGGCCGCGCTTCGCACAAACCCGGGGGAAGGGCACGCGCGGGATTCGTAGACTTGGCCCGTGATCGACATCAAGCTCCTGCGCGACAACCCCGACCTCGTCAAGGCGAGCCAGCGCGTCCGTGGTGAGGACGAGTCGGTCGTCGACCAGATCCTCGCCGCCGACGAGTCGCGCCGCGCCAGCCTCACCGAGTTCGAGCAGGCCCGCGCCGAGCAGAAGGCGATCGGCAAGGACGTCGCCCGCGCCCAGGGCGAGGAGAAGCAGGCCATCCTCGGGCGCGTCAAGGACCTGGCCGCCCGCGTCAAGGAGCTCGACGCCGCCGCCGGGGCCGCCCAGGCCGAGCTCGACACCCTCATGACGCGCATCGGCAATGTCGTCGAGGAGGGCGTGCCCGCCGGCGGTGAGGACGACTTCGTCGTGCTCGAGACGGTCGGCACCCCACGGGACTTTGCCGCCGAGGGCTTCGAGCCCAAGGACCACCTCGAGCTCGCGCAAGGCCTCGACGCGATCGACATGGACCGTGGTGCCAAGGTCGCCGGCGCCCGCTTCTACTTCCTCAAGGGCGTGGGCGCGCGCCTGGAGATGGCGATGCTCCACCTCGCGATGCAGCGCGCCATCGCGGCCGGCTTCACCCCCATGATCACCCCGACCCTGGTCAACCGCGCGACCATGGCCGGCGCCGGCTTCATCGACAACCACCTCGACGAGGTCTACCACCTGCCCGCCGACGACCTCTTCCTCACCGGCACCTCGGAGGTCGCGCTCGCCGGCTACCACGCGGGCGAGATCGTCGACTTCTCCGCCGGCCCGATCCGCTATGCCGGTCAGTCCAGCTGCTATCGCCGCGAGGCCGGGTCCTATGGCAAGGACACCCGAGGCATCATCCGCGTGCACCAGTTCAACAAGATCGAGATGTTCGTCTACTGCCGCCCCGAGGACGCGCAGGAGCAGCACCGCGCCTTGCTCGCGATGGAGCGGGAGATGATCGACCTCATGGAGCTGCCCTACCGCGTCATCGACGTCGCCGCCGGTGACCTCGGCGGCCCGGCCGCGCGCAAGTTCGACTGCGAGGCGTGGGTGCCGACGCAGGGCAAGTATCGCGAGATCACCTCGACCTCGAACTGCACGACCTTCCAGGCGCGCCGGTTGAACACCCGCTTCAAGAGGGAGTCGGCGACGGGCACGGGCAACGAGATCGCCGCCACCCTCAACGGCACGCTGTCGACCACCCGCTGGCTCGTCGCGATCCTCGAGAACCACCAGCAGGCCGACGGGTCAGTGGTCGTCCCCGAGGCGCTGCGCGCCGGCGTCGGTCTCGACGTCCTCCGCCCCGCCCGCTGATTCGAGGTATGACCGCCCGGACATCCGCGCGGTAATACCTCGAATCGGGGGAGGGGGACGGGGGAGGGGGCTTCCACCTCGCGGGGGATCCGGGGCCGCACCCTCCGTCCCTAGGCTGAGTTCCATGGTCGCCATCGGTATGCCGGGTGCTCACCCCGCGCAGGACCCCGCCGCGCCCGCTCGGCGCGGGTGGGGCGCCCGGATCGGTGACTTCTTCGGCCTGTCCTCCTCGTGGACCAGGCCGCGGCCGCCGCTGGAGCGGCGCGACCTGGTCCTCGTGGCCGCGGTCATGGGCGTCGGGCTCTTCGCCCTCGAGCTGGTCCGCAGCGTCGGCGCCTTCGAGGACACCACGGCCCCGGTGTGGGGGCAGTGGCTGGCGGTGGCGAGCGGCGCACTGCTGCTGCTGTGGCGGCGCCGCCACCCCCTCACCGTCGGGATCCTCGCGGCCACGCACATGTTCGTCGTCGGCGTCACGATGCCGATGGTCATGGGGCAGATGACCCTGCAGGTGGCCTACTTCATCGCCTTGTTCTCGGCTGTGGCGTGGGCTCGCGACCGGCGCCTCATGCTGCTCGTGGTGAGCGGCATCGTGCTCTTCATGGCGGGGTGGTTGCTGTGGCAGTTCACCCTCGGCAGCGGGGTCCAGGAGATCCTCGACTCGATCAAGGGTCGTCGGCGGTGGGGCGCCTTCTCGCCGGTGACCGCCGGGGTCCTGCTGACCTTCCTCATCAACCTGATCTTCTTCGGCGGCGCCATCGGAGGCGGCCAGTTCTCGTGGCGGAGCGCGCGCCAGCGTGCCCGCCTGGCCGAGCAGGCCGAGACCATCACCTCGCAGAGTGCAGCCCTGCAGCGCCAGGCCGTGCTCGACGAGCGGCTGCGGATCGCCCGTGAGCTCCACGACGTCGTCGGCCACCACGTCTCGGTCATCGGGGTGCAGGCCGGTGCCGCTCGTCGGGTCCTCACCAAGGACCCGACGACCGCAACGGGTGCCCTGGAGGCGATCGAGGCGAGCTCTCGCGATGCGGTGAACCAGATGCGTGGCCTGCTGGGCACCCTGCGCGACATCGAGGGCTCCATGCCCGTGGACGGGTCCGCGGAGGCCGGCCACCGCGCCCCCGAACCGCACATACCCGACCTGCCGACCCTGGTCGCGGCCCGCCGGGCTGCCGGCCTCGACGTGAGCTACGACCTCGTCGAGTCCCCGGAGGGTGCTGCCGAGGCGCTGCCGGGACCGGTGTCCCTGACCGTCTTCCGCATCGCGCAGGAGGCGCTCGCCAACGTCGCCCGGCACTCGACGGCGACCCGAGCCAGCCTGGTCGTCCGGGTCCGGACCGAGGGCCCCTCCCCGCACGCCGAGGTCGAGGTGCTCGATGCCGGGCGACCACGGCCGGGCACCTCGGGCTCCGGCCTGGGCCAGCTCGGCATCCGCGAGCGGGCCCAGTCCCTGGGAGCCCTGGTCGACATCGGCCCGAGGGCCACCGGGGGATACCGTGTCAGGGTCCGGATTCCATTGGGGGAGAGCCATGTCCGACACGGAGAATGAATCGCGACCGATCCGGGTGCTCATCGTCGACGACCAGCAGCTGGTCCGCTCCGGCTTCGCGATGATGCTCTCGGTCGAGGACGACATCGACGTCGTGGGCGAGGTCGCCGACGGCAGCCGAGCCCTGGAGCTCGCCCGCCTGCACCGTCCCGACCTCATCCTCATGGACGTGCAGATGCCGGTCATGGACGGCATCGAGGCCACGCGCGTCGTCGTCGACGAGGCACTGGCCAAGGTCGTCATCCTCACCACCTTCGACCGCGACGACTACCTCTTCGACGCCCTGCGCGCCGGCGCCTCCGGCTTCCTGCTCAAGAACGCCGGGCCCGAGCAGCTCCTCGAGGCGATCCGGGCCGTCGCCGACGGCCACGCCCTGCTCGCCCCCGAGGTGACCCGCCGCGTCATCGCCGCCATGACCGCCGGTGCCGCCACCACCGACGGGCCCACCCACGGCGAGCCCGGCTCCGGGAACGGAGCACACGGCATACGGACTCCTGCCGGTGAGCACCTCACCGAGCGCGAGGCCGAGGTGCTCACCCTCGTGGCCCGCGGCCTGTCCAACGCCGAGATCGCGCGCGAGCTCTTCCTCGGCGAGGCGACGATCAAGACCCACGTCTCGAACTGCCTGTCCAAGCTCCAGGTGCGCGACCGCGTCCAGCTCGTCGTCTATGCCTTCGAGCACGGCCTGACCAGCTGAGCTCCCTCCCCCCGGGGGAGGAGGCCGCGGTTCACCCTCACGACTGATCCGTATGCCGTGCCGCTCACCTAGCGTCGTGGTCATGATCGAGGTGCAGGGACTGAGCAGGCGGTTCGGGGACGTGGTGGCCGTCGACGACGTGTCGTTCGCGGTGCACGACGGCCTGATGACCGGGTTCGTCGGTGGCAACGGCGCCGGCAAGACGACGACGATGCGAATGATCATGGGGCTGCTCGCGCTCGACGGCGGCCGCGTCACCTGGGACGGGCGGCCGATCACCGCGGCCGACCGCCGGGCCGTGGGCTACATGCCCGAGGAGCGGGGGCTCTACCCCAAGCAGCGGATCCTCGACCAGCTCGTCTACCTCGGTGAGCTGGCCGGCATGTCGGCGGATGCGGCGAAGCAGGCCGTCATGGAGCACCTCGAGCGCTTCGGCCTGGCCGACCGGGCCGGCGACAAGGTGGAGAAGCTCTCCCTGGGCAACCAGCAGCGGGTGCAGATCACCGCCGCCCTCATGACCAACCCGGCCGCCCTCATCCTCGACGAGCCGTTCTCCGGCCTGGACCCGGCGGCGGTCGACTCGATGGCCGACCTGCTCCGTGAGCACCAGGCCCGCGGCATCCCGATCCTCTTCTCCTCGCACCAGCTCGACCTCGTCGAGCGGCTCTGCGACCGGCTCGTCATCCTCGCCGGCGGCCGGGTCGTCGCCGACGGTCGCGCCGACGACCTGCGGCACCAGGGCCCGGCGCGACACCGCCTGGTGCTCGACGGTGACGCCGGCTGGGTCCGGGACCTCCCCGGTGTCCACGTCCATGACGTCGACGGCAGCACCGCGCTCCTCGAGATCGGTGACGAGGTCCCCGGAGCCGACCAGGCCCTGCTGGCCGAGGCGATGCGCCGTGGCCGGGTGCTCGAGTTCTCCCGCATCGTGCCGCCGCTGTCCGAGATCTACCGTGAGGTGACCGCATGAACTCCGTGACCCCGTCGACGACCGGTTCCTCGAGTGGTTCCGCGAGCCGTGCCGCGAGCGCGCCCGACCGCGACCTGCAGGCGCCGGCCTGGGTGATCGTCGCCCGGCGCGAGATCCTGGCCAAGCTGATGGAGAAGTCGTTCATCTTCTCCACCGTCATCACCGTCGCCATCATCGGCGCGTTCATGGGCATCTCGAGCTACCTCGACGCCAAGGCGACGACCTACACCCTCGTCACCACCTCTGCGGCAGCCCACGACACCGCCGCCCGGCTCGGCCCGAAGATCTCCGCCGTCGACGACAAGGTGCGCGTCACCACCCGCGAGGTGGCGGACGAGGCCGCCGCCACGGCGCTCGTGCGGGACGAGGACGACACGGTCTGGTTCCACGAGGGACCCAACGGCTGGACCGTGACGGCACGCGACGAGGTCCCCTCCGCGCTCGTGGCCTCGGCCGAGGCCGCGATCCGCACGGACACCCTGGAGCGCAATGCCGCAGCCGCCGGGACCACGGTGTCCCAGCTGACCCAGGGGTCCGCCCTCGGCGTGGACATCCTCAACGGGGATGCCGAGCGGCAGGGCTTCGCCAAGGCCGTCGCCTTCGTCCTCGCCTTCCTCTTCTACATGGCCTCGCTCGGCTTCGGGATGATGCTCGCCGGGAGTGTGGTGGAGGAGAAGGCGAGCCGGATCGTCGAGATCATCACGACTCGGATCCCGGTGCGCCAGTTGCTCGCCGGCAAGGTACTGGGCAATGTCGTCCTCGCGCTGGGCCAGATGGGCCTCTACCTCGGGATCGGGCTCATCGGGCTCACCTTCACGCCCGACAAGTCCTACCTCTCCTCGGTCTCCCAGGGCATCGGCTGGTTCCTCGCCTTCTTCCTCGTCGGCTTCCTCCTCCTCGCCTGCCTCTGGGCGGTCGCGGGCTCCCTGGCCTCGCGTAGCGAGGACCTGCAGCAGACCGCCATGCCGTTGTCGATGATGCTCATGCTCGTGTGGTTCTCGCTCTTCCTCGCCAAGGGCACGGTCGCCACGGTGCTCTCCTTCGTCCCCCTCTTCTCGGCGGTGCTCATGCCGATGCGGATCCTCCAGGGGGGCGTGCCGGTGTGGCAGCCCCTCGTCGCCCTCGCCCTGAGCATCCTCGCCGCCGGTGCGGTCGTGCTCGTCGCGGAGCGGCTCTATCGCCGGGCGCTCCTCCAGACGCAGGGTCGGCTCTCGATCCGTCAGGCCTGGGCCGCCGCCGAGTGACGGCTGTCCTCCCCTTCCCCCGATTCGAGGTATTACCGCGCGGGTACCCGCGCCGTAATACCTCGAATCGGGGGAGCTGAAGGGGAGCCGATAGCGTTCTGGCGTGAACGCGTTCGTCCCCCACCTGATCGCCCTGGACATCGACGGCACGACCATCGACCACGGCGGCCGGATGACCGAGGCCGTCCGGGACGCCGTGCGCGCGGTCGCCGACGCCGGCCACCACGTCGTCATCGCGACCGGCCGGGCGATCGTGGGAACCCAGCCGATCCTCTCCGCGCTCTCGCTCGCCCACGGGTATGCCGTGTGCTCCAACGGGGCGGTCACCATCGCCCTCGATCCGGTGAGCCCCGGTGGCTACGAGGTGCTCGAGGCCGTCACCTTCGACCCGGGGCCGGCGCTCGAGCTGCTCCACGGGTCGTGGCCCGACGCGGTCGTCGCGGTCGAGGAGCTCGGCGTGGGCTTCAAGGTGAGCGCGCCCTTCCCCGAGGGTGAGCTCGAGGGGCAGGTCGTCGTCGTGCCGTGGGAGGAGCTGTCGGCGACTCCGGTCACCCGTCTCACCCTGCGCAGCCCGACGGCCTCGACCGAGGACTTCGTCCACCTCGCCGAGCGGATCGGCCTGCACGGGTTCAACTACGGCGTGGGCTACACCGCCTGGCTCGACATCAACCCCGAAGGGGTGTCGAAAGCCAGTGCGCTGGAGCAGATCCGGCGCCAGCTGCGGGTCGAGCCGATGCACACCGTCGCCGTCGGTGACCAGCGCAACGACCTCGAGATGCTCCAGTGGGCGGCTCGCGGCGTGGCCATGGGCAATGCGCCGGACGAGGTCAAGGCCGTCGCCGACGAGGTCACCCTCGATGTCGTTGATGACGGATTGGTGCCGGTCCTGCGATCCTTGCTGCCGTGACGGCGATTCGGGGGGCGCTCGGCGATGCCACGTCGGTGGTGCGCCACGGACTGGTCCTGTTGCGGCAGTACTGGCCGACCCTGCTCACGATCTTCCTCTTCGGGCAGGCCGTGCGGGCAGCGGCCCTGTGGGCGGCGATGAAGACGACCACGTGGTCGGGCTTGGCCGGCTTCCTCCTCGTGCCGATCGCTCCACTCGCGGTCGTCTCGGCGCTGATCCTCGCCCTGCGCGTGCTCGCGCCGTCGTTGCGTTGGGCCAACTTCCAGGCTCCACCGACCGACGAGGTCGTCGAGGGCGAGGGCGGCGCTGGTGGCGGTGGCACCACGCCGGCGCAGCAGCGCACGCGTCGCCGGGGCCTGGTCGAGGACCGCCTCGCCCTGCTGTCCGCGACGCTCATCCCGTTCTTCGCGGTCTACGCCGCCCAGGGCTACCTCAAGGAGGACACCCGGCAGTTCCTCAACGAGACCGCGGCCGACGAGTTCAAGAACAACGCCGACTTCTGGCTCGGTGGCGGCTCGCTCAACCTCCAGCGGGTGCTCATCCCCGAGGGCTGGCTCTTCTGGGCGACCGTGGCCCTGGCCTTCGCGCTGCGATGGGGCATCGACCGCCTCGGCCTGCCCCGACGGCACATGGGGTGGGGCTGGCTCGCGGCCTACATCGAGGTCGCCTGGGTGGCGCTCTTCGCCCGGGTCATCGCGAACAAGTTCGGTGAATGGGTCGACTGGCTGAAGAACCGCCAGGCCGCGGTGAGCACCCAGAGCGCCTACGAGGGCGCCACCTCCAGCCTGGGGACCGTCGGGGACGCCATCGACAAGGTCGTCGGCTTCGTCACCTCGGCCATCGGGCAGGCCGACGCGATCATCATCGTCCCGATGGCCTGGCTGACCGTCGGGGCCGTCGTCTACGGACGCTCCTTGTCACAACGCCGGGCCGAGTCCGCCAGCGAGTCGACCAGCGCCTGGGCGAAGCGGATCGAGAAGGTGCCCGGTCCGGTCCGGCGCGTCGGTGCCGAGGTCTTCGCCGGACCGATCGACCGCTTCAAGGGCTTGGCCGGTGCCCTGCGCACCTTCGCCCGCGCCGGGCTCGCACCGATGCTCCTGTTCTGCCTCGTCTTCGTCCTCGCCTCCCAGGTCGAGACCGGCGTCGCGTGGCTCCTCACGCGCGCCGTCGGGCCGCTCGAGCCGAGCCTGGCCGAGATCCTCACGCCGTATGCCGCACTGCTCACCCGGGGCGCCTACACCGTGGTGACGGTCGCGCTCCTGGCGGCAGCGATCGACCGGATCCTCCGTCCGGACCCCGCCGAGCAGGACGAGGTTGCGGCCCCAGAGTCGGTCCCGGCCTGACGTCCGGGTCCGGCCCCGAACAATCTTGGGTCGTGTGAGTCTCGACGCGCTCTGCCGCGTCGAGAGTCACACGACTCGGCCGTCTACGAGGTAGGCGTCAGGGGCACGTCGATGACCGTCGGAAGGTCCCACCAGATGCGGACCTTCGCCGGGACGGCATCGCTGGGCAGGATGATGTCGGCGACCGTGTCCCATCGGGGTGGTCGCGGGCGCTCGGTGTCCAGCGCCGAGGTGCTCGCGTCGGTGGAGGTCGTCGGCGAGGGAGAGGCGTCCTTGTCGGTGAAGGCAAAGCTGGGCCCCTCCTCGTCCGGGTTGAGGCAGGCGCTCAGCTTGAGCTCCGCGGGCGTGACGTGCATGGAGTCGTACTGGTAGCGCCGACCCTGGGTGTCCTCGATCTCGACGACGCAGCCCCTGAGCACCTGGTCCGGCTCCGCGGCCAGGGTCATCGACACGCGCCACAGCGTGGTGCCCTTGGGTCCCTCACCGGGCACGTCCTCGCCGTCCCAGTCGCGGATCACGTCGGTGCGCTCGACACCGGTGATCGTCACGTCCACGTCCCGCTGGTGGCGACCCAGGCGGTCGAGCCACTCCTGCGAGAGGTGGACCTTCTCCCCGACCGCTCCGGTCGTCACATCGCTGGCGACATAGGGCAGCCAGAAGTGCACGAGCCGGCTGCTCGAGGCCGCAACGGCCACGAGTAGGGCCACCGGGAGCAGGATCAGCCCCCACCGGTTGCGCCGTAGCCAGGTCATGGCGCCCCCAGGGTGGCGTTGGGGACCTGGATCGGCGTGGTGCTGGCCGCCCATCCCTTCATGGTGGCCTCGTCCAGGCGCAGGGGCACGACGGCCTGGTCGTCGAATCGCTCGTCGAAGTCGGTCCACCGCAGCACCAGCTCAGCGCCGGGGATGGCGCGGGCCGGGAGCTCGATGACGACCTGGCAGCGCATCGGCACCCCGGCAATGGTCCCCTTGCAGGTCGAGGTGCCCCGGCCCAGGTCCCACACGTGGCCGCCGGCGTCGCGCACGGCGGCATAGCTGATGCCCGACTCCCGCCGACTCGGCAGCAGGTCGATGTCCGCGGCCAGCCACACACCCGTGGTGCGCTTGCCCTCGATGACCCCGGCCCACTCGGTCGAGCCGGTGACCTCGCGGACGGTGACCTCACCGACCCGCAGGTGCGCTGCCTCGCCGATCGCTGCGTGGCGCTCGACGGGGGCCTCGATGACCGCCTCGGCGTCGGGCAGGCGGTCGGTGACGACCCGACCCACGGCGAGCGCGGCCAGCACCAGGGCCCCGGCGCCGAGGCTGCGCCCCCGCCCGGCGAACCACTCGCCCACTCGCCCCCTCATGACGCGCCCTCGGTCGCGGGCCGCACCCAGCCGGGCTTGACCGTGACCGGCAGGCGCAGGTGCGCCATCGGCGCGGGATCGAGCCAGCCCTCGTAGTCGTCGAGCACGCGCTGGCGCCACGTGAACCCCTGCACCTGCACGTCGACACTGCTCGGTGCACCGGCGCCCTGGCGGCGCCAGATCCACGCCACCTCGTATTTCAGCTCGGGCACGAGCGAGGTCATGAGCGTCGAGTCCTGCACGGCGTACACCATGGGTTGGGCCTTGAGTGCCTCGGCGGCGGGGAGGTAGTCCTCGATCATGAGGCCCTTCTCGAGCCCGTCGACACCGCTGAGCCGGACCGCGTCCCGCAGCTCGGAGTTGGTGAGGGTGGTGCTGGACGTGCTGCGGGCCGTGCCGAAGACGAGGAGGTAGTAGCCGTCCTCAATCTCGCTGAAGTTCTGGCCCGGCCGGGTCGTCGCACTGACCCGGGTGATGGAGACGTCGATCGGCCCGGTGGGGACCACCTGCTCGGCCTTGACCAGCCCGAGCTGGGGCCGCGCCGCCTCGTCCAAGCCGCCGAAGGGCGCGGTCAGGGCCAGGCCGAGTGCGCCGATCCACGCGGCGAGCTGCTTGAGCGGGCGCCCCCTGAGCCACGCGAGTGCACGCCTGAGGCCGCCCTGCGCCAGTGCACGCACGTCGCCACCCGGCCCTCCCGCCTGGGTCCCGCTGCTCCCCACGGGCACAGCATAGGGACGCGGCGTCCCCCGACTGTCATGCTGGTGCCGCCATGACCGACCTGCACATCACCTCCGCGACCAACCCCCGCCTCAAGGCGCTCGTGCGGTTGCGTCGTCGCCGGGCACGCGACGAGGCGGGCGTCACCCTCGCGGAGGGCTTCGAGGAGCTCGAGCTCGCCGTGGCGGCCGGCGTCCGTCCCCGCACCCTCTTCCACTGCCGCGAGCTCATGCTCGACCCCGAGCGCCAGGAGCGCCTGGTCGACGAGCTGCGCGCCCGGGGGGTGGAGACGATCTCCCTGTCGCGGGCAGCCTTCGAGAAGGTCGCCTACCGCGAGGGCCCGGACGGCTTCCTTGCCGTCCTCCCCGCCCTGGGGGTCACCCTCGAAGAGCTCGACCTCCCGGACCGGCCCTTCCTCCTCGTCGCCGAAGGCATCGAGAAGCCCGGCAACCTCGGCGCCATGCTCCGCTCGGCCGAGGCCGCCGGCGCCGACGCGGTCATCGCCGTCGACCCGGTCACCGACTGGGGCAACCCGAACGTCGTCCGGGGCAGCAAGGGCGCGGTGTATGCCGTGCCCGTTGCCTCGACCACGCTGGGAGCCCTCCTGCCGTGGTTGGCGGCACGCGGCATACGCCTCATCGCCACCACCCCCGACACCGAGGTGCTGCACACGCAGGCCGACCTCACGGGGGGCGTCGCGATCGCCGTGGGCACCGAGAAGTACGGCCTCACCGACGCCTTCCTCGCCGGTGCGGATGCCGCCGTGCGCATTCCGATGGCGGGGCAGATCAACTCCCTCAACGCGGGCGTGGCGGCGGCGATCGTGCTCTTCGAGGCGGTCCGGCAGCGCCAGTCCTGACCCCTCGGAGGCCGCCGGTTCGATGTAAACGGTTGCGCCTCCCGGGGGCCGCCCCTGTGGTCAAGAGCACCCTCAACGGTGTGTAACCATGGTCGGCATGCGAGTTGATCACGTGGTCTACGCCGCCGAGCAGGACGGCGCGCGCGCCACCGCAGCGCGACTGGGCGCGCGGCTCGGGGTGGAGCCGGTCAACGGAGGGGTCCACCCGCGCTTCGGCACCCGCAACGTCATCCTCCCGCTCGCCGACGAGCGCTACGTCGAGGTCGTCGAGGTCCTCGACCACCCCGCCTCCGACAAGGCCCCCTTCGGGCAGGTCGTCCGCGCCCGTTCCGAGGCCGGCGGCGGCTGGCTCGGCTGGGTCATCGAGGTCAAGGACATGAGCGCCCACGAGGAGCGCCTCGGCCGCAAGGCCGTCTCCGGCAACCGGCACCGCCCCGACGGGGTCGAGCTCCGGTGGCAGCAGCTCGGCGTCAGGGGCCTGCAGGCCGACCCGCAGCTGCCCTTCTTCGTCATGTGGGATGCCGACAGCCCGCACCCCTCGAAGCTGGTCTCCGAGTCGGTCGTGCTGTCGACGCTGACGATCGCCGGTGACCCGCAGCGGGTCCGCGAGTGGATCGGCCTCCAGGACGGCGAGAAGGTCAGCCCGTCGATCGGCCTGAACTTCGTGGCGCCGCACGGCACCCCGGGCCTGCTCTCGGTGTCCTTCAACACCCCGACCGGTCAGGTCACCATCTGAGCCCTCCCGGCTCTCCCGCCGGTATGCCGTCCGCTCACCGGCCGTAGCGGCGCAACCTCAGGCTGTTGCTCACCACGAGCACGCTCGACAGCGCCATCGCGCCCCCGGCGATCATCGGGTTGAGCAGGCCGGCCATCGCGAGCGGGATCGCGGCGGTGTTGTAGCCGAAGGCCCACGCGAGGTTCTGCTTGATGATCCGCAGCGTCGCCCGTGACAGGCCGATGCCCTGGGCGATCGCGGCGACCTCGCTGCGCATGAGCACCAGGTCCGCGCTCGCCGCGGCGACGTCGGTGCCGCTGCCCATCGCGATCCCGAGGTCGGCCTGCGCCAGCGCGGCCGCATCGTTGACCCCGTCGCCGACCATGGCGACCGTGCGGCCCTGTCGCTGGAGCCGCTCCACCATGGCGTGCTTGTCCTCGGGCCGGACCTCGGCCACGACCCGCTCGGCCGGGATGCCGACCTCGCGCGCCACGGCCCGGGCCGTGCTCTCCTGGTCACCGGTGAGCAGGTATGCCGTGAGCCCGAGGTCCCGCAGCTCGCCCACCGAGCGCTGGGCGTCGGGCCGGACGGTGTCGGCGACGCTGAGGACGGCATACGCGGTGTCTTCCCAACCCACCCACACGCTGGAGCCGGTGGGATGGGCGGTGAGCTCCTCGGGGACGGTGCCGAAGAGCGCGCGGCGACCGACGAGCACCTCTGTGCCGCCCACGGCGGCGCGGGCGCCCGCGCCGGTGAGGGCCTGGAAGCCCGAGGCCGTGGGGATCTCGAGCCCACGGCTGCGGGCCCCCTCGACGATGGCGCGCGCGATCGGGTGCTCGCTGCCGGCCTCGACGGCGGCCGCGGCGCGCAGGGCGGCCGACGGGTCGAGGCGGCCGTGCGTCGTCACGTCCGCGAGCGACATGGCGCCGGTCGTGAGCGTGCCGGTCTTGTCGAGCACGATCGTGTCGATGGTGCGGGTGTCCTCGAGCACCTGCGGGCCCTTGATGAGGACGCCCAGCTGGGCGCCGCGGCCGGTGCCGACGAGGATCGCGGTCGGCGTGGCCAGGCCGAGGGCGCAGGGGCAGGCGATGATGAGGACCGAGATCGCGACCGCCAGGGCGCGCGCCGGGTCGCCGGTGCCGATCCACCAGCCGATGAAGGTCAGGAGTGCCAGCGCCAGGACGATCGGCACGAAGATCGCCGAGATCCGGTCGGCGAGGCGCTCGATGCCGGCCTTGCCGGTCTGCGCGTTCTCGACGAGGCGGGCGATGCCGGCGAGCGTGGTCTCGCTGCCGACGCGGGTCGCCTCGACGACCAGCCGGCCCTGACCGTTGATGGTGCCGCCGGTGACCTCGTCGCCGGGAGTGACGTCGACGGGCAGGGACTCGCCGGTGACGAGGCTGGCATCGATGGCCGAGTGGCCGTCGAGGATCCGGCCGTCGGTGGCGACCTTCTCACCGGGTCGCACGACGAAGTGGTCGCCGGCGTGGAGCGCCTCGATGGGGATGCGCACCTCGGTCGTGGCCTTGGTGGTCGGGTCGATGCGCTGGACGGCTACGTCCTTCGCGCCGAGGTTGAGCAGGGTCGTGAGCGCCTCCTTGCCCTGGGCCTTGGCGCGGGCCTCGAGCCAGCGGCCGATGAGCAGGAAGGTCGTGACGACGGCGGCGACCTCGAAGTAGAGGTGGGCTCCCTCGCCACTCATGTCGGACATGTCGGTCATCGCGGTGCCGGTGAGGACGGCGACGGTCGACCACAGGTATGCCGAGAGGGTGCCGACCGAGACGAGGGTGTCCATCGTCGAGGCGAAGTGGCGGGCGTTGATCGCGGCGGCCCGGTGGAAGGGCCACGCCGCCCAGAGCACGACGGGGGTGCTGAGCAGGAACTGGATCCACGCATTGCCCGGCACGTGGATGCCCGGGACCATCGCGAGGACGAACACCGGGAGGGTGAGGACGAGGCTGACCAGGGCGCGGCGCTTGAGCGCCTCTGCGGGTGCGACGTCATGGCTCAGGTGGTCATGAGTGTCGACATCATCGGGGGTCACCTCGGGTGCCTTCTCCTCGATGACCTCGGCGCCGTAGCCCAGGCCGCGCACGGTGGAGAGCAGCTGCTCGACGGTGACTGGTCCGGAGTAGGACACGTGGGCCTTCTCCAGGGGCAGGTTGACCGAGGCCTCGACGCCGTCGAGCTTGTTGAGCTTGCGCTCGATGCGCGAGGAGCAGGAGGCGCAGGTCATGCCGGTGATGGTCAGGTCGACGCCGGTCGGGGTGCTGGTGCCGGTCGGGACACCGGGGTGGCTGGAGGCGGTGGTCGGGAGGTCGGTGCTCATGTCAGCTCCGGACGAGTCGGGTGATGGCGTCCGCCGCCTCGCGGACCTTGGTCTGGGCGGCCTCGTCGCTCTCACGGGCGGCGTCGACGACGCAGTGACCGATGTGGTCCTCGAGCAGGCCCAGGCTCACGGCCTGGAGGGCCTTGGTGATCGCGCTGACCTGGGTGAGGACGTCGATGCAGTAGGTGTCCTCGTCGACCATGCGCTGGATGCCGCGGACCTGGCCCTCGATGCGGCGCAGCCGCTTGAGGTAGTCCTCCTTGGTGCCCGTGTAGCCGGCCATCGGGTGCTCCTGTCGTCGTTCAGCGCTGACAACAGCATACCCCCAGAGGGTATTCTCTCAGAGTCTCGAGCTAGGGCCTGTTATGAAAGTCGTTTCAGCCAGTGATCGATGCTGGCGACGTGGACGGTGGCGGCGAAGCGGACGGCGAGTTTGTCGTAGCGGGTGGCGAATCCCCGATGGTGCTTGAGGTGGCTGAA